>OGPR01000502.1_pt1 | contig 40242 bp, 25 predicted proteins | sample 1552981 | NCBI WGS metagenome assembly OGPR01 (sample SAMEA2580260, study PRJEB22360) | human gut metagenome | biome: human gut; feature: human-associated habitat; material: faeces | place: Denmark | collected 2008/2010 | reverse complement strand
ACTTTCGGCCGCGACGCGGCCGACGACCGGAGGGCCGCCGTGCGGCGCAGCGATCCGTTCCGCCCCTATGTGAGCTACGACGTGATTCTCTACGGCGCGCTGCGCAAGAAGGGATTCTTGCAGGAGAGCCGGGCCTACCTGATCCCCGGGTCGTTCGCTGTGGCGGGTTTGAATTTCACCCCGATGTACAATTTCAGCCGGTTCTTCCGCGCCGGTCTGTCGCTCGACGCCCAGTACGACGAAAGCGCCAACCTCAAAGACCATATCGCCAACGACTATCCGCTGGCCGACGAACTCAAATTCCACCGTCCGCCCTTCAAGGAGCAGTTCGCCGTGGGGGTGTCGATCCGCTGCGAGGTCGTGATGCCGATCTTTTCGATCAATCTGGGTATCGGCAAGAACCTGATCGGCAGGGGAGACGACACGAATTCGTTCTACCAGGTCTTCGCCCTCAAAGCCGATGTGGCGCGCAACGTCTTCCTGCACGTCGGATATCAGCTCTACAAGTTCCGCAATCCGAACAACCTGATGCTGGGCGTCGGTTACCGGTTCAACGGGCGTTGACGGTTCGCTGCACGATTGAAATCAAATAGGGTTTCGCGGCAAAATCTTTATTTGGCTGCGGTCTCGATGTACCTCTGCCGTTCGGCTTTTCGGATTTTTGGCTTCGCCGAAGGTACTCCGTCTCGGCCATGTCCAAATAAATTTGTATTGCGCTCGACTTTGCTTATCTTTGGCTTTGCCTTAGATACTCCGTCTCGGCATAATCAAGCTGTCGCTTGCTTCTGCGCTCGACTTTTCGTATCTTTGTAAAAACAAACGATAGACCCGATGAAACGTACCCTCTCCTTTCTGCTTCCGGTCGCAGCGATGCTGCTGGCCGCCTGCGGCGGTGCGAACGACCGTCCCTCCTTCCCCGATTTTCAGGAAATGGCCGATCCTGCGGACGCATTCGCCGACTGGTCGGCGGCCGGCGATACTCCCTGCGCGTCGTTCGTGACGACGGATCGCCGCTTCGGCAAGTCGCAGCTGCCCGACGTGGAGCCGCGGACGGCGTGCCGCCTGACGGCATGGCGCGGCGAACGGGTGTCGGCGCAGCTGCTCGTATGGAGTGCGCAGCCCGTGGAGCGGCTCGTCTGTACGGCAGGGGTGCTGACCTCCGATGAAGGGCGGCTGCCCGAAAGTGCGGTGCGCACCCGTTTCGTGCGCTACGTGATGAGCGACGAATTCGCCTGCGGCTGCTGCAAGCGCAAGCCGCAGGATTTCGCGGCGGTGCTGACTGCCGACATGCTCGACGAGCGGCCTTCGATGGCGCTCGAAGCCTGCACGGTGCGTCCGGTATGGATCACCGTCGACGTGCCGCAGGATGCCGCGCCCGGACTCTACCGCACGCCGGTGACGGTCGCCTGCGACGGCGACGAGCAGCGGCTCGAACTGGCCGTGGAGGTCACCGGCCGCACGCTTCCCGCACCCTCCGAGTGGCGGTACCACCTCGATCTGTGGCAGCATCCCGCCGCCGTGGCGCGCGTCGAGGGGACGGAGATGTGGAGCGACGCCCATTTCGAGGCGCTCCGCCCCGTGATGAAGCCGCTGGCCGACGCCGGACAGAAGGTCGTCACGGCGACGCTCAACAAGGATCCGTGGAACAACCAGTGCTACGACGCCTACGCCGACATGATCGTCTGGACGAAGGGCGCCGACGGCGCGTGGACATACGACTATGCGGCCTTCGACCGCTGGGTGGAGTTCATGGAGGGGCTGGGCGTCGACAAACAGATCAACTGCTACTCGATGCTGCCGTGGAACAATATGCTGCACTACCGCGACGCCGCGACGGGCGAGTGGGTGGACGTGAAGGCCGAACCGGGCCAGCCCGCCTTCGACGAGATGTGGCGGCCGTTCCTCGCCGATTTCGTGCGGCATCTGGAAGAAAAAGGGTGGCTGGCGAAGACCTGCATCGCCATGGACGAGCGGTCGCCCGAACAGATGGAGATCGCCGTGGCCTTCCTCGCGGAACACGCTCCGCAGCTGGGCATCGCGCTGGCCGACAACCACGACAGCTACAAGCGTTACCCGCAGCTGCACGACATTTGCGTCTCGGCTCGGCAGGAGGTCGCTCCCGAGGATATCGCCGCGCGCCGCGCCGCAGGGCAGGTGACGACCTACTACGTCTGCTGCTCGCACCGCTATCCCAACATGTTCACCTTCTCCGATCCGGCCGAGGCGACCGTGGCGGCGTGGTACGCCGTGGCCAACGGCTACGACGGCTTCCTGCGCTGGGCCTACAACTCGTGGACGGAAGACCCGCTGCGCGATTCGCGTTTCCGCACGTGGCCCGCGGGCGATACCTACGTCATCTATCCGGGCGGCCGGTCGTCGATCCGTTTCGAGCGCCTGCGCGAAGGGATTCAGGATGCCGAGAAGATCCGTATCCTGCGCGCCGAACCGGGCCGCGGGAACTCGGCCGGGTCCGACGAAAAACGGGCGCGGCTCGAAGCGGTCATCGCCCCCTTCGCATCGCGCGAGCCGGCCGCCGACCTGCACGAGCGGCTGGCCGAGGCCAAGCGGGTGCTCAACGAATTGTAACGCCGCGATGGGAAACTGGTATACGGACGACGTGAAATACATCGCCGGCGTCGGCGAGGCACGGGCCAAACTGCTCGACAAGGAGTTGGGCATAGCGACCGTGGGCGATCTGCTTTACCATTTCCCGTTCCGCTATATCGACCGCACGAAGATCTACCGGATCGCCGAAATCGGCGCTTCGGGGCAGACGCTCGTCCAGTTCCGGGGTCGCGTCACCGGCGTGGCCTATGCCGGCGCAGGACGCAAACGACGCTTCACGGCCTATGTCGCGGATGCCACGGGACAGGCCGAGTTGGTGTGGTTCCAGGGGATCAAGTGGATCGAGAAGCGCATCGAAGTGGGGCGCGAATACCTCGTCTTCGGCCGCCCGTCGTTCTTCCGCAACGAACTCTCGCTGGTGCATCCCGAAGTGGAGACCGTCGAAAAGGCGTTGTCGCGGCGTGCCGAGAGCGGTTTGCAGGGGATCTACTCCTCGACCGAGCGGCTGTCGTCGGTGTTGGGAACCAAAGGGTTCCATACGATCGTGAGCAATGCGTGGCGGATCGCGGGCGAGCGCATCGGCGAGACGCTGCCTCCCGAGATGCGCAGACAGTACGGACTGGCGACCCTGCGCGAAGCGCTCTACAACATCCATTTCCCCCAGTCGCCGGAAGCGCTCCGGCAGGCGCAGTACCGCCTCAAATTCGAGGAGCTGCTCGGCGTGCAGCTCAACGTGATGGCGCGCCGTTCGGAGCGTCTGGCCCGAAACGACGGTTTCTATTTCGCCCGCGTGGGGGAGTCGTTCAATACGTTTTACAAGGAGAAGCTGCCCTTTCCGCTTACGGGGGCGCAGAAGCGCGTCGTGCGCGAAATCCGGCAGGATACGGTGACGGGCTGCCAGATGAACCGGCTGTTGCAGGGCGACGTGGGGTCGGGCAAGACGCTCGTGGCGCTGCTGTCGATGCTGCTGGCCGTCGACAACGGTTTTCAGGCCTGCATGATGGCTCCCACCGAGATTCTGGCGCGGCAGCACTACGCCACGCTCACGCGCCTGCTCGACGGGCTGACCGTGCAGGTGGCGATCCTCACGGGTGCGTCGAAGGCCCGCGAACGCCGCGCCGCACTCGAAGGGGTCGCCTCGGGCGAGGTGCAACTGCTGGTGGGAACCCATGCGCTCATCGAGGACAGGGTGCGCTTCGCCAACCTGGGGCTGGTCGTCATCGACGAGCAGCACCGTTTCGGCGTCGAACAGCGGGCGCGGATGTGGACGAAGAACGAGCAGCCGCCCCACGTGCTGGTGATGACCGCCACGCCCATTCCGCGGACGCTCGCCATGACGCTCTACGGCGATCTCGACGTCTCGGTGATCGACGAGCTGCCGCCCGGACGCCGGCCCGTGCGCACGGTGCACTACACCGATGCGGCGCGGCTCAGGGTGTGGGGGTTCCTGCGGCAGGAGATCGCCCGGGGCCGTCAGGCCTATGTGGTCTACCCGCTGATCGAAGAGTCGGAATCGATGGATTACAAGGATTTGCAGGACGGTTACGAGGCCATTTCGCGCGACTTTCCGCTGCCGGAGTACGTCGTCGAGGTGGTGCACGGCCGAATGAAGCCCGAGGACAAGGAGGCGGCGATGCGCCGCTTCAAGTCGGGCGAGGCGCAGATACTGGTCTCGACGACGGTTATCGAGGTGGGGGTCGACGTCCCCAATGCTACGGTGATGGTCATCGAGTCGGCCGAACGTTTCGGCCTGTCGCAGCTGCACCAGCTGCGCGGGCGCGTGGGGCGCGGCGCCGAGCAGTCGTACTGCATCCTCATGTCGGGCGAGAAACTCTCGAAGGAGGCGCGGGCGCGGCTCGACGCGATGTGCCAGACCAACGACGGGTTCCGCCTTGCGGAGCTCGACCTCAAACTGCGCGGCGCGGGCGACATCGCCGGTACGCAGCAGAGCGGTATGGCCTTTGATTTGAAGATAGCCAATCCGACGCTCGACGTGCAGATTCTGCAACTTACGCGCGATGCGGCCGGCGGGGTGCTCGCCGCCGATGCGGCGCTCGCGGCGCCCGAGCACGCCGGATTGCGCGAACTGAAACGACGCTATTCGGGAGAGAAGTCGATCGATTTCTCGATGATCTCCTGACGCCGCGAAAATAAAAGCGGCGCGGAACCCGTTTGTTTATTAACAGACGCTTTCCCGCCTCGGCGAAGTCCGAACGAGTTCGGCTCTATGCTCGGCTTAACGAAAACGGTGAATTTTTTTTCTTCGTTTTCTCGCCTCGGCAAAGCTCGCGCAAGCGCGGCTCTGCACTCGGCTTAACGAAAACGGTGAATGACAGATGAAACAACTTACGATGAAACGAATCCTCATACTTTTTCTGCTGACGGGAGGCATATTCTCCGCCGCGGGACAGATCTACGTGCCCGGCGAAGAGTTGTTCTACCGTGTCAGCTACCGCGCCAAGCTGGTGCCCAATACGGAGGTGGCCACCGTCGTGGTGCGTACCTCCGAGGTCGAACTCGACGGACAGACCGTCTATAACGTCTTCGGACAGGGCAAGACGCTGGCCTCGTTCCGGTGGTTCTTCTCGCTCGACGACCGGTACAACATCTGGGTCGATACCGCGACGCTGCGCACCGTGCGATTCACGAGCGATATCCACGAAGGGGGCTATACCTTCCGCAGCCGGTTCGACTACGACTGGCCGGCGCGGCGCGTGGCGACCCGCTGGCAGCGGCGCACGCTGCCCGAAAACCGGAAGGAGATGGCGCTCACCGACGTGAGCATGGACGCCGTGTCGCTCTTTTTCAACATGCGCAGCGCCGACGCCGCGTCGTTCCGCGTCGGCGAGCAGCGTGTCTTGCAGATGGTGCTCGAAGATACGATCCGACATTTGCGCTACCGCTTCGAGGGACGCGAGGTGAAGAAAATCCGCAACATGGGGAAATTCAACACGTTGAAGTTCGCCTGCCAGATCGGTACCTCCGAGAGTTTCTCGTTCACCGACGGATCGGAGTTCTTCATCTGGCTGTCGGACGACGAGAACAAGATTCCCCTTCACCTCGAATCGCCCATTCGCGTGGGAAGCGTCAATGCCTATATCACGGGGTATAAGGGGCTGAAATATCCGTTGACCAGCAAAATCAGGTGAAGATGAAACTGACGCAGATCGATTTGGCGGAGGGCCGCGGCGGATCGCAGCGGGAGATGCCGGCATCGGAAGCGGTCGCACGCGCGGAAGAGGCGTGCGGCGGTACGCTGCTGCTTTTCGAACCGGACGGCGTGCCGCGCGCGGCCGTCGCGATCTGTCCGGGCGGCGGATTCGGTAAGGTCAACACGGAACACGAGGGGGTTGCCTTCGCCGAATGGTTCGTTGCACACGGCATCGCCGCCGGTGTGGTGAAGTACCGTCTGCCCGAAGGCGATCCGGCGCTTCCGCAGCAGGATGTCGAACGGGCCGCGGAGTTGCTGCGCAATCGTTTCGGCGGCGTGAAGACCGGTGTGCTGGGCGCCTCGATCGGCGGTTATCTGGCGGCTTGCGCGGCACTCGCGCAGCCTGCGGCGCGGCGTCCCGATTTCCAGCTGCTGTTTTATCCCGTGGTGAGCATGGAGGAGGAGTTCGCGCATCGTCCTTCGATGCTGCGCATGTTCGGCCGCGAGCTGCACGGCCTGGAAGCCAAACGCCGTTCCCCGCTCTACCGGATCGATCGGGCGGCGCCTCCGGCCTTTCTCGCCGCGGCGGCCGACGACGGCGCCGTGACGCCGCTCGGCGCGTGCCGTTATGCCGAATGCCTGCTGGCGGCTGGCGCGGGCGCCGCGTTGCATCTCTATCCCTCCGGCGGCCACGGATTCGGCCTGCGACGGGAGTTCGCGTGGCGCGAAGCGCTTGTCGGGGAGTTGAGGATGTGGCTCGATGCGACGATCGGGACGGTGTGATTTCTCCGTTTCCGAAAAAAATTCTATCTTTGAGACCAAAACCGTATCGTTATGGAAGAGAATAAAGACTATAATCCGTCGCAGTACGAGGACGACGATCGAATGGAGGCTCCGAAGAGCGCCAAATCGATCCGCGGTTACCAGACGATCATCGTCATCCTGGCCGTCATCCTGGCCGCGCTGTCGATCCTCTATTTCAATATCCACCGTCAGCAGCAGGAGGAGTACGATCTGCTGTTGGTCGACCGCGATTCGATCAAGAGCAACCTCTCGCACCTGATGGAGGATTTCGACAACCTTCAAATTTCGAACGACAGCATTTCGCAGAGCCTCGGTCTCGAACGCAGCCGCGCCGATTCGCTCATGGAGCGGCTCACCAAGGAGCGTTCGTGGAGCTACGCCAAGATCAAGAAGTACGAGAAGGAGATCGGAACCATGCGGACGATCATGCGCGGCTATCTGCGTCAGATCGATTCGCTCAATACGCTCAACAAGAATCTGATCAAGGAGAACGTCTCCTACCGCAAGGAGATTTCGTCGGCCAACCTGCGTGCCGAAGTGGCCGAGGAGAAGGCTTCGGAGCTGAGCACCAAGGTACGTCAGGGTGCGGTGATCCGCGCACGGGGCATCCGGCTCGTGCCGCTCAACGCGCGCGACAAGGAGGTGTCGCGCGTGAAGAACGCCTCGCGCCTGCGCGTCGAATTCACGCTGGCGGGCAACGACCTGGCCGAGCCGGGCGAACGGACGGTTTACGTGCGCATCACCTCGCCCGACGGGTACGTGCAGTCCAATGCATCGGCGGCGACCTTCGAGTTCGAGGGCGAGCGGCTGACCTACACCGCTTCGCGCGACGTCGACTACCAGAATGAAGACCTGGCCGTGGGCGTCTACTACAACGACGGCGCCGGCTTCACGGCCGGAACCTACCGCATCGAGGTCTATGCCGACGGCCGCCTGGCCGGTCAGAGCGACATCGTGCTGCGGTAAGGGCCGGTTTCGTTAAGGCGGGTGTAGAGCTGCGCTTGCGCGGGCTCTGCCGAGGTGAGAAGACGGAGAAAAGATTCGACGAAAAGGTCGGGAACGATCTGTTTGCAGCATGAAAAAAGGAGTCGCAAGACTCCTTTTTCTTTTATCTGCCCGCCTGCCGGACGGTGAGTTGACTCCACTCCATCCAATAGTTTGGAATGTTCGTGATGAACCGTATCCGGATTTCCTTTTGCTGTCCGGTGTTCGTGTCGGCGCCGAGACGGAGCGTTTGGAGATAACGTGGAATACGGTGCTGTTCGCCTTTGTATTCTACGTCGATGTAGTCGTAGATTTCCAACTTCTCCGATGCCGGATCGGGGGTGACCTTTATGGTGAATCCTTCGACCTTGTATTCTCCGAGTCCGGACATCGGGTATCCTCCGATACCGAACTCTTGAACACCTTTCGAAACGATCCGTAACTCGACGGTGTTTTGTTCGGCCGGCAGTTCGAGAATGTATCCGTCGGTTTCCACGAGCTGTTGCCCGTCGAGCATATAGATTCCACCGAAGACAAGACCCCCTTCGGTGTACTCCTCTTCTTTTTCCTTACAGGAGAAGTTCGAGAGTGCCGACAGCGCAATCAGTATGGCGAATATCTTTTTCATAATTAGGTGTTCGTTATTTCGCTCCCGCCTGCCGGATGGTGATGTCGGCGGCACCGACCTGAGGACTTTCCGTCCAAAGGCGGCACCGCATGATTCGCGGGATGATAAATCGGTTTTCCGTAGCGGTTATCCGGATGGTTTGCATGTAGCGCGGCCACTCTTTGTGTTCTACGCCCCAGGAATCGACGATGTAGTCGTATATCTCGGCCTCGTGACGAGGCGTCAGGAGCGTGAGGGAGAATGCATCGGGGAGGTTCTGGCCGAAGTGGTCGGCATCTATCGATGATTGTCCGGATATTCCCTCGGAGACGATTTGCAGATCGATCGAGCACTGTTGTGCGGGGAGTTCGACCGTGTGGTTGTGCGCATAGATCAACTCCTGACCGACGAGAATCATTGCATCTTTGTAGTCCCAATCGCCGCCGACCATTTCCTCTTCGCAACCCCAGCCGGTCAGGGCGGTCAGGGCGATAAGTGGTATTATGTATTTTTTCATCGATTTCATTTTTGTGAGGTTAAAAATCCGTTATCAGCAGATCTTTCCTATTGGAAGAGTAGTTGCATATCTCGTTTTTATTATTTTTAAACGAGATTCTGGTATCCAAGAACCATCCGTTATACAATCCGTACTGTCCCCAATTCATGTGGAAGAAGACATTTTGCGAGTGATAGACTCTTTCGGAATCGAGTTCGACATACCACGGTCGCGGAAGACCGTTGTTCAGCGCATATAACTTGTATTCCGTATAGGCGGTTATCGAATTGGAGCCGTCGACCACCCAAGCGTGACCCACGTCGCGAGGTTTGTCCTGCCCTTGGGTGTAGACAGGAAGATTGCTGTTCAGCATCGTATAGACGGTCGAGGCGTTATGACTCCTTTTCGAGCAACTGTATCCGTAACTTTCGAGAACCCGTTTCGCATGGTCGATATTGCTCGATCCGCCGTCGGTTACGCGCAGTTCTCCGTGCAATTGCGTCAGAAAAGAAGTGAGGGTCGTATTGCTCGTTTCGTCGGGCATGTCCGACCAGCCGAAATAGGCGGGGTGTTGGTAGTAGCGCATCAGTTGGCCGACGGCAATAGTTACACAGCCCAGCGGTTGATCCTTATTCTCAAATAGGGCATTGTACCCATTCCTTTGTCCCCATTTCGTCGTGAGGAACGGACCTTTCTTTGTTCCCGATTCATGGTACTTGACCGTAATAACTCCCGATTCCATGCAGTTGTAGGGGGTGTCGACCCAAGCGTCGTCGCCGATAGCGGTTTCGCAGAAACGCTGGTAGGCATCTTCGGGCATTTCATCCGGTTTGGAGGCCAAACGGTACGTGTCTGCCCCTTCCGCGAACCATTTTCCATACCATTCGTTCTGGATGTCGTAGAACTCGTCGTCGGTCATTCGCGTTTGTACCCGTTCGGGGCGGGTGCGCTCTTCGTAGGGAAGCCATGCGGAGCGGCAGTCGAAGACGGCGGCGGAGTCGCGTGCGGCCTCGATCGTCTCGGTCATCTCCTGCAAGACGACGTCCAGCCCGCTCGGTTCGCGGTCGAGTGTGAAGGTGCCGCGGTCGATCTGCGCCAGGATAGGATAGCAGCGTTTGGTGGCGGAGATCAGCAGGTAGCCCTCTTGCAGGTTGACCGCATAGATTGCCGGACGCCCTGCTGCGTCGCGGATCGTCACGACGTTGCGGACGACTGCATCGCTGCCGGCACGGGTCGGACGGTTGCCGTTGCGGAAAATGCGGGCGACCGCAGCTGCGTCGCCTGCCGACAGATCGGAATCGTCTGCGACGAATTCCGCCGCCGGTGCGGGGAGAGAGGGCGTCGGGGCGGAGTCGGACAGTTCGGTTTGCTGACAGGCGCCGATTATGAGTGTAACGGAGATGACAAACGCTCCGAAAAGAGTTTTATTTGGTTTCATAGGCGTATATTTTTTAATTAGATTGGTTCTTAGTGCAAATATAATAAAAACCAAGTGTAAATGTAGGTATATTTGTAAAAAAAAATAGCATCCCTTTTCAGGAATGCTACCTTCGTGCGAAACGGCAGGCGGAAGATTCTATTTCCCGTGCGCCTCTTTGAGAAGTTCTCCGAACTCTTTGAGCGACAGCGCCGTGACGTCGGGCTGCGGGTCGGCTGCCGAGGCGACCTCCTCGGTCGTCTCGCCCGAGAGTACCAGTACGCCCAGTGCGCCGGCGTTGCGGGCCATCGCTACGTCGGTATAGATGCGGTCGCCCACCATGGCGATCTCATCGGCGCGCAGGCCGAAACGCTCCTTGATGCCGGTGAGCATGTTGGGATCGGGTTTGCCCAGCACGATGTCGGGCGTACGTCCCGTGGCGTGTTCGAGGCACTTGCAGATCGAGCCGCAGTCGACCAGCACGACGGGCTGATCGGTAGGACATACGCGGTCGGGGTTCGTGGCGATGTAGGGGATGCCCTGCGATGCCCACCATGCGGCGCGGCACAGGCGCGGGTAGGTGAGCGTCATGTCGAAGGCGGCGACCACCACGTCGGGGACATCGTCGGCGCTGTCGGCCGTCGATTCGAAGCCGGCGGCCTCGAACTCCGAGATCATGCTCGGCGTACCCAGCAGGAAGAGTCGTTTGGCCGTCGGGTAGTGCGAGCGGATGTAGTCGATCGTGGCCAGCGCCGTGGTATACATCTCCTCGCGCGTGGCTTCGATGCCCAGCGTTTCGAGCTTGTGGAGGTAGTCGGCGATGCTCTTCGAAGGATTGTTCGTCAGGAACGAGTAGCCGATGCCCATCTCCGTCAGGTCGGAGAGGAACCGCTTGGTCCAGGGGAAGAGGGACATGCCCATGTAGATGGTGCCGTCCATATCGAGCGCCACGTGCCGGATGCGGCGGGCGCGTTCGAGAAGCTCCTCGTGCGGAAAGGGCGAGCGGTAGGAGTCGATTGTAGCCATGAATGTAATTTTAGTGCGGTTGCGTAAATTCGTGAAGTCCGGCCGCATGGAGCGGGCCGGACTTCGCAAAGATACGAAAAGTCGGGGGCAGAAGCAAACATTCATGTTTGATTATGTCGAGACGGAGTATCTAAGGCGAAGCCAAAGATACGAATAAGCCGGGCGCAATGTAAATTTATTTGCTTTTTGCCGGGCGGGAGCATCTAAGGCGCAAGTTGAAATAAAAATAAGCAAATGCAATGTCAGAATAAATTCGACATTGCATTTGCGGGATAAGGCGTCAGCCCAAGATGAAAATTCGCAAAATGACCTGACCGGCTATTCGGCGACCGCAGGATAGTTGTCCACCATCGGATAGTCCGTTTCGGCGGCCGTGGTGAAGACGTTTTGCGTGTAGACCTTGCCGAAACAGTCGGTTGCGCGGATCTCGACGGCCGCTTTGGCATCTTTGAGTTTGTAGTGGTAGAAGTGGTCGTAGGTGGTCTTGCCGTGCGAATCGGGATTCGCGCTCAGGACTCCCACGTGATAGCCCGCACCCCATGCGTCCAGCGATTTCTCGCGGGTCATCTCGCCGGTTTTGTTGCCGTTTTCATACACTTCGACCTTCCAGTTCCTGTCGTCCGAGTTCCAGATGTTGGCCACGATCTCGTCGGAGGCCGTGTAGGTGAACTTGTAGCCGCCCGCGAAGGTCGTCTCGCCCCGGTACATACGGATCTGGAAATCCTTCGACAGCCGCGTGGGTTTGTAGTACCAGTTCTCGATCTTGCTGCCGGAGATGTCGTAGACGCCGTAACCGTTGGGGGTACCGTCGACGTTGATGGTCGATTTCCACCAGGCGCCGCAGACCGCGCCGTGGATATGTTCGTAGACGTCGCCGTCGATATAGTTCTGGGCGTAGTGCGTGTGGCCGGCCATGATGTGGACGTTGTCGAACTCTTTGAGCAGGTTGCGTACGGTCTCGCGGTTGAACGACGTGGCGTTGCGCAGCGGAATATGCACGCAGAAGATGACGAGCTTCTCCTTCGGGACGAGGCTCAGATCCTGCCGCAGCCACTCGACCTGCGCATCGGTGAAGCCCCCTTCGTAGTCCGAGGGGTTGTGTTTCTCGTCCGTCAGCAGAACGTCGTCCATGGCGACGATGTGGGCATTGCCCCGGTCGAAAGAGTAATCGCACGGGCCGAACTTGTATTCGAAGTTGCGGCGTCCGGCCAGATCGAAGTTGCTGCTCTCGTCGGTGACGGTGGGCGTCATGCAGTTGTCGTGGTTGCCCATCACCTGAAAGAGTTTCAATCCGATCTCGCTTTCGCGCATGGCCAGCGCGATGGGAGGCATCATCTGGTTGGTGACGTCCTTGGCCTTCTCGTTGAAGATGATATCGCCCAGCGTAATGCCGTAGACGGGACCTTCGAGCGTCGAGACATGCGCGCGGATATCAGGCACGGACTCCTCCTTGAAACGGGCCAGATCCGTGTCTTTCTGTACCTGCGGATCGGCGATGCAGACCAGTTTGAAGTCGGTTTCGACCGCCTGCTGCGGCATCAGAACGAAGTCGTAGCGCTCCTGCGTCTTCGAAAGACGCTGCCAGAAGCAGGGACGGCCCTCCGACATCGGGATTTCACGGTCGGCGGGGATGCGGTAGAAGACATGGAAGGCGTCGGCATGGCGCGGCATCTGGTAGACGCCGTTGGCATCGGTCGCCACGCACGAGAAGCCGTCGCTCACGACGATTCCTCCGACCGGAGCGCCGTTGGGGTCCGTCACTACGCCGTAGAGATTGTTCCCCTCCTGGATCGGGGTGTTCAGCGGGGCCTGCGTATCGTCGTCGGAGCAGCCCGCGAAGAGCGCACCGGCGGCAAATAACAAAGAATATATGATTCGCTTCATTGTTTGAATGTGTTATGTTTTACGGATCGGATGTCTGCGGCGGCCGGTCGGTTCGGTCCGGCCGTCGCAGCGTCCGGGAGTGCTATTTCCAAGCTACGTTCTGTCCCAGATCGGGGTTCTTGTCGAGTGCCGTCTTCGGAATCGGGTGGACGTAGCGCTGCTCGTTGAAATAACGTTGCAGGTTGTAGACCAGACGGCCGCTGGCGCCGTCTTCGAGGGCGCGTTCCGAGTTGCGGACGATGTACTTCACGCCGGGTTCGCTGCCCGCCTTGTCGGTCACGCATACGTCGTTGACGCCGTCGTTGTTGAGGTCGTAGGCCTTGTCCACCTCACCGATGTAGATGCCGTACCACTGTTTGTTGAGCAGTCCGCCCAGATGCCAGCGCATCAGGTCGTCGTAGCGGCGTCCTTCGAGCAGCAGCTCGATGGCGCGTTCGCGGCGGATTTCCAGAATATCGCAGTCGGTGATCTTGGGGTTGCCGTCGTCGGTGCTGTAATAGGCGTTTTGCAGGTATTCGTCGATCTTCGTGGGACGGGTTCCGTCAACGCCGGCACGTTCGCGCAGCGGTTTGATCGTCTTGTCCCAGACCGCGTCGTCGAACTCGCCCAGCTCGGCTTTCGCCTCGGCGTAGTTGAGCAATACCTCGGCGTAGCGCAGGATCGGCAGGCAGTTCCAGCAGATGCCCGACGCTTCGTAGGAGTCGTCGTCGATGTTGAACTTGATGACCTGATAGCCCGTGTAACTTACCGAGAGGTCGGGGGCGAAGAGCTTCGAGGTGCCTCCGACCAGTTTGCGGTATTCGGGCGAGATGACCGTCTGCTGCAAGCGGTAGTCGCGGTTTTCGAACTGCTCGGCGTAGGTCGTCGACTTGTAGTCGGTCCGGTCGGTGAAACGACTGCCGTCGCGGTTCAGATAGGTGTAGACGAAGTCGGCGTCGAGCGACCAGCCCTGGCCCATCGACCCCGAGGTGAAGTACCACGTCACGTCGTGCCGGACGTTCTTCTCGTCGTTGTATTCGCGCGCCCACATCACCTCCTGTTTGAGCACGGAGGGCGACGTGAAGAGCGAACGGTATTGCGTGGCCACGTCGGCCGGCGAGTTGACGAGCGAGTAGACGCCCGCCTCCATCAGCTCTTCGCAAGCATCGGCCGCCTCGCGCAGCCATTTGTTGTCCTTGTTGTATTCGGGATCCCACGCCTTGCCCGTCGACGGATCGACGCGGTGGTATTTGCGGTAGGTTCCCTCGAAGAGGCAGATGCGCGACTTGATGGCCAGTGCGATGTAGCGGTTGATCTTCTGGTTGTCGACCCATGCCTCCGAGGTGTAGCAGTGTTCGCAGGCGTAGTTGAGGTCTTCGAGCACGCGCTCCATGACGTATTCGCGGCTGTCGCGGGGCTTGTAGAGGTCTTCCTCGCTGTCGGAGCGGACGACGTGGTCGTACCAGGGCACTCCGCCGAAGGTCTTCACCAGTTCGAAATAGTTCCATGCCCGCCAGAAGCGCGCCGTACCCTCGTAGTGGGCGAAGGCCGCTTCGCTCACGCCCTGCGCTTCGTGCATCCGTTCGAGGAAGGTGTTGATGTAGTAGACGAAGTTCCATGTGCTGTTGCTCCAACCGCCTTGCAGCGAGGAGTTCCAGACGGGTTGGTAGAGGTAGCTCGACGTCTGTTTCACCTCGATGATGTCGCAGTTGCCGTCGCCGCGCGTGACGTCGCCCGAACTCGGCGTGTAGGAGTTCAGGAAGCCGTTGGTGTATTTTTCCAGCGAAGCTTCGTCCTTGAAATATTCGTCGGTGCCGATCTGCTCGATCGGCTGCTTGTCGAGGAAATCCTCGCAGGAGGCGAACGTCAGACAAGCCAGAGCCGCATAAATTATTCTTTTCATAGTTTCGTTCAAATTAGAAGGTGATACTCAAACCGATGCTGTACGAACGCATGACGGGATAACCGTCGCCGTCGCCCGAACCGTCGCCGCCGCGCGTGCTCGAAAAGTCGGAGTCGCCGGCGTAGATGTTCTCGGGGTCGTAGTTCTTGGCGTACTTTTTCAGCGGGGTGATCGTGAACAGGTTCTCGCCCGAAAGGTAGATGCGCAGGTTCTGGATGCCGATCTTGGTGAGCATCTGCTTGGGGAAGGTGTAGTCGATCGTCAGGTTTTTCAGACGCACGTAACGGGCCTTCTGCAAGTAACGGGTATTGGGCTGCGAAAGGATCGCATTCGCGCCCTGTGCCGTGTAACCGATCAGACGCGGCCAGTAGGCGTCGGTATTCTGGTTGGCATCGGTATAGCGGTCGTTGTGCCACGGCAGCGCGATGCTGTACGGCCGGCCGTACTGTCCCCAGAAGTAGCCCGACTCTTTGGCGGGATACCAGTCGCGGCGGCCGACGCCCTGCCAGACCATCGAGAGGCCGATGCCGTTCCAGCGTGCACCCGCGGCGAGGCTGTAACAGTAGCGGGGCGAGGTGTTGCCGATGATCGACAGGTCGCCGTGGTCTTCCAGCCGGTTGGAGCCGTTGTCGATGCGGCCGTCGCCGTTGAGGTCTTCGTATTTCGGGTCGCCCTTCTGCCATACGATCTTGTTCTGCGCGAACTTCGAGTAGTCAGCGTAGGTTTGCGCCTCTTCGTTGCTCTGGAACAGTCCGTTGCAGGTGTAGCCCCACAACTCGCCCAGCGTCATGCCTTCGTAGTAGTTGGTGGCGTAGTTGGTCGGCAGCGTGTTGGTCGTGGCCATGTATTTGGTCACCTTGGTCACGTTGTCCCAGATGGCGAATTTCAGGTTGTAGCTGAAATCCTTGCCGCCCAGTTTGAAGTTGTCGCGCCACGAGATGCTGGCCTCCCAGCCGTCGGTGCGCATGTCGGCGTAGTTGCCCTTGGGAGCGGAGTTACCGAATACGGCGGGAAGTTCGGGGCCGACGACGTACATGTCGGTCGTGTTCTTGCGGTAGATGTCCGCCACGATCGACAGCCGGCCGTTGAGCATCTCCCAGTCCAGACCCAGGTCGTAGGTGCTGACCGTCTCCCACGTCAGGCCGTCGGGGATGAGCGACGGTTTGTCGGCGTAGATCAGCGGGCTGTCGCCCGTCAGGAATCCGAGATTCTTCTTGATCGCGATCTTGCTCAGGAAAAGGTAGTTGTCGACCTGGCCGTTGCCGGTAGAACCGAACGAGGCGCGGATTTTCAGGTTGTCGAGCCAGCTTTTGGCTCCGGCCATGAAGGGCTCCTCCGAAATACGCCAGCCGACCGACGCCGAGGGGAAGAAGCCCCAGCGCTGGTTGCTCGGGAATTTCGAGTTGCCGTCGTAGCGGCCGCTCACCTCGACGAGGTATTTTCCCTTGTAGCCGTAGTTCACGCGGAAGAAGGTGCCCACGAGGCTGGCCGAGTAGCTGCCGTTGCCCTGCGCCTTGGGCAGTTCGCCGTCGGTAAGGCTCAGACTGGGGTGCTCGGGATCGATGACACCCGTATTCTGCCCCAGCGTGGAGGTGTAGTCCATGTTCTCGATGTTCCAGCCGCCCATGAGTTTGAGCCAGTGGTTTTCGCCCAGTTTCGGCGTCCACGTCAGCACGGCGTTGCTGGCCACGCGTTCGCGGTTGTAGTAGCGCTCCTCGTACCACGAGGTCGCGGGACGTTCGCCCGAACTTTCGGGCCCCGTGTAATAGGTGTAGGGCACGGCGAGCATGTGGCGCTCGGTGTGGTTGCGATAGTAGCTGACGTCGATCTCGCCGACCAGCACGTCCTTGATGAAATCGAGGGTGAATTTCGTTTTGTTGTTCAGGTCGAACTTGTCGTCTTCGCGCCACGTGTTCCCTTCGACGAATCCGGCCCAGCCCATGTAGACGGCCGCGTCGGTCCAGGTTCCGTCGGGGTTCTTTTCGAGCGTCATCGGGAAGCCCTGGTGGTTCATCATGCGCGTCGGGGTCACCGTGAACGACTGTCCGCCCGTGGTCAGCGTCGGCTGGTGCGAAAAACGGCTCATGAACGAGGTGGTGTTCTCGACGCGGAGCCATTTGGTCGCCTGCACGGTGCCTTTGGCCAATACGTTGTACTGGTTGTAGCGTTCGTCGCCGGCGTTGTAGATACCGTCCTGATGGAAGAAACGGCCCGACACGTAGTACGACGCCTTGTCCGTTCCGCCCGTAATCGAGAGGTTGTGCTGGTGTCCGGTGGTGTAGTCCTTGTAGAAGATCTTGTACCAGTTGGTGTTGCCGAAGTACTCGTAGCGGTTGTCGGCAGGATTGATCCGCCACTTCTCGTAGGAGGGGTCGCTGTTGCGGCGTTCCAGTTCGCTGTACCATGCGCGGCTGAAACGGAAGACGTTGTTGATGTTGGTCGGATCGGTGGCGTAGCTGTTGGTGTACGCTTCGAGGTAGGAGGTCGTCCAGTCGTAGCCGTTGTCGACCAGTTCGGGCGTCACGGTGCGCTTGTAGAAGTTGTACGAACCGTTGTAGGTGATCTTCATCTGGCCCTTTTCGGGGCGTTTGGTGGTGATGAGGATGACGCCGAACGTACCGCGCGAACCGTAGACGGCCGTCGACGAGGCGTCCTTCAATACCGAGATGCTCTCGATGTCTTCGGAGTTGACCGTCGTGATGTCGGTCTCCACGCCGTCGACGAGGATGAGGGCCGAACCGCCCGCACCGATCGAGTTGGCGCCGCGCACCTGGAACGAGGCGCCGCGCGTGGGTTTACCGTCGGAGAAGGTGACCGTCAGGCCGGGGATGGCTCCCTGCAACGAACGCGACACGTTCTGGTAGGAGCCGATGCGGTCGGCGATATCCTTGCTGGATATCTGTTCGACAGCGCCTACGATGTCGCGCTTCTTCTGCACGCCGTAACCTACGACCACGACCTCTTCGAGCGAAGTGTTGTCTTCGGTCAGTACGACGTCGATCGTCGTTCGGTTGTTGATTTGGATGAGTTGGGATTGGTAGCCGATATAGCTGAAATTCAGCGACTCCTTGGCTGAGGCTTTGATGGTGTAGCGACCGTCGATGTCGGTAGAGGTGCCGCGCGCCGTGTTGGGGATCGTGACGGCTGCACCTATGATGGGATTACCGCTCTTGTCCTTGACTGTGCCGGTGATATTTCCCCCCCCCTGTGCGAAGGCACTGGTTGTCAGGGCAGTCAAAACAAGTGCGACCACGAAGAATCCCATACGCCGGCAGCGGTTCGCGAGCGTGCGGACTCCTCTCTGAGTAGGACATTGTTTCATTGTTAAAACAGTTTAAGTTAACATTCGGTTGGGTTCGGACATCCGTGTCGGATTTTTAAATTATTTAAAATATGAAAGTCCGGTACGGGAATCCTCACGTTGCAGACTGATCCGATCTAAACTGTTCCGGGAGGGATGAAAAAGGTTCGGTTAGTTTCTGTTCATTTGTTTTGATGTGTGTTTTAAGGTTTGGTTTCGTGCTCTTTTTTTTAGTCTAAAATAGGCTTTATGAGTACAAATATATGTTTATTATTTGTTATTCACAATATTTCGGGAGAAAATTTACATTGGAAGGAAAAGGAAAGAAATGTGAAAATAAAATTCGGCTTAGATCTGGGGTGTATCGGCATAACTATTTGTTAAATAGCTTTATGATGTCGTTTGGCTGATCGGGCAGTCCTGCTGCCGGATTCGGCTTTCGTGGAAGGGTGTTTATAATATATATTATTATAAAAAATCTATTTATAAAAAAATACAGCTTAAATTTGTTCTGAATTGAAATTTTGGTAACTTTGTTTTCGCAAGCTGATCTGAAATTCTTTCTTGGAGGCGGGGCGCATCGCAGGGATGCTTCCCGAAAACTATTTTTACCAATAGTATTACTCTAATACCGACGAATTTTATGAAACTAACGAAATGGATGGCTGCAACCGCGCTGTTCCTGTCTTTTGGTGTTGCCGGTTGTACCGACGACATTACCGACGAGGTGAGCCAATTGACACGCAATACCGACGAGGTGAGTGTGGCTTATAATAAGGATGCGACCGCCCGGATCTCGGTCCGTGTGCCGGGGGCATGGTCCGCATCGGTGGCATGTAAGGACGCCGCAGGGCAGGAGACGGCGGCCTGGTTGCGACTCGATCCCGCCGAAGGGGTCGGCAACGGCAAGGATTATCAGTGGATCACGGCGATCGCCGACCGCAACCTCGGCGGCGAGCGCGAAGCCGTGATTACGATCGTGGGCGCTACGCGCGGCGATGCCGTCGAGGTGAAGGTCACGCAGGACGACGGTACCTTCACGGTGAAAAAACCCGTGCTTTCGGGCGACCTGAAAGCCAATGTCGCATCGAATGCGCTGCTGGCCGTGGAGTACGACAAGGCGAAGGGCGGCGAACCCGTCGAGATGACCTTTACGTTCGACGGCGACGACCGCGGGCTGGCGATCAAGGACTACACGGGAACGATCGAAGGCGAGGGCAGCGGCAAGATCGAATTGCCGATCACGGGAACCCCCTCCGATATCGGCGTGGTGAAACTCAACATGAAAATGACCATCGAGGGCAAGACGATCTTCGACGACGTGATTTCGCTCAATATCCAGTCCGAGAATTTCATTTTCTCGATGGACTTCGGCAAATTCGTCTGGGGCGGCGACCTGATGGCCAATAAGAAGGGCAAGTGTCCCGGCGGGAAACAGGTTTCCGGTCAGGATATTACGGGCCTCGAAGAGGCCGACGGCGAGGTCTCGGTGGGAACCGACGGCGCGGGCGACGCCTTCAAGTCGCTGGGTGAGACCTACCGCATCAACCGCGATCTGGTCGGTTGGCAGGGAGAGCGTGTCTACGAACACCCGGGTTACATCAAGCTCGGAACGGGCAGCAACAACGGTTGGATTCAGACGCCGAAAATGGACAAACTCTCTTCGGCGCCGCAGACCGTCGTCGTGTCGTTCGACATCTCGCTGTACGATAAATCCGATGATCTGATCCTCTTCACGGCCGAAGGCGCAGGTTCGGTCGAGGGCGGCGGCAACATCTCGCTGCCGACCTTCTCGGGCTGGGCGAACGCCAAGTGGACGACCTGCACGTTCGTGGTCAACGGCGCCACTTCGGCCACGTCGTTCAAGTGGGCGTCGACCAAGACGGACGGCAAGGGCCGTTTCGTGCTGGACAACATCTCGGTGATGTCGTCCGCCGTCAAGGAGCGCACCGAACCGTTGGAGAAAGTCGATGCGGAACGGATTCTCTATACGAGCGGAGCGAATTCGATCGAGGTGGAGTGGCCGGGCGTCGCCGACGCGACGGGTTATGAAGTAGCCCTCGTGCCGCAGGAGAACCCCTCGTTCGTGAACAAGGCGGTGGTTCCCGCCGCAGAGGGAGTCGACGATGTTTTCTCGCACGAATTTACCGACTTGCAGCCGGGATTCTACATCTTCGAGATCGTCGCGCTCTACGAGCCGAATCCCGAGTTCGATTCGGAGAAGGTCTCCGTCCTGCTCGGTACCGAAGGCTTCCTGGCCGGCCCGTTGAAGACGCCCGAGGCGACCGCTTCGGCGACGTCGTATGCGGTGACGATCAGTTGGGAGACGGTGAGCGGCGCGAGCGGCTACAAGGCCGTGCTCAAAGAGGCCGGTGCCGTGGTGAAGGAGCAGAGCGTGGATGCCGACGCGCTGTCGTGCACCTTCGGCGAACTGACGCCCGACCGTGACTATGCCGTTGCGGTGCAGGCGCTCTACGAGAGCAAGCCCGAATACAATTCGGAGTTCACGGCCGACATCGCCGTGCATACGCCGGCGTTGCTGACCCGCCCTGTCGTGCATCTCTACGACGGATTCGAGGTGACGCACAACATGGCCATCGTCGAGTGGGATATCGACGCGGCGCAGCAGTCCGACACCAAGACGTCGCTCCAGCTGCTCGAAGGGTCGAAACTGATCTACAACTTCTCGAAGTGGGGGCTGCCCAGCGCCAAATACAAATTCCCGCGCTTCGTATTCGGCGGTCTCAAAGCGAATACGACCTACACGGCACGCATTCAGCGCATCTCGGCCGACGCCTCCAAGTTCGGCGATTCGGAGTGGGGTGAATATACCTTCACTACGACGGCGAAGGAGGATCATTCCGACTGTCTCTTCTATGCCGATTTCAACGAACATTGGTGGGGCGGCAACGGTGCGGCCATCGCATTCGGCATGTATCCCAAGACGGAGAAGGACGATCTGACGGGCGACCTGACCCAGTTGGCCTATACGTCCGGCACGCCGGTCAAGAACATGCCCAACCCCAACAGCGGTTGCGGTGCGGTGCCGGCCGATTACCACCGGCTCTTCCTTTCGCAGTGGGACGCTTCGAAGCTGCCTACGGCGACGGAGGATTACATGCTGCGTTCGTATCTGACCGCAGGTATCCTGAAATTCGGTTCTACGGAGAACAACGGCTACATGCCGATTCCGTATATGACCTCGTTGACCGGTCCGACGACCGTGGTGCTGACTTTCAAGTCGTCGCCCTATTGCGAACCGAACACTTCGACAGGCGATCTGGAAGTCGGTAATGCTGTCCTGGATGGCCGTGAAGGCGTCTGGGTGCGTCTGAAAGAGGCCGACGGTGCGAAGATCGTCAAGGCGGACGGTGTCGCCGTCGCAGCGGAAAATGCGACGGACGTTCTGGTGAAGCACAAACTCCCGGCCGAATACGGTGCCAACAGCAAGAAGTGCTTCGAGTTTACCGACCACGAGGTCGTGATCGAAGGCGTGACGGCCAAAACGCTGATTCAGATCTATACCAAACTGTATAAGGCGACGGCCGAGTACGACAAATACAATACGCCGGGCGACCGTGCCTGGATCGACGACGTGATCGTCAAGAAACAGTAAACGCCCTCTCTTTTTAGCGGTTTTCGCGGCGGACGGCCCTTTGGGTCGTCCGCTTTTTTGCGGGTGCGGGTGCCCGTGCGGAAAATATCGGCCGGAGATTCCGGCCGTGAGAGGCAGAGCGACGTTGTCGATAAGCCAAATGGGCAGAGCCGCGCTTGCGCGGACTATGCCATGGCAAGAAAACGATTGTTGGAAACGAACCGTTTCGTTAAGCCGAGCGCAGAGCCGAACTTGTTCGGACTATGCCGAGGCGAGAAAACGAAGAGAGAAAATCAACGCTTTTTTGCAGAACTCGTCGATATTTACTATATTTACGCAATTAAAATCGAAACAAACCGAATATGTTGAGCGTAGCCGAAAGACACAAATACATTCTCGATCATCTGAACAAATACGGCTTCGTGCGCATCACCGACGTGGCCAACGAATTGGGCGTGACGAAGGTGACGATCCGCAAGGACGTCAAGATACTGGAAGCGAAGGGGCTGTTGTACAAGGTACACGGCAGCGCCCGTTCGGCCAATCCCCACGTGGCGGATACCGACGTCCACGTGAAGGGCAATGTCAACCGCGAGGAGAAGGAGCGCATCGCCCGGAAGGCGGTCGAACTGCTCAACGACAACGATTCGATCATCATGGCTTCGGGATCGACGATCTATGCGTTCGCCGAGGCGATCAAGCGCGAGTTCCGCTCGCATCTCAACGTGGTGACCACGTTCCTCAAAACCTCGGTGCTGCTCAACGACGTCGAGGAGATCAACGTCGTGCAGCTGGGCGGGTGCGTCCACAAGAAGTCGTTGTCGGCGATCGGCGGTTACGCCGAGGCGGCGCTGAGCGATTTCAGCTGCTCGAAGCTCTTCTTCGGGGTCGACGGCATCGATCTGGAACACGGGATCACCACCTCGACGATCGAGGAGGCGAAGCTCACGCAGGTGATGATGCGCTCGGCGTCGAAGATCATCATTCTGGCCGACTCGTCGAAGTTCGGGCAGCGCGGTTTCGGCCGTATCTGCTCGCTCGAAGAGATCGACGTGATCGTGACCGACAGCCGCATTTCGGAGCAGGCGGTCGCCATGGCCGAGGAGGCGGGCGTTGATCTGGTGATCGCATAGGGCGGAGCCGCACTGCGCGGCGGTATGCTTCCGGGTAAATTGGAAACGCCCCTTTGCAGAGAGCTGCAAAGGGGCGTTTCCCGTCGCACGGCGGCGGAACCGCTGCGAGACGGTTTATTTCGGGATTCCGTAGACGGCCTTGTCGCCCAGCTCCTCGGCGATGCGGAGCAGTTGGTTGTATTTGGCCATGCGGTCGGTGCGCGACATCGAACCGGTCTTGATCTGGCCGGCGTTGGTCGCTACGGCCAGATCGGCGATCGTCGTGTCCTCGGTCTCGCCCGAGCGGTGCGAGATGACGGCCGTGTAGCCGGCGCGCTGTGCCATGGCGATGGCGTCGAGCGTCTCGGTGAGCGTGCCGATCTGGTTGACCTTCACCAGAATCGAGTTGGCGCAGCGGCGCTCGATGCCCTTGCGCAGGAATTCGACGTTGGTGACGAACAGGTCGTCGCCCACCAGCTGGCAGCGGGCGCCCAGACGTGCGGTGAGCATCTCCCAGCCCTCCCAGTCGTTTTCGGCCATCCCGTCCTCGATCGAATCGATCGGGTACTTCTCCACCAGTGCGGCGAGATACTCGACCTGCTCGGCTGCGTTGCGGCGGGCGCCCTTTTCGCCTTCGAACGTCGTGTAGTCGTAGAGACCGTCGCGGTAGAACTCCGACGAGGCGCAATCCATGGCGATCGAGACGTCGCCCTGCTCGTCGCAGCGGCCGGCGCGGTAGCCGGCGGCGCGGATCGCCTCGATGATCGTTTCGATGGCGTCTTCCGTACCGTTGAGCGCAGGCGCGAATCCGCCCTCGTCGCCCACGGCCGTCGAGAGGCCGCGTTTGTGAAGCACCTTTTTCAGGGCGTGGAACACCTCGGCACCCATGCGCACCGCTTCGGGGAAGGTGCGGGCGCCGATCGGCCGGATCATGAACTCCTGGAAAGCGATCGGTGCGTCGGAGTGCGAACCGCCGTTGATGATGTTCATCATCGGCACGGGCAGCACGTGTGCGTTCACGCCGCCGATGTAGCGGTAGAGCGGCACGCCGAGGTAGTTGGCCGCGGCATGTGCCGCAGCGAGCGATACGCCCAGCAGGGCGTTGGCGCCGAGATTCGATTTGGTCGGGGTGTGGTCGGCGGCCAGCAGGGCACGGTCGATGCCGGTCTGGTCGAGCACGCTCATTCCCGTGAGCAGGGGAGCCAGCGTCCGGTTGACGTTCTCCACGGCCTTCTGAACCCCTTTGCCGCCGTAACGGCGGGGATCGCCGTCGCGCAGTTCGAGCGCTTCGTGTTCGCCGGTCGAGGCGCCGCTGGGTACGGCCGCACGGCCGTGGGCGCCCGATGCCGTCGTGATTTCGACCTCGACGGTCGGGTTGCCCCGCGAGTCGAGAATCTCTCGTGCATGTACATCTACAATTTGCATAGTCGTATTGTTTTTTGCGTTTGTTTTATTTGTTAATTATCAATTTGATAACGGAATCGTCCGCCGGTTTATTGTGCGGCGGGGAGACCTTTTCGCGCTTTTCGTGCGGTGACAGAGCGCCGGGCGGTGCGCTCTGCATCGTCGTGTGCAATGCGTGTGCCGAATCGGGGCTGCGGGGCGGGAATTCAGCCGGCGAACGGCGCGTCGTTGACGAGCAGCGACGAATCGCCGTAGCTCAGGAACCGGAAATCGTTCCGGAGGGCATAGTCATAAATTCTGTGCCAATCTTCGCCGACGTAGGCCGAAACCAGCAGCAGCAGGGTCGATTTGGGCTGGTGGAAATTGGTGACGATCGCCCGCACGATGCGCCAGCGGTAGCCCAGCGGTGCGATCATGATCTGCGTCGAGGCTTTCAGCGTGCCGAGGTCGTTCCGCTCCATGTAGGCCAGCAGTTCTTCCAGCGCTTCGCGGCCGGTGTAGGAGGCCGGGATGTCGTAGAGTTCCCATTGGCCGACCGCGCGCATTTCGTCGGGCGATCCTTCGCGCCGGATGCGCCAGGCCAGCGCCGCCAGCGATTCGAGCGTGCGTACCGAGGTGGTGCCCACGGCGACGATGTGGCCCCAGCGGTGCAACAGCCGTTCGACGGTCGTGCGGCGGATCTCGAAATGTTCGGTGTGCATCGCGTGGCGGCAGGCGTCGTCGTCCTTGACGGGAAGGAAGGTGCCGGCTCCGACGTGGAGCGTCACCTCTTCGAACTCGACGCCTGCGGCGCCGAGCGACGCGATCAGTTCGGGGGTGAAGTGCAGTCCCGCCGTCGGCGCGGCCACCGAACCTTCGAATTTGGAGTAGACGGTCTGGTAGCGCGTATAGTCGATCTGCTGGCTGTCGCGGTTCAGGTAGGGCGGAATCGGAATCCGTCCCAGCAGTTCGAGCAGCTCTCCGAACGTGAGGTCGGCCTCCCACTCGAACCGCACGATCTGCTCGCGGCCGCCGGTGCCCGTGCGGTAGGCGCGCAGTTGCTGCGGGGTGCCGTCGAGCGTGAAGTCGATCACGAGCGCTCCTTCCTTCCACTTTTTGAGATTGCCCACGATGCAGCTCCATGCGCACTTCCCCTTGACGGCGAAGGCGCGTTCGTAGTCGGCCGGCGCGTGGGGTTCGAGACAGAAGACCTCGATGCGGGCGCCCGAAGGCTTGTGCATGATGATGCGTGCGCGGATGACCTTCGTATTGTTGAAGACCAGCATCGCCCCCTCGGGCAGCTCTTCGCCCAGCCGGTCGAAGCGGCTCTCCGAGATCGCGCCGTTGCGGTAGACGAGCAGCTTGGAGGCGGAGCGTTCGGCCAGCGGGAATTTGGCGATGCGCCGGTCGGGCAGGTCGTAGTCGAATTGGTTGATGTCGATATGGCGTTCCATGTTCGGGCGGTTTACGCCTGCAAAATTACAATTTAATCCGCACCGTCGGGTCTTTCCGTCGGGCTTTTCCCGCAAAAAAGTCGCGGCGGTTGCAGCCGGCGGTCCTTTTTCGACGTGCAGACGGTGCGGAGTCGCCGAAAATCGCTACCTTTGCAACCGTACAATCAACTCTGTCCGTGATGAAACGAGTACTCCTGACGGCGGTCGCGCTCTTGTTCGGCGCCGCTGCGTTCGCCCAGCCGTCGGCCTCGGTCGAGACGCTGGCGCGGAAATACGCCGACCGCGACGGTGCGCTGGTCATGCGGCTCGACAGTACGATGGTCGGCCTGGTGAAGTTGCGCGTGGCTGCGCTGCCCGATTCGTTGCGGCGTTCCGCGGCGCTGCTGGACAAGGTGAGCGGCATGACCAACATCATGCTGATGACCGGACTGGCGCGCACTCTCGATCCCGCCGCCGATACGACGGCTTTCGTGCGGCTGGAAAGCGATTTCCGCGCCGACGTGGCCGCACTGACGGCCGAACCCGTGCGCAGGCGGCTGTTCCGCGAACGGGAGGCGGGCGTGGAGGTCGCGGGCTATTACTCGGCCGCGCCTTCGGGCGAGGCCGAACTGGTGCTGGTCGTTTCGGGAGGCGGCAACGAGGCGCTGTGCGTGCTCGGCGGCCGTTTCGGCGAGGAGGAGGCCCTGCGTTTGGCGACGATGCAGCGCGAGCAGCTGCTCGGTCGCGGCGGTACGCGATAGGGCCAGACGGGCGACGGAACGGAAAAACCTCGCCGTCTTTTCCGCGTGTCGTGAAAAATCGTTACTTTTGTGCCACTTAATCGTACTTTTGAGATGCAAACCGATTTTCTGGTGATAGGTTCCGGTGCGGCGGGTCTGAGCTTCGCGCTCAAAGCGGCCGAACACGGCCGTGTCACCGTCGTCACCAAAGGCGAATTGGACGAGTGCAACACCAACTATGCGCAGGGCGGTATCTGTTCGGTGACGTATGCCCCCGACACGTTCGAAAAACACATCCGCGATACGCTGGTGTGCGGCGCCGGAAAATGCGATCCGGCCGCCGTGGAGCTGGTGGTGCGCCGTGCTCCCGAGCTGATCCGCGACCTGATCGCATGGGGCACGCGCTTCGACAAGACGCCCGACGGGCGGTTCGAGCTGAACCGCGAGGGGGGCCACTCGGAGCACCGCATCCTGCACTACGAGGACCTGACGGGCGCCGAGATCGAACGTGCGCTGGTGGCTTCGGTGCGGCGTCATCCCAACATCACCCTGCTGGAACGGCACTACGCCGTCGACCTGCTGACGCAGCATCACCTGGGCGAGTTCGTCACGCGCCACACGCGGGGCGTCACCTGCTTCGGCGCCTATGTGCTCGACCTGACGACGAATGCGATCGAAACCGTGCTGGCGAAGTTCACCGTAGTGGCTGCCGGCGGTTGCGGCAACGTCTATTCGACCACGACCAATCCCGTGGTGGCTACCGGCGACGGCATCGCCATGTGCCACCGGGCGAAGGCCATCACGGAGAACATGGAGTACATCCAGTTCCACCCCACGGCGCTCTACAATCCGGGCGAGCGCCCGTCGTTCCTCATCACGGAGGCGATGCGCGGCTTCGGCGCCATCCTGCGCCTGCAAAACGGCGAGGAGTTCATGGACAAGTACCATCCGATGAAGTCGCTCGCGCCGCGCGACGTGGTGGCGCGTTCGATCTACCGCGAGATGCAGCTGCACGGCCAGGAGTTCGTCTATCTGGACGTGACGCACAAACCCGCCGACGCGATCCGCAGCCACTTCCCTAATATCTACGAAAAGTGTCTCTCGATCGGTATCGACATCACGAAGGACTGGATTCCCGTCACGCCCGCGGCGCACTACTGCTGCGGCGGGGTGAAGGTCTCGACCGACGGCGAGACCTCCATCCGCCGGCTCTATGCGCTGGGCGAAACCTCCTGCACGGGGCTGCACGGCGCCAACCGGCTGGCCTCCAATTCGCTCATCGAGGCGGTGGTCTACGCCGACCAGGCGGCGCGCCATGCCGTGGCGCAGCTGGATCGGGTCACGATCCAAGAGGGTATTCCCGACTGGAATTTCGAGGGAACGGCCACGGCCGAGGAGATGCTGCTCGTGATCCAGTCGAAGCGCGAGTTGCAGCAGATCATGTCCAACTATGTGGGCATCATCCGTTCGAATCTCTACCTCAAACGCGCCATGCGCCGTCTGGAAACGCTCTGGCACGAGACGGAGGAGCTCTACGGCAAGACGACGCCCAACCGCGAGTTGTGCGAACTGCGCAACATGATTACGGTCGCCTACCTTATTATCAAGCAGGGGCGCGAGTTGAAGGAGTCGGTCGGCTGCCACTACAATACGGACTATCCGCCCGAGACGGCGGCCGAGTGAAGCGAGCGGCGGATGCCGGCGCGGTTTCCCGCAAAGACGGGAGCCGGAATAGAAACAGTTGACAATGGAATAGCAGGGAGCAGCGGTTCGCCGCTCCCGACCGTAACGATATGACTTTACAGGAAGAGATCACCCGGCGGCGGACGTTCGCCATCATTTCGCACCCCGACGCCGGCAAGACGACCCTTACCGAGAAGTTGCTGCTCTTCGGCGGCGCGATCCACGTGGCGGGCGCCGTCAAGAGCAACAAGATCAAGAAGGGCGCGACGTCCGATTTCATGGAGATCGAACGGCAGCGCGGCATCTCGGTGGCCACCTCCGTCATGGGATTCGAGTATAACGGAGTGAAGATCAATATTCTCGATACGCCCGGCCACGAGGATTTCGCCGAGGACACCTACCGCACGCTGACGGCCGTCGATTCGGTCATCATCGTCATCGACGGCGCCAAGGGCGTCGAGCAGCAGACGCGCCGCCTGATGGAGGTGTGCCGGATGCGCAAGACGCCGGTGATGGTCTTCATCAACAAGCTGGACCGCCCGTGCAAGGACCCCTTCGACCTGCTGGACGAGGTGGAGCGCGAGTTGCGCATCAAAGTACGTCCGCTGGCCTTTCCGATCTCCAACGGCCCGACGTTCAAGGGCGTTTACAACATCTATGCGCACGGTCTGTCGCTCTTCACCTCCGACGAGCGGCAGACGGCTACGGCGTCGACCGTCGAAATCCGCGATCTGGCTGCACCGGAGCTCGACGCGCATGTGGGCGAGCGCTATGCCCGCCAGCTGCGCGAGGATTCGGAACTGATCGAGGGCGTCTACGATCCCTTCGACCGCGACGCCTATCTGGCGGGCGATCTGGCGCCGGTCTTCTTCGGCTCGGCGATCAACAATTTCGGCGTGCGCGAGCTGCTCGAATGTTTCATCGACATCGCCCCCTCGCCGCGCCCCTCGCAGACCGAGACGCGGCGCGTGGAGCCGGCCGAGGAGAAGATGACGGGCTTCGTCTTCAAGATCCACGCCAACATGGACCCCAACCACCGCGACCGCATCGCCTTCCTGAAAATCTGCTCCGGCCGCTTCGAGCGCAACCGCAACTACCTGCACGTGCGCAGCGGCAAGCAGCTCAAATTCTCGTCGCCGACGGCCTTCATGGCCGAGAAGAAGTCGGTGATCGACGAGGCCTATCCGGGCGATATCGTGGGTCTGCACGACACGGGAACCTTCAAGATCGGCGATACGTTCACCGAAGGCGAGAAGCTCAAATTCACGGGCATTCCCTCGTTCGCTCCCGAGCAGTTCCGTTATATCGAAAACGCCGATCCGCTGAAATTCAAGCAGCTGGCCAAAGGCGTCGATCAGCTGATGGACGAAGGCGTGGCGCAGCTGTTCACGTCGCAGCTCAACGGCCGGCGCATCATCGGTACGGTCGGCGCGCTGCAATTCGAGGTGATCCAGTACCGCTTGGAACACGAGTACGGCGCCAAGTGCCGCTGGGAGCCGATCTCGATCTACAAGGCGTGCTGGATCGAAAGCGACGATGCCGGGCAGCTGGCCGATTTCAAGCGCCGCAAGCACACCAACATGGCGGTCGACAAGCACGGCCGCGACGTCTTTCTGGCCGATACGAGCTATGCGCTGACGCTGGCGCAGGAGAACTTCAAGGAGATCCGCTTCAAGTTCACATCGGAGTTTTAGGGTGCGAGGATGTGTGTTTTAAAACCGTCCGGATTCGTTTCGGACGGTTTTTTTATCGTCGTAAAACATAAGAAAAACATACTTTTTGCGTTGAATACCTGAAAAGAAGTTTGTCGGCGAGGTAAAATCGACCGTTTTCGTTAAGCCGAGCGCAGAGCCGAACTTGTTCGGACTATGCCGAGGCGAGAAAACGAAGAGAGAAACTCACCGTTTTCGTTAAGCCGAGCGCAGAGCCGCGCTTGCGCGAGCTTTGCCGAGGCGAGAAAATTAAGAATGAAATTCACCGGTTTTTGCCCGTTTTTCGCGGGAAATCGTATCTTTGCGGCATTGAAATGCGGGTATCTCCGCAGAAGTAAGTTTGAAAATAAGATTGGGCAGGTATGAATCCGAAGGTTGACAAATGGGTGCGTAAAGCCGGTTCGTGGTGCGAAAAGGCTTGTCCGCAAACCCGAAGCGGGTGGATCATGATCGCGTTGACGGCGGTCGTCATTGTGGCCGGTGTCGTGTGGCTGCTCCGTCCTCGAAGCGAGGCGGTGCACTATCCGATCGTGGCGGTCGAGCCGGTCGCCACGCAGAACGTGGAGATCTACGGCGAGTTCGTGGGGCGCATCCGTGCGCAGCAGTTCGTCGAGGTGCGGGCCCGCGTGGAGGGTTATCTCGAACGGATGCTCTTCCGCGAGGGAAGCTACGTGAAGAAGGGGCAGACGCTCTTCATCATCGACCCCAAGATCTACCGCGCCCGCGTGGACAAGGCCAAGGCGCAGCTCAACAAGGATCGCGCACTGGCCCAGAAGGCCGAGCGCGACCTAAAACGCATCCGCCCGCTCTATGCGCAGAATGCCGCCAGCCAGCTCGATCTGGACAATGCGACGGCCGCCTACGAGAGCGCGACAGCCAACGTGCTGATGAGCGAAGCCGACCTGATGCAGGCGGCCACGGCGCTGGGCTATACCACCGTACAGTCGCCCATCACGGGCTATATCAGCGCCAGCAACGCCGACATCGGAACCCTCGTGGGGCCGGGCGGCAAGTCGCTGCTGGCGACCATCGTCAAGAGCGATACGGTGCGTGTCGATTTCAGCATGACCGGCATGGATTACCTGCGCAGCAAGGAGCGCAATGTCAATCTGGGGCAGAAGGATTCCACGCGCCGCTGGAACCCCTACATCACCGTCACCCTGCCCGACAACTCGCGCTATCCGCTGCGGGGGCTGGTCGATTTCGCCGACCCGCAGGTCGACCCCGAGACGGGAACCTTCTCCGTGCGCGCCGAGATGCCCAACCCCGACCATATCCTGCTGCCCGGCCAGTTCACCAAGGTCAAGCTGCTGCTCGACGTGCGTGAGAACGCCGTGGTCGTACCGTCCAAGGCGATCGTGATCGAGAAAGGCGGTGCCTACATCTTCGTCGTGCGGCCCGACAGCGTCGTCGAAAAACGTTTTATCGAGACGGGGCCCGAGCTGGACAACAAGACGGTGGTCGAACGCGGTCTGCTCTCCGGCGAACGGATCGTCGTGGAGGGTTACCACAAACTCAATCACGGTATGCGCGTCGAGGCGGTCGAGCCCCGGCGCGACAATGGCGTGGCATCCAATTAACGACAGCCTATGAAGAGCGATTTCTTTATCGACCGGCCGGTCTTTTCGACCGTTCTCTCGGTCATCATCGTCATCGTGGGCGTCATCGGACTGGCGCTGCTGCCCATCGACCAGTATCCCAAGATCGTCCCGCCCGTGGTGAAGGTGAGCGCCTCCTATCCGGGCGCCAGCGCCCAGACCGTGACGCAGGCGGTGGCCACGCCGATCGAACAGGAGCTCAACGGTACGCCGGGGATGCTCTACATGGAGTCGTCGTCGACCAACTCCGGCGGCTTCACCGCCACGATCACCTTCGACATCGACACCGATGCCGACCTGGCGGCCGTCGAGGTGCAGAACCGCGTGAAGCTGGCCGAAAGCCGGCTGCCGGCCGAGGTGGTGCAGAACGGCATCTCGGTCGAGAAACAGGCGTCGAGCAAACTGCTGACGATCACGCTGCTGTCGTCGGATCCCAAGTTCGACGAAATCTACCTGAGCAACTACGCGACGCTCAACGTGCTGGACATGCTGCGGCGCGTGCCGGGCGTGGGCAGCGTCTCGAACGTCGGATCGCGCTACTACGCCATGCAGATCTGGGTGCTGCCCGACCGGCTGGCCAATCTGGGGCTGACGGTGCAGGACTTGCAGCGGGCATTGAAGGATCAGAACCGCGAATCGGCCGCCGGCGTGCTCGGACAGCAGCCCATGACCGATCTCGATGTGACGATCCCCATTACGGCGCAGGGGCGTTTGTCGTCGGTGGGCGAGTTCGAGGAGATCGTCGTCCGCGCCAACCCCGACGGCTCGATCATCCGCCTGCGCGACGTGGCGCGCGTTTCGCTCGAAGCGTCGTCCTATAACACCGAGAGCGGTATCAACGGGGGAAATGCCGCGGTGCTCAACATCAACATGCTGCCGGGCGCCAACGCCATGGAGGTGGCCGACGCGGTGAAAGAGGCCATGGAGGAGATCAGCCGCAACTTCCCCGAAGGAATCTCCTACCAGATACCGTTCGACATGACGACCTATATCTCCGAGTCGATCCACCACGTCTATCAGACCCTGTTCGAGGCGTTGCTGCTGGTGATTCTGGTGGTCTTCCTTTCGTTGCAGAACTGGCGCGCGACGCTCATCCCGATCGTGGCGGTGCCGATCTCGCTGATCGGAACCTTCGGCGTGATGCTCGTCTTCGGGTTCTCGCTGAACATGATGACGCTGCTGGGCCTGATTCTGGCCATCGGTATCGTCGTGGACGACGCGATCGTGGTGGTCGAGAACGTCGAGCGCATCATGGAACAGGAACGGCTGTCGCCCTACGAAGCGACCAAGAAGGCCATGGCGTCGCTCGGCGGCGCGCTCATCGCCATGTCGCTCGTGTTGTGCGCCGTCTTCGTGCCGGTGAGCTTCCTGGCCGGCATCACGGGGCAGCTCTACCGGCAGTTCACCATTACGATCGCCGTGTCGGTCATCATCTCCACCGTCGTGGCGCTGACGCTCAGTCCGGTGATGTGCGCCTATTTCCTGCGCCCCGACAACGGACGCCGCAAACCCAAACTGTTCCGGCGTATCAACTACTGGCTGCGGCGCGGCAATACGGTCTACCAGCGAGGAATCCGCGGCAGCCTGCGCCATTCGCGGCGGATGCTGGCGGCCTTCGGCATCCTGCTCGTCGGCATCTGGCTGATGAACCGCATCACGCCGCAGAGTTTCATGCCCAAGGAGGACCAGGGCTATTTCACCGTCGAGCTGGAACTTCCCGAAGGGGCGACGCTCGAACGGACGCGTCGTGTGACGGATCGTGCGATGAAGTACCTGATGGGCCTTTCCGACGTGGAGTATGTGCTCAATGTGACGGGGTCGTCGCCCCGACTGGGCAGCAATCAGGCGCACAGCCAGCTGACGGTGATTCTCAAACCGTGGGGCGACCGTACGTCGGAGAGCATCGACGAACTGATGGAGGAGGTGCGCGACGAGCTGTCGCTCTATCCCGAGAGCAAGGTCTACCTAAGTTCGCCCGCCGTCATCCCGGGTCTGGGTACTTCGGGCGGCTTCGAGATGGTGCTCGAAGCGCGCGGCGACCGCACCTATACCGACTTGCAGCAGGCCGTCGACACGCTGATGTATTACGCTGAGCGGCGTCCCGAACTGGCGGGGCTGTCGTCGTCGATGCAGAGCGACATTCCGCAGCTCTACTACGACGTCGACCGCGACAAGGCGCAACTGCTGGGCGTGTCGATGTCCGATGTCTTCTCGACGCTCAAAACCTTCACCGGTTCGGTCTATGTCAACGACTTCAACATGTTCAACCGTATCTACCGCGTCTACGTTCAGGCCGAGGCGCCCTACCGTGCGCACCAGAGCAATCTCGACCTCTTCCATGTGCGCGGCAACGGCGGTGCGATGATCCCCGTCACGGCCCTCGGCACGACGCACTACACGACCGGGCCCGGTACGATCCGCCGCTTCAACATGTTCAATGCCGCGACTATCTCGGGCGAGGTGGCGCACGGTTACAGTTCGGGACAGGCGATGGAGGCGCTCGAACAGATCGTGCGCGAGCACCTGCCGGCCAATATCGGCGTCGAGTGGAGCGGACTGTCGTATCAGGAGAAACACGCCAGCGGCCAGACGGGGCTGGTACTGGCGCTGGCGCTGCTCTTCGTCTTCCTGTTCCTCGCCGCGCAGTACGAAAGCTGGTCGGTGCCGGTGGCGGTGATCCTGTCGCTGCCGATCGCGGGACTGGGCGCCTATGTGGGCAACTGGCTCTGCGGGCTGGAAAACAATATCTATTTCCAGATCGGACTGGTGATGCTGGTGGGTCTGGTGGCCAAGAACGCCATCCTGATCGTCGAGTTCGCCAAGGAGGAGGTCGACCGCGGCGGCGATCTGGTGCAGTCGGCGCTGCACGCCGCGCGGCTGCGTTTCCGCCCGATCGTGATGACCTCGCTGGCCTTCATCCTGGGTATGCTGCCGCTGGTCTTCGCTTCGGGGCCCGGATCGGCGAGCCGCCAGGGAATCGGTACGGGTGTCTTCTTCGGTATGCTGGTGGCGATCTCCGTGGGTATCGTCTTCGTCCCCTTCTTCTTCGTGTGGGTCTACCGCATCAAGGATAAATTCAAACGCGTGAGCCATGAAAAGAGATAAGATCGTTTACGGGGCGCTGCTGTGCGGCGTCGTACTGCTCTGCAATTCCTGTATGCTGGGGCGCCGTCAGATCAAGAGCCCCGAACTGGAACTGCCGGCTACGGTCGTGGCCGGTGCGACCGATTCGCTGACGATGGCCGACATGGCGTGGTGGAACGTCTACTCCGATTCGACGCTCACGGCGCTGATCGAACGCACGCTCGAACGCAACAAGGACATGCTGGCCGCTTCGGCCCGCGTGCGCCGGATGCGTGCGCTCGGCCGCGTGGCGCGCGCCGATCAGTTGCCGTCGGTATCGGGGCAGCTGGCGGCCGATACCGAGCACAACGACTACGAGGGGGAGCCGGCATCGGACGACCCCGAACTCGGCGCCAAGGTCTCGTTGGCGTGGGAGCTCGATCTGTGGGGCAATCTGCGCTGGGCCAACCGGAAGGCCGTGGCCGAGTACTTGGCTACGGTCGATGCGCAGCGCGCGTTGCAGATGACGCTCGTGGCCGAAGTGGCGACCGCCTATTATGAATTGGTGGCGCTCGATCAGGAGCTGAGCATCGTGCGGCGCACGCTCCAAACCCGCAAGGAGGGGGTGCGGCAGGCGCGCCTGCGTTTCGAGGGCGGACTGACCTCCGAGACGGCGTTGCAACAGGCGAAGGTGGAGTTGGCCAGTACGGCCACGCTCATTCCCGGGCTCGAAAGTCGCATCGCGCTCAAAGAGCACCAGATCGCCCTGCTGGCAGGCGCCTATCCCACGCTGCGCATCGACCGGCAGACGATGGAGATGCATGCACGGCTGCCCGAACGGTTGAAGGTGGGGCTGCCTTCGGAACTGTTGAAACGGCGTCCCGACCTGCGGCAGAGCGAACAGACGCTTCGTGCGGCCGAAGCGGCGATGGGGATGGCATCCGCCGACCGCTTCCCGCGCATCACCTTCTCGCTGACGGGCGGTTGGGAGAACGACGACCTCAAAGGGCTCTTTTCGTCGCCCTTCTCCTATGTGGGCGGGTCGCTCGTGTCGCCGCTCTTCTCGTTCGGCAAGAAAAAGGCGAAATACAAGGCTGCGCTGGCCGCCTGCGACGAGGCGCGGCTCAATTATGAACAGAAGGTGTTGGAAGCCTTCCGCGAGGTCAACGATGCGGTGGTGACCTACCGCAATGTCCGTACGGCGGCAGCGCTGAAACGCGATTTGCAGCAGGCGGCGCAGAAGTACGTGGAGCTGGCGCAGCTGCAATATTTCAACGGCGTAATCAACTACCTCGACGTGCTGGATGCCCAGCGCAAGTACTTCGACGCGCAGATCGGACTGAGCAACGCCGTGCGCGACGAACACCTGGCGATGGTCGACCTCTACAAGGCGCTCGGCGGCGGCTGGGGCGTCGAACGAGAGTAGTTCCGGCCGGTAACGCAAGACGCCGCACCTGCAACAGGTGCGGCGTCTTGCGTTTGTCGTCCGTGCGATCTCAGTTTGGTGCGACGAAGGTTTTGGTCAGCAGTTCTTTGAGCGTCTGGGGATAATTGGTCGTGATGAAATCCATGCCCAGGGCGATGCAGCTCATCATGTCCTGCTCGGCATTGACCGTCCAGGTGTTGACGACCATGCCGTTGTCGTGCGCCTCGCGGATCCAGTCGGGACGGACGGAGATGGTCGAGAAGGTGTAGTCTATGCCCCGGATACCGTCGGCGCGAAGGGCGGCGGGTGCGATGTCGCCGTTGAGGTATTGCACCATCGCATCGGGCAGCGCGGCAGCGATGCGCTTGCAGGTCGCAAGGTCGAAGGCGATGTACTCCACGCGGTCGGTCAGCCCCGCCGCCTTGACCGCTGCGACGACGGCGTCGGCCGCACGCTGGTTGTTGGCCGCCGAGGAGTGGCGCTTGATTTCGCAGATCAGCTTCGTCTTGTCGCTCTTGGCCGCCTGCGTCAGATAATCTTCGAGCGTGGGGATGTTCTCGCCGTTGCTGAGTTTGATGTTTTTGAGCTGGTCGTAGGTCGAGTTTTCGATGACATGGCTGTCGCCCGGGAAGGTTTTGTCATGGTTGATGACGATGCGTCCGTCGGCGGTCACCCACACGTCGAATTCGGAGCCGTAGATTTCCAGCGCTTGTGCTGCGGCCAGTGCCGCGACCGAGTTCTCGGGAGCGCCGGCGGTATGGTAGCCGCGGTGGGCGATGGCTCGGGGCTTGGCGAGGATCAGAGGATTGTCCGTAAAGGTGAGCTGCGTGAAGCCCAGCGGGTATTCGGCAGCGCCGCGCAGCAGGAACATCCGGTAACGATCGGTGACAAAGGTATCGGGAATGACGATCGTCGCCGATTCGGCCGTGACGGAGGCGTCGAAGATCATGGCTTCGGCCTTCGCGTTGTCGACCGGCTCGAAGCGGATCTTGTCGCCCGCGGCGAACCCCTTGCCGTAGATCGTGTAGCGGTAGCCGGCGCCTACTTCGCAGCCGGACAAGAAAAGCAGGTCGCTGATCTCGATCGGATCGGGTCGCTGTTGGCGTTTTACGAGATTCCACAGCACCTCGACGTTTTCGGCAGTCAGCGGTGCGTCGTAGACGCGTGCGATCGCTACGTCGCCTTTCCATGCGTTCTGTCCCGATGCGGGGCTGGCGTCGACGCCGACGCCGAACCAGTAGCTCGTGGTCTTGGAGGGATGCACGAAGTTGCCCGGAGCGGGCATCGTCCCCTTCAACTCGCCGTCGACGTAGATGTAGCTTTTCTCTTCCTGTTTGTTCCATACCCCGACGACGTGGTAGTAGCGTCCCGCTTCGGGGTTGATGCCGCTCTTGGTCCAAATCCAGTTCGATTTGCCCGTCGTGCTCACGTTGGGAAGGAAGGTCAGCTCCGTTCCCTTGTCGGCCTTCGAGATGAGGAATCCCGTACCGCCCGACGACATGGCGCTGAACATCTTCCATTCGGCCGAGCCGTCCGATTTTACGTCGGTCTTGAAGAGTACTTCGAGAGAATGGCCGTCCGCCAACCCGTTGATGAACTGTTGGTCGGCAGCGTAGTCGGCCTTGTAGAAGCCTTCGTTGACCGTCGTGCCCGGAGTGTGGTGGAAATGGGAAACGAAACGCCGGTAGGCGTCATTGTAATAGGTCATCATGGCCATGCCGGAGAGGGTCTCGACGGGTATTCCCGAACGGGAGATGTCTTCGGCCGTCCCGTCGTTGCGGAAGACGACATCGAGCAGGTCGGCCTCCGGCACGAGCGGCTGCGGCAGGTCTTCCCTGGGTTGCTGGGTGATCGTGATCGTTTCCTTGAGTTTGGAGTCGGCCTCGGAGGTGAAGGTGACGGTCGCCTTGCGCTCCGCGTCGCTGCCGACCGCTGCGGTGAGCGTCAGCCGTTCGGCGCTTTTCGACTTCTCGGTGAGCCACTGCTCCTGCTGGTCGATCGTATAGCTCCATGCACCGTTCGACGTGACGTCGAAGACCACGTCGCCGCCGTCGCCGGAGATTTCGTTCCTCTGGGCTTGGACTTTCAGCGTGCAGAGGGGATCGTCGTTCGTTTCGTCGTCTTTGCAGGAGGAGCAGAACACGAGCAGAAAGAGGGCGAACAGCCCCCAAAGGCGGGTTCCTTTTTTCATAGTTCGGTTGGATTTGATAAGTTTTAATGAAACGTCTATACGATAAAGATAGACAATAAAACCGAGTAATGAAATGGAATAGGCGCTTTTCGACTTTTTAAGAGTCTTGTCCGACACCCGATAAATGCTTGCTCGCCGCATTTTCGACGAGAAATGCGGCGAGCAGGCTGCCTGCGAAGGCGTTATTTCGTGACGGCGTTCACGAGCGGCCGGCCGTCGAAAAAATCCTTGATATTTTGCAGCGTAGTCTCGGTGATGTTGTGCATCGCCTCGGCCGTGAAGAAGGCCTGGTGCGACGTGACGATCACATTGGGGAAGAGCAGCAGCCGCGCCAGCGTGTCGTCGTCGATGATCGAGTCCGACCGGTCTTCGTAGAAGTAGTCGCCTTCCTCCTCGTAGACGTCCAGCCCCGCCGCGCCGACCTGCTTGCTTTTGAGCGCTTCGATCAGCGCTTCGGTCTGGATAAGTTGTCCGCGGCCGGTGTTGACGATCATCACGCCGCGTTTCATGCGGGCGATCGAGGTCTCGTTGACGAGGTGCTTCGTCTCGTTGGTGAGCGGGCAGTGGAGCGTGATGATGTCCGAACGGCGGTAGAGTTCGTCGAGCGAGACGTAGGCGATGCCCGTCTCGCGGGCGAAAACGCCGTCGGGGTAGGGGTCGTAGGCCAGAACTTCCATGCCGAATCCGAGCAGGATGCGGATGACGATGCGGGCGATCTTGCCCGTGCCGATCACCCCGACGGTCTTGCCGTTCATATCGAATCCCATGAGTCCTTGCAGCGAGAAGTTGCCGTCGCGCGTGCGCCAGCTTGCGCGCGGGATCTTGCGGTTGAGCGAGAGCATCATCGCCACCGTGTACTCCGCGACGGCATGGGGCGAATAGGCGGGTACGCGCACGACGGGGATGTTGAAGGTCCGCGCGGCTTCCAGGTCGACGTTGTTGTAACCGGCACAGCGCAGCGCCAGCAGTCGCACGCCGTTGCGTGCCAGTTCGCGCATCACTTCGGCGTCGGCCGTATCGTTGACGAAGATACACGCCGCCTGCGCGCCGTGCGTGGCGACGACCGTCTGACGGCTGAGATGGCCTTTGAAATAGCGGAATTCGAATCCGAAATCGCGGTTCAGTGCGTCGAACGACTCCTGTTCGTAGGGTTGCGTCCCGAAGAAGGTGACGATGGGTTTCATGGCTCTTGCGTTTTGTCTTGTTGTTCTAACGTAAAACGATGCCGGCAAATTACCTGCCGGAGTCTGAAAATCGGCGTGTCGGAGCCGAAAAGCAGATCTGACGTGAGAACCGTCGATAAGATTGCAGGGAGAATGGCTCGCAGTTCTTTCATTTCATGGGTATGCAGTGCAGAAAAGCGATTCGGATATGCGGGAACTGCCTGTTATCGGCCGGACAAAAAAATCACCGCGACCCGATTCGGGTCGCGGCGATTTTCGAAGATATTCCTTCCGTGGAATTTCGGACGGACGTTATTTGATTTCGATCTGGTGCGAAACCGGCGCGGTCGGAGTCACCTCCTTTTTGGGCAGGTCGATCGTCAGCACGCCGTTCTCGACCTTGGCCGAAATTTTCTGGCGGTCTACGTCGTCGGGCAGCGAGAAACTCTGCTGGAACGAGGTGTAGGAGAATTCGCGCCGCAGGTAGGTTCCCCTATGTCCCTCCTTCTTGTCCTTGTCGCCTTCCTTCTCCTCCTTCTCGCTGCGTTTTTCGAGCGAAATGACCAACTCGTTGTCGGCGTTTACGTTCACCTTGAAGTCCTCCTTCGTCGTGCCCGGAACAGCCAGTTCCACACGGAAGTCCTTCTCGTTCTCGATGATGTTGATCGCAGGCACCGAAGCGTGTTTGTGCTGCATACCCATCCACTCGTCGCCGAAAAAGTCGTTGAACAGACTCGGCAACCAATTCTGATTTCTCATTACAGGCATCATAATTTTGTCCTCCTCAGGTTTATTTGGTTATACATTGTTTTCGTCGTCTCGCGTTCGGAACTTCGTCCCGCCGTTCCGTATGCCGGCGTTCGCCCGTCCCGTCCGGGATTCGACATGCTAAGGAGCAAACCGCGTGCCACTGCCTGCGAGCGGAAATTTTGTCAATTCATGACACGAAATGGCAGCGTGTCGTGCTCTTTTGTCCTGTCGTTGACAGATTGACACGACGAATGGCAGCGGGCGACGCATCCGACG
>OGPR01000501.1_pt1 | contig 40267 bp, 28 predicted proteins | sample 1552981 | NCBI WGS metagenome assembly OGPR01 (sample SAMEA2580260, study PRJEB22360) | human gut metagenome | biome: human gut; feature: human-associated habitat; material: faeces | place: Denmark | collected 2008/2010 | reverse complement strand
GACTCGACGACCCTATGCCGCCGACGGCGGCACGGCAACAATCAGCAATATTTTACGGAGTCTCGTTACAGCAACGTTATGCCGATTGCCCGTTCGCAACTATAGTGTATGTGCATTTGTGCTGACTTCGTCAGCAGCGGTGCGTCGAGTCGCCGCACCCTACAAAAGTACCTGCTAAAAGAAAGCTTTTTCATTTAAATATTTCTCCGATATATTCAGCTCCCCACGAAAAAATTTCCGTGGGGAGCTGTAATTTTATTTTATCTTTTATTCCTCTGTCTTTATTCCCTTATCCTTGAATAGCGTTTTCAGGCGCTCGGCAGACGATGAGCTGAGTGCGGTTTTCGTCAGAATAAACGCGCTGTCTGCGGCGATATAGATATAAAAAGCGTGCTTCGTGATGCAGACTTTCTGTATCTTTGAATACGGTATGATGCGCTTTATGCTCTTTTCGCCGTGCTCGATGAGCTCCAATTTGTCCTCGTAAAAATCAAATTCCTGCTCGGCAAGAAACGACTTGTCGAGCTTTTTGAACGCCCTGTACGGCGCAAGATACTGGATATAAAGATATGCCGCCGCGCAGAGTACGAGAACGGCGCTCACGACATAGAGAAAGATATTTCCGCCGACCTTCACAAAGCTCACTATAACGGCCGCGGCGCAGGCGAGCAGAAGCCAGCCGGTCGCGCCCGAAAAGCGAGTCTTTCTGCGCTTGCTGTCCGTGTAGTGGACATATTTGAGATACGAGTCAAATGTATTTTTGCAGTTTGCAGTAACTATAAGCATATATTTCTCCGTTTTCAGTCCATATCGAGCGCGTACTCAAGATTTTTTCCGAGTATTCCCTCTTTTGCCTCTTCGGAGATGTCGAGGGAGATTATTCTGTTTATCAGCGCTTTTGCATAGTCGGCTTTTTTATACGGGAAATCGAGCCCGAATATCGCGCAGTCGTCGTCCCCCTGATGAATGAGCGTTAGCAGTTCATCATCCGAGAGAGTCCAATAATCCGGCAGACCGTTGTCGTCGGGCATAATGCTCGTCAAGCCCGCGTATACGCGCCTCGGATCGCTCGCGCGGTGATGGTTGTTGCAGATAACAGCCAGCGCCTCGCGGAAAAAGTGATATCCGCCGACATGCTCCATGCTGAATTTAAGTCGCGGGAAGTTCCATGCGACTTCGTCAAAGAGCAGCGGCTGATAGTCCGCGATACGGTGCCAGTGCAGCCCCGTGTGAAACGACAGAAACAGTCCGTTCTCCTGGGCGGCAGAATAGACATCACACGCTTTGTCGCCCATAATATTGAACTCCTGATATGCCGGGTGGAGCTTTATGCCCCTGAAGCCGAAATCGGCTATTCTGTTGACCTGCCCCGTGATATCGCCGGAATCAAAATCTATAGTTCCGAAGCCGACGAGAGAGTTGTCATTCTTTATTGCGCCCGCGAGCCAGCTTATGCAGTCGCCGGTCATGTTATATTCTTTATACTGCGATGGGAACGGCGCGAAGCAGACCGCCCGCTCTATAGAGCACTCATCCATGAGCTTTTTGAGCGAATCTATCCCGCAGCCTGGTCTTGCTTCCTCCGGGAAAACATGGGCGTGGTTTGCAAAAATATGATAATCCTTCATCTTTTCTCCTTTGATTTAAGTCGAAGCCGACGAGGCGGTATTCGCCGCCGCCATGGCGGTGTCTATAGCGAGGACTATGCCGAGCGATATCAGCTCATATTTCGGGTCGAGGATATCGAGCTCGTAGCTGTCGCCCCAGGTGAACCACTCCTTGTGGATGTTCATAATATTCCTGTCGCCGTCATAGAGCGAATATTCATGCGCCCAGAAATCGCCCTCTACACTGAGCGAGGTGTTTTCGAGCGAATATTTCGGGCGGAAGAAAGAGAAATCCTTGACTATCTCCGCTATCTCTTCGCCGCCTATCTCGAGGATAAAATGCGGCAGAAAAGTCATCAGCCGGCGGTATATCTGCCCTATCTCCCCGCCTTGCGCGTCCATGATATGCAGCCTGCCGCGCAGTGAGAAGAACTCGCCCTCGACAAAATATCTGTCATTTCCCGCTTCGTCTTTCACGGTGAATTTTGAAGTCAGCGAAAAGACCTTCTGCTTGATATAGAGCTTCATTTTATCCTCCCCTTTCCGCTTTTCAGTATATCATAAACCTCATGTCTTTACAACTGCGGCGGGTTTGCGACTAAAATAAATAATTTTTGACCGAAAAAGCCCTCAACGATTGTAACAATGCAAAAAATTCAAAAACCTTGTCCCAAGTAATTGATACGCTTGTATTTTTTTGATATAATAGCTCTGTACGGGATACACAAAACGAAAGGAGACTACGTGTATGAATTATACTCAAGAAGTAGAGAATATGTGTATTGTCAAAAAGGGTCCGAACCACGGTCCTGCTCCCATCCCCGAAGAGGGCAAATGGGTCAAGGCTTATGAGATAAAGGACATCTCCGGTTTCACCCACGGTGTGGGCTGGTGTGCTCCCCAGCAGGGCGCATGTAAGCTCTCGCTCAACATCAAGGACGGCATCATCGAGGAAGCTCTCGTTGAGACCATCGGCTGCTCGGGCATGACCCATTCCGCAGCTATGGCAAGTGAGATCCTCCCCGGCAAGACCATTCTTGAGGCTCTGAACACCGATCTCGTCTGCGACGCTATCAACACCGCTATGCGCGAGCTGTTCCTCCAGATAGTCTACGGCCGCTCTCAGTCCGCTTTCTCGGACGACGGACTTAACGTCGGCGCAGGCCTCGAGGATCTCGGCAAGGGACTTCGTTCGCAGGTCGGTACAATGTACGGCACAAGATACAAAGGCGTCCGCTATCTCGAGATGGCTGAGGGCTATGTCACCAGAATGGCTCTCGACGAGGACGATCAGGTTATAGGCTACGAGTTCGTGTCCCTGGGCAAGATGACCGACTTCATCAAGAAGGGCGACGACGCTCAGACCGCATACGACAAGTCGGTAGGCACCTACGGCAGATTCGCCGAGGCCGCCAAGTATATCGACCCGCGCAAAGAGTAAGGAGGATACGGACAATGGCATTATTTGAAAACTATGAGAGAAGAGTTGACAAGATCAACTCCGTTCTCGCTCAGTACGGCATTTCCTCCATCGAGGAGTGCAAAGAGATCACTCTTGCAAAGGGCATCGACTGCGACAAGATCGTCAGAGGTACCCAGCCCATCTGCTTTGAAAACGCTATCTGGGCATACACAGTCGGCTGCGCTATCGCTATAAAGAGCGGCGCTGTCAAGGCTGCCGACGCCGCTGCCGCAATCGGCATCGGTCTTCAGTCTTTCTGCATCCCCGGCTCCGTCGCCGAAAACCGCAAGGTCGGCCTCGGTCACGGCAACCTCGGCAAGATGCTCCTTTCCGAGGAGACAGAGTGCTTCTGCTTCCTCGCAGGTCACGAGAGCTTCGCCGCCGCTGAGGGCGCTATCAAAATAGCCCTCAACGCAAATAAGGTCAGAACCAAGCCCCTGAGAGTTATCCTCAACGGCCTCGGCAAGGACGCCGCTATGATAATCTCCCGCATCAACGGCTTCACATACTGCAAGACGGAGTTCGATCCCTACACCGAGACCGTCACCGTCACCGAGCAGAAGGCTTATTCCAACGGACCGAGAGCGGACGTCAAGTGCTACGGCGCAGACAACGTTCCCGAGGGCGTGGCTATCATGAAGCTTGAGAACGTCGGCGTTTCCATCACCGGCAACTCCACCAACCCGACCCGCTTCCAGCATCCGGTCGCAGGCACCTACAAGAAGTGGTGCGTCGAGAACGGCGTCAACTACTTCTCCGTCGCTTCCGGCGGCGGCACAGGCCGTACCCTGCATCCCGACAACATGGCGGCAGGCCCCTCCAGCTACGGCATGACCGACACCATGGGCCGTATGCATTCCGACGCCCAGTTCGCAGGTTCCTCCTCCGTTCCGGCGCACGTCGAGATGATGGGCCTTATCGGCATGGGCAACAACCCGATGGTCGGCGCGACCGTCGCCTGCGCTGTTGCAGTCGAAGAGGCTATGAAATAATCGGACAACCAATAAAATACAAAAAGGGAGACATTCGAAAGAGTGTCTCCTTTTTTATTGCGCGAATATTTATAAGGCGGCGGATATTATTCGCCTGCGAAATTTATACTATATCGGCACGCATTCTGCAAAGCATATCTTGAACGCCGGCTCCCCTTGCAGGGGCGCCTGATAGATTCCGACGAAAAATTCAATTCACTTCTCCCTACCAGACACCAAAAAAAATTCCCTCTCCGGAAGCTCGTCCGGAGAGGGAATACATTTATATATTTTACTTGTTCACCGCGCCGCAGCACTTCTTGTACTTCTTGCCGCTGCCGCAGGGGCAGGGATCGTTCGGACCTATCTTTGCGCCCTTGCGGACGGTGCGACCCTTTTCGCTGCCGTCGGACGCGCCGCTGGTCGAGGTTATCTCGGCGACCTGCTTGCGCTTGGTGTCCTCCTCGTTCTTGGGCATGATGGTCATCATCAGGCGGACGGTATCCTCGCGGATAGACATGGTCATCTCGTCGAAGATATCGTAGCTCTCCTGTCTGAACGCAACAACGGGATCCTGCTGACCGTAGGAGCGGAGTCCTATGCCGCGCTTGAGCTCTTCCATGGCGTCAATGTGATCCATCCACTTGCTGTCGACCATCTTGAGCAGAACCATGCGCTCGAGCGCTCTCATTATCGGCACGCCGTTTTCGTCAACGCCCATGAGCTCTTCACGCTCGTCATAAATCTTGTGTCCGCGCTCAATGAGCTCTTCCTTTGCGTCCTCGCGGTCAAAGCCGTCCGCGAAGTCCTCGGGCGAGGTCAGCCAGCCGAGGAACTTCTCACGCAGTCCGGCTATGTTCCAGTCGGAGTGGGAGAGCGCCTTCGGGCAATAGAAATCTATGGACTCGGCGATGCACTCGTCGAGCATCTTGAGGATAACGGGCTTGAGGTTCTCGCCGTCGAGCACCTGGTCGCGCTGCTTGTAGATAAGCTCACGCTGGCGGTTCATGACATCGTCGAAGCTCAGGACGCTCTTACGCACCGAGAAGTTGCGCGACTCGACGCGCTTCTGCGAGCTCTCGATAACATTCGAGATCATCTTCGACTCTATCGGCATATCCTCGGGGGTTCTGAGCGTGTTCATTATAGTTGTCACGCGCTCGCCGCCGAACAGGCGCATCAGATCGTCCTCAAGCGACAGGTAGAAGCGGCTAACACCGGGGTCGCCCTGACGGCCGGAACGTCCGCGCAGCTGGTTGTCGATACGGCGGGACTCGTGGCGCTCTGTGCCTATGATGCAGAGGCCGCCCGCCTGTCTTACCTGCTCCGCCTCGCCGGAAATTTCGTTCTTATATTTCTTCTCGAGAGCCTGGAATTCCTCTCTCGCGCTGATTATATCCTCGTTGTCCGTGTCGCCGAAGCCGGTCGATTCGGCTATAAGCTCTTCGCTGTAGCCCTTGCGGCGCATCTCGGACTTCGCAAGGAACTCTGCGTTACCGCCGAGCATGATATCGGTTCCGCGTCCCGCCATGTTCGTGGCTATCGTGACCGCGCCGAGCTTACCTGCCTGCGCGACAATTTCCGCTTCCTTTTCATGGTACTTGGCGTTGAGCACTTCATGCTTGATGCCGCGCTTTTTAAGGAGCTTACTGAGCGTCTCGGACTTCTCTATGGATATCGTGCCGACAAGCACGGGCTGACCCTTTTCGTGGCGCTCGACAATGTCGTCGATGACTGCGTTGAATTTCGCGGGCTCGGTCTTGTAGACGAGGTCGTCCATGTCCTTTCTTATCATCGGCTTGTTCGTCGGGATCTCCACGACGTCAAGCGAATATATCTCCTGGAACTCCTCGCTCTCGGTCATTGCGGTACCGGTCATACCGGAGAGCTTGTCATAGAGTCTGAAGTAGTTCTGGAATGTAATGGTCGCGAGTGTCTTGCTCTCGTGCTCAACGTTGACGCCCTCTTTTGCTTCGATTGCCTGATGCAGACCCTCATTGTAGCGTCTGCCGAGCATGATGCGTCCGGTGAACTCGTCGACTATGAGCACCTGTCCGTCCTTTACGACGTAGTCGACATCGCGGCGCATGACGCCTATAGCCTTTATCGCCTGGTTGATGTGGTGCTGTATGGTCATGTTCGCGGGATCCATGAGGTTGTCGAGATTGAAATACTTCTCCGCCTTTGCGATACCCTTTTGAGTCAGCACGGCGGTTCTCGCCTTTTCGTCGACAATGACATCGCAGTTTTCGCTGACCTGGTCGGCGGTATCTTCGAGTCTCGAAGAGGAGCGAAGCTCTTTTATGCGCTCGAAGTTGAGCGTGCGGGCGAAGGAGTTTGCCTGCTTGTAGAGGTCGGTCGAGCGGTCGCCGCGGCCGGATATGATAAGAGGCGTTCTCGCCTCATCGATAAGTATCGAGTCGACCTCGTCGACTATCGCGAACGAGTGTCCGCGCTGAACCTTGAGCTCTTTGTAGGGCACCATGTTGTCACGCAGATAGTCGAAGCCCATCTCGTTGTTCGTGCCGTAGGTTATGTCGGCGGCGTATGCCTCGCGGCGCTCGTCGTTGTTCTTTTCATGGATTATCAGACCGACCTTGAGCCCCATGAAGCGGTAGACCTTGCCCATCCACTCGCTGTCGCGGCGTGCGAGGTAGTCGTTGACCGTGACGATGTGGACTCCGTTGCCGGAGAGCGCGTTGAGATAAGCGGGGAGCGTTGCGACGAGCGTTTTGCCCTCGCCGGTCTTCATCTCCGCGATGCGTCCCTGATGCAGAACGATACCGCCGAGAATCTGCACGGGGAAGTGCTTCATCCCGAGCACACGCCACGAAGCCTCGCGGCAGGCGGCGAACGCCTCGGGCAGGATATCGTCAAGGGTCTCGCCGTTGGCGAGGCGCTCCTTGAAATAAGGGGTTTTTGCCTTGAGCTCCTCGTCGGTGAGTTTTGAATATTCTTCTTCAAGCGCGAGCACCTTGTCCTTTATCGGCGTGATACGCTTGATTTCTCTCGAAGAGTAGTCTCCGAAAATTTTCTTTAAAAGACCCATAGAAAGTCACCTCAAAAATTTCTTCTTGCCTTAACGGCTTGGATATGTTAATATCGGGTTGATATATTATGCTATTATAAGGGAAACGGAGCGGTGAAAAATGCCTAAAAGAAGCGATTATATCTCGTGGGACGAGTATTTTATGGGGATCGCGATGCTCTCGGCTTGCAGGAGCAAGGATCCGAACACCCAGGTGGGCGCCTGCATCGTAAACGACAGAAACAGGATAATGTCCGTCGGTTATAACGGCTTCCCCTCCGGCTGCGACGATGACGAGTTCCCGTGGGAGCGTGAGGGCAGCGCGTTTAACACAAAATACGCCTATGTCTGCCACGCAGAGCTGAACGCCATACTCAACGCCAGCGGCGACCTGCGCGGATGCAAGGTCTATGTCGCGCTTTTCCCCTGCAACGAATGCGCCAAGGCGATAATCCAGAGCGGGATAAAAGAGGTAATTTATATCAGCGACAAGTACCGCAACACCGACAGCGTGCGCGCATCGAAAAGAATGTTCGACGCCGCGGGAGTGAAATACACGAAGCTCGAGATGAAGCGCGACAAGCTCGTTATCGACTTCAGCGAAAACTCAATATAAAATCAAGCTTTCCTGCGTCGCCTTTTCGGCGGCGCTTTTTTATATATCGACAGTCAGCTCGACCGGACAATGGTCGGAGCCGAATATCTCCTGATGTATTTTCGCGCCGGTAAGCCGGCTGTTGAGCCGCTCGGAGCAGAGGAAATAGTCGATGCGCCAGCCCGTGTTCCGCTCGCGCGATTTGAAGCGGTAGCTCCACCAGCTGTACTGCCCCTCGACGTCGGGATAGAAATATCTGAATGTATCAGTAAAGCCCGCGGAGAGCAGTTCGGTCATCTTGCTTCTCTCTTCGTCCGTGAAGCCGGGGTTCTTGCGGTTCGTCTTGGGGTTCTTTAAATCTATCTCGTTGTGCGCAACATTCATATCGCCGCAGACTATTACGGGCTTGTCCCTGTCGAGCGAGAGAAGATAGTCCCTGAACGCGTCCTCCCATGTCATTCTGTAGTCGAGCCGTGCGAGCCCATCCTGCGAATTGGGGGTATAGACGCAGACGAAATAGAATTTTTCAAATCCGAGCGTTATCACGCGCCCCTCGCGGTCGTGCTCGGGAATGCCGATGCCGTATGACACGCTCAAAGGCTCTTCGCGCGAAAAGACCGCCGTGCCGGAATAGCCCTTTTTCTCGGCGTAGTTCCAGTAGCAGTGATAGCCCTCGGGCGCAAAGTCGACCTGCCCCGCCTGAACCTTCGTCTCCTGCAGGCAGAGGATATCGGCATCAAGCGCCGCAAAAGCCTCGGAAAAGCCCTTGCCGATGCACGCTCTTATTCCGTTGACATTCCATGAGATGAGCTTTTTCTCCGCCATGCCGCAGACTCCTTTCGGGGTGTATCTTATGCGCCGGAGCACATATACCTTGATATTATATCATAACTTTCGGCGAATTTCCATAACTTTATAAAAGCGAATGTAAACAATCTATTACTAAAAGGCAGTCTCTGATGTTATCTTGCATAAAAACACGGCGTTATTAATTTTGTTTTTATCAAAATTTACTTGACATTATTAGTTAATTAGTGTAAATTTATAGTGCGCTGTGTTGCCTTGTAATGTGCAGCACAAAAAACGGGCGGAAATACCCGAAAATATTTTATGAAAGGTTTTTGACATGAAAAAGAATCTTATGAAGATCGCTTCCCTGCTTCTTGTCCTCGCGATGATATTCTCGTTCGCGGCGTGCAAGAGCGACAAGGACAACGGCGATTCCACAGCCCCCTCCGAGAGCTCCGCAGACGCGAACAACACCGTCTCCGACGAGAGCACCCCCGCAGAGGCCTCAAGCGAGGACGCTTCTGCCGAGTCCACCGAAATTGAGACCGTTACCGACGCTTCCGGCAAGGTCATCGAGACCAAGCCCGCCGACAGCGGCAAGGCTCCCGTAGTCACCTCGAAGGGCAACAAGGCCCCCTCGAGCACCGCGGATATCCTCAACTATTACAATGCCGCCACAAAGGCAGCCGTCTCCGGCAAGGTCGGCTTCACAAAGCACAGAGAGACCAAGAACGAGAAGATCGAGGCAAACGCTGTTGTCAAGCAGTTCAAGAGCCTTATCTACAAGTTCATGGGCATCGGTGCCGAGAACGCATACAACGAAACCGTCACCAAGGGTCAGTGGAATACCGACACAAACAAGTATTTTCTCAGAGCTTCGACCCTCGGCACCGGCGACGTCACCGCAGCTTCCTGCAAGCAGAGCGGCTCGAACTACATAATCACCATCAACATCAAGAACGGCAATTCCTATGCAACCAAGGGCACCGCGACCTGCAACGCTCCCCTCGACAAGAGCGGAATCTGCGTCGGCGACAAGGACAAGGGCTACTATGACCACAAGAGAGCCAGCTGCATCTATGACGCCATCGACGAAGTTTACGGCGGCGCAAAGGTCACCGAGAGCTACTCGGGCGCAGTCGTTACCGCAACCATCGACGCCGCTACCGGTCATTTCGTCAAGCTCGATGTCAAGTTTGATATCACCGTCAACATCGACATCGGTATCGGCAAGCCCACCGCTACCGGAACATCATATGTAAGCTATTCCAGCTTCAAATATTGATTTTTCCAAGGGGATAGAAAACAATGAATAAGAATCTCAAGAGAATCGCGGCTCTTTTGCTCGCGATCGCCATGATTGCAAGCTTTGCGGCCTGCAAGAAGGACAAAGATAACAACGACACAACTGCCGCCGGCGACGTTGCCATAAACGGCGACGCTATTGCGGACGATCTGCTTCCCGAGGCCTCCTCGGAAGCAGCCTCCGACGACACCGCGGTCGAAACCGAGATAGTGACCGACAAAGAGGGACACACCGTTATCGAGACCAAGGCTCCCGCCGACAATTCCGCAAAGCCCTCGAACGGCAAGCCCGAGAGCTATGCCGAGATCCTCGCCGCTTACAGAGACGTTCTCAATCTCGCAAAGAGCAGCAAGGTCGGCTATGAGAAGTCCGAGTGGCAGACCCTGCCCAAGGACAAGAGAAACTTTGACGGCTTTGTTATCAACGCGGCTCTTCCCGTTGCCGAGCTGTTCATGACCAGCGAAAAGGATGCCAAGGGCAAGAAGCACGAGAACAACCCGAAGGGCACCGACATGAAGTGGTTCCCGATCTACCAGCATCCCACAAAGGGCTGCACCCTGACCGATGTCAGCAAGATAAAGAGCGCAAAGTGCGAGGTTCTCTCGAACGGCAACTACAAGATAACGATAGTCCTCAAGGCGGATATCAACCCCGAGCCCTGCGATCCCAAGACGGGCGTTATCTCCAAGGGCTTCACCGGAACGATGTTCAGCCCCCTTGCGAAGGCCGATATCGACAACACCCTCCAGAACGACCCCAACGTAACGAAGGTCGTCAAGGATGTTGAGTATTCGCTCAAGTACTATGACTGCACCGCAGTGCTCACCTACAACCCCAAGACCAATCATATGGTAGATCTCTATCAGTATATGCACGTCCTCATCACCGGCTCCGGCAAGGTGCTCGGCAGCAAGTTCAGCGGCAGCGCGGTTCTCGACAACTTCCTCGAGATAACCAACGTCAAGTATTAATCGAATAGCAAAATAGAAAAGGCGCGGTTCACAGCTTATGTGAGCCGTGTCTTTTTATATAACTCCGCTTTTTCGGATTTAACAACAAACTTGAAAAATTGCCCCGAATAGGGTATAATTAGCTGACTTCAAAAAAACTTGTGAGGTGCCTATGGACAGAGAAAACAGAAAATTTCTGAAAAAGCTTTCCGTATGCGTTGCCGTTCTGTTTGTTATAGTAACGGTCGTGAGTCTGTGCGTGATGAATTTCACGCCGATAAACAGGCTTCTCGGAGGATACAAAGAGCAGCCGCTCGACCTCTCCCGCGCAGACGGAGCCAATATTACTTATAACGACGACGGCACGATAACCCTCGGCGAGGGCTATTCCGAGATAGAGTTTACCGGCATTGACGCGCGCGTCGGTTCTATAGGGTTCGATGTCGACTTCGGAGAGTCGGCAAACAGCGGCAAGGTCTATGTCGATTTCGCCGATTCAACGAGCTCATATTACCGCACGAATATCGCAAAGCTCACGCTCGAAAACGGGATCGACAATGTCATGACCTGCAACTTCTCCGGCGAAGTGTCGCGCCTCAGACTCGAGATATCTCTCGACGACTATCACAGCGCAACGCTCAAGGGCATCACGCTCAATCAGTCGATAAGCGCGCTGCACATAGCGGAAATTATCCTGACATATCTGCTCATAGCTGCTGCCGCCATAATTATCATCTATGCTATAGCGAATCCCGCCGGAGCGCGCAAGAAATTCTCCGACAACAGAGTCAACTGCACCCGCATCGCGGCAGTCATAACCGCCGCCGCAATGGTATTTTCGGTGTATCTCACATTCACAAATCTGCAAAAAGGCTGGTCGACCACGCACTACAGCTTCACTTCGCAGGAGGGCGACCAGATAACCAAAGAGCTCGTTGACGCGTTTGAGCATCATCAGGTGAACCTTCTCGAAGAGCCTGACGAAGATCTGCTCAAAATGGACAATCCCTATGAATACACAAGGCGTGATGCTGAAATAGGCGCGGGCAACTTCCTCTGGGATCACTGCCTGTATAACGGCAAATACTACTCATATTACGGCATCGGTCCTGTCGTTGCGCTGTTCCTGCCGTATCATCTGATAACCGGCTGCTATTTCCCGACCGGCTGGGCGACGCTGATGTTCGCGCTCGTCGGAATAATATTCCTGACGAAGATATATCTCGCGGTGATAGACAAAAAATTCCGCGATTTGCCGACAAACACGGTGCTCGCCGGATTGATAACCTTGCAGATGTCCTCGGGAATCATGTTCTCCGCGGCGCGTCCGCTGTTCTATGAGCTCGCCATCTCCGGCGGATTCATGTGCGTGACTATCGGCGCGTATCTGCTCATGACCTCGAATATTCTCTGGGACGGCAAAATTTCATATGTCCGCCTCGGCTTTGCCTCGTTCTTCCTCGGCTATGCCGTGCTCTGCCGCCCGACGCTCGCGGTCTATTGCATCGCCGCGCTGTTCTTCTTCGCGGGCGGACTCAAAAAGGCTCTCGACGGACTCGAAAAGAAGCAGAAGACCCGCACATTCTTCAAATATGCGGCTGTCGCCCTCGTCCCGCTCGGCGTTATCGCCCTCGGGCAGATGGTATATAACTATCTGCGCTTCGACAATCCGCTCGACTTCGGCATTCAGTATTCGCTGACGATAAACGACTTCACTCATTCAGAATTCCACTGGAAATATGTGCTCATCAATATGTATGCGTATCTTCTGAACATGCCGCACTTCACGCCCAAGACATTCACGCATCTTGCTTCCTCTGCGGAGCGTTTCGGGCTCAACGGCTATATGTTCTTCGACGACGCTGGCAAGAATCTTATATCCGTCGGAATCATATACCGCGCTCTGCCCATGTTCGCCTATCTCTTCTCGGGCAAGGCATTGCAGCGCGTCGAGAAGAAAAAGCGCGTATTGCCTATCCTGCTTATCGGCGTGACCTGCATTCTCATGCCGCTCGCGATAATCTTCTCCTCGTGGGAGAGCGGCTATGCCGTACGCTACAACGCGGACTTCTCATGGCAGATGGTCATCGGCGCGCTCGTCATCGCGTTCACGCTCTACAAGAGCATCAAGTCGGAGAGCGCAAAGAAGCTCGTCGATTTGATATTCACGGTCTCGACTGTCGCGTGCATATATGTGAACATGGCTCAGCTGATCTCGTTCACGGGCGTTGAAGGCGCTTTCTGGATGAATCTCTGGAGATAAAATAAAACTAATCTGACCCTGTCTGTCATGCGGACGGGGTCAAAACACATGGTGATATTATTGATATAAAAGACGAGAGAATCGACGGCGGCAAGGCGTTCGACTGGGGCAGAGCGTGCTCGATCTCGGCACGGGCACGGGCGTTTTGCCGCGCAAAATGTACAGCTTCGGCGCAAAATGGACGGGGACGGACATATCCCCCGAACAGATAGAGCAGGCAAAGAAGCTCTCGCAGGGCATGGGCATCGGCTATTACGCGATGCCGGCTGAAAAGATAGACTTCCCGGACGCTTCATTTGATGCCGCTACCGCCTGCCAGTGCTTCTGGTATTTCGACCACGAAAAGCTCATCCCCCAGCTCTGCCGTATGCTAAAAAGCAACGGGCGTCTTCTTGTACTGTGCATGGAGTGGCTGCCGTTTGAAGACAAGATTGCCGGCATGAGCGAGGATCTCGTGCTCAGATACAGCCCCGACTGGAGCGGCGCGGGCGAGACGATGCACCCGATAGAAATACCCGCCTGCTACAAAGAAAAGTTCGAGCTCATGCACCACGAGGAGTGGAAGCTGAAGGTGCATTTCACGCGCGAGAGCTGGAACGGCAGGATGAAAGCCTGCCGCGGAATCGGCGCGTCGCTGACACCCGAGGAGATAGAAAACTGGGAGCGCGAGCATCTCCGAATGCTCAGAGAAAACGCACCCGAGGAGTTCGATGTTCTCAACTTCGCCGCCATGGCGGAGCTCAGGAAAAAAGACTGATAAAAAGCAATCCTACCCGAAATTTTCGTCGGGTAGGATTTTTGCGTTGTATTCCGACAAGAATCAGAAATGCCCAAAGCTCGTTATATACAAAAATCTCCTGTCCGGGAACAGCTCCCGGGCAGGAGATTCTGCTTTTTACTTCCAATTATCGCAGCTCTGCCAATCACTCCAACTCAAACGCGCCGGTATAGAGGCGATAGTATGTGCCCTTTTCGGCGATGAGCTTTTCGTGGTTGCCGCGCTCGATTATTCTGCCGTGGTCGAGCACCATTATGACATCGGAGTTCTGGACGGTCGAGAGGCGGTGCGCGATAACAAAGACTGTGCGTCCTTTCATCAGCTTATCCATGCCGCCCTGGACGAGAGCCTCGGTGCGCGTATCTATCGAAGATGTCGCCTCGTCGAGGATCATGACGGGCGGGTCGGAGACCGCCGCGCGGGCTATCGATATCAGCTGACGCTGACCCTGCGAAAGTCCGGAGCCGTCGCCCTTGAGTACGGTGTTGTAGCCGTCCGGGAGCATGCGGATGAAGCCGTCAGCATTTGCGAGCTTCGCCGCCGCGATGCACTGCTCGTCGGTCGCCTCGGGGTTGCCGTAGCGGATGTTCTCCATGACAGTGCCCGTGAACAGGTTGACATCCTGGAGCACGACGCCGAGACTGCGGCGCAAATCGGCTTTCTTTATCTTGTTGATATTTATTCCGTCATAGCGTATCTTGCCGTCCGCTATGTCATAGAAGCGGTTTATGAGGTTTGTTATCGTGGTCTTGCCCGCTCCGGTCGCGCCGACGAAAGCCACCTTCTGACCCGGCTCTGCGTAGAGCGTGATATCGTGAAGGACTTCCTTTTCGGGTGTGTAGCCGAAATCGACATGGTCGAGAACGACCTGACCCTCAAGCTTTGTATAAGTCAGAGTGCCGTCGCCGTGGGGATGCTTCCACGCCCACATTCCGGTGTGCTCCTTGACTTCGACTATCTCGCCGTTCTCTTCTTTCGCGTTTACGAGGGTAACATATCCGTCGTCGGGCTCGGGCTCTTCGTCCATAAATGTGAAGATTCGCTCGGCGCCCGCGAGGGCGTTGACAATCGAGTTGAACTGGTTCGACATCTGGGATATCGGGTTTATGAAGTTGCGCGAGAGCACGAGGAACGAGGCTATCATGCCGAGGGACAGCGTGTTGACGCCGGTCAGCCCGAAATTCTTCGTGCCGGCGATAGCCATATACGAGCCGATAACGGCGAGCAGGATATACAGGAAATATCCGAACGCGTTCGTCATGGGCATCATCGAAGTCGCGTGACCGTTTGCGTTCGCGGCGTTGTGCTCCCATTCGGTGTTGCGCTGCTTCATTTCTTTCTTAGACTGCTCTTCGTGGCAGAAGACTTTTATGACCTTCTGACCGTTTATCATCTCTTCGATATATCCGTCAAGGTCTGCAAGAGATCTCTGCTGGGCTACGAAATACGCGCCGCTCTTGCCGACAACTCTCTTGATTATCTGCATAATGAAGAACAGCGATACGCACACAACGAGCGTCAGACCGACGCTGATATAGAGCATGCAGCAGAATACCGCCGCGACGGTGAACGCCGAAGAAATCAGCTGACCCATCGACTGCGCGAGCATCTGGCGCAGGGTATCGGTATCGTTGGTATAGAGGCTCATCGTGTCGCCGTGGGTGTGTGAATCGAAATATCTTATCGGCAGGCGCTGCATCTTCTCGAACATCTCATCGCGTATAGTCTTGAGCGTTCCCTGCGCTATAGTGACCATGCGGCGGTTGTAGATAAGCGTCGAGAGCGTGCCGATGAGATAGATGACCGCCATGGTTATCAGCGCGCGAATGAAGCCGGAGAAGTCGGGTGATGACTGACCGACCATCGGGGTTATATAGTCGTCGATAAGCGTCTGGAGGAACATCGATGACGCCGCACCCGCAACTGCGCTGAGCAGGATGCAAATTGTGACAAGGACTATCGTGCCTTTATAATTTTTGAGATAAGAGAGCAGACGTTTGAGCGTTTTCTTGTCGAGCTTTCTGGGCTGCATTCCGGGTCCGCCGGGCATGCCCTTGGACCCGCCGTGCATGGGCATAGGCTTACTCATCGTCGTTTCCTCCCTTCTGCTGGGATTCATAAACTTCGCGATAGATATCGCAGGATTTCAGCAGCTCGTCATGCGTGCCCTGCGCGATTATTCTGCCGTTGTCGAACACGAGTATTTTGTCCGCATTCTGAACCGAGCTTATGCGCTGAGCTATAATTATCTTCGTCGTGTCGGGCATATACTGCGAAAGTCCCTTTTGAATCAGCGCATCGGTGTGGGTATCGACGGCGCTTGTCGAGTCGTCGAGAATGAGCACCTTGGGATTCTTGAGCAGAGCGCGCGCTATGCACAGCCTCTGCTTCTGACCGCCGGAGACGTTCGTGCCGCCCTGTTCGATATAGGTGTTGTAGCCGTCGGGCATCGCGCTGACAAATTCATCCGCCTGAGCGAGCTCGCAGGCGTGCTTTATTTCATCATCGGTCGCGTTCTCGTTGCCCCAGCGCAGGTTCTCGGATATCGTACCGGAAAACAGCTCGTTCTTCTGGAGCACCATTGCGACCGAGTTTCTCAGGGTATCGAGATCGTAGCTTCTGACATCCACGCCGCCGAGCATCACTTCACCGCCCGTTACATCGTAAAGGCGCGGGATGAGCTGGACGAACGAAGATTTTGACGAACCCGTGCCGCCGATTATGCCGACAGTTTCGCCGGAGGCTATATGCACGTTGACATTATCGAGCACCTTGGTGTCCGCCTTTGAAGCATAGGCGAAGTTGACATTTTTATAATCTATCTCGCCGTCTTTGACTTCGAGAACGGGGTTCACGGGGTTCGAGATATCGGTCTTTTCGTTGAGCATCTCAGCTATACGCTGAGCGGAAGAGCTCGCGATTATCATCATGGCAAAGACCATGGAGAGCATCATGAGGCTCATGAGTATCTGCATGGCGTAGGTGAACAGCGCGGTGAGCGAGCCGGTGGTCAGACCGAGTGCTGCGTTGTTGCCGCTGGCGATGACCGCCTTTGCGCCGAGCCATGAGATGAGTATCATGCAGGTATACATGCAGACCTGCATGATCGGCGAGTTGAGCGCAATAAGGCGCTCCGCTTTTGCGAAGTCTTTGTATATCTTCTCGGATATCTTCTCGAACTTGCTTATCTCGTGATCCTCCTGATTGAAGGACTTGACGACTCTTATGCCGCGCACATTCTCCTGAACGACGTTGTTGAGCTCATCGTAGGTGTGGAAAACGCGCTTGAACACGGGGTGCACCTTGATGATTATCAGCACGAGCAGAGCCGCGAGGATAGGTATAATCGCAATGAACATAAGCGAAATCTGGCTGTCGATTCTGAACGAGACTATCATGGCGAAAATCAGCATAACCGGTCCGCGTATCGCTATTCTTATGAGCATCTGATAGGCGTTCTGAATATTTGTGACATCCGTCGTCAGTCTCGTAACTATCGACGCGGTCGAGAATTTGTCGATGTTCGAGAATGCGAAGGTCTGAACATTATCATACATATCGCTGCGCAGATTCGCGCCGAACCCGGCGGACGCGCGCGAGCCGAGGAACGCCGCAAGCATTCCCGTCACCATCTGGAACACCGCGAGGAATAGCAGCGCAAGACCGTATTTCCAGACCATGGACATCACGCCGCCCTCGATGCCGTTGTCGATAAGACCCGACATACAAAGCGGGATAACTATCTCGAACACGACTTCAAACGTGGAGAAAAAGATAGTCGCCCATGATACTTTTTTGTATTGGCGCATGCTCTTCAACAAAGTTTTTATCATATTCTCACTCCCTCTTTTCTTTCTTTGCTCCACTTTCCGGTTTGCAGCCGGGGCTGCTGTCAATATCAAGGTTATCGCATATCCTTATGAGATATCCGCGGAGCTGTTCGACTTCTTCTTCGCTGAACGATCTGAGCATCGCCCGCTCGCCGTTATCAATCGAACGGCGTATCTCGAGATTGATGTCTTTCGCCTTATCGGTCAGCCGCACGACCTTGTTTCTCTTGTCCGACGGGTCGGTACAGGTGCTGAGAAAGCCGCTCTGCTCCATGCGCGTGACTATGCCGACAATCGTCGGATGTGAGACATGGGCGTAGTCTTCAATCTCTTTCTGGGTTGTCTGACCTCCGCGCTCGGCGAGGAATCTCAAAATACGCGACTGCGCAAAAGTCAGCCCGTGCTTGCCGAGTCCTGCATCGGCGTTCGACTTCAAACGGTTATCTATACGCTTGAAAAAATATCCGATATGCTCCATAGCGATCTCCTTTCCGCAAAGCTGTTTTAAACAATATTAAGTGTAGCACGCTACACATTATACATATATGCGCGCCGATTGTCAACAATATGTTTGTAAACAATTTGTGACCTCGGCGCTGAAGATTTTTATGTTCTGTTTTCGTTGAGATTAAAGACGGTGCGTATGAGCTCCGACGCCGCGCGGATGCCGTGCTCATCCGGGTTCATGAGCAATAATCTTGATGTTCCGCCGATGCAGAAGATTATTTTTTCTTTGCGCTCCGGCTCGTCGTCGTCATGCAGATAGATTCTGAAAAGAGCCTCCTCCGCGTCGTTGAGCAGTGAAGTCACATCATCGCCGTAGAGCGCGCGGATGAGCCGCTCTTCGCGCGATATCGCGCCGACGAGCTCTGAAACAAAGGCGTATGTATCGCCGAACGCCATCCGGGCGCAGTCGCAGCGGCCGAGGATATCGGCGACGGTCTCGCGGCAGATGTGCCGATGCAGGCTCTCCATGGTGTCATAGTGGGAATAGAATGTCGTTTTATTTATCAGCGCCTCCCGGCACAGGTCGCTGACTTTGACGGGTGACGGGTCGCGCAGGCGCAGATCGACATATGTATGTACTATCAGCCGCTCCGTTTTGATATATCTAAGATCATTTTTATTCACCATTTAAACGCCTCTTTTTATATTTAGTCGTTTATCTTACCAATTTGTAAAACAGTTTCTTGATTAGACAACTTTAGTTGTTTATAATGTTAGCATATACTAAAAAATATTACAAGGGGGAGTATGCCGAATGAACAGAAAAGACCGCACCGTCTATATTATGCTCACCGACTATCCGGATAAGGTCTCGCGGACTATAAAAAGAATAGGGCTTTGGGAATACTCTCACATGTCGATAAGCACGGACGAACACTACCCGAAATTTTTCAGCTTCACGGGTAAGCGCGGATTCATGACCGAGGACTTCGACCTCCACCCGACTTATAAAGGCACGGATGTCCCCTGCGCGCTGTTCGCTCTGCCCGTAACGGAAGCGGAGCTTCGCAATGTAGAGCGCATCATAAAGCACATGACCTCGAACGCCGACGAATATAAGTACAGCTACATCGGGCTCGCACTGCTCTATCTGCGGATAATCCCGAAGCAGCGCGGGCGCGACACCTGCGTCGGCTTCGTCTCGCGCACGATAAGGGAGCAGACCTCGCTCTCCGCAGGGCGCAGAAAAAAGTTTTGCAGCCCGAACGACATAAAGGCGTTTTTTATCAATCAGCTCGTCTTTGAGGGACCGCTGAGAGTGCTGCTGCAAAAGGGCAAGGCGTAAATTAAAATATCAATCCGCCGTCGGTTCGTGCCGTGCGGCGGTTTATTTTCAGCAAAAGCAAAAGACCTCCCGCCCGGGTAACTGTTCATAAAACAGGTTTTACGAAACAAGAGTTATGGCAGTTGCCATGAAAGAGTTGCTGACAACAAGGGTATGCGCCTTAACGGGTGCATACCCTTTTGTTTTGTGTATGAGTAATAGCAAAAAGAATACGGCTTATCAAGGTTGAAATAAACAGGCTTCGCCCGACCTTGACAATCCGTATTCTTTTGCTTTCTGGCAAGCAAGAGGGCAATGCCTAAAGTGGCATTGCCCTCAAAAACATGGTGGGATGAGGAACAGTATTACCCCTTCAACAATCATCGCTTTCCAAGGAAAAATGCAGCAATTTTCAACCTTTATTCGCACTCAAATTCTATTTTCTCAAATAGATATCCGGCAATACAACGGCAGTTTCCTTTGTGTCATCTTCACCTTTCCACGCAACGATAAAACGGATACTTGCAGAACAAGGAATATATCCGCGTTCATGCAAAGTTTGAAGTCTCTCGCGACACGCTTTTGAAAACTTGGCAATGCGCACACTTCTGCCATTCAGTTCGGCAGAAAGATATGCATCTGTGAGAAACAGTGGAATACCGCTTTTGAGTTGGAACACAACTTCTTTTTTGTCTTTGAAGAAATCAAGAACAACATCCTTATGTGTCAACTGTAAATAAATTTCCTCCGGCTCGCCATATTCATTGTTGTCCTCGGAACAGGCTATACCGGGTAAATCGAATGCCGAAAACAGATTTGTGTTGCAGTGAATGTACAACGAGTCTTTTGCTCTTGTCATGCCTACATACAGCTTGCGCTTTTCTTCGTCAGACATAGCGGTGTTCCCACTCAGCATCAAGTAAACCGCGTCAAATTCACGCCCTTTAGCCTTGTGAATAGTGGATACATAAATTACTTCACGCTCATCATCATAAAAATCCTCGTAGTTGGATTCTTTGATAAATTCCTCAAGATCAGTGCGATACTTTGTTGGGTTTATTGCTTCAAAATCGCGCAGAAGGTTTTTACAGATTTCAAGGCAAGGACTACCACTATAAGCCTCGAACAACTGCTTTTTCGCTCTGTTCCAAAGATCATTCGAGATAACGGGAGATTTTAGTGATTGATCAATTTGCTTCAAGAAAAAGCGCAGTTCCAGCAAATTATATAACCGGAAACCATCGAGTGACTGAATGAGCTTGGCTCGAACTCCGTTTTTTAGCAGAAGCCCAAGTATTTGAAGCGCTTCGTCATTTGTGTTTGTCAGCACGCAGCATTTGCCGCTACCGCGGGTTTCAAGAATTTGATTAACCACTGCGGTTGCCATATGTTTGCTGCAATGGCGTGTAATGCTGACTGTTCCTTCATCGTTTTGAACTGCTTCGATAACTGTAGATTTCATGCGGTTTCGTATAGAGGAAACAAATTCATTGGCAAGCGAGACGATCGCAGTTTTGCTGCGGTAATTTTCTGTCATTTCATATTTTACCGCACCGTAATCTTCAATTAGCGACCTCAAATATCTGGAGTCGGAACCGCGGAATTCATAGATGTTTTGGTCGTCATCACCAACCGCTATGAGCCGCATGTCATCATTATTTTGCATCAGGGCACGAACTAACTCAAACTCATTTGCATCCATATCCTGTGCTTCATCGATTACAAGGACACTTTTTGTGATCCTTCCCTGCTCAACCTCGCCATTACGGATAAGTTCAGCAGCATTCTTTACAACATCTTCGATACCTTCCAAGCTGCCGATTTTGCCGAGCAGATCAAAACAATACGAGTGGAAGGTTTTGATTTCCACAAAATTTGCAGCATTGCCAATAAGCGAAAGAAGGCGTTTTTTGAACTCGGTGGCAGCAGCGCGAGAAAATGTAAGCATCAAAAGCTGTTCATGCTTTACATCTTCAAGCAGCAGTAATGCTGCGAGCTTGTGGACGAGTACGCGGGTTTTTCCACTGCCGGGGCCGGCAGCAACCACAATATACTTTGAGTCTGCATCGTTGATGATTTGTGCCTGAATATCAGACAGTTCACCAAATAGTTGATGATACTTGTCCGGCGTAATGTTTCTGTCAATTTCTTTTGCACGATCACCCTTAAAGTATTTAGCGATGAATTTCCGAAAGTCCATTTGGAAATAGTCCTGAACAAATTGAAGTGCTTCATTGTAATCACGCACCATGAGATTTGCATACTCGCCCACTATGTGGATTTGACGAATCTTTTGCTTGTAGAATTCATCCAGAAAACGGTAATCATCAACCTTATACTTGATTCGGTTGTCGGTTACAAGACGCTTGATTTCCATGCCGTTATAGAGAACAAGAAAACCTCCCTCAAGTTTTAGAGCGCCGATCTTCGACAAATACAGTAGAGCATCCTCTACATCCGACAGGGCAACTTCACGATTATGTGTGTCCAACCGGGGCATCCCCTTGTATTCATTGTGAAGTCCCACCAAGGAAAACAAGACGGGTTTTTCATCGCCCTCACCAACAGAAAGCTCATGCGCTTTTGCGTAAAGCACATCAAGGATAAATTTGCACAGCTCAATTCTTAAACGATATTTTTCAATTAGCTTTGATACCTCGAGCGAAGGAATAAGGCGGACAGACTTGGAAGAACCGCACTCCGATTTACGCACATAATTTTTGATCGTGAGATAATACATCAATGTGCGCAAATTTTTTACGCTGGATACAGTGATCCCCTCAGAATGAGCCTGCTCATTCAACTCTTTGAGATTAAACTCGCAGCCATCTTCCGTTAATTGGGATAGAAGATAGTATTCAAGCTTTGCAAAACGATCCAAAATCAATGAAGACTTGTTTTCTGTATCATTTGCAAGAATATATGCAGACATATCCAGTGAATCTGCCAGCAGCCCCTCTTGACGCATCAAATTGACGGAGTTGATCACTTCATCCTTCGTCATGCCAAGGGTATCAGCGAGATAGTCTACTCTGGACTCTGCATCATCATTTCCGGCATTCGCGATACTCCGGCTGGAAATCAATGATTTAATAATGCGCTTTGCGTTGGTGCGCTGTTCTTCCGAAAACAGCGCAGACTGATCGATGCGGAAAGATGCCTCACGCATATCCTTCGCAAGGATACTTGTTGCATAAACATGCGGCATATTCCTGCCGCGTTTCACATAACCTGCGCTTTCCAGAGCAGAAATCGCTGTTTTAACACGAGTTTCAATATCGTTGACCGAGTCGTCCCATCCAGCTTGTCGAGCGACCTCCAAAGGTGAGCAACTTATACTCGGACGCAGTTTCGTTAAATCCTTGATTGCCTTCCACACTTGCTGTATCTCGCTGATACTCAGCTTTGTTTGATTAAGCAGAATGAAATGCTTGTCCAAGTCATTGTCGTTATAAAGCACATAACATTCTGCCTGCATGGAGGGATCACGCCCTGCGCGTCCTGCTTCCTGTACATAATCTTCGAGCGAGCTGGAGATGTCATAGTGAATGACCAACTTAACATCCTTTTTGTCAACGCCCATGCCAAAAGCAGATGTTGCAACAATAACTTTTATTTCATTTCTGATGAACGCCTCTTGATTTGCAATTTTATCATTTGGGTCCATTTTCCCGTTGAATGGTCTCGCCGGGAAACCATCACTGGTCAGCTTTTCTGCAATTTCGCGTGTGCGCTTGGTTCTGGATACATAGACAATCGTTGGGCAGTTTTTCTGTGCGATCAAATCCCGAAGTGCACTGTATTTTTCTTCATCGGTTTCCTTATACAAAACCGTGTAGTGCAAGTTCTCACGAGTTGCGGAAGAAGCGAAAATTTCGAGATCCAAATCCAGTTTTCTTTTGAAATAATCACAAATATCGCTGATTACTTTTTGCTTTGCTGTTGCTGTAAAGCAGGAAACAGGAATTGGCTTTTTGTCGCTCTTTTTCTTTTGTAATTCGCGGATAAAGTCGCCAATATACAGATAGTCAACGCGAAAATCTTGTCCCCATGCCGAGAAGCAGTGTGCTTCATCAATGACAAAACGAGCAACATTCCGCGAGACCAAAATCTTTTCAATCGTGCGAGAGCGCAATTGTTCAGGCGAGATATACAGCAAAGTTGCAGACCCGTTGGAGACACGCTCCAATGCGTTTGCTCGTTCAATAGGATCAAGCAAACCATTGACAGTTACCGCCTCGGTGATCCCTATGCTGTTCAGATTATCTACTTGATCTTTCATCAAAGATTGCAGAGGGGATATAACAACAGTCAATCCGTGGGCTGCTTTTCCCGCCATAAGTGCCGGAAGCTGAAAAGTAATAGATTTGCCACCACCGGTAGGAAAAACCGCGAGCAAGGACTTGCCATCTACTGCGGCTTGTGCAGCTCTTTCTTGAAGAGGCTCCCCATTGTATGTACGAAAACTGTCATGGCCAAAAATTCGCTTTAATTCTCTGTGAATATTGAGTGCATCTTTACAATATTCACATCCCTCCCGACAAGGTGTATTCCGAAGATATTTAATTACATTTTCAATTTTAGGATAATTTCGCAACAGCCATGGCGGTGTAATGGAGTGATAGTCATCTGCGCCAATTAACGCAAGAGCATATGCCAGTTCAACAGGATAGTGACGGATCAGAGGAACAAGATCAGTATTGGCACATATCTTTCCTGCATATTCACTGCGAATCAAATTCGGCACATTGGAATTGTACGGTCTGAAATTGACATATTCAAAGAATCCGGTAAATTCGGGATGATGGTATAGAAGGCAACAGAAAATCTGCTTTAGCTTAGAAGACAGCGCAAAGAAAGCGTTGACTTCATCATAGAATAGATTCGCCGCCTTTTTGCAGTCATTTACAGGATTGTTCAACTCCTCCACTTGCAGTTTGTCATCCTTCAATAGCGCGTGATAAGGACGCTTTGGGAACAGGAGTGGGGAAAGATACAGAGTATCAATCGCCATGGTTTGCAGATCGCTTTCAGTTGCAGCTCGAATATACTTCAAATCATGATGGATAAGATTATGACCACAGATAAAATCAGCCCCAGATATAAACGAAATGAAGTCTCGGATGGAGGCAGAATGAAAATAAGTCCGGTCATCTTTCACCGCACCAAGATCGTGTATTTTATTGTCGTCCACGCTAATCTCAGCGTCAATGAATACAACGGATTTTAACATTGCTCCGTCACCCCTTTCGTTTATTGTTACTCTTCTTTTCTGTACTTCTTCGGCGTGTACTTTTCTTTGTTCCGTTCCTTCGCCATCCAATAGGCATCCTGCAAAGCGCGCATCACGGCATCCTTGTCATTCTCGGACAGTTCACCTCCGGCAAAGAGCGCAGACACACCGGCAACCAATTCTTCTGCATCCCTCGCACCCTTATAGCCGTAACTCTGCTGTGCTTGCAGTACAAATTCTTCATCTTCAGAGAGCAGGAAGTTTACCTCGCATCCGAGCGCGGCGGCAAGTTTGGTGTAAACCTCGCGCTGTTTTGGATAGCGTCCGTCCACCTCATAATTGCGGATCGTCCGCAGGGACAGACCACACATTTTACCCAGTTCCGTCTGGGACAGCTTCTTTTCATTTCGCAGCAGCCTTACCTTTTCTCCAAACTTCATCTCAAAAACCTCACCTGGAAAATAAATTGCCTATTATTTTGCCCAAACCTATTGACAGAGGAACCTTACTTGCTTATAATATAATTAGGTAAATATCTTACCTATATTATGGGAAAAATCGAGCGATTTGTCAATGGGTTTGGGGAAATTAGCAGAATAGCAAGCACAGCAAGTGTATGTATACTTGCAAAAATCCGCGTGATGTCATTCCGTATGGCTTGCAGAATAGCAAGCACATCCGGTGTTGCCACACTCGAAGATTTTTTATCATTGGGATATCCCAAACCCTTAGTCTTTCAAGCGAAAAGGAAGGTGGAAATGGAAGAAAAAGAAACGCAACATCCGCATCGACCAAGACGGCACTTGCCATGCTCCTGTTTCAATGTGGCAGGAGTTGCCGCAGATTACGGTACGCCTTGAAGAAGGAAATACCACCTACCGCTTTACCGGCAGCTTTGATGGGAAACACACACTTCCCGAAAAAGTGGTGAAGCTGGCAGATGAGCAAAAGGGTGTGTGATTTTATGACCTACAGCAACCTTGTATTGGCAGACTGCCCACCGAATATGGAGGAAAATATTATGAAGCAGTCTGACAAAATCACAGCATTGTATTGCCGCCTCTCCCGTGACGATGACCAACAGGGTGACAGCAATTCCATCGTTAATCAAAGGGCATTTCTGACGAAGTTTGCTAAGGAAAAAGGCTTTCGGAACATCGAGTATTTTGTGGATGACGGGTACTCCGGCGCGAACTTTCAAAGACCGGATTGGCAGCGCATGATGGCTCTTGTGGACGAAGGCAAGATTGGTGTCGTCATAGCCAAAGACATGAGTCGGATCGGGCGTAACTATCTGGAAGTAGGAATGTACACCGAGATTACATTTCCGCAGAACAATGTCCGCTTCATTGCAGTCAACAGTGGTGTGGATAGTGCCAACCAGAGCGACAACGAGTTTGCTCCCTTTTTGAACATCATAAACGAGTTCTATGTTAAGGACGGCAGCAAAAAGGTACGGGCATCCTTAAAGCTGAAAGGCGAGTCCGGTGAGCATCTGACCACCATACCGCCCTACGGCTATGTGAAAGACGCAGAAAACTCCGAGCAGTGGATTGTCGATGATGAAGCCGCACAGGTTGTCAAACGCATCTTTGCTTTATGCATGGATGGTAATGGTCCGACACAAATCGCCCGTATACTCAAAGAGGAACAAGTGCTGACACCTACTGTCTATCAGGACAAGCAGAAACGGAAAGTGCGCTGTGCTTTGCCCGACAATCCCTATGGATGAAACGACAGCACAGTATCGGGCATTCTGGAACGGATGGAGTATTGCGGACATACCGTAAACTTCAAAACGCACCGACAGTCTTACAAGATCAAAAAGACCATCGAGAATCCGCCGGATCAATGGAAGATCTTCCGCAACACGCACGAAGCCATTGTGGATGAGGAAACCTTTGATCGGGTGCAGGAGCTTCGCCGAAACAAGCGCAGACCGGCTAAGACGGGCAAGAGCAATTTATTTTCCGGTGTTGCCTACTGTGCCGATTGCGGAGAAAAGCTGTACTACTGCACCACGCAAAACTTTGAGGAGCGGCAAGATCACTTTGTTTGTTCTACCTCTCGGAAGAAAGGCAAAGATGTGTGTGGAACACACTTTATCCGTGCAATGGTATTGGAAAAGGGTGTACTGAAATTCCTGCAAATCCTTCTTTGGTACATATCCGATTGCGAGGACTTGTTCCGTGAAAAACTCGGCGCCAAGCGTAAAGAAGAATTCAAAAAAGAGCTGGCTGCAAAACGCAGACAGCTCACACAGGCACAGCGCAGAATCGAAGAACTCGACCGACTGTTCAAGCGGATTTATGAGGACAATATTTCGGGTAAGATCAATGACAGTCGTTTTCAAAAGCTATCCGTTGACTACAAAAATGAGCAAACGGAGCTGACGGAAAAGATGCTGTTATGGGAACAGGAAATCGCCAAGCAGGAGGAAGAAGCGGACAGCATCGAGCAATTCATCCGCAGGGCGAAGAAATATCCCGAACTGACAGAACTGACACCGGCAATCCTAAACGATCTTGTAAACAAGGTGTATGTGTGTGCTCCCGACAAAAGCAGTGGACACAGAGTGCAGGATGTACGGATCAGCCTTGCCTGTATCGGTTTCCTGCCCGAAAGCATTATCTCGGAAATGGTCAATCACGCAGCAGAAAGCAGAACAGCGTGACTTCACGCCACGCTGCTCCAGTTAAACATTATAAACCTGTCTTATTACGAACTACCTTCGGGGAGGTCTTTTAATATAATAAGGGTTGTTGAAATCAGTTCTCGCCGTCGCCGTTTATGGTCGATATCTCGGGGGTTATCTCTTCGAGAACATCGAGGACTATCTTCACGGTGTCGAGGGAGGTGAATATCGTCACGCCGTTCTGAACGGCACAGCGGCGAATCTCAACGCCGTCCTCAAAGTGGACGCCGGAGAGAATGGCGCGCGTGTTTATAACATAGCTGACATAGCCCGCGCGGATGGAATCGAGGATCTCGGTGCTGCCCTCGCTGAGCTTGCCGCGCACGCGGGTGCGTATGCCGTGCTTCTTGAGGAACGCCGCGGTTCCGGCGGTCGCCTCTATATTGAAGCCAAGGTGATAGAAGCGCTTGACGAGCGGCAGAGCCTCTTCCTTGTCTTCGTCGGCAAGGGTTACTATTACAGTACCGTATTCTTTCATCCTGACTCCGGACGCCTGAAGAGCCTTGTAGAGCGCACGGTTCAGGCGCTTGTCGTAGCCTATCGCTTCGCCGGTCGATTTCATCTCGGGCGAGAGATACGCGTCCATGCCTGTCAGCTTCTCGAACGAGAACGCCGGGGCTTTGACATACCAGCGCTTGCCGTCGGGCAGGCGCATATCGGTTATGCCCTGGTCGTGCAGGCTCTGGCCGAGCATAACCTTTGTCGCGATGCGGACAAGGTTGCAGTCGGTGGACTTTGAAAGGAACGGCACACTTCGCGAAGCGCGAGGATTGACCTCGATAACATAGACGCTCTCGTCGCTGTCAACTATAAACTGTATATTGAACAGACCGACTATGCCTATGCCGAGTCCGAGCTTTGTGGTGTATTCGGCTATCGTGTCTCTGACCTTCTGCGAAATAGAGAACGGCGGATACACGCTCGTGCTGTCGCCAGAGTGGACGCCGGTACGCTCGACGAGTTCCATTATGCCGGGGATGAACACCTCGCTGCCGTCGCAGATGGCGTCTATCTCAACTTCCTTGCCCATAAGATATTTATCTATGAGCACGGGCTTATCCTCATCGACCTCAACGGCGTTCTTGAGATATTTTCTGAGCATCGTCTCGTTAGCGACTATCTCCATCGCTCTGCCGCCGAGCACGAAGCTCGGGCGCACAAGCACGGGGTAGCCTATGCGCGCGGCAACAGCCGCACCGGTCTCGATATCCGTAACAGCCTCGCCTTTCGGGTTCGGGATGCCAAGAGATTTTATAACGGCGTCAAATGCGTCCCTGTTCTCGGCGCGCTCAATGGCGTCACAGTCGGTGCCGATTATCTTCACGCCGCGCCTTGCAAGCGGAGCCGCGAGGTTGACGGCAGTCTGACCGCCGAGGGTGACTATAACGCCCTCCGGCTTTTCAAGATGGACTATATTCATGACATCCTCTGTCGTCAGGGGCTCGAAATAGAGCTTGTCGGCAGTGGTATAGTCGGTAGAAACGGTCTCGGGGTTATTGTTTATAACTATCGCCTCATAGCCGAGCTGCTGAATGGCATGGACGGCGTGGACGGTCGAATAGTCAAACTCAACGCCCTGTCCTATACGGATAGGACCTGAGCCTAAAACTATTATCTTCTTTTTGTCCGACACAACGGACTCGTTCTCGCTCGCGTAGGTCGAGTAGAAATAGGGCACATAGCTGTCGAACTCACTCGCGCAGGTATCAATCATCTTGTATGTCGGGAAGATATCCTCTTTGCATCTGCGCTCATATATGCTGTCCTCGCTCTCTTTCCAGAGCTCGGCGATATACGAATCGGAGAAGCCGAGGCGCTTTGCCTCGCGCAGAAGAATGTCGGAGCCGGGATTCGCCTCCATCTCCTTCTCGAAATCGACTATCTTCTTTATCTTGTCGAGGAAGAACATATCTATATGCGTTATATCGCAGATAAGCGACGGGTCAACGCCCATCCACATCAGCTGGGATATTGCATAGAGACGGTCGTCCGTGCCCTCTTTGATATATTCGAGCAGCTCGTCAACGCTCATATGCGCCGAGTCGAACTTCTCCATATGCAGGTGGTTCTTGCTCTCCTCGAGCGAGCGTATCGCCTTGAGCAGGCTCTCCTCAAAAGTGCGTCCGACGCTCATGACCTCGCCGGTCGCCTTCATCTGGGTCGAAAGCGTGTTGTGCGCGGCGGGGAACTTGTCGAACGGGAAGCGCGGCATCTTGGTCACGACATAGTCGAGCGAGGGCTCGAAGCAGGCAGGGGTGTTTGCAAGCTGTATCTCATGCAGATCCATGCCGACCGCTATCTTCGCCGAGACACGCGCTATCGGATATCCGCTCGCCTTTGAAGCGAGGGCGGACGAGCGCGAAACTCTGGGGTTGACCTCAATGACATAGTAGCGGAACGAATGGGGGTCGAGCGCAAACTGAACGTTGCAGCCGCCCTTTACTCCCAGGGCGCGGATAATTTTGAGCGCGGAATCCCTGAGCATCTGATATTCTTTATTCGTCAGTGTCTGGCTGGGCGCGACGACTATCGAGTCGCCGGTATGAATGCCGACGGGGTCGAGGTTTTCCATATTACAGACGGTGATAGCGGTGTCGTTCGCGTCGCGTATCACTTCGTATTCTATCTCTTTGTAGCCCTTTATGCTCTTTTCGACGAGCACCTGATGCACGGGCGAGAGCGCAAGCGCGTTCTTCATCATGTCGCGCATCTCGTCGGGGTCATAGGCGAAGCCTCCGCCCGTTCCGCCGAGCGTGAACGCGGGGCGCAGGATAACGGGGTAGCCTATCTTCTCCGCCGCCTCAAGACCCTCTTCGATGCTGTAGGTTATCTGCGAGGGGACTATCGGCTCGCCGATGCTCTCGCAGAGCTCTTTGAAAAGCTCTCTGTCCTCGGCGCGCTCAATGCTCTCGGCATCAGTGCCGAGCAGCTCTATCTCGCACTCCTTGAGAACGCCCTTCTTCGCGAGCTGCATCGCAAGGTTGAGTCCGGTCTGACCGCCGATGCCGGGGACTATCGCGTCCGGGCGCTCATAGCGGCAGATACGCGCGAGATATTCGAGCGTCAGCGGCTCCATATAGACTTTATCGGCTATAGTTGTGTCGGTCATTATCGTTGCGGGGTTCGAGTTCGCGAGGACGACCTCGTAGCCCTCTTCACGCAGGGCGAGGCACGCCTGAGTTCCCGCATAGTCGAACTCGGCAGCCTGACCGATGACTATAGGACCCGAGCCGATAACGAGCACCTTTTTTATATCAGTTCTCTTAGGCACGCTCCTTCGCCTCCTTCATATAGTCGATAAACTGACCGAACAGATAGCTGCTGTCCTGCGGACCGGGCGCGCTCTCGGGGTGATACTGCACACTGAACACAAGGTCTTTCCTGCATCTTACTCCCTCGACGGTATTGTCGAGAAGATTTATGTGCGTCACTTCGAGGTCGGTGCCCTCGACCGTTTTCGGGTCAACGGCATAGCTGTGGTTCTGCGAGGTTATCTCTATCTTGTTGGTGTCGAGGTTCATGACCGGGTGGTTTCCGCCGCGGTGACCGAACTTGAGCTTATATGTCTTGGTGCCGTAGGCGAGGGATATCATCTGATGTCCGAGGCAGATGCCGAAAATCGGATATTTGCCGCGAAGCGCCCTGACCGTGTTTATGACGGGAGTCACATCCTCGGGGTCGCCGGGACCGTTTGAGAGGAACACTCCGTCGGGCTTCATGAACTCAATTTCATCCGCCGGCGTGTCATAAGGCACAACAACGACGTTGCAGCCGAACTTGTTGAGGCTGCGCACAATATTAAGCTTCATGCCGCAGTCTATCGCAACGACATTGAACTGCGGGTTCGACGTGCGCGAATACCAGCGCTTTTTGCAGCTGACGCGGCTGACCGCATCGTGGGCGACGGGGGTGTTTTTGATTATCTCCACCGCGACCTCAGCCGGGATATCGGGCGAGGTTATTAGCACACGACGCGAGCCCAAGTCGCGTATGCTGCGGGTGAGCTTTCTCGTGTCAACGCCGGAGATGCCGGGGATACCGTTCTCTTCGAGCAACTCCGAGAGCGTCTTTGTGTATCTGAAGTTCGAGGGCATATCGTTGTAGTCATACACGATAAGACCGCCGATGCTCGGGTTTTTGCACTCGAAATCGTCGTCGGTTATACCGTAGTTGCCTATGAGCGGATATGTCATAACGACCATCTGATCGGTATACGACGGGTCGGAGACTATTTCCTGATAGCCGACCATCGAGGTGTTGAAAACTATCTCGCACACCCTGTCGGCATAGCTGCCGAAGCCGTATCCGTAGTACTCGCTGCCGTCCTCAAGGACGATCTTGCGGTCTATGAGTCTCATTTAAAAATACACTCCTTGAATTTATCAGATAGAGCTTTTAAGTCTTTCGAGCACATCTCTGTAGCCGCCAAGAACATCGCCGAGATCGCGGCGGAATCTGTCCTTGTCGAGCTTTTTGTTTGTCTCCATATCCCAGAGGCGGCAGGAATCGGGGGATATCTCGTCGCACAGGACAAGTCCCTCGTCGGTGCGGCCGAACTCGAGCTTGAAGTCGACAAGGCGCACGCCGCCCTTTGCAAACAGCTCGGTCATAAGCTCGTTTATGCGCTTGGACATGGCTCTGAGCTCATCGAGCTCCTCCTGCGTGGCGAGACCGATGGCGGTTATCTGGCTGTCATTTATCATGGGATCGCCGAGCTCGTCGCTCTTGTAGCTGAACTCAACGACCGTGTTCTTCAGGGGCGAACCCTCCGGCACGCCGTATTTCTTTGAAAAGCTTCCCGCTGCGATATTTCTGACTATGACCTCGACCATAACGATCTCAGCCTTCTTCGCGAGGACGGTGGTTTCGTCGATGACCTTGAGAAGATGGGTCTTGACTCCGTTCTTCATGAGGTAATCAAAGATGATGTTGGAGATCGCCGCGTTGAGTTTTCCTTTTCCGGGCAGATCCTCTTTCTTGACGCCGTTGCCGGCAGTGGCGGTGTCCTTGTACTTGATGATGCAGGTACCGGGCTCCTCCGAACTGTAAACGACCTTGCTCTTGCCTTCATACAACTTTTCCATACCGCAGTTTCCTTTCGCTTTTCGTATTTTTTTATTTGATCCGCTCGGAGAGTTTCCCCTCAAAGCGGTCTTTGGTGATAACATCCGGGATAGGGGTCGGATAGACTCCGTTGAAGCACGCGCTGCAGAAGTTCTCGCTGCCTATCAGATTTTTAAGCTCCGACTCCGGCAGATATCCGAGGGAATCCGCGCCGATTATGTCGGCAATCTCCTCCACCGAGTGGTGGCAGGCGATAAGATTTTCGCGCGAGTCAACGTCAGTGCCGTAGTAGCACGGATGCATGAACGGCGGTGAGGAGATGCGCATATGCACCTCTTTTGCCCCCGCTTCGCGCAGGAGATTGACTATCTGGCGGCTCGTCGTGCCGCGCACTATCGAGTCGTCGATGAGCACTATTCTCTTATCCTTTACGGATTCGCTTATCGCGCTGAGCTTTATTCTCACCTGATCGATTCTCTTGTCCTGACCGGGCGAGATGAAAGTTCTGCCGATATATTTGTTTTTTATGAAGCCCATTCCGTAGGGTATTCCCGACGCCTCGGCATAGCCCAAAGCGGCGTCGATTCCCGAATCCGGGACGCCCATGACGACATCGGCTTCAACCGGATGGGTCTTTGAAAGTATCGCGCCGGCATTTTTGCGCGCCGCGTGGACGGATACACCGTCAATGACGGAATCGGGTCTTGCAAAATAGATATACTCAAAAATGCATGAGCGCCTCGACTTTTCGCCGCAGTGATCCCTGTTCGAGCGCACGCCGTTTTCGTCAAAGACGAGTATCTCGCCGGGAAGTATATCGCGCTCGAATTTTGCGCCGACGGCAGAGAGCGCACAGCTCTCGGACGCGACGACATATGTGCCGTCGAGCGTCTTGCCGTAGCACAGCGGGCGGAACCCGTAGGGGTCGCGCGCCGCGAGCAGCTTTGCGGCAGACATGAGCACGAGGGAATACGCGCCCTCGAGCCTGTTCATCGCGCTGCTCAGCGCGTTTTCTATCGAAGGACTGTTGAGGCGCGCCTGCGTGACGATATAGGCGATTATCTCGGTGTCGCTCGTCGTGTGGAAGATAGCGCCGCCGAGCTCAAGCTCGCTGCGCAGTTCATAGGCGTTGCTGAGATTTCCGTTGTGGGCAAGAGCCATCTTGCCCTTCTGATGGTTGACCTCGATGGGCTGGCAGTTCGCTCTGCTGTTGCCGCCGGTCGTGCCGTAGCGCGCATGGGCGACAGCCATCCTGCCCTGCGGGAACTTCATCAGGTCGTCGCGCGAGAAGACTTCGTTGACAAGTCCGATATCCTTACGCGAAGCGAACACTCCGTCGTCGTTGACGACTATGCCGCAGCTCTCCTGTCCTCTGTGCTGCAGGGCATAGAGACCGTAGTAGGCGAGATCCGCCACGGGGCCGGGCTTGGGTGAATAGACTCCGAAAACGCCGCACTCTTCATGCAAGTTTGCCATAGGTATTTATTCTCCGATCTCAGATTTTTCAAGCGCTGCGGCTATAAAGCCTTTGAACAGCGGGTGAGCCTTGTTGGGACGGGACTTGAACTCGGGGTGATACTGCACTCCGACATAGAACGGGCGGTCGGAAAGCTCGACCGTTTCAACGAGTCTGCCGTCGGGCGAAAGACCCGAGAGGGTAAGTCCGTTCTGAGTAAGTATATCGCGATAATCGTTGTTGAACTCGTAGCGGTGGCGGTGGCGCTCGGAAATTTCGGACTTTCCGTAGCAGCGCTCCATTGTTGTGCCGGGCTTGATAACGCAGGGATATGCGCCAAGACGCAGCGTGCCGCCCTTGTCTATATTATCGCTCTGACCGGGCATGAAGTCGATGACCTTGTTCTTGCAGAGCTCATCGAACTCGCCGGAGTGAGCGTCTTTGATACCCGCGACATCGCGCGCGTATTCAATAACCGCAATCTGCATTCCGAGGCAGATTCCGAAATAGGGAACGTTGTTCTCTCTGGCGTATTTCGCCGCGAGGATCATGCCCTCGATTCCTCTGCCGCCGAAGCCGCCGGGGACAATTATTCCATCGAGGTGCGAGAGCTCCTGCTCGTAGTTCGCCTCGGTCAGATTCTCGGAATCGATCCAGTCGATGCGGATATGGGTGTTGAGAGTGTAGCCCGCGTGGCGCAGCGCCTCGGCTACGGACAGATACGCATCGTGGAGCTGAACATATTTGCCGACAAGACCTATCTTGACTTCCTTTTCGCGGTTCTTGATGCGGTGGACAAGCTCCGTCCACTCGTCGAGATCCGGTTCGGGAGCGTCTATATTCAGCTCACGGCAGACGACGGACGAGAAGTTCGACTTTTCGAGCATCAGCGGAGCTTCGTAGAGATAAGGCAGGGTGATGTTCTCGATAACGCAGTCGGGCTTAACGTTGCAGAAGAGCGATATCTTCTTGAAGATAGCCTCCTCAAGCGGCTCGTCACAGCGCAGGACGATTATGTTCGGGTTGATGCCCATGCCCTGCAGCTCCTTGACCGAGTGCTGGGTGGGCTTGGACTTATGCTCGTCCGATCCACGCAAAAACGGCACCAGAGTGACATGGATAAAGAGGCTGTTCTCACGCCTCACCTCAAGAGATATCTGTCTTACAGCTTCGAGGAAAGGCTGGGATTCAATGTCACCTATAGTGCCGCCGATCTCAGTGATGACCACGTCAGCATCGGTTTTCTTGCCGACACGGTATACGAAATCCTTTATTTCATTTGTTATATGGGGTATGACCTGAACGGTCGAACCGAGATACTCGCCGCGGCGCTCTTTGTTGAGCACGTTCCAGTATACTTTACCGGTGGTGAGATTCGAGTATTTGTTAAGATCCTCGTCGATGAAGCGCTCGTAGTGGCCGAGGTCGAGGTCGGTCTCCGCGCCGTCTTCCGTGACATAAACTTCGCCGTGCTGATAGGGGCTCATGGTGCCCGGGTCAACGTTGATATAAGGGTCGAGCTTCTGCGCCGCTACCTTGAGCCCGCGCGCTTTGAGTATTCGTCCGAGTGACGCCGCAGTTATCCCCTTTCCGAGGCCGGATACGACGCCTCCGGTCACAAAGATGTACTTTGTCATTAATATCCCTCCGTATTTTATCCTTTTCTTTTTTATATACTTCTCCGGTTAAGGTTTCACACGTACTTTCATTATATCATATTATAACACACCTTTCCTGCCGACTTCTACGGTATTCTGTACTAAAAGCGAGTGCTTTGGAACCGAAAAATATGACAACGCGGTCAACTGCCCGCAAAATCCGATGAGATGCGGGACGCTCGGTTCCGAAAAAGCAAAAAGCAAAGGCGTCCGCCGATGGGGGCACTGTCCCCGGGGGAATGAACGCCTTTGCTCATTTGAGGCGTATTTTATCATATTAAAAGACCCGTGTCAATTGCGTATTTTATATGTATCGCACTTTATTTTCCGAAACGGCTGAGAGAAAAGAGCGCCGTCGAAAAAATTTTTCCGGCGCGAGTTCAACTCCGCCGCATTTTCTCAGAAAAGCGGTTACATCTTGCTCATAAAATTGCTTTTCAAAAAGCCCCGATTGCGGCTATTTGCACAAAAATAAAAAATTATCCGAAAACGCCTTGACAAACGATTTTGCTGCGCGTATAATTCAGCGCATAAAGGCAATGGCGTCTTTGAACCGAACGGGTTCATTGACGCCAATTTTTATTTTTCGCCTTAAAATATGAAAAAGGAGCGCTAACTTATGAGCACAGTATCTGATTATTTCGGAAGTCTCGTTTTTGACGACAGAGTGATGAAAGCAATGCTTTCTGCCGATGTTTACCAGTCTCTCAAGAAGACTATTGACGAAGGAGCAAGCCTGAATAATGACGTCGCCAACGCAGTTGCCGCCGCTATGAAGGACTGGGCCGTTGAGCATGGCGCGACCCATTTCACCCACTGGTTCCAACCCCTGACCGGCATCACCGCTGAGAAGCACGACAGCTTCATAACCCCCGCATCCGACGGACGCGTTATCATGGAGTTCTCGGGCAAGGAACTGATAAAAGGCGAGCCGGACGCATCGTCCTTCCCGTCGGGCGGACTCAGAGCAACCTTTGAAGCCCGCGGCTACACCGCGTGGGATCCCACTTCCTACGCATTTATAAAAGACAAGACCCTCTGCATCCCCACGGCGTTCTGCTCTTACGGCGGCGAGGCACTCGACAAGAAAACGCCTCTGCTCCGTTCCATGCAGGCTCTCAACAAGCAGGCTCTTCGTATTCTCAGACTCTTCGGCAACACCGATGTAAAGTGCGTGCGCACCTCCGTCGGCCCCGAGCAGGAATACTTCCTTGTTGACAAGGCTCTCTATGAGCAGCGCAAAGACCTCGTCTTCTGCGGACGCACTCTTTTCGGCGCAAAGGCGCCCAAGGGTCAGGAGATGGACGACCACTATTTCGGAGTTATAAAGCCGAGAGTCGCCGCTTACATGGCAGACCTCAACGAAGAGCTCTGGAAGCTCGGCGTTCTTGCAAAGACCGAGCACAACGAAGTCGCACCGTCTCAGCATGAGCTCGCACCCATATACACCACAACGAACATCGCCACCGACCACAACCAGCTGACTATGGAGATCATGCAGAAAGTCGCCGCGAAGCACGGACTTGTCTGCCTGCTCCACGAGAAGCCGTTCGCCGGAGTCAACGGTTCGGGCAAGCACAACAACTGGTCCATGGCTACGGATACCGGAGTCAACCTCCTCACCCCCGGCGAGACCCCCTATGAGAACGCACAGTTCCTGCTGTTCCTCTGCGCGGTCATCAAAGCCGTTGACGACTATCAGGATCTGCTCCGCGTCTCCGTCGCGACCGCAGGCAACGACCACAGACTCGGCGCAAACGAAGCTCCGCCCGCAGTTGTCTCTATGTTCCTCGGCGACGAGCTGACCGCAGTTCTCGACGCTATAGAGAACGACGCGCCCTACAGCGGCAGCGAAAAGACAACGATGAAGCTCGGCGTTCATGTTCTGCCGAAGTTCACCCGCGACACCACCGACCGCAACCGCACATCGCCCTTTGCGTTCACCGGCAACAAGTTTGAGTTCCGTATGCTCGGCTCGTCGAACAGCATCGCCTGCGCGAACATCATGCTCAACGCCGCCGTTGCGGAGTCGCTCAAGATATATGCGGACCGCCTCGAAAATGTCGATGACTTCGAGACCGCTCTGCACGACATGATAAAGAAGACCATAAAAGACCACAAGAGAATCATCTTCAACGGCAACGGCTATGACGACGCATGGATAAAGGAAGCTACCGAGAAGCGCGGACTGCTGAATCTCCGCACCACTCCGGACGCTATGCCCGCGATGATTGCCGACAAGAACGTGAAGATGCTCACCGCTCACAAGATATTCTCACCCGCAGAGCTTCACAGCCGCTATGAGATACTTCTTGAGAACTACTCAAAGACCGTCAATATCGAAGCTCTGACCATGGTCGACATGGCGAGAAAAGAGATTCTACCCGCAGTCGAGGGCTACACGAAGTCGCTCGCAGAGACCCTCGCCGCGAAGAAAGCGGCAGTCGCAGGTCTCCCCTGCAAATACGAGACTGCGACCATCACGAAGCTCTCCGAGCTGTCCGATGAAATCGCCGACGCGACCGCAGACCTTGACAGCGAGATAGCGAAATTCCAGGCCATCGAGGATGTCACCGAAGCGGCGAATGATATCAGAGACGTTATCCTCGGCAAGATGGACGCCCTGCGCGCCGTCTGCGACGAGGCAGAGACGATAACCGCCAAGGAGTTCTGGCCGTTCCCGACCTACAGCGACCTGCTCTTCAGCGTAAAATAAAAATCCACAACCCTTTTTACAATAACAAAAGCGCCCGAGTCGGGAGAAGTAACGCGGAATACCGCTCAAAGCGAGCATGGGACGGTGAGAGCCATGCAGCACAGGAGCCGCGCGAATAACACCCGACAAGCTGCAAGCCGAAAGGACTACCGAGTAGGTGCGCCGGACACGCCGACCGTTACAGCGGCGAGGCTTTCTTCGAAGCCGAAAAGAGAACAAAGATAGGTGGCACAGCGAGTTGGCACTTGCCCTATCGGATGCTGAAACTAACCGAAAGGAAAGATTACTATGTGTTCGATAATGGGTTACTGCGACTGCTGTGCCGCTTTTTCCGATTTTGAGGAAGGATTCAAAAAGACCGTTTCAAGAGGACCGGACGACAGCCGGATAATAGACACCGGCAAAGGACTGCTCGGCTTCCACCGCCTTGCGATAATGGGACTGACCCCCGACGGGATGCAGCCGTTTGAATTGGACGGCAGCTATGTCGTCTGCAACGGCGAGATATACGGCTACGAGAAGATAAAAGAGGAGCTCTCGAAGAAATATACATTTAAAAGCGGTTCCGACTGCGAGATACTTCTCCCGCTCTACCGCGAATACGGCGTGGATATGTTCAAAATGCTCGACGCCGAGTTTGCGCTGATTATCTACGACGGCGAAGAGAAAAAATACATCGCCGCAAGAGACCCGATAGGTATCCGCCCGCTCTACTACGGCTATGACAAAAAAGGTATTATCATGTTCGCGAGCGAGGCGAAGAACCTCGTCGGAATGTGCGGGCATGTTATGCCCTTCCCGCCCGGACACTACTATAAAGACGGCGAGTTTGTCCAGTACTGCGACATAGCGGCGGTTGACGAAGTCTGCCATGACGACCTTGAGACAGTTTGCAAAAACATCCGTGAAAAGCTCATCGCCGGCGTTGACAAGAGACTCGTTGCGGACGCAAAGGTCGGCTTCCTGCTCTCCGGCGGACTCGACTCCTCCCTCGTCTGCGCCATAGCGGCAAGACAGAGCAAAAAGCCGATACGCACCTTTGCAATAGGCATGAGCGAGGACGCTATCGACCTCAAATACGCAAAGGAAGTCGCCGACTACATCGGCAGCGACCACACCGAGGTCATCATGACAAAAGAGCAGGTCATAGACTCGCTCGAGGGTGTCATCCGTATGCTCGGCACATTTGATATCACAACTATCCGCGCGAGCATGGGTATGTACCTGCTGTGCAAATGGATACACGAGAACACGGATATAAGAGTTCTTCTGACAGGCGAGATCTCCGACGAGCTGTTCGGCTACAAATACACCGACTTTGCGCCGAGCGCGGAGGAGTTCCAGAAGGAGTCGCAGAAGAGAATAAGAGAGCTGCACATGTACGACGTTCTGCGTGCCGACCGCTGCATCTCCGTAAACTCGCTTGAAGCGCGCGTGCCGTTCGGCGATCTCGACTTTGTAAAATATGTCATGTCCGTCGACCCCGCGAAGAAAATGAACACCTACGGCAAGGGCAAATATCTGCTCCGCCACGCGTTCGAGGGCGATTATCTGCCCCACGATATACTTTTCCGCGAAAAGGCGGCGTTCTCCGACGCAGTCGGCCACTCGATGGTGGACTATCTCAAGGAATACGCCGAGGGGCTCTACACCGAAGAGGAGTTCAAGGAGAAGTGCGAAAAATACACCCACGCAAAACCGTTCACGAAAGAATCCCTGCTCTACCGCGAGATATTTGAAAAGTACTATCCCGGCCAGTCCGAGATGATAGTCGATTTCTGGATGCCCAACAAGTCATGGGAGGGCTGCGATGTCAACGACCCGTCCGCCCGCGTGCTCTCAAACTACGGCGAAAGCGGAAAATAAAAAATGTCCCCCCGCGCGGAAATTTGCCGTGCGGGGGATTTTGCAAATTGACTGTAAATTGATTTGAATGAAGCGTTTGCCCCGCAAACATGAAACGGCAGTTTCGCTGCCGTGAAGCACTCGCTTACGCTCGTATGAAGTGAAGCGCATGACAGACTTTCGGCGTGACGCCGCCAAACTTCATATGGCGAAGCCATACTTCATTTTTCATGCACCGCAGGCGCGCTTC
>OGPR01000495.1_pt1 | contig 40471 bp, 35 predicted proteins | sample 1552981 | NCBI WGS metagenome assembly OGPR01 (sample SAMEA2580260, study PRJEB22360) | human gut metagenome | biome: human gut; feature: human-associated habitat; material: faeces | place: Denmark | collected 2008/2010 | reverse complement strand
AAACAGCGTCTCGTTCGAGGAAGCCGACCCGCTGCTCGCCCGGTATCTTTCCGGCGACGTGCTGCCGTCCGGCAGGCGCGGCTGGACACTTGTACAGGCTGACGGTCTTTCGCTCGGCTGGGCAAAGGGCGACGGAAACCAACTCAAAAATCACTATCCGAAGGCGCTTCGCCGCCCGGTTTAAGAAACAGGAGGATACACTATGGCAAAGACAGTCCTGATCGTAGAGGATGAACGCGCAATCGTGGAGATCCTGAAATTCAATCTCAAGCGCGAGGGATATGAAACGCTCGAGGCGCTCGACGGCGAGACGGGTCTGCTGCTTGCGCAGACAAAGGACCCGGATCTGATCTTATTGGATGTCATGCTGCCGAAAATGAGCGGCTTTGACATCTGCAAAACGCTCCGCGGCGAAAACCGCACCACGCCCATCATCATGCTCACGGCCCGTGAGGAGGAAATGGACAAGGTCTTCGGACTCGAGACCGGCGCGGACGACTATATGACCAAGCCCTTTTCCATGAAGGAGCTCATGGCCCGCGTCAAGGCGAATATCCGCCGCCGCAGCATGGAATACGCTTCCGCGCAGGCCTCCGGCACGGCAAATACCGTTGAGGCAAATGGCCTGTGCCTAAACCCTGAAACCTATCAGGTGACGAAAAACGGTGCGCCGGTCGATCTGACACAGAAGGAATACGACCTTCTCTCCTATCTTATCCGCGAACGCGGAAAGGTCTTCTCCCGGGAAGATCTCATGCAGCGGGTGTGGAATTATGACTATTACGGGGATATGCGCACGGTCGATGTGACGGTGCGGCGGCTTCGTGAAAAGATCGAAGACGATCCCGGCAAGCCCCAATATATCCTGACCCGGCGCGGCGTCGGCTATTATTTCGCGGGATAACGCATTTCCCCGCGCGAGAGAGGAGGGACGGCCATGCGGTCCCTGCGCATGAAGATGGTCATGATCATGGTAATCCTGATTTTGGCCCTGATGCTGACGACTGGCGCGTTTTTGATGAGTGGCGTCGGCAATTTCTATGTGTCCCAGTTCTATGAGCAGATGGAGGGCACGTTTACCCCGGAATTCATCAGCCAGCTGCAAAGGCTTTCGGCGGAGGACAACGCGCCCGCGCAGATGAAGGAGCTTCTCATGGCGCAGGCCGGACTCGGCATCGATATTACGGGCCGCAACGTCTACATTCTCGACCAGAACGGCTCCGTGCTTGACAGTTCCAATCAGCGCACTACCGTCGTTATGACGCAGAACATTCTGTCCGCCATGAACGGCTCGGTTGGGCAGAGCAGTTCGGTCACGAACAACTATATGGATCTGGCCGTCCCCGTCGAATCGGACGGCGCGCAGTATATCGCCTACATCCGCGACAACCGCGCCACAGTCGATGCGTTGACGAGCGAACTGCTGATCATCATCCTGCGCGCGCTGGCGCTGGGCCTGGTGATCTGTGTGATTTTGTCGTTCCTGCTGTCGCAGATTCTGATTACGCCTATCCGTGCGCTGACCGTCGGGACGAAACGCGTCGCGGCAGGGGACTTTGCAAACCGCGTCACGGTAGACAGCCGCGACGAGATCGGCGACTTGACCCAGAACTTCAACCACATGGCAAAGGTTCTGCAGGATACGATCTCCGAGGCGGAGAACGAGCGCAACAAGCTTTCCACACTGTTCCTGCACATGACGGACGGCGTCGTCGCGTTCAACACCTCCGGAACCGTCATTCACTATAATCCTGCCGCCACGCAGATGCTGGCGCAGAATCTGTCCGGTCAGACAACCTTCGACGAAATTTTCTCGAAGGAGGCGGAACTCGACACGCTCCTGACGCTGCGCAGACCGCAGTATATCGAAACGCAGAAAACCGTCGGCGAGCGTGAACTGGAACTGTTCATGGCGCCGTTCTCGTCCGACCATGCACAGGGCGGCGTCCTCGTTGTCATTCACGATGTCACCGAGCAGCGCAGGAGTGAACAACTCAAGCGCGAATTCGTCGCCAACGTCTCGCACGAACTGCGCACACCTCTGACCAACATCAAATCCTACGCCGAAACGATCGTCGATACCGGCGACGAACTGCCGCCGGAACTGCGCGCAAACTTCATGAACGTCATCATCAGCGAGGCCGACCGCATGACCCGCATCGTGCAGGATCTGCTCACGCTCAGCAAGATCGACTACGGCAAGATGGAGATGAATATCTCCCGCTTCCCGTTCCTCAAAGCCGTGCAGAATGTCTACGACGCGGCGAAGCTGAATGCCGAACAGAACCACCACCACACCATGACGCTCACCTGCGAGGGGGACATTCCCGACGTCAACGGCGACCGGGAGCGCATCGAGCAGGTCATCACAAACATCGTCTCCAACGCCGTCAAGTATACGCCCGACGGCGGCAAAATTGACATGCTCGTCGGCACGAGCGGCAAAAATGTCTTTGTCCGCGTGACCGACAACGGCATCGGCATCCCGGAAAAGGATCTGCCGCGTCTGTTCGACCGGTTCTACCGTGTGGACAAGGCGCGTTCGCGCGAGTCCGGCGGCACAGGCCTGGGCCTTTCCATCGCGCAGGAGATTCTGAACCAGCACAAGGGCCGCATCGAAATTTCATCCGAATATGGCAAGGGCACCTCGGTTCTCATCACCATGCCCGCCGCGGAGGCACAGGCATGAAGCAGGAACGAAGACCCGGCCCCGCCGGGCATGGCCGCCGGCTGCTGGAGATTGGGAAGGATATTCTGATTGTGTTTCTCGTGCTGGTCAACGTGACGCTTGCGATCATGTGTCTGCCGACGAAAACGCTCACGCAGACCAAGTGGCTGGCGAGTGCGCTGCGCCCGTTTGCGGGTCTGTTCGGCCTGAACGAGGCAGAACTGACCTACACTGCGCCCGCCACCGGCAGCGCGTTCATCGGCGCGGCGCAGCCCATCGCCGTCACGCTGAGCACTGAGGCAGGCCGTCAAAGCGCACAGTATGACTTTGCCGCTCTTGACACGCTTTACGGTCAGTACGGCGGGTTACTTGCACAGGCGCTCGAGAGCGCCGAAACGCCGCAGGCGTGCACTGAATCGGCATTTTATGCCGCGCTGCGCGGCCCCGGCGCAGCCTTCTGCTTTCCGGGAACCATCTCACCCGCTGTGCTCGGCGCGTGGCTGAACGTGCGCGCACCGGAGGGTGCGGACGCGCAGTGGTACCTGCTGGCGCTGAATGGTGAGACAGTTGAACTGTATCTGCTGGGCGGCAGCTGCTACCGCGCACAAACGGCGCTTTCCGCCGAGACGCTTGCCGCCGAACTCTCCGCCGCCGTTCCGGACGGCAGCTTTTTCGCCTTTGAATCGGACGCTGCACCTTACAGCGCGCTTGATCCGCTCTCGCTTATCAGCGCGTCGAGCGCCGCCGTCTGCACGGGCCTCGGCACGAACCCGTGCGACGCCAGATTCATTTCCGCTCTCGCAACCCAAATTGGCATCAATCCCTACGGTGACGCGCGATTCGTCGGAAACGACGGCACGACGTCCTTTACCGAAACCGGCCTGCACCTGCGCGTAAGCGCGCAGGGCCGAATCGACCTGCAGATTCTCCAATCAGACGACCGTTTCCAGAGCGCGTCCGCCGACGCGCTGGGCCGCATTGAGGCTGCGCGCAGTCTTCTCAGCCGTCTGACCGGCGACAGCTACGGCGAGGCGCGGGTCTATCTGCAAAGCTATTCTGAAGACGACCAGAGCGCCGTGTGTACCTTCGGCTATTATCTGTCCGGCATCGAGATTGCGCCGCGCGGCGGCGGAATCGAGATTCGCTTCGACGGCACGCAGATCACACGCGCCTCCGTTCTGTACCGCAGCTACACAGCCACATCAACACCCGCAGCGCTTCTGCCCGCTGCACAGGCGGCGGCGTGTCTGCCGAAGGGCGAAACGCTCCGCCTTCTGTACGCAGAAGGCACCGGAGGAGAACTCACCGCCGGTTGGGAGACGGAGTAAGCTTGATATGTACCTGCCCACGATGCACTGGCGCGGGAGCGCCTGAGAGGTCGCAGCAGGTAATTGCGAAAAGCGATGGTCCGATGCGAATCCGCAGGCTTTTCGCTGTTAATCGTAGGGGTCGATGCCCGCATCGACCCGGCAGAACGCACCGTTTCTGCGGGAATCTTAGGCGAATTCGCAATTTCCCAGCGGGCCGATGTGGGCATCGGCCCCTACAAACAAGTGGGTAAATCCATACAGATTCGCCGAAGACCTCTTTAGAACAGCTGCTTTCCGCCGTATCCATCGCACCACTGACTCAAATTTTCCATCAGGAGGAGCCGCTATGAGCGCTTCGCGCATGAAAAATCTGATTCTTCTTGTCTTGACGCTCTGCGCGCTGGGGCTTCTCTGCATTGTCGTGCCGAACCGGCTTGCACAGACGCATGAACAGCGGCAGATGCTGCAGGAACTCAAGACACTTTACGAGGGCTATGACCTTTCCATTGATCTGGACGAACTGCCGCGCAGTCCCACGCTCTATATTGTCGAACTCTCCGAGGACGGCGCACAAACGGCTGCGCAGGCGCTTCTGGGTGCAAAGACCGCGCCCGCAGGTGCGTCCGGCTTTGAAAGCACCTATGAATCCGATCTTGGAACGCTCCACATTACACGCACAGGCGGCTTTTCCGCGTCGCTGACCGGCGGCAGCCGGGTGCGAAATCCGGAAAAAGCCGCAGAGAAGCTGCTGCACGCCATGGATTTTCAATACCAGTCGCTCACACGCGAGCAGGCAGAAAGCGGCGCTGTGCGTATCTGCGCCTCACAGACGCTGCTCGGCGTCCCTGTGCTCGGCAGTCTTCTGGAGCTGACCTATATGGACGAGCATCTCACGGCGGTCGAGGGCACGTTTTACACCGGCGGCAGTTCCATCACGCGCGTATCAGAGCAGGAGGCCATTTCCGCCGCTGATGCGTTGGCGCAGCTGCTGGCACGGCGCGACGCGCTCGGCTGGGTCGGAAGCACGGTGACATCGCTCACGCAGGGCTATCTGCCGTCGGATCAGGCGGGTACCGGTATCCGCTTTGTGCCGGTCTGGCTGGTCGAGACGGACGCCGGAAGCTTCTTTATCAACGGCATTACGCGCGAAATCACGGCGGAAAAATAATCCTGCTGTCCAAACTTGTCGAATTATGAAGAAAATCTGAAGATTTTCTGTTGCTGAATTGTCATTTTCCTTTACATTCCTGCCGTGGTGTGCTATTCTAGAAGCGGCCGAATTTGGCTCTGTTAACATAACGCGTTTCTGCAAACACTCTTAGTGTCAACTGACGCTACCAAAGAGGGACTACATTTTGATCAAATACATCGTTCAAGGCGGCACAAAGCTTTCCGGCTCCGTGACCATTTCCGGAGCCAAGAACGCGGCGGTCGCAATCCTGCCGGCCACACTGCTCGTCAGCGGCTCCTGCCGGATCGAAAACGTACCGGATATTTCAGATGTGCGGCTGCTGCTGGAGATTCTGCGCGATATGGGCGCGGAGATCCGCCGCTACGGCCGCAACACACTCGAGATCGACTGCACCCGTGCACGCAACGCAACTGCTCCCATCGAACTCGTCCGACGCATCCGTGCGTCGTATTACCTCATCGGCGCAGAGCTTGGCCGCTTTGGTCATGCCCATGTTGCCATGCCGGGCGGCTGCAACTTCGGTGTCCGCCCCATTGACCAGCATATCAAGGGCTTCGAGGCCATGGGTGCCATGGTCGAGCAGGCCGGCGGCTATGTCTGCGCCGACGCCCCGAAGGGCGGGCTGCGCGGCGGCCACATTTATCTCGATATTGTCTCCGTCGGCGCGACGATGAACATCCTGCTCGCAGCAGTGCTTTGCAGCGGCATGACGATTATCGAAAACTGCGCCAAAGAGCCGCACATCGTGGATCTTGCGAACTTCCTGAACGCCATGGGCGCGCAGATTTCCGGCGCAGGCACCGACGTGATCAAGGTCCGCGGCGTCAAGGCGCTGCACGGCGGCTGCTATTCCATCATTCCCGACCAGATCGAAGCAGGCACCTATATGGCGGCCGCGGCAGCTGTCGGCGGCGATGTGCTGATCGAGAATGTCATTCCGAAGCATCTCGACTGCATCACTGCAAAGCTGCGCGAGATCGGCGCGGACATCACGGAATATGACGACGCCATCCGCGTCGAATCGGCCTACCGGCTGCACCGCGCAAACGTCAAGACCATGCCGTATCCCGGCTTCCCGACCGACATGCAGCCGCAGATCACGGTCTGTCTTGCTACTGCAGTCGGCACCAGTCTTGTGACCGAGGGCGTCTATGACAACCGCTTCCGCTACACCGCCGAACTTGGCCGCATGGGCGCAAACATTCAGGTAGAAGGGAAGACCGCCATTATCGACGGCGTGCAGACGCTGCACGGCTGCGAGGTCCGTGCCTGTGATCTGCGCGCAGGCGCAGCAATGGTTATTGCTGCCATGTGCGCCGAGGGCATGACGCTCATCGAGGACGCGCACTTCATCGAGCGCGGTTATGAGGATATCGTCGGCAAACTCACCGCACTCGGCGCGCACATCCGCCGTATCGAAACCTACGAAACCCCCAGCGTTTCAGAGGACGCAGGCTGAGAAAAAATTTCCCCGGCAGGACGCAGATGTGTCCCGCCGGGGTTTCTTTACATAAAAAGTCCCGGGTCAAATGACCTGGGACTTTCTTATTTGCTTTGGCACAACCTGCATGATTTGGGGATCCCCGCAGCGCAATTTGCCGTTTTCATTAATTGGTCAGATACGAATCGTCTGTGATTGGAATGAAGTCGTCTATCGGCGTTAAGGTATCCAGAAACGCGCGCAGGTCCTCATAGCTGCATTCCTCTGTACTCATAAGCGTATCTGCCCACTCCAGCCGATTGTCTGTCATGGAAAACAGGGAAACGTATTCAACGTGCAGATATCCCATGCCTCCGTCGTGAACAGCGATGCCGTTGCCATCATACGCATACAGGCAGTTACTGTAACTCCAGTAATTTTCTTCGCTTGAAACAACCTTTGTGCCGTCAAATGTATAAATATAATATGGTTGTATTATTAAGCAGCGGAAAAATCAACAACCGCCTGCTTTGTGAGTTGGCGACCCATCCGAATTTTTTGCGGCTGATGGTTGATATGGAAATCTTTATTGACCGGATCGCTGATATGCGGGTGAACCAGATGAATCTGATTCTGGAAGCTACCCGGCAGACCATTCTGAAAGAACACGCACCGGGAGAAAATGATCTATATATGCGGACGCTGGAACTGGGTCAGGTACAGGAGAACGATTTTTACAGCCATATTCTTCATGATGATCTGGACAGCATTGTCCAGGATATACGGGAAGCCCATTTGAAAGACAAGACCACAGCCGACCCACAGCCAACACTGGATGAGGTTAAAGAGAATTTTGAACAGGCCATACAGAGGGGGACCAACACAGAAGCTATGATCCATGAGTTCTGTGATAAAATGCAGATTCCTTTTGAAAAAATTTCATCCGAGGATTTTTCTGCTTTTCTGCGAATACTGAGCCTGTCCAAGCTACTGAAGAATCCCAACAATATGAGGGGGAAAGCTCGGTCACAGCCTTACCATGGAGCAAAAAAGAAAAAGCGAAAGTAAAAAGGAAGCGCTCAAAATAAAATGAGCGCTTCCTTTTGATTACATGGAAATTTTCTTGGATATCAGTGCATCCAATTTTTCAATAATTTCTTTCTGACTATTTTGTACTGATATAAACTTTTGGGCAATCTCCTTTTGAAGTAAAAGGCTAATATTTCCTTTACCATCGACAGGAATTGGTACCATAATGTCGCTTAACATCGAAGGATATAGTTTAGTAAATTCATCTTCTCCGTTATCGCCTTTTCGACCTTTAGCCAGCTCTCGGAATATGGGTTCTAATGTAAATTTCATATAATCGAAGTCCAAATCTTGACGCCCGTTTTTAGGAACCAAGATTCCACGATCTCCGTTAATGGAAAATTTGCCATTCAGAATAAGAATCGTACCTGCAAATCCGTTTGTTGACCATGTCATATAACGACCGTCATAATCGTAGGTATCTAAATGGGTCAGTGTCCCTTGACTTGATGCCGAGTAGACCGGGTAAGGGCCTGAGTGTAAATTCCCGTACTTTTTGGTGTACTTTGACTTTCCTTTAATTGTGTCAAATAGCTCACTCAAAGGCAAATATTCGATCGCATATTCATCACAATTCGGCACAACAGAAACCTGTGAGAGATTTGCAATTTGTTCAACAACAGTTTCTTTGGTTTGTTCCAAAGTTACATAACCTGCGGCGATTTCTTTTTGCTTTTCAAGCCAAGGCTCTCCGTCATGGTCTACCGGAATAGCAAATTTTACAGATTGAATCATAAATGGTGGTAATGATGTGTACTCATTCTCTCCATTATCGCCTTGCCGCCCTTTTTTAAGCTCTCTAAAAATAGGTTCCAAGGTATATTTTGCGTACTCCAGGTCTATATTTGTGTCTTTCAGTAGGAGTATTCCACGGTGGTTGGTTGCGGAAAAAGGTGATCTGTGAATCATCATGTAGCCCGCTAAACCATCTATTGCCCATGTCAATGCCGGAACATTATAATCATAGGAATCGATCTGAGCAAATGGTCCAAATGTGTTGCCAGAATATAATGGATGCTCACCAGTGTGTTCATGTACATAGCTTCGAGTATATTTTCCGTCGCCACGAACAATATCAAACACCTGAGTAATGGGGATTTCTAAAAACTGAAGGCCCTCATCGTTTTTTTTTTCAACTTCAGCCAATGGTTCATCAAGTTCAGACAATGTGTTAATCGTATCAGCAAGTAAAACTCTAAAGTCATTTACTCCGATTGTCTTGGATTCTTCCTCGATACCAAGAGCCTGCCGTTCTTCGTGATTCCACCATCGTTCCACGCACCAATGAGTTCCGTTGTAAAAGTCATCAATGCTCGAAATTTTGCATCTCCGATCACCAATCATGTTCAATGTGTTTGCAAAGCTCGTTTTCGCACCCTTGAACATATTAAAAAGATCAGATGCAACCTGCAAATCATTTTGATTGATGTCAAAACGGTACACATCACGAGTTTCTCCGATTTCCGAACACAAATAGGTAAATACTGGGGAGATTTGGCGCTGAAGCGTAGGCACACCATCCACCATAACAGGTGCTTTTTTTGTCAGAGCAAGAATGTAAGTTTTTTTGTTAGTTGTGAAGAAAGTGTTTAACGGAAGAGAGATGACAGCATCAATTTCACACTGCTCCAATATAAAGTCACGGAGCTTTTTGTCGTTACTGCGGTTCATAATACCATCAGGCACGACAATAAACGCTTTTCCATTTGGTTTGAGGGCACGAATAATCCATTCCATGAACAAACCTTCGATGCCCATTGCGCTTACAGAAAAGTATTTCTTGAGTGCATCATCCTTGGAAATCTCTTCCTTCAAATTACTACTTCCGCTCATAACATACGGCGGATTCGTTAAAATCAGATCATACTGATCATGGACGGGCTTTGCCAAGGTTCCAAGAATCGAGTTGGTTTGAAGCAAAAACGTGTCGTTAAAAAGTTTAGCAAATTTATCTGTCATTTCTGGATGCTCTCGGAGCAAACCAGACATATAAATCAGCATATTTGCTTTAGCAAGAATGATTGTTTTTTGTTCGTCCTTATCAAATCCTTTGTCAAAACCACTCAGCATAATTTGGGGCTTTAACTCTCCATCCTCCACTTTATAGAATCGGTGCAAATCGTGAAGAATCGGTTCAAGCAAGAATTTTCCGACGCCACACGCCGGATCGCAAATCTTCATACCCGGAGTGATGTCTATCATATTGACAATAGCTCGAACTACCTTCAAGGGTGTAAAGTATTGACCCCAATTTTTCTTACTGATTGATTCTTTCAAGAATGTTTCAAACAGCTTGCTTTTGAAGTCGTAGTCTATGTTCTCTAAAGTCCCAAAATCATTAAAACGCTTAAGAATTTTGTGGAAAACAGTCGCATATCCAGAAACAGCCTTGTCATCTTTGGATACAAAAATTGTTCCATTGATAATGGTAGTTTTGTCCTTCGGGTTGCCAGGGAAAAGAGCTTTAATCTTTACTCGTACCGTGGAAGCATAATATTCAAGCACCTCATTCTCATTATTGCCAGAGTATTTTCCCAGCAAATCATAGAATGAATACATTCCCTTCAAAACACCTAAATCGCTAAGGTATTTGAAGATGAAAATCTCAACAAAGGTGTACAAACAATTTTCAGGTGTAGCTCCTGAAACAGCCCATAAATCTTGCCATACTTTTTCGGCCAGAGGCAGAGGATCAACAGACGCAGCAGCCTTGATTTGATTATTGGTAGCATTAATAGAGGCTCGAATCTTATTGATGAGGGTAATACACTCTGTGCTACTCTTGTCAAAATTTAATGTAATGCGGCTATCATCTTCCTGTAGAATTTCTTGACCGGTAGCGGGGTTAATCCAAAAAGTTTTCTTGCCGTCAGTAACAATGTAAACTTTTGCCTGCAATATCTGGGCTGTCCCAATTTCTTGTGCAATAGCTTTAGCAATCTGCTTTTCGGTTCGCAACTCCTGAGGAGTCTTATACTCGATAGCTCCGATAATAATTGGCTTTTTAACAATCAAGGCATCCGGCTTTTTTCCCTCATATGCCTCATAGTCTTTATCGGGAATAATCTTCGCTCCTTTAAGAGCTTTTAATGTAGTAGCGCCAATATTGTAGAAATTCCAATCGCCCATTTTTTCAGGAGCTTCTATCAAATTACGCTGAATCAGTTCTTCACTCAATGGTATCTGCTCCTTCCTGCCCCGTACTGGTGGCGTTTAGATAGGCATCTATGTCATCTTTACGGATGCGCCAGCTTCGACTTCCTACTTTGGAAGCAACAAGTTCCTTAGAGGCAATCATTCGCCGTACCGTTTTATCGCATACTTTCAAATATTCAGCTGCTTGAGCAACTGTAAATAATTCATCTTTCATAGCATATCCACTCCATTTTGTCAAGTATATCATTAATGTTTATAAAACGCAATATACATATTGGAATTTTCGAGATTTAATTATACTTAATTGGACAATAAGGAATTTTAATAGACATTATATTTGCAACATTAGTACATCCCCAAAGAACATATATTAAAGGGGGCTGTCTCAAAATGCGGATCGCAAGAGAACAGCCCTCGTCAAACGTTGGAAAAAGCCGTGAAAATCCAGCTTTATCGGATTTTCACGGCTTTTTTGTTTGGCTATTTTTTAGAAAATGTTATTTTGAGACAGCCCCTTTTACAGCAATATCATTTTAGTGAATCATCTGAAAATACTTCAGTGCCTCCATAATCGCCGCCTCTTTTTCCGGCGGACACTGCGGCACCTTCGCATCTTCCTTCTTTGACAGATTATAATTCTGTCCCACATCCAGACCACATTTCCGCTTAACCTGGGAGATATACAGGCTGGACACCTTCAATTCATGCTTTTCCAGTACATACCCCTTGATTTCATCATAAGTGGCCTTACTCTCCGCAGCAGTCAAATCCAGCTCGTCCGTCTTAATCTCAACCTCGATATGTTGCTTTGCATTTAGTTTGGACAATAAACATACTGTCTCGACATGTGCGCATCTGGGGAAAAGATCGACCGCTTCGGCAGAGCGGAGGGTGTAACCGGTCTGGGTAAGCAGCTTGACATCGCGGGCGAGGGTAGCCGGATCGCAGGAGACATAGACGACACGTTCCGGCTGCATGGCGGCAATGGCTTCGATCACATCGGCGCTCACGCCCTTGCGCGGTGGATCGACGACGATTACGTCAGGTTTTTCTCCGCGCTCAGCCAGCAGCTTCGCGGCCGCGCCTGCATCCATGCAGTAAAATTCCGCGTTGCCCATGCCGTTCTGTGCGGCGTTATAGTTCGCGTCCTCGATCGCCTGCGGGATGATCTCGATGCCGACGGCCTTTTTCGCGTGCCGCGCAAGACAGAGCGTGATCGTGCCCGTGCCGCAGTAAAGGTCGAGTACCGTCTCAGTCCCGGTCAATCCGGCCAGTGCAGCGGCCTTTTCATACAGGCGCTCAGCCTGTGCGTGGTTGACCTGATAAAACGCGGGTGCAGAGAGCCGGAACTGCAGCCCGCAGAGCGTATCGGTGATCGTTCCGCTGCCGTAGAGCGGAAGGAACTCCGTGCCAAGCACGGTATTGCCTTTTTTCGTGTTGGGAGAGAAGACAATCGTCGTGATGCCCGGCTCGGCAGCGAGGAGTGTCTGGACAAGCTGCTTTTTCTTCGGCAGCTGCTGTGTATTTGCCGTGATGCAGACGAGGATCTGGCCGCTTTCCGCGCCGAAGCGGATATAAATGTGCCGGATATAGCCGGTATGCGCGGCTTCGTCATAGGCGCGGATGCTGTATTTGCGCATCCAGTCCAGAACGGCTGTGCGGATACGGTCGGCGCAGTCCGGCTGGATGCGGCAGTGTGCGACCGGAATGACCGTGTGCGTTTTTCCGGCGAAGAAGCCCGCGACGGGCTTTCCGTTCTGCTCCTGCACGGGGAACTGCACCTTGTTCCGATAGCCGTCGATCTGTTCCGCGCCGGTGATGGGCAGGGAAGAGAGCGTCTGGCCGCCGATGCGTGTCAGGCAATTATAGACGTGCGCGCGCTTGAGTTCCAATTCCTGCGCATAGTCCATATGCCGCAGCGCGCAGCCGCCGCATCTTGGAAAATAGGGACAATCCGGCTCCACGCGGTGCGCCGACGGCTGCTCCACACGCAGCAGTTCCGCAAAAACCGCCGAACGCCCGATGTGTGCAATGCGGATTTTACACACCTCGCCCGGCAGTGCACCTGGTACGAACACGACCTGTCCGTCTACGCGCGCAATACCGGTTCCGTCTGCGGTTGCAGTCTCGATTGTCACCTGCAGCGTCTCGCCGCGTTTGCATTCCTTCATGGCTGCGTGGAATGTTTCACGTGAAACATTCATTCCTCCTTCAAAAGTTCACCGGTGGTCAAATCAATGGTATAGAGATGCTTGAACTGCTGATCGCCGTTTTCCGTGGAATAGGAAACAGAGATCGTATAATTCACAACAATCGCTCCGTCTTCCTCGGAAATGCTGTATCCGCCGTTCACATAGCCGATCGCACCTTTTTCCTGCGCAGCTGGGTAGACCGTCTCCTGCGCATAGGAGATCACAGTCTGTGATAGATCGTCAAAAACGGTGTTTGCCGCTGCGGACGCGTCAGAAGTTCCGAGCGTCAAATGGGGCAGGGTATAGGTACAGCTGACGATTTCCTCGAGATCTGTCTGTATTGTCTCCGGTTCATCGAGCCAGCTTGTTTCCAAGCCGTCGGATGCGCCGTTCTGGTTCGGCGTGATGTGGATGACGTTTTCCTGCAAGTCTTCCGGTTCCGCCGGGGTTTCCGGCACGATTGTCCCCTCCTGAACGGGAGAGGCAGGATTCTCCTGCTGCGCGGTTTTTTTTGCGCAGCCCGCCGCGCTGATGATAAGGACAGCGGCCAGAGTGACCATAAATAGCTTTTTCATATGCAAACCTCCTGTATACCAGCGATTTTAGCACAGGAACACGCTTGTGTAAAGCTGGGAAAAGCGGTATACTGGAAAGCAGTCTGAACTTTGGAGTTGAGTTTATGCTGGATTATCGTCACTGCACACTCTGTCCGCGTGCATGCGGTGTTGACCGGGCAGCAGGGGAGCGTGGCTTCTGTCAAATGCCCGACCATATTCTTGCCGCGCGGGCCGCGCTGCACTATTGGGAAGAGCCGGTCATTTCCGGCAGCTTCGGCAGCGGCGCTGTGTTTTTCTCCGGCTGCACGCTGCGTTGCGCGTTCTGCCAGAACGGAGTGATCTCCCAAGAGAATTTTGGCAAGGAACTTTCCAGGAAAGAACTTCGTGCCGCGTTCGAGCGGCTGATCGACGAGGGCTGTCAGAACATCAATCTTGTCACGCCGACGCATTTTCTGCCGTCCATCCTCCCGGCACTCACGCCGAAGCTGCCTGTGCCGGTCGTATATAATTGCGGTGGGTATGAATCGGTTGAGACACTGCGTGAACTGGATGGGCTGATCGATATTTATCTTCCGGACTTCAAATACTCCGACGCTGCGCTTGCAAAGGAACTCTCTGCCGCGCCGGAGTATCCGCAGATTGCGTCCGCCGCCATTCTGGAAATGTACCGGCAGGTGGGAGGCGCAGTGATAGAAGACGAGCAGATGACGCGCGGGGTCATCATCCGCCATCTGGTGCTGCCAGGCTGCATCGACAATTCACTCGGCGTCCTGGACTGGATTGCGGACCATTTTCCGAAAAAAGACGTGTTGGTCAGCCTGATGAGTCAATATGTCCCCATGGGTCATGCAAAGCAAATGCCACCCTTTGACCGGCGCATCACGCAGGACGAATATGATGCTGTTTTGTCCTATCTCTATCTATTGGAGTTGGACAACGGCTATACACAGGACTTTTCCGCCGCATCAGCAGACTACATCCCGGAATTCAATCTTGAGGGCTTATAAATTTTAAACAAACGTTTGCATTTTGAACCGGTCTGTGTTATAGTGTAAGTACTAAGATTAAAGGGGCTGTCAAGATGGGCAGAACAAGCAGCAAACGGGAAGAGATTCTTTGCTTCCTCACAAAATTCGCAGCAGAAAACGGATATGCGCCTTCCGTGCGCGAGATCTGCGCTGCCGTCGGGCTGCAATCCACGGCGACCGTACATTACCACCTGAACGCACTGCGGCAGGATGGACTGATTGAAATGGACGGTATGAAAAAACGCACGATCACCCTTGCCGATTCCCACCGGGCTGACCGCATCCCCGTCGTCGGCGTGGTCACGGCAGGCGTGCCCATTCTGGCGGTTGAAAATATTGAAGGCTATCTGCCGTGGGACGGAGAAGCGGGCTGCTTTGCGCTGCGTGTCCGGGGTGATTCCATGATCGGCGCCGGGATTCTCGACGGAGACAGAGTTGTCGTTCGCTCTCAGCCGACTGCGGACAACGGAGAGATTGTCGTTGCACTGCTTGGGGATTCCGCAACGGTCAAGCGTTTCCGCAAGGACGGAAACCAGATCTGGCTTCTGCCGGAAAACCCGGCGTATCAGCCCATCGACGGCAATCATGCCCAAATCATTGGTAAGGTCAAGGCTGTGATTAGAACCTATTAAATTATAGAAAATAAAACGCTCTTACTTCGGTATCACCGGGGGAAGGGCGTTTTTCACGATACGCTTGTCAAGAAAAAACTCGTATTACAACAGCCCTTCGGCTTTTCTGGACTTTTCCCACGAAGATTGAAGTAACTCAAAATTTCTGATGCAGTCCATATCAGTTCCGTAGGGGCCGATGCCTACATCGGCCCGGCGCAGTGCACCGGTTTTATAGGAATCTTCGGCGAACTCGTACCGCTTTGCTGGGTTTGCCGGGAATATATTTTATTCATTCAAGCTCAATGTTTCACGTGAAACATGAAAAACAATAAATTCACAGTGCTTATATTGCAATTTCAGAAACAGGCCGGTATAATAGAATGCAAAATGGGGTCAAAGGGGTGTGAAACGGGTATGGCAAAGATTTTAGCATTTGTCAATCAGAAGGGCGGCGTTGGAAAAACAACCTCCGCAGTCAATTTAGCCGCCGCACTGCAAAAGGCGGGCAAACGTGTTCTTCTGTGCGACTTTGACCCGCAGGCCAACGCGACCTCCGGCCTTGGCGTAGAAAAAAGCACAGCCGCGCATTCGACCTATGATATAGTGATCGAGGACTTCACCGCCGCAGACGCCGTGATTCGCACAAAATACTGCGACATTCTGGCCTCCAACGTTGCGCTGTCCGGCGCAGGTGTAGAGTTGGTAGGCGTTGAGAAGCGGGAATACGCGCTTCGGCATGCACTCGAGCCGCTGCGGGAAAAGTATGATTATATCTTCATCGACTGCCCGCCGTCTCTGGAATTGCTGACGCTCAACGCGCTCTGCGCCGCCGATCAGGTTTTGATTCCCGTGCAGTGCGAATATTACGCGCTGGAGGGCCTTTCCGATCTGATGGTCACGCTCCGCGCAGTTAAGAAGCGGCTGAACCCGTCGATCTCCATTTTCGGCGTTTTACTTACCATGTACGACGGCCGTACGAATTTCTCCGCACAGGTTGCCGAGGAGGTCCGCCGCCATTTTCCCGGCAAGGTCTTTGCTGCGGCCATCCCGCGCAACGTGCGATTATCCGAAGCGCCCAGCCACGGCATGCCCGTGTGTGCCTATGATAAATTCAGCCGCGGTGCAGCGGCCTATGACGCAGTCGCGCAGGAGATCCTTGCGAAAGAACAGTGAGAGGAGCAACGCATATGGCAATGCGAAAAGGTCTTGGCAAGGGTCTTGGCGCCCTGATTGAAGACTTTAACGAGCAGCCGAACACGCCCGGCGAAGGCGCCGTGACGCTGCCGCTGCAAAAAATTGAACCAAATCCCCTTCAGCCGCGAAAAACCTTCAACCCTGAAGAACTGGATTCCCTGGCGGATTCCATCCGCATGCACGGCATTATCCAGCCGCTGACGGTCCGCAAGCTGCCATCCGGGTTTTATCAGATCATCGCAGGCGAACGCCGCTGGCGTGCGGCACGGCTGGCCGGACTATCCGACGTGCCGGTCGTGATCATTGAAGCTGATGATAAAAAGGCAATGGAACTGGCGCTGATTGAAAACTTACAGCGATCAGACCTCAACCCGATTGAAGAGGCACTCGGCTATCAGGAATTGATGGGTACCTACGAAATGACGCAGGAGCAGGCCGCCGCCCGTGTGGGCAAATCCCGCCCGGCGGTTGCGAACGCGCTGCGGCTTTTGAGCCTCAGCCCTGCTGTGCTGGAACTGGTCAAGGATGGTTCCCTGTCCGCCGGCCACGCGCGGGCGCTGCTGCCCGTCAAGGATGAGGCGCAGCAGCTGTCCATCGCGCAGAAGGTCATGGCGCTGGGTCTTTCCGTCCGGCAGACGGAGGCGCTTTGCAAAAAGTTTACCAAGCAGACGCAGCCCGTCAAGGAGCAGCCGCCGCGGGTCGATTATCTGGCCGAATGTGAAAAGGAACTGACTGCCGGCCTTGGCCGCAAGGTGCGTATCGTCTCCGGTAAACGCAAAGGCCGCATCGAACTGGAATACTATGGGCAGGACGATCTGCAGCAGCTGTATGACGCGCTGCACACCATCCGCAAAAAGGAGCATCACTGATGGACGAAAAGAAAACCCCGCAGCCGGAGCAGGCTGCCCCAGAAACCGGAAAGCCGCTGAGTGAGAAGCGCAAATCCGCGCTGCTTCGGTATATGGCTGTTTTGTTCTGTGCAGCATTCATTCTGGTTCTGATCTCACTGATTTTGCAGACACATTCCTCTGAAGCAAAGATTTCCGAACTGAATGCCGCCAGCACAAGCGCGCTTTCCAACGCTGAGGCGCTGCAAAATGAGAACCGCGCCTTGCAGGACGACAAGATCGCGCTGGAAAAAGAAAATCAGGAACTGCAGGACAAGCTGGACGAACTGACGGAAAAGCTGGACGAAGCCGCGCAGGCCGAAGAGGATTCGCAGGCGGCGGAAAATGAAATGATCAAGTCCCTGCGCACCGAACTTGACCGGACAAAGGAAGCATATGAAGCGCTGCTGGAGGCGAAAAGCTGTGAGACGCGCGAAGGAAACGTCACGTTCTCCCGCGCTATGCAGACGCTCGAACGGCTGAAGGACTATCTGGGACAAACCGCGCTGGAAGAATATAAAGCGCTTGGCGGAGAATAACAGGAGGAAGAAAAAATATGATTGATATTAAATTTTTAAGGGAGAATCCGGACGCTGTCCGCGAAAATATCCGCAAAAAGTTTCAGGATACAAAGTTGCCGCTTGTAGACGATGCCATCCGTCTCGACGCGGAAAAGCGTGCTGCGCAGCAGGAATGTGAGCAGCTGAAGGCTGCCCGCAACAAGCTGTCGAAGGCAAACGGTCCGCTTTATGGCCAGCTGAAAAAAGCGGATGAGGCGCAGAAAGCGGAACTGCAGAAGCAGATTGATGAAAACAACGCCAAGGTCAAGGCCGACGACGAGCGCCGCGCCGAACTGGAAAAGAAGCAGGCCGAGGCGGAGGAGAAACTGCGCGAGATCATGTATGTGATTCCGAACATCATTGACCCGTCCGTCCCTATCGGGCCGGACGACAGCCACAACGTCGAGGTACAGCGCTTCGGCGATCCCGTCGTACCTGATTTTGAGATTCCCCATCACGTTGATATCATGCAGTCGTTTGACGGCATCGATAAGGATTCCGCAGGCCGCGTGGCCGGCATGGGCTTTTATTATCTGCTGGGCGATATTGCACGTCTGCACGAGGCGGTTTTGGCCTACGCACGCGACTTCATGATTGATCAGAAGGGCTTTACCTATGTCATTCCGCCGTTTATGATGCACGGCAACGTCGTCAAGGGTGTCATGTCCTTCCCGGAAATGGAAGCCATGATGTACAAGATTGAGGGCGAGGATCTCTATCTGATCGGCACGAGTGAACACACCATGATTGGCCGCTTCATCGACCAGATCATCCCGGAGGCAAAGCTTCCTCTGACGCTCACAAGCTATTCCCCCTGCTTCCGCAAGGAGGTCGGCAGCCACGGTCTGGAAGAGCGCGGCGTGTACCGTATCCACCAGTTTGAAAAGCAGGAAATGATCGTTGTCTGCCGTCCGGAGGAATCCATGGACTGGTATAACAAGCTTTGGAGTTACTCTGTCGAGTTGTTCCGCAACATGGAGATTCCTGTCCGTCAGCTGGAATGCTGCTCCGGCGATCTGGCCGATCTGAAGGTCAAATCCTGCGATATTGAGGCGTGGAGCCCGCGGCAGCAGAAATATTTCGAGGTCTGCTCCTGCTCGAATCTCGGCGACGCACAGGCCCGCCGTCTCGGCATTCGCATCAAGGGCGCGGACGGCAAGATGTATCTGGCCCACACCCTCAACAACACCTGCGTTGCACCCCCGCGCATGCTCATCGCATTCCTTGAGAACCACCTCCAGAAGGACGGCACCGTCACCATCCCGAAGTGCCTGCAGCCGTACATGGGCGGCAAGGAAGTTCTGGTTCCGAAGCACTGATTCAAGGGAATAATGCTTTCTGAAATCAGCGACTGCTGTTCAGCATTTTCTTTTACTTCTCCAAAAGAAAACGCTGGCAAAAGAAGCAGAATATATCGGTTTTATGGAAATCTTCGGCGAAATTGCAACTTCCCAGCGGGCCGATGTGGGCATCGGCCCCTACAGGACTCCGGCGAATCCGTACTGTCCCGCAAATTCTGAACGCAAAGCTGATCTACCGCAGCCGTTCAAAGGCAGCCACTTGTAAATCTGATGCACCGTAACAGGCGGCGCGTACCATAGTGCCTGTAGGGTGACTATGTGTGTTCGCAGTGACTGAAAATAAGGGCTTGCCTAAACTGCACCCGCAGCACGCACCAAACCGTAACCCAGCGCCCCTTTTCTCCCCATTCTTTTCCGGCAAGGCGGAAAAGAATGGGCCGCCGGAGGCTCGTCGGAAACGGCCTCGACGGAACGAGTCTCCGCTGTTCTCGAAGCCTCTTTTCCTCTAAACCCGTTTCCTCCTCTTTCCCGCCGAACCGCTTCGCTGGGTTCGCCGGGAAATATCAAACATAAAGAGAGGCATACCAGATGAAGAAATTTCTGAATGAATTTAAGACCTTTATCTCGCGCGGCAACGTGATGGATATGGCTATCGGCGTTGTGATTGCGACGGCATTCGGCAAGATCAGTGCCAGTCTTGTCGCGGATATCATTATGCCGCTTATTGGCTGTCTGATTGGCGGCGTGGATCTGGCGACGCTCAATATCACGCTCAAACCCGCCGTCATGGACGGCGAAACTGTCGTATCGGAAGCAGTTGTGCTGGGCCTTGGCACATTTTTGACCACGATCATTGATTTCCTGCTGATTGCGTTCGTCGTATTTCTGGTCGTCAAGGCTATGAATATGGCAAAGGCCAAGCTGGAAAAGCCCGCCGAGCCGGAACCTGAAAAGGAACCGGAACCTACAAAGGAAGAGCAGCTTCTAACAGAGATCCGTGATCTTCTGAAAAACAAATAGTACGCCAAACGGACGCGACTCCCGCGTCCGTTTTTTGTGTAGTTTCAGGACTTTTCATTTGCCTATAAATCTGATAGACTATTCGTATTAAAAGTGGGAGGTTTTCTTATGTCCGGTGTCTGTCAGAAAATCGATTTCAGTTCCTGGCCGCGCAGAGAGATTTTTTCCTTCTTTTCCTCGCTCGATCAGCCGTTTTACAGTGTCTGCTTCCGCGTGGACGTGACACGGCTGCACGCATACACCAAAGCGCACGGCCTGTCTTTTTATTACGCCATGACATATCTCGTCACACAGGCGGTCAACGAGGTTAAAAACCTGCGTTATACCATCTGGGATGGCAGCGTTTACCTGCTGGACAAGCGTACGCCGAGTTTTACGGACCTGAAAAAGGGTAGTGAGCAGTTCCAGATCATCACCTGTCCATGTAAGAGTACGATGGAGGACTTCTGCCGGGCCGCAAAGGAACGAAGTGAAGCACAGACATCGTTCGTAGAGACGACCTCCGAGACAGACGATCTGATTTATATTTCATGCCTGCCATGGTTCGATCTCACCTGCTGCACAAACGAGCGGCAAATTGATGTAAATGACGCCATCCCCCGCATCACCTGGGGTAAATATGTCCGGCAGGAAAACGGCCGTGAAACGCTGGGACTTTCTATTGAGGTCAACCACCGGCTTATCGACGGCGTGCACTTAGGCCGGTTTTACGAATCTCTGCAAAACAAGATCAATGAATTGGAGTAAGCATTCAAAGTCATGAAAAACAGCAAACTCGCCGCGCTGCGCGCGGCGTTTCCATATACCGTGCCGATTTTCGCGGGCTTCTGGTTCCTTGCGATGGCCTATGGCATTCAGATGAGCACGTCCGGATTTTCCTTCTGGTATCCGATGATTATGAGCGCCGTGATCTACGGTGGAAGTTTGGAATTTGTCGCCGTGAGCATGCTGCTCTCCCCGTTTGCGCCCGTGCAGACATTTTTGATGACGCTCATGATTCAGGCGCGCCATCTGTTTTACGGCATTTCCATGCTGGATAAATATAAAAATCTCGGCCCGAAAAAATATTACCTGATCTACGCCATGTGCGACGAAACATTCAGCGTCAATTATACTGCCAAAATCCCGGAAAACGTTGACCGGGGCTGGTTTTATTTCTTTGTGTCCCTTCTCAATCAGCTTTATTGGGTCAGCGGCGCGACGATCGGCGGTCTGCTCGGCAGTCTTATCCATTTTGACACGACGGGGTTGGATTTCGTTATGACGGCTATGTTCGTTGTGATTTTTATGGAGCAGTGGATGAAGGAACGGCGGCATTTCAGCGAACTTGTTGGCTTTCTCGCAGCAGTCTGCTGCCGGCTGGTATTCGGCGCGGATAATTTCCTCATTCCGACGATGGTCTGCATCCTCGCTTGTCTGTCGTTTTTGAAAAAGCCAATCGAATCAAAATTCGGAGGTGAACGCTTATGACGCTTCCGCAGCAAATAATAACCATCGCGCTCTGCGCTCTTGGCACGCAGCTGACGCGTTTTCTTCCCTTCCTGATCTTCAACGAGCATAAAAAAACACCGCTTTTCGTGCAATATCTCGGCAAAGTCCTGCCCGGCGCAATTTTCTCCATGCTGATAATTTACTGCTTGAAAAACATCTCGTTTACACAAGGCAATCACAGCTTGCCGGAACTGATTGGCATCGCTGTTACAGCTGGTCTGCACCTCTGGAAGCGCAGCATGCTCCTGTCTATCGCAGGCGGTACGATCGTGTATATGCTTTTGATCCGGTTTGTTTTCTGAACACACAGGTCAAAGGTAGAGGGCGATGCCGGTACACATTGACCCGGCAGATTGCATCGCTTTTACGAAAATCCATGGCGAATTCGTAACTTCCCATTGGGCCGATGTGGGCATCGTCCCCTACAGGATTTCGGCGAATCTGTACTGCTTCACAAATTTTGACCGCAAAGCTGATTCACCGCATCCAAGCACTCTTTTCTCTTTTCTCTAGCAAGAGAAAAGACAGGGCCGCCGGAGGCATATCCAGCCGCCGAATATGCAAAAAATCCCCTTTCCGCGAAGGGGATTTTTCTATATTCTTATTATATTAAAGAGTCTGCCCCATCTCCCCTTGAAAATTATCCACAGCTGTGCTATGATTAGTGTGTATAATTTTGTGATTTTTCTGCCCGCGCGGCAAATACAGAAAGGAGCTGCGCCATGTATTCTTCCGCTTACGTCTGGGCCAAGGTTTTGGGTCATATGGAGTCCCGCCTGACCCCGCAGGTTGTGTCAACCTGGTTTGACGATACTGAGATTCTCGAGTTGACGGATGAGAAACTCGTGCTCTATTCCCCCTCCTCCTTCCGAAAGGATATCATCGTCCGCCGCTGCACTGGCTACATCAAAGAGGCCATGCAGGAAATTTTCCAGATGAACGTCGATGTCGTTGTACTCGACGACACGGAAATTGAGGCCTATCGAGGCAAATCGCAGAAGCCGGAGTTCATCGAGTTTAACCCGCAGTTTACCTTTGACAATTTCGTCGTCGGCTCCTCGAATCGCTTTGCGCACGCAGCAGCTGTTTCTGTGGCCAACAATCCGGCGGAAACGTATAACCCGCTTTTCATTTATGGCCCGTCCGGCCTCGGCAAAACGCACCTTCTCTACGCCATTGCGAGCGTCGTGCACAAAAACCATCCCAGCTACAACATCGTCTATATCAAGGGTGATCAGTTTACAAATGAACTGATTGCTGCCCTGCAGGAAGGCCGGAACAATGAATTCCGCTATAAATACCGCAACGCCGATCTGTTTCTGGTTGACGATATTCAGTTTATCGCCGGCAAGGAATCGACGCAGGAGGAATTTTTCCATACCTTCAATAACCTCTACGAGAACCACCACCAGATTGTTCTGACTGCAGACCGGCCGCCCAATGAGATGCTGCGTCTGGAGGACCGTCTGAAAACGCGCTTTGAGTGGGGCCTGATTGCGGATATCCAGCCACCCGATTTTGAGACGCGCATGGCAATCATCAAGAACAAATCCGTCTCGCTTGGCTTTGATCTGCCGAACGATGTCTGTACGTTCATCGCCGAAAATGTGACCTCGAACGTGCGTCTGCTGGAGGGCACGGTCAAAAAGATCCGCGCCTATCACGACCTTGACAACATGGAACTGACCGTTCCGAACGTGTCCCGCGCTATCAAGGACATGTACAACAAGGAAAAAGCCGAAAATCTGCCCACTCCGAACCTCATCATCGGTGAAGTCTCCCGATTCTATAACATCGAAGAATCCGTTATCCGCGGAACGCTTAAAAACAAGAATACTGCCGAAGCGCGGCAAGTCGCCATGTATCTGGTACGCAAGCTTACCAATTTAAGCCTGCCCGACATCGGCAAGGAATTCGGCCGTGACCATTCGACCGTCATTCACTCGCTCAAAAAGGTCGAGCAGCAGCTTGCCGCAGGCACCGGAACGCTAGCCGACAACATCCGCGACATTACGGCGAACATCAACAGTAAGCTTTAATTTTTGTCCACACCAACCTGTGGAATCCACACGACTCCCCTGTGGAAAGCTGTGAAACAGAAGTTTCACAAAACTGCATGTTGATAACATTCTTTTTTCTGCACACCTGCCTGTGGACAAAAAAGCATTGATCTGTCAAGAAAAAAACAGCTTTTCCACATAAAATTCCCCTACTGCTACCTACTTCTAAAAAATATCCTTTCTTTCTCTTGAAAGAAGAAACGGAGGAAGTTCCATGAAATTTACCTGTGAAAAAAACGCACTGGTGAGCGCCGTCTCCGTCGCCTCCCGTACCGTCGCGCAGAAGAGCACCATTCCGGCGCTCGAGGGAATTTATATCCGGGCCGGCGTAAAGCTGACGCTTTCCGGTTATAATCTCGAAACGGGCATTACCATCTCCGTCGATGCCGAGATCCAGCAGACTGGCGCCTGCATCATGCCCTCCCGTCTCTTCTTCGACATTATCCGAAAGCTGCCCGACGATACCGTCAGCATCTCGGTTGACGAAAAATTCAAAGTATCCATCCGCGGCGGCATTTCCTCGTTCACCATCACGGCTATGTCCTCCGAGGATTACCCGGAACTGCCGGAAGTCGAGTCCGACAAAGGCATCAGCCTGCCGCAGAATGAACTCAAAGCCATGATCGGCGGCACCAGTTTTGCCGTCAGCGAAAATCAGGCCCGTCCCATTCATACCGGCTGCTTGTTTGAGGTAGAAGATACTTCGATTACAGTCGTCGCTGTTGACGGCTACCGGCTGGCGCTGCGCCGCTGGAAATCGGAAGAGCCGATCGGACGGACACTCAAGTTTGTTGTGCCTGCCGCCGCTTTAAAAGAAGCGGAAAAAATTCTCGGCGATACGGACGACCCTTGCACGTTCTTCCTCGGCAGCAAGCATATCCTCTTCACCATCGGCGAGGCGACACTGGTCTGCCGCCTGCTGGAAGGCGAATTCCTGGATTGGCGGCGCGTTCTGCCGCAGAACCAGCCGGTGAAGCTGGCCGTGAACGTCGCAAAAATGACCGATTCCATCGAGCGCGTCGGCCTGATCATCTCTGAAAAGCTCAAGAGCCCGGTGCGCTGCAAATTCGGCGAGAATACGGCGGATTTCCGCTCTGTTTCCACCATCGGCGAAGCACATGACGTCTGCCAGATCGCGGGCGACGGGCAGGATATGGAGATTGGCTTCAACTGCCGGTATCTGCTCGACGCGCTGCGCGCGATTCCGGATGCGGAATGCTCACTTGAACTCATCAACGGACTCAGCCCCATCGTCATGAATCCTTGTGACGGATCTGAGCGGTACAGCTACATGGTTCTGCCGGTCCGGCTGAAAGCGGGGGAATAAGATGAAGGTCAGAGTCACAAAAAAGCTTTCGGACGCGCCGATTGAGATCCCTATTCATACCGAGTTTATCAAACTGCAGGATTTTCTGAAATTCGCCAACGCCATTGAATCCGGCGGCATGGCCAAGACCTTTATTCAGGAGGGTGAAGTCCGCGTTAACGGCGAGATCTGCACGATGCGCGGCAAGAAGCTTCACCCCGGAGACGAGGTCACATTCCTGCAGAATACCTGGCGCGTCACGGAAGAGCACGCATGAAGCTGCAAAGCCTGCAACTCTACGATTTTCGGAATTACGAGACGGCCAGCGTCAGCTTTCATCCCGGCGTCAATCTGATTGTCGGCGAAAATGCGCAGGGAAAGACCAATCTGCTGGAAGCCGTTTTTTATTTGTCTACCGGCAAAAGCTTTCGCACCGCCCGCAATCAGGAACTCATCCGCTTCGGCGCAGAATTTACAGACCTGAATTGCAGTCTGTTCTCCGGCGGCCGGGAACAGAGCCTGCGGGCTGTGCTGTTTTCCGGAAGAAAGCCGCGGCAGCTGTACATCGGCGGCGTAAAGCAGCGCTCCGCCGCCGGACTATCCGGCGTGCTGACGACCGTTCTGTTCTGCCCGGACGATTTGCTGATTTTAAAAAGTGGGTCCGCCGGAAGGCGAAAGATTCTCGATACCGCCCTCTGCCAGCTTCGGCCCGGCTATGCGCAGGCGCTGGCGGAATATCAGAAGCTGTATGACAGCAAATCAAGAATTTTAAAGGATTATCACGAGGCCCCATCCCTTCTGGAGCCGCTGCCGGAATTCAACTACCGCATGGCGCAGGTCGGTGCGGTCATAATCGCCTACCGGGCAAAATTCCTGCGGGAACTTTCCAAACAGGCGCAGCTGTACCACACGGAGTTTTCCGGCGGACGGGAGGAACTTTCCCTTGTCTATCAGACTGTTTCGACCGTGACAGACCCGTTCGCAGAAAAAAAAGTCATCTTTCAGCAGCTGCTTGATCACCAGCAGGCGCATTACCGCGCCGAGTTGGATTCCGGTCAGTGTTTGTCCGGCCCGCACAAAGACGATTTTGAAACGCTCCTCGGCGACCGCTCCGTCAAAGCCTACGGCTCTCAGGGCCAGACCCGCACGGCAGCTATCAGCCTGAAGCTGGCTGAGCGCGAATTATTCCGCGCCGATACCGGCGAAGAGCCGGTTCTGCTGCTGGACGATGTGCTGTCCGAACTGGACGCGCGGCGGCAGGATTTCGTGCTCAATCAAATTCGCTCCGGTCAGGTGCTTATCACCTGCTGTGAGCCGGAACGCATCACAAATATCGGAAAACGCATTTTCGTGGAGAGCGGACAGATCCGGGAGGAGTCGTCATGTATCTGAATATCGGCGGCGATTTCTCCGTCCGCGCCGAATCTGTAATCGGCGTGTTCGATCTGGACAACACCAGCTGCTCCAAATGGACGCGGAAATTTCTCGCAGAGGCACAGAAGGCCGGCGCTGTCGTGGAAGCGACGGACGAACTGCCGAAATCCTTTCTGGTCGTCAGCGAATACGGCGAAAACCGCGTCATTCTGACAAAATATAATGCAGCCGTTCTGCTCAAACGCATGCAGGACGCGCAGCGTACCCCGATCTCTGCTAAAGGAGAAGCAATATGACAGAAGAAATCAAGGATATCATCGAAGCTGAAAAAGAATATAACGCCAGCCAAATCCAGGTTCTGGAGGGATTGGAGGCCGTCAGAAAGCGGCCCGGCATGTATATCGGCTCGACCAGCAGTTCGGGCCTGCACCATCTGGTCTATGAGATCGTCGATAACGCAATCGACGAAGCACTGGCCGGATACTGCAAGCACGTCGTTGTGACCATCAACGAGGGCAATACCATCACCGTCACCGATGACGGCCGCGGCATCCCCGTCGATATTCAGGCTCAGACCGGCAAGCCCGCACTTGAGGTCGTCTATACTGTTCTGCACGCGGGCGGCAAATTCGGCGGCGGGGGCTATAAAGTCTCCGGCGGTCTGCACGGCGTCGGTGCATCGGTCGTCAACGCGCTTTCCGAGTGGCTGGAGGTCGAGGTCAGTAAGGACGGGAAGATTTATCAAATGAAATTCTCCCGCGGCCATATTACCCAGGAAATGCGCATCATCGGCACCACGGACAAGCACGGCACGAAGGTCACCTTCAAACCCGATCCCGAGATGTTCGACACGCTGGAATATGACTACGAAACCCTCCATACCCGCATGCGCGAGCAGGCATTTTTGAACGCCGGTCTGCATATCACCATCCGCGACGAGCGCATCGAATCCGCCGACAAGCCCGAAAAGGATCGCATGGACTCCATGTGCTACGAGGGAGGCATCCGCGAATTCGTCCGCTGGTATAACCGCCACAAAACGCCGATCCACGAGCAGGTCATCTACATGTCCGGCTCCAAGGGCGACGACACGGCGGAGGTCGCATTGCAGTATAACGACTCGTTCAACTCCAATATCGTTTCCTTCGCAAATGATATCCATACCCCCGAGGGCGGCATGCACGAGGAGGGCTTTAAGCGGGCGCTGACGAATGTGCTCAACGCCTACGGCGTCAAAAAAGGCTACATCAAGGGCGATGATAAGGTCACCGGTGACGATGTACGCGAAGGTCTGACGGCCATCGTTTCCGTCAAGCTGACGGAGGCGCAGTTTGAGGGACAGACAAAGGCCAAACTCGGCAACGCCTCCATGCGCACGCTTGTCGGCAATATCGTCACACAGCAGCTGACGGAATTCTTAGAGGAAAATCCAGCCGTCGGCAAGCTGATTCTCGACAAAGCCATGATGGCCAACCGGGCGCGGGAAGCCGCCAGAAAAGCCCGCGAAGCAATCCGCCGTAAGACGGGCCTTGAATCCGGCCAGATGCCGGATAAGCTGCGCGACTGCAACGACACCGATCCCACGCTCACCGAACTTTATATCGTCGAGGGTGATTCCGCAGGCGGATCGGCCACACAGGGCCGCGATTCCCGCTTCCAGGCAATCCTCCCCCTCTGGGGCAAGATGCTGAACGTAGAAAAGGCCCGGGCCGACAAGGTATACGGCAACGACAAGCTGCAGCCGGTCATTACCGCGCTCGGCGCCGGCATCGGCGACGAATTCAATCTCGACAAACTGCGCTATCACAAGGTCATCATCATGGCTGATGCTGATGTTGACGGCAGCCACATCCGCACGCTTCTGCTCACATTCTTCTTCCGCTTCATGCGGCCGCTGATCGAGCACGGCTATGTCTATTCCGCTGTCCCACCCCTTTATAAGCTTTCGCGCGGCAAGACGCAGCGTGTGGCGTATTCTGACCCGGAGCGCGATCAGATTTCCGCCGAAATGCGCGCGGACAACCCGAACGCGAAGGTCGATATCTCCCGGTATAAGGGTCTCGGCGAAATGAACCCGCATGAACTGTGGGAAACGACCATGGACCCCACTACGCGGACGCTGCGCCGCATTACGCTCGAGGACGCCGTACAGGCCGACCAGATCTTCACCGTTCTGATGGGCGAGGACGTCGAGCCGCGCAAGGAATTCATCGAAGAAAACGCGAAATACGTCGTGAATCTGGATATCTGATTCCAGTCAATCTTTTGTAGGAGCCGATGCCCACATCGGCCCTGAATCTGCTGCGATTTCGCCTGAAATTACCGATAAACCGGTGCATCCTGCGCGGGCCGATATGTACCGGCAAGCGGCAGATCACATCCGTAACGCTCCTTCGCCGCAAACGGCTGTGACCGGCATCGGCCCCCCACAAAGGAGAAAGCATAAATGGCACATAAAAAAGATTACAAGCCCGAGGATATCATGTTCCCGGAACAGCGGATTGTGCAGTCGGAGCTTGTACATGAGATGAAAAGTTCGTACATCGACTACGCGATGTCCGTCATTGTCGGCCGTGCGCTGCCGGATGTACGAGACGGCTTAAAGCCCGTCCACCGGCGCATTCTCTACGCCATGTACGAGGACGGCCTGACCTCCGACAAGCCGTTTAAGAAATCGGCGACATGTGTCGGCGACGTGCTGGGCCGGTATCATCCGCACGGCGACGCATCGGTCTACGACGCGATGGTCCGTCTGGCGCAGGATTTCTCCATGCGCTATCCGCTCGTTGACGGCCACGGCAACTTCGGTTCCGTTGACGGCGATCCCCCCGCGGCCTACCGTTATACCGAGGCGCGCATGTCGAAGCTTTGCAACGAGATGCTGCGCGACATCGACAAGGAAACCGTTCTGTGGGACCCGAACTTCGATGAATCGAGAAAGGAACCGCGCGTCCTGCCGTCACGCTTCCCGAACCTGCTGGTCAACGGCTCGTCCGGTATTGCCGTCGGCATGGCGACAAATATCCCGCCGCACAACCTGACCGAGGTGATTAACGCCTGCATCTGCATTCTGGAAAACCCGGAAGCAGAACTGGCAGACCTCATGGACTATATCAAGGGTCCGGATTTCCCGACAAAGGGCATCATTATGGGCCGCAGCGGCATCCGCGCCGCGTATGCCACGGGCCGCGGCAAGATCACTGTCCGCGCCCGGACGGAGTTTGAGGAATTCGGACAGAACCGCGAACGCATCATCGTCACAGAACTTCCCTATCAGGTCAACAAACGCCAGCTGATCGCCAACATGGCCGAGCAGGTGCGCGACAAGCGGCTTGAGGGCATTTCCGATATCCGCGACGAAACCGACCGCAACGGCATGCGCGTCGTTATTGAACTGAAAAAGGACGCGAACCCGCAGGTCGTTTTGAACCGGCTGTTTGCCCAGACGCAGATGCAGACCACGTTCGGCGTGACGATGCTTGCGCTGGTCAACAACCAGCAGCAGCCGAAGATTTTGTCCCTGCGGCATATGCTGGATGAATACCTGACCTTCCAGGAAGAGATCATCACGAAGCGGACGCAGTACGATCTCAAAAAAGCGCTCGACCGGCAGCATGTGCTGGAGGGTCTGCTCATTGCCGAGGACAATATCGACGAGGTCATCAAGACCATCCGTGAAAGCTATGACAACGCAAAAGAGCGCCTAATGGAGCGGTTCAATCTGTCCGAGATTCAGGCGCAGGTCGTGCTGGACATGCAGCTTAAGCGTCTGCAGGGACTCGAACGCGAGAAGCTGGAAGCGGAATATGAGGAACTTGAAAAGCGCATTGCGTATTACCGCGAACTGCTGTCCAACGAGGAAATGCTCAAGGGCGTTCTGAAGGACGAATTGACTGCCATCCGCGATAAATACGGCGATGATCGTCTGACTGAAATTCAGGATGTTGAGGACGAGATCGACATTGAAGACCTGATCGAAGAGGAGCAGTGCGTCTTTACGCTTTCCCATGCGGGCTACTGCAAGCGTGTTCCCGCTTCGACCTACCGCAGCCAGAAGCGCGGCGGCAGAGGCGTCACGGGCATGACGACGAAGGAGGAGGACTTCGTAGAGGGCGTGTTTACCGCCTCCACGCATGACTATATCCTCTTCTTCACGAACCTCGGCAAGGTGCACCGCCGCAAGGGCTATCAGATCCCGGAGGCAGGCCGCACGGCCAAGGGCACGAATCTGGTCAATATCCTCCCATTTGAGCCGGGCGAGAAGGTCACGGCGGGTATCACCGTGCATGAATTCGACGAGGATTATCTTGTCTTTGTTACCAGAAACGGCACTGTCAAACGGTTGGAACTGGCAAGCCTCAATACCGCGCGCAAAGCCGGAATCCGCGCGCTGACGCTCTCGGAGGGCGATGAACTGATTGCCGTTATGAAGACCGACGGCAAGCAGGATATCATGCTTGCAAGCGCGAACGGCATGGTCATCTGCTTCAACGAAAACGACGTGCGTGTCATGGGCCGCGATGCAGCCGGTGTGCGCGGCATGATGCTGGACGCGGGAGACTATGTGGTCGGCGCGGGCATCGCCTCGAGAGGCAAGCAGCTGCTTTCCGTCACGGAATGCGGCTACGGCAAGCGCACGGAGATCGAATCTTATCTGCGCCTTGGCGAAGACGGCCAGCGCCGTCCGCAAAACCGCGGCGGCAAGGGCCTCAAGGGTTATAACATCACGGCCAAGACCGGCAAAATTGCGGGCGTGGCAATCGTGGACGACGCGGACGATATCATGCTGATTGAAAACGGCGGCGTGCTCATCCGCATGGCGGCGGCAGATATCAATGTCTACGGCCGTGACACGCAGGGCGTCATTCTCATGCGCCTTGAATCCGGCAGCCGCGTTATTTCCGTGGACCGCGTGGACCGGGAGCCGGAAGAGCCCGCGGAGAACGAAGAGGTATGAAGACCGTCACCATCTACACCGATGGGGCCTGCTCCGGCAATCCCGGCCCCGGCGGCTGGTGCGCGATTCTGGAGTATAACGGACACGAGAAACTGATCTCCGGCGGCGAGGAACGCACCACAAACAACCGCATGGAACTCACCGCAGTCATACAGGCCCTGCTTGCTCTGCGCGAGCCGTGTGTTGTAGAACTTTATTCCGACTCCAAATACGTTATTGACGCATTGGAAAAGGGCTGGGCATGGGGCTGGCGGAAAAAGGGCTGGGTCAAGTCTGACAAAAAGCCTGCTCTGAACCCCGACCTCTGGGAATTGCTCCTCGGCCTCGTGAGCCAGCACGAGATGCACTATCACTGGGTCAAGGGCCACGAGGAAAACGAAAAAAACAACCGCTGCGACGAGCAGGCGGTTCTGGAGAGCCGGAAATTCAAAGCATGAGGACGCGCCGCCTGTTACGGTATTCCAAATTTGTAGGTAGTTGCGTTTGAATGGCCGCGGTAAATCAGCCTTGCATTCAAAAATTGCAGGGCAGTACGAATTCGCCGCAGTCCCACAAAAGCCTCCCCTTGCCGCGCTCTGCGCGGTAAGGGGAGGTGTCATTTGCGTCAGCAAATGACGGAGGGGATTTGTTTTAAATTTCAGAGTGCGCTGTAAGTTGCAGCACTCGAATCCCCTCAGGCGCTTCGCGCCAATTTCCCTTGGGCACAAGGAGAGCCTTTGGTGCGTCAGAAATTTTGAACTCTTTCAAATATCGCGGAAAAAAATACCCGCAGGAGGCTCAGCCTTCTGCGGGTCGGTTTGTTTATAGCGGAGTTTTTTTGATTTTTGCAAACGCGCGGGGATATTTGAGCGGTGTGGACTTGATTTTACGGATCACAACGGCCTTGTGTACGGCATCCTGAATGGGATATTCGTACACGCGCTCGATCGTTCCGCCAAGCAGCGCCACGGCGCGCTTTGCCTCTTCCATTTCCTCGCCTGCCAGCGCACCCTTCATCGCCAGGAACGCGCCGCCCACCTTTACATACGGCAGGCAGAGTTCCGACAGGATATTCAGCCGCGCCACGGCGCGGGACGTCGCAATGTCATACTGCTCCCGGCAGGTCTGGACAAATTCTTCTGCCCGGGCAGTAACAACCTCGGCTTCTACGCCAAGCTGCGGCAGAATCTCCCGCAGCCATGTCATGCGCTTGGCCAGAGAATCCAGAAGCGTCAGTCTGATCGACGGCTCCGCAATTTTCAGCGGGACGCCGGGAAAGCCCGCGCCGCAGCCAACATCGATCACGCGCTTGCCGGAAAAGTCCTCTGCCTGCAAAAGTGCGATGCAGTCGAGAAAATGCAGTTCGGCCACGGCCTGCGGCTCAGTGATGGCTGTGAGGTTCATGACTTTGTTCTTTTCAATCAGCGCCTGCCCGAATGCGCAGAGCGTGTCGATCTGCTCCGGCGCCAAGCCGGAGCGCGCTTCCAGTACTGCTCTCATTTGTCCGCCTTTCGGATATACAGCACGCCAAGGGTCCCCGGTCCGCAGTGGCTGCTGACGGTGCAGCCGGCACGCGTGACGCAGATCTCCTCAAACGGCTGTAACTTTTGCACAGTTTCCACAGCCTTTTGCACCGTTTCTTCCGACACGCCGGAGTGCGTGATGAACACGCGGCGCAGTTCCAGATCGCTGCGGTTTCCAATTTTGTCGGTGATATACTCGCAGACGCATTTGTCAAAGCTGCCGCGATATTTTTTGCCGACGTCCATTTTGCCGTCCTTGACCTCAATGCACGGGCGAAGCTTTAAAAGATTTGCGCCCAGAAGCGTCACGGCGGAGCAGCGGCCGCCCTTTTTCATGTAATCCAGCCGGTCAAGAATGAAGCTGGCTTCCACACGGCCTGTCAGATCGTGCAGCGCCGCAACAATATCGTCCGGCTCCATGCCTTCGCGCGCCATGCGCTCGGCTTCCAACACAACAAGTCCATGACCTGTGGATAAATTTCTGGAATCGACGACGTATACGTTGTCAAAATCCGCCGCTGCCAGTTTCGCGTTCTGATAGCAGCAGGAAAAATCCAGAGAGATACAGACGTGGATGACGAAGTCGTTTTTTTCAGACAACTCTGTAAACGCGCGGACATAATCGGCCAGATTGACCGCCGCCGTCTGCGGCAGACTTCCGCCGGCAGAGACGTGCGCATAGATATCATCGGGCTTGACGTCCACGCCGTCGCGCAGCGTCTTGCCGTCCATGCTCACATAGAGGGGCAGCAGGCGGATGTTGTACCGTTCCAGCTGCTCCGGGCTGAGATCACAGGTAGAGTCAGACGTGATCTGATAACGCATAGAGAGTTCCTTCCTTTTTTTCATCTGCATCCATTAAGGACGCGCGTGTGGTAACCGATGGTTCAATACGTCTGCGGTTACCTTGGCGCAGTGCGCGGAAAAAATCGCGCAGCGCCTGTGAACATTCCGCTTCCAGTATGCCGCCGCTGACCTCCGGCTGAAAACAGCCTGGCAGATGCAGCAGATCGACAAGACTTCCCGCCGCGCCGGATTTTGGATCGCACGCGCCGAAGACGACGCGCGGCAGATGCGCGTTTAAAATCGCACCGGCACACATGGGGCATGGCTCCAGCGTCACATACAGCGTACACTGCCACAGCCGCCAGCCGCCAAGCGTCCGGCAGGCTTCGCCGATGGCCTCCAGTTCTGCGTGGGCCAGCGCCGTTTTTCCTTTTTCACGCCGGTTGCGGCCACGGCCGACAATGCGGTCTTCCAGTGTAATCACACACCCCACCGGAACCTCACCGTCCGCTGCCGCTTCCTGTGCAAGCAGGAGCGCTTCGCGCATCATTGCCTCATCCAAGTCCGTACACACACCTCCACGGCAAGAGTCATTCTATCATACCCGAAAATGGAAGATTCGTCAACACCCGCTGTGCGGCGCTTTCCTTGGGAAAACAGGCTTTTTGCTTGCTTTTAACAGGCGGACGCGATATACTGAATATATCAGGCAGCGACGCTGCAAAGAATGGATGGAAGAAAGGATCACGACGGTATGAGTACTGCATATCAGAATCTGACCCCCGCACAGCTGCGCGAGGAATACGCAGCAGTCAAGGCGCAGTTCGACGCGCTGAAGGCGAAGGAACTGAAACTCAACATGGCAAGAGGCAAGCCCGGCAAGGAGCAGCTTGATCTCGTCTCCGATATCCTCAGCATCCTCAAGACCCCGGAGGACTGCATGTCCAACGGCGTCGATGCCCGCAACTACGGCGAACTGTCCGGCCTCAAGGAAGCAAAGGAATACTGGGCGGATGTGCTCGGCTGCAAGAGCGAAGAGTGCTTCATCGGCGGCAACGCATCGCTGACGCTCATGTACGATCTGGTCAGCAAGGGCTATACGCACGGTCTTGCACGTTCGGAAAAGCCGTGGTGCAAGCTGGATACCGTCAAGTGGCTCTGCCCGGCGCCCGGCTACGACCGCCATTTTAAAATCACCGAATCGTTCGGCTTTGAACTCATTACAATTCCCATGACCCCCACCGGCCCCGACATGGACAAGGTCGAAGAAGCGGTCAAGGACCCGGCTGTCAAGGGCATGTGGTGCGTGCCGAAATACTCCAACCCCGACGGCATCGTCTATTCCGACGAGACGATCGCGCGCATCGCGGCTTTGAAGCCCGCCGCGCCCGATTTTGCCCTCATGTGGGACAACGCCTACTGCATCCATGAGTTTGACGGCGAATTTGTTCCCTTCCGGGACATCCTGACGCTCTGCCGCGAGGCCGGCAACGACGGCATGGTCTATGAATTTGCCTCCACGTCCAAGGTCACGCTCCCCGGCGCGGGCTTCTCCGTTATGGCTACGAGCGAGGCCAATCAGGCGTATCTGCAAAAACTCATCGGCATCCAGACCATTTCCTATGACAAGGTCAACTCTCTGCGCCATGTGCGCTTTTTAAAGGACAAGGCCCACACGCTGGAACTTATGAAGAAGCACGCAGCCATTCTGAACCCGAAGTTCCAGTGCGTTCTGCGCCATCTGGACACCGAGATCGCGCCGCTCGGCATTGCGTCCTGGCAGCGGCCGAAAGGCGGTTATTTCGTCTCGGTCAACACGGCCCCGGGGCTTGCCAAGCGCACGCTGGCACTGTGCAAGGAAGCCGGTGTCGTCATGACCGGTGCGGGCGCGACGTTCCCCTATGGCCGCGACCCGCAGGATTCCAACATCCGCATTGCCCCGTCCCTGCCCCCGGTTGAGGAGTTGGAGCAGGCGATGGAGATCTTCTGCACCAGTCTGCGCCTGGCCGCACTGGAGCAGCGAATGCAGTAAGTAAATTAAGGCTCCCCTTTGAATAAAGGGGAGCTGGCCCGAAGGGCCTGAGGGGATTTTGTACACACAAATTGCAGAGTACTCTGAACCCCGTACCCCATCCCCTCCGCCATTTGCTTTCGCAAATGCCACCTCCCCTTCCCGTGCGGGGCACGGCAAGAGGAGGCTTTGGCGCGCCGGGCTTCCCGGCCGCAGTTCATCGCAGCAAGGAGCAGCACATGAAGGTTTTGATTCTCGGCGGCGGAGCCAGCGGACTGATGGCCGCGCTTTCTGCCGCGCAGGACGAACAGAATACCGTCACCGTTCTTGAACGGCAGTCGCGTGTCGGGCGCAAGCTGCTCGCCACCGGCAACGGCCGGGGCAACCTGACGAACCCCGATTTATCCCCGGAGCACTATCACGGGCAGGACGCGGGCTTTGCCCGCGCCGCACTTTCGCGGTTTGATGGAAACACTACGCTGGACTTTTTTCACGCGCTGGGCCTGCTGACTGCGGCGGAGCCGTCCGGGCGGGTCTATCCTCTCTCTGATCAGGCCAACAGTGTCGTGGATGTGCTGCGGTTCGCCGCCGCACAGGCGGGTGTGCAGCTTGTCTGCGGCTTCGACGCGCAGAACGTGAAGAAAAAAGCGCGCGGCTATCAGGTTACGGGCGCGGACGGCAGCGCGTATTTCGGCGATAAGCTGATCGTCGCCTGCGGCGGCTGCGCGGGAAAGGCGCTGGGCGGAACAATGTCCGGCTATGAACTGCTTTCACAGCTTGGCCACAGCCGCACGGCGCTGCACCCCAGCCTCACACAGATCCGCACGGACCCGGCTCCTATCCGGGGGCTGAAGGGCGTGCGGGCAGATTGCCGCATGCGCCTGCGCGCAGACGGCAGAACAATACAGGAGGACGCGGGCGAGGCGCAGTTTACAGAGACGGGCGTTTCCGGCCCAGTTGCATTCGCGCTTTCGCGGGCAGCGGGACAGGCACAGGGCGCCGAACTGCTACTCGATTTTCTGCGGGACTATCCCGCGCCGCAGGTGCGAGGGCTTTTGCAGGCGCGGCGCGCAGCGTTCCCGGTACTGGCTGGCGAGGAACTGCTTTCCGGCATGCTTCACCCGCGCCTCGGCAAGACGCTCTGCCATGCCCGCGGCCTCGGCGCGCAGCCGCTTGCGTCCATTTCCGACGCGGCGCTGGACGCACTGGTAAATGCAATTAAATATTTTTCTCTCCCCGTTACAGGTGTTTCCGGCTTTGAGAGCGCGCAGGTGACGGCTGGCGGTGTCCGGACGGCGGAATTCCGCGCCGACACGCTTGAAAGCCGGCTTGCTCCCGGTGTGTTCGCCTGCGGCGAGGTTCTGGATATCGACGGCGACTGCGGCGGATACAACCTGCAATGGGCCTGGTCGTCCGGCTATGTGGCCGGAAAGCTGGGGAAGCTATAAACATATTCCTACCCGTTTATAGGGGTGGACGACTCTGTCCGCCCAGCAGAATGCACCGAATCATCAAAAATTCTCGGCGAATTCGTATGCACTTACCCACTTGACTGTAGGGGCCGATGCCTGCATCGGCCCGCTGGGGAGTTGCGAATTCACCTGAGATTTCCGTTAAAACGCTGCATTCTGCCGGGTCGATGTGGGCAGCGACCCCTACAACCATGCGTGCAGGCATATCTGTATTCGCCGTAAGATTTCTGAAAAAGCACTGCTTCCAGCGGGCCAACAGAGTCTGTCAAGCCCAGATTGTTTACAAGAGTCGTCGGCCCCTACAGAAATTGCATTCCCGCCTGTTAAAACAGGCTCGACATACTTTGACAATAAAATAGGAGAGCACATATGGATATCACACTCAGAATGAGCGACCACGCACTGACTGCGCGCGCTGCTGCCGCTGCCGGAATCGTGCTGCTGCAGAACAAGAACTGGACGCTCCCGCTGCTGCCGCAGGAGGACGGTGCGCCGCTGCCTGTCGCGGTGTTTGGCATCAAACAGCTTCAGACGCCCGCTTTCGACAAAACGATGACGCCGTGGCGTGCAATCGGCGTCCTGGACGGACTTGCAGCAAGCGAGACGGTCAGGCCAGACGCGCTTCTGGCCCGCAAATACCGCACATGGGCGGTAGAACACCCGGAGGGCAGCGAAATGCCGCTGACAACGCTCGATTTTGGGGCCCTGCGCCATGACTGCGCGGCGGCTGTCGTCGTCATCGGCAGGACGCCGGAGCGCTATAGCCTCCAGCTGACCGACGAGGAGACGGCTATGCTCACGCGCGTCACGTCTGTATTCGACCGGACGGTGCTCGTGCTGGCTGCGCCGGGCTTTATCGAGTTGAACGAGGCTGCGCTCTCGTGCGGCGCAATCGTCTTTCTCGGCCTTGCGGGGCAGGAGGCGGGTGGGGCGCTTGCCGACGTGCTGACGGCGAAGGTCATGCCGGCCGGCCATCTTTCCTTCAGCTGGCCCGAGCATGCGGAGGCGTTTTCCGACGCCAGCGCCGCAGCAGACCAGTTTACGGGCTACCGCTATTTTGATTCCTTCGGCGTCCCCGTGCGCTATCCGTTTGGCCACGGCCTGAGTTATGGGACGGTTGCGTTCGGCAGCGTCTCGGCCGGGCTTGACGGCTGCGATGTGACGGTGAGCGCGGAGCTGGTCAACACCGGAGAGGAATTTGCCGCCAGCGAACTTGTGCAGGTCTATGTAACGCGGCCTGAGGGCGATCTGACGCGGCCGGTAAGCTTTCTGGACTGCTTCCAGAAAAGCCGCCTGCTCGCCCCCGGCGAGAGTCAGACGGTCACGCTGCGCTTCCCTATCACAGAACTTTCCGTCTACCGCGAACACGCACATGCGTTTGTGCTGGATGCGGGGTATTATGATATCCGTATCGGGACAAGCAGCCGCGCCTGCTATCTGGCAGGCTCTATCCGCCTGACGCGCAGCGCCGTGGTGCAGGCGGCGGAGCCGCTTACACTGTCTGCCGCACAGGAACGCACGCGGCCGGAAAACGTCTGCTTCCAGTTCCCTGAGGATCTGGCCGAGATCGAGCAGGCGCACAAACACGCCATCCGCTTTTCGGATCGCAATCTGCCCCGCCGCAGCCGCAGAAAGGGCCGGGAATTTACCGGCTGCCGCCCGGACGGGGAGCATCATACGCTTGCTGACGTGCGCGAGGGCCGGTGCAGCGTGTTCCATCTCGTGGCCGATATGGACACGGAAAATCTGGAGCGGTTGGTCTGCGGCTTCGGCAGAGAGGCAGCATCCGTCCCCGGCGCGCTTGGTGCGTCGGCGGCGATCGAGCGCTACGGCATTCCCACCGTACAGATTGCGGGCGGCGCGCAGGGGCTGCGCCTGCTGCGCGATATCCCGGATGAGGAAACGGGCGAGATTGTCCGGCGGCAGTGCGCGACGGTCTTCCCCGCGCCCGCACAGCTTGCCTGCTCGTTTGACCAGGAAGTCGTCCGGGCTGTCGGCCGCGCGGTGGGCCTTGAAATGGCAGAACTTGGCGTTCAGCTTTGGCTGGGGCCGGATACAGGCATAATGCGTTCGCCGCAGGAGGCGCGGTTCGCAGAAAAATGGTCGGAGGACCCGGTCGTCTGCGGCACCATGACGGCGGCGCTGGCCGGTGGCGCTTGGCCCTATGGGACGGCTGTGCTGCACGCACAGAGCCTGCCGGAGGCCGTCTCCGTTTCCCAGTCCGCGCTGCGCGACGTGTATGGTCTTCCGTTTGAGATTGCCGCAGACGGCTGCCGCGCGGCAAAGCTGCCGGACTGCGCCATCTCCGGCCAGCGGCTCACGGAAAACAGTCCGCTTCTGCGCGCATGGCTGCTCGACTGCGGCTACGGCGGCATGCTCTGGGGCGATGAAGGCCCTGCTTCCGACCGCATCGGTCTGGAAAAGGCGGCGATCCGGATTCTCAAATGGATGCTGCAGGCAAAAAAGCTGTGAAAAACATGGAAGAAGCTGTGAAAAGTCATTGCAATCAGCAGCGAAAGCTGATATAATCAAAATTGCTCCCCCCCTATAAGGGGGCAATTCTGACGCCGGGGTACGGCCTGCCGCAGTCCGGCACGGAATAATATTATGAAAGAGGTAGATTTTCAAATGAAGAAGTATCTTGCACTGCTTCTGGTTCTGGTCATGGTTCTGAGCCTGGCTGCCTGCGCATCCAAGCCCGCAGAGACCACCGACGAACCCGAACAAACCACCCCGGTTCCCGCTCCCGCAGAAGAGACCAAGGACGAAGAGCCCGCTCCCGCTGAGGAGACCAAGGAAGAAGAACCCACCGAAGAGCCGGCTGACAACACCGAGTACGCTGTCGCCATGATCACCGACTACGGCGATATCACTGACCAGTCCTTCAACCAGACCACCTACGAAGCCTGCAAGGCTTTCTGCGAGGACAACGGCGTACAGTTCAGCTACTTCAAGCCCGCCGGCGACAACACTGCTGACCGTGTTGCCATGATCGAAAAGGCTGTTGACGAAGGCTACAACGTCATCGTTATGCCGGGCTATGCATTCGGCGGCGCGATCGTCGAGGCTGCTCCGGAATTCCCCGATGTCAAGTTCATCGCGCTCGACGTTGCCAAGGGCGACCTGCTCGAGGCCGGTGTTGCCAAGGCTGGCGAAAGCTATGACTACAACCCCGACAACTGGGATCTCGAAAAGTATGTTGACATGAGCAATGTCTACTGCGCAATCTATCAGGAAGAGCTCTGCGGCTACATGGCCGGTTACGCTGCTGTCAAGCTGGGCTACAAGAGCCTCGGCTTCCTGGGCGGCATGGCTGTTCCCGCC
>OGPR01000488.1_pt1 | contig 40916 bp, 28 predicted proteins | sample 1552981 | NCBI WGS metagenome assembly OGPR01 (sample SAMEA2580260, study PRJEB22360) | human gut metagenome | biome: human gut; feature: human-associated habitat; material: faeces | place: Denmark | collected 2008/2010 | reverse complement strand
ACGAACCATATTGATACAAGCTGTGTTGTAAAGCCTTCGCAAAGTAACATAAATACTGCAAAGCCTATCCACACTATCAGCATATATTGCTCCATAGGGCTGTCACCCTCCTTTTCGCATAATTTTAACACAATATTATATATTAGTCAAACTATTTTATTGCTATTTTATGCGTTAACTGATTATTTTGTATCTATATTCCGTTTTATCCTTACAATTTCATATAAAGAGGGCATAAAAATACCGACAAATATTAGCATAGAACACCATTACTTGTCGGTAATAATTTTAATATCACATTCCTTGTTCAAAAACATAGAGGTACAAATCTTCAAGGGTTGGCTTTGCAATTGTTATTTTATGATTTTCAGGGGGATTATCTGTGACTAATCTTACTACTATTTTATCATCATTATGATAGAGATTTGAAACTCGATAATTATCCTGAAAATATTTTAATTCCTCTTTTTCAATTTCCACCTCAACTACCTTATTTGCAATTTCATTTACGAGATTTTTGCAGGTATCATGCGACACGAGTTTTCCTTGATTTAGAAGTATAATCTCCTTAGCAATAAACTCAATATCGGACACTACATGGGTAGAAATAAGTACGATTTTGTCTTCTGCAATTTCACTTATAAAATTGCGGATACGGATTCTCTCCTTTGGATCAAGGCCGGCGGTAGGTTCATCAAGCAAAAGAATTTCAGGGTTGCCGAGCATAGCCTGTGCAAGGAGGACGCGCTGTTTCATACCTCCCGAAAATTCACCGATTTTCTTATGGCTGACTTTTTCAAGATTAACTGTTTTTAAAAGCTTGTCAGTCTGCATTTTGGCTTCTTTTTTGTTAATACCTTTGAGTGATGCCATATAAAGTATAAACGCTCGTGCGGACATATTTTCGTAATAGCCCTGTTGCTGTGGCATAAATCCAATCTTTTGTCTGAACTTTTTACCTAATTTCAAAATTTCTTTGCCGTCACAAAGGATTTCTCCCGATGTTCTCTGAACATTGTCGGTAATCAAACTCATAAGCGTGCTTTTACCCGCACCGTTTGCTCCCAGCAAGCCGTAAATGCCATCTGTCAGAGTAATACTGAAGCTATTGAGAGCACAGTAATTACCGTAATTTTTCGTAAGATTTTTCATTTCAAGAGTCATTTAATCACCGCCTTTTCTGCACATACTGTATTTCGTGATTTTCACCGCAACAAATCCCATTATCAGCATTAAAGCTATTGGAATTAGAAATGTAAATCCACTTGATTCCACAACAAGTTTCATCAATGCTACAGGAACAGTTGCAGAAAAATATGCAAAAATCTGAACTCCTGCCACATAGATAAGTGACGGAATAATCATAACAGCAGATGCAACAACTATGCTGACTTCAAACTTTGTTTTTGCCGATACAAGACAAACAACATATGTAATCGCCAAAATCAACAACAACCGCACTGCGTACACAAAAATCATAAACATCAATATGCTGCAATTAAAAGGCAAGCCGTTCAAAAACTCCAGACTTTTTACCGGTGCCGTAATTTCTGACAGCGTATATTTTGAGCAGGCTTCGATAAATTCAAACACAGATGCACAAATCCACACAATTGTCGCAATCAATGAAACACAGAGGATTTTCTTTCTGAGCAATTTTTTTCTTCCGCCACTTGTTGAATTTAACAAATCTGAAATGAGCTGTCTTTTTTCAAATGAGAAAACTCCTGACATTATAATTATGATGCAGAAAACCGATAACAGAGCGAAATTTTGTTGTCTGTCATATCCGCTGCTGCCAAGCAAATATTCAAATCCGGTGGGATTTACAAGCCAAGCATCTTCCCCGTTCTTTTTCGCATCTTCAACATATGAAATTCTTTCATTTATAATTTTCAATGCTTCACGCTTACTGTCATACGCATCGTATTTTTGGCTGACATTGTAATATTTATCTTCGGAAATTTTTCCGTTTTTGTAATCCTCATACGCATTGGCAAGTTCTTCATCAACAGCATTAATCTCATTTTCAAGATCTGCCACATATTTGTAAACATCGTCATTAAGTTCACCGCTGTGAGTTTCATAAAACTCGTTAACTATGCTATCTTTTTCGCTGATATTAAGTGTTCTTAAATTCAATGAATTAAACAGCGCAAGAACAAAAGCAAGCAAAACTATTATGCCTTTTTGCATGAAGAGTATTTTGTACAACTCAGTACCTGTAGCGCCGAGTTTTTCAACGCATTTCCAATATACTGTGCGAATTTTTGAAGAAAATCGCAGTAAGACACTTTCAATTTTGCCTGGAGTTTTATTAGGATATTTCTTGCCTGCACCGATAATTGAAAAAATTGCAAACAAGAGCGTGAATATTATTGCGGAAATAATTAACAATGAAAACAGGTTCACAAGTATGACAAAAGAGTTGATGTTGTAATACTTTACAATTGCTTCTGTCGGATTGATGAATGTAAACAAATTCATATACTTTAAAATTGCCAAATTGCTTTGTGACGGTAAAAAAGTATATAAAAGAAATTCTGCCGCAAATATTATTCCGCACACGCCGAATGCAAGATTTGTGTTTTGCATTATCACAACGATGAACAGCATCATATACACGGGCACTAATTGTGCAAGAACATTTATCAGAACATATACAAACAGAAATTGTATTTCGCTCATCGGGAATACAAAATTTTGAAACATCTCTATAGACTGTACATTTCTGAACAAATCCGATACTCCGCCGTATATTGAAAAAGAAGTCACAAACAGGGCAAAATACATAACGAAACAAAGTATTGTTGTGCTGATTGCGAGTATTCCGCACCGTTTTACAGCAAGGTTAAATCTTCCATTTGGTGTTGCATACACCATGCTCCAAAAGCCTCGTTTTCGTTCTTCAACAAAGGCAAGAACAACAATTATATTCAGTGCAAGTATTACGTAATGAATCAAGTCATAGTTCAATACTGTTGTAACGGAAAAATCGCTTCCTACTTTAAGCGACAGATTTTCAAGCGGTTTATAAGCCTCCGCAGTCAATTGTATATTTTGAGAAGAAAGTGAATTGTCCTGAGAGAAAATGCTTATCGAATTCATCTGCTGAGCCTTGCTTTCTACGCTCTTAATATAATCGGAATATCCGTTTACATACTCAGCTCTTTTGACAATATTATTGAGAGCATAATCTTTGTTTGTCAGTTCCTGAGCGTTATAGCTCTCCTTATGCTTATCAAACTCAGACGCAATTTCAGGATATTGATTGCGAATTTCTTTTTCCTGATCCTGCCAAACCTCGACATACATATCGTAATCGTCTTTTTTGCTTTCGTTAAAAGATAAAAGTTGCTCAATCACACTGACATACTCATACTGTCGTGAAATCTTATCTTCAATTTGATCTGCAGGCAAGTCACGGATTTCGGACATCAGATTTTTTTCTTCCGAACAAACCGCACTGAGTTGAACACCATTGTATTCGGCATTTCCGTATTGATCATTTATGTAAAAACCTATGCAAACTGCAAGTAATACAAAAAACGATATAATTATTTTTTTGTTAATCAGTACTCTCTTAATTTCCATAGCGTAAAATTCTCATTGGTTTAAAACAATTCCGTCTTATAAGGAGTTTGAGTATATAACGGTTACTTAACTTAAAAAACACATTAAATTTAGAAGTAACTGTTTTCTGTTTTTATGATGTATAACATTTGCAGATATGATTTTTGTCGCAAATACACCATTTACTTACTGCATTTATATATAGTTAATGTTTATATTTTAACTATATTATATCTTATGTTATCTTTTTTAGCAATAAATATCCTAATTCTACACTACAAATTTTCGCGGTAAATTTTGTGCATATTGCTATGTTTTGTTAAATTATACACAAGTTTCGATAATTATAATGTTTATGACATAAATAGATGAATTACAAAAAGCAAAAACCGCCAACAGTGATATATATTTTAAAAAACATTTGTATTTTTTAGCAAATTGTATTGCAATAAGCAAAATATTAAAGTATAATAAGTATAAGCAGTAAAGAAAGTTTAAACTACATTACTAAGGAGGTAATCTATGAAAAAACTTACTTTATCAATATTGATATTTTTATTATCCATATCATTTGTTGCATGCAGCTCGGCTAATACGCCCTCGCAAGGTTCTTCTGCTTCGGAAAGTACTGACAGTAATTCAAGCAATAATGCTTCAAGTAACAATAGCAGTTCTTCAAGCAACAATTCTAATTCAGGGGAAAATACCACACTTAACGATACTTCATTTAAGATTGGCGTAGATGATCAACCGTTTAATTTATCACGAGCAGGTATGAGCGCTTCAAATGAATCAGGAGATTATATGTTCTATATAAATACACTCTACTTTCATGATAACGCCGCTAACACTACTGTAATAGCTTGTAACAAACCTGACTGCGATCATATAACTAATGTTGACGATGGAGAAAGCGATTGTAACGCATTTTTCCCTCAGGATAAATATTATTACGACAAAGGTTTTTCATATTACAACGGCAGCATCTATTTGCTTGGAAAGAGCAGTAAGGATGCAAAATCAGTTTCACTCTACAAAATAAGCAAAGATGCAAGTACAAGAGAAGAAGTTGCAAAATTAATCAGTGTATCTGATTTGAACAGTATTACTGTTTTTGCTGTACATAAAGGTTATGCGTTTTGGTCGTTAAACACAGACAAAAGCGCACAACTGCTCGCTATAAGCATTGATAAGCCTACTGAAGTTAAAAAAATTTTTGAAGGCAACGAACTTGCGGCAGGCATTCACAACTTAATCGGTTCAGGTGATTATTTATACTTTTCAAATTCGTATTCGGAAGATAAGAACTATGAAAATTGGGCAGGATATATTAATCAGCTCGACATCAATACTTTAAAAACTAAAAAGTTGATGGACATGCCCGATGATTACACTGTTGCAAACGGAAAAATCTATTATCTTGAATCAAACGCTTTATATTGCTATACAATTGATAGCGATTCAAGCGTTAAAATTGCAGACAGTCCCGAAAATTCACAACTTATAATAAGAGACACCGACTACCTCTATCTTACTAACTGGGATAACGAAAAGGTTTCATCGGATAATTACAAAGTTTTTGTAATGTCCACCAACGGCAATATTATTGATACTATTCCTATTCCCGACTGCGAATTTTTCCGAGGCGGACTTCATAATTTGTATATAGAAACAACAGACCGCAAAGTAAAGTATTTGGAAAAATCACAAATTCAAAAGGGAACTCATAATTGGAGTACCGCATACTCAGTTTCTGAAAACGGTCAAGTGACCCTTAATGAATGAGTATATAAAATTCATTACTAAAAATACAAAAACACCGACAAGTTTAGTTACTGCTTGTCGGTGTTTTTATGTTTATGAAGTTTTAATTCTGTCAAATTTAAAAGCACGGTTATAATACTAATCAAAAATATTATTGTCAGCCACAGTGACGCTGTAAATGTTCTAGAGAACAGATTTACAAGCATTTTATTTCCTGTTAGGCTTTGTGAGTTTAGTGTTTGTGCATTATCGACAAGCACATTCAGGTAATTTGAAAGGTCAAAAATGTTATCATTCGGTATATATTTTGAGGGGATAAAAATGCTGAAATCACAAATATTAAACACAATCAAAAGCACGGCAGGTATTCCTGCAAAAACAAGCACAAGTGCAACATATTTTAGCGGAATATTCTTTAGCGATTTCAGAAAGTAGTTTAATTTGAGATTTTCTTTTATCTCCTCAAAAAATTTTCTACTGAACCTATACCACAACTTCAATGCAATAATGCTAAATCCGATAAATATTGCAAGGTATAAAATATGTTCAAATGACGAGAGCGTTTGATTTTTCTCATTCAGATTAACCGAATAATACTGCGGCAAATCCATTTGCTCAACAATTGCTCCCGTATATACCGAGTTATCGTAAACAATCATATCAACCGTTCTGTCACCATAATTTTCGGATGTTGTATATGGAACATACACTCTCTGTTTGTCATCAGCAGAAAACTTATTTATTAATCTTTCGTGTTCGCATATCACACCGCAAATTGTATATTGATTTCCGTCAATGCAAATCTTTTTACCGACTGCATCTGTTGTAAAAAACAGTTTGAGAGCAAGAGAACTTCCAATTATTGCAACCTTATCTCTGTTATCTATGTTTTTGGACGAAATATTTTCGCCGTTAATTTCGGTCTTATAATCCGAAAACCAGTTTTCATTCACAAGTACCGTAGTTACGGTTTCTTCCTTAACTTTTGTTTCTTTACCCTCGGAACAAAAAGCTATGCCTTTGTCAGTAATCCGTTCAAACAGCTTTTCAAGTTCAGAAACCGTTTTTGGAGCAGTTTCGGAATTTTTATCATAAGTTAATTGAGTAACATCAGGTAATTGCCCTTTTGCATTTTCAATAATTATAATATTCGCAATAAAAACGCTCACAGTCAGCAACAGCAGTAACAGAAACGAAACAATTTTTCTTTTGCTCACACTGTTTCCTCCTCAATATAAACACTTGAACCGTTTTCTATACTCTTGGTTGTTTTATATACAACTTGACTGTCGCCAAAAAGTGAGTCCGATGTCACCTCGCAATACAGCTCGTCACTGTTACATATATCCACCGAAACCTCTTCAACTGTTGCATCACCGTTTTCGGTTTTATTTATAACAAATACTATTCCCGTATTGCCTGCCCCATCCACCGATGAAACAGGCAAAAGATAATGTGTTTTCATATCATTTGAACCTGCGGTATCGTCAATTACACCTGTTTGAACCGAAACCACTTTGACCTTTGGAAGAAGCATATTATTGATTGTTTTTGAAAAATATGTAAGTAATGCAATCACAATAAAAAATACAATTGAAAATTTCAACACTACGCTCTTTAGCTTATCTTTTTTCATAAAAGCCTCTCTCCTATCCCTTATCAGTTCCGACAAACGGCGAATCAATATCCCTGTGTCCGTAAAGATAAATAAGCAATGCAGGAATCATAAATATAACTCCGCAGGCAAATATTATGCCGTAATCCGAACTACCGACATCAGTAAGCGTTACGGAAAGCGGATACATACCCTCATTATCAAAATAAATCAGCGGTTGTTCAACTACATTCCAATTATCAATAAAGCAGAGCAACGCAAGTGTTATGAGTCCGCCCTTAATCTGCGGAAGAATAATATTAGTAAATATCTTCAAATATGACGCACCGTCAACTCTTGCCGCCTCAATTGCGGAATCGGGAATGTATTTTATACTTTGCCTCAAAAGACAAATTCCGAATGCAGAAAAAGTTCCGGGTAAAATTACCGCAAGAAAATTATTCAGCAAATTCATATTTTCAAGAATCATATAATCAGGCACAAGAGTTACCTGCAACGGCAAAATGAGCAAAATTATGTATATAAAAAACAGCTTGTCCCTGAACGGGAATTTCAATTTTGCAAAAGCAAAAGCCGCCGATGATGATACTGCAACCTGACCGATTACTGTCGGAAAAGTACAAACAACCGAATTCCAGAACTTCAACAAATATTCGGGTTTTCTGAAAAGAGTCTGATAAAACTGCTCCAAAGTTGCCATATTCGGAATCATATTGAGTTCTTTATATTTTCCGTCAGAAAAATTAAGCATCTCGCTTACCTGTGAACCTGTCATAAATGAACAAGCAAGCATATAAATGACAGGAAACAAAAACAGCACAGTTACAGCAATCAACAAAATATATTTTAGTATTTTCATAACCGTATCTTTCATAACAAACCTCTCAAGAATAGCTGTGTTTCCTTTCAAAGCAGAAGAAAATAAACAGCACAATAATTATAAACAGCGATAAGACAATTGATGCCGCCGACAATCTTGGATAGTTGAGATTGTAATAATTGTTGTTGATGAAGTTCTGCAAAAAATACACATTGGTGTTTGGATAATCGCCAAACAAAGCAAATACCTCACGGAAAATTTTAAATGAATAAATAAGCTCCATCAGAAAAACAAAAAATGTAGTTGGCGCAATCATAGGTATAGTAATTTTAGTTACAAGCTGATGAGCTTTTGCACCGTCAAGCCTTGCGCTTTCGTAGAGAGATTGCGAAACATTGGCAATGCCTGCCGTAAAAAGGATCACACAAAATCCGCAGTACTTCCACACATAAATAAAAACGATCATCACCATAGACCATTCCGAATTAAAAAATTCAACAGTATTAAATCCAAGTGAATTAAGTAATCCGTTGATTGCACCGTAATCATCAAAAACTAATTGCCACACGCAAATCAGAGATGCAATCGGAACTACAACAGGAATAAGCAATGCACTTCTGAAAAAGGAAGATATTTTATTAAAAGAATTAAGAAACAACGCTATCAAAAACGAAATCACCATTAACAACGGTATCGCCGTAACTGTAAATATACCCGTGTTTTTAAGTGCAAGCAAAAATGTGTTGTTTTGAAAAAGCTGTATGTAATTTTCTATGCCCACAAAAGTATCGCCGACATACAGGCTTTTTGTAAAACAAATTATGTATGGCACAATATAAAACACCGCTATGCCTAAAAAAGACGGTAATATAAACAGGTATGCTGCTATATGTTCTTTTTGTTTTCTTGTTAATTTAGATTTTCTCATAATTTATTCCTACTCAGTCAAATAAATTTCCGTTGCCGCCGAAAGCTGACGAATAAATTTATCTTTTGAAATATCGCCGTTAAGAAACTTTCGGGTAATATCTCCGATAACAGATGAATTATAGTAAGAGTCCAACACATTCATATACAACGAACAGTTATTTATTTTTTCAATTGCATTAATATATGTTTGCATAAAGTCGTTATCAATCCCTATAATTTTTCCGTCATCATCAGCTTGTTTTGAGGCACTATATTTTGCCTGTTCAAATGCCTTTTTGTTGACCGGAAAAGATATGTTTGCAGAATATAAAATTCCTTTTGCCCCGCACATTTTAGTTTGAACATCTTCAGAAAGTGCAAATTTAAGAAAAGCATACGCTTGCTTTTCAAAATGTGTATTGCTGTTTATTCCAAATCCAACCTGAACAAATGCGGAATAATCATTATCCGACTTAACCAATCCTCTGCAAATCACAGGTGTTTCATTCTCCGATTTATAATACGCATATTTTCTTACCATTAGTGATAACGAACGGTTTATGTAAAGGTCATCAAATATGAAGTCAGGAAAATCTTCTTTTGAAGCATTCAGCAATCTACACATTGTGTCAAGTTTACTTTTGAAATCATCGCTTTCAAAATATGTGACTTTATTTTCAAAATCAACATAGTTATTTATAAATCGGTTAAATAATTGCATAGGATAATTAAACATAGAATTTGTGTCATTGTAACCGCTTATAAAACCAAAATTTGCCTTTTCATTACTGAACGAAGAAAATTTTTCGGAAAGATTTTTATATGTCAAAACAGTATGGTTATCACAGGAAATATTGAACTTTTTCAACTTTTCCTGTGTTGAAACAAATACATCAGTCCCGTAAAACAGCGGTACAATATACCGTTTTCCGTTATAAATTCCGCACTTCATTATTGCACTGTTAAAATTATTAAAGTCTATTTTATCCGCTTGTGTGTTGTTATCGCAAAGCTTATTTACATCAAGAAATGTGCCGTTGTTTAATAGCTTTTCAAACGGAAATTTCTGATTGATTGAAATAATGTCGGGACCTTTTCCGGCCATAAGCTCAGTTGACAACTTTGTGTTTATTTCATCTTCCGAAGCAAATTTTAGAACAGCAATCTGATATGATTTATCATAATTTTGCAGGCAATAATTATTGTATATTTTTATCAGATCACAAAAATCATCACTGTCATTAGATGTGTAATAGGTCATTCTATTTTTCACATCACCAAAATTTTCGCTTTCGGTACACCCCACAAAATTCATAATCACGATTAAAACAAGCAAAAACAAACTGACAACCGATTTCTTCATCTCCACCCCACCTTTCGGCATAATCCACTCCATATACCCTCATTCATTCTGTTAAATAAATTTCCGTAGCAGCCGAGAGCTGACGAATAAATTTATCTTTCGATATACCTTTATTTATATAATCATCAACTATGTCACCGATAACATTGTCATTATAATATGAATGTGACACATCTCGATACAAGGTGCAAGCGTTTACATTATCGGCAATGTTAATGTATGCTTTCATAAAATCGTTGTCAATCCCGATAATTTTATTGTTATCATCCGTTCTTGAGCCGGCAACAAGCTTAGCATTATCGTAAACAGACATATTCACAGGAAAACTCAAACTTCCTGATGCTGTTGCACCAATTTCTTGAATTTCATCACTAAGAGTATATTTTATAAACGCAAGTGCTTGCTCCTTTAGTTGTGTATTATTATTAATTGCATATCCAGCCTGTATGTGTGCGGAATTAACATCTTTGTTTTTTGTCAATCCACGAAAGACTACAGGTGTTTCATTTATAGATTGATAATAAGAATAATTTCCTGCCATCAACGGAAATGACCGATTTATATACAATCCGTCAAACAATTCATTTGTATTGTTTTTTTGAGAAATCGTCAACATCTGCATCATTACATCTAAATTATCTTTAAATTCATCGGTATCAAAATACACAGCTTTATTTTCAAAATCAACATAGCTGTTTAAAAATCTGCAAAAGAGTTGCATTGGATAATCAAACCACAAAAAATCCGACAACTCATTAGATACAAATGAATAGCCTTCATCATTTAAAAAATAATTTTCAAATACATCTGAAAAATTACTGTATGTCAAAGAAAAGCCGTTATTTTCTTTGATATCGAAATTTTTCAATCTTTCTTCTGTAGATACCAATACATCAACTCCATAAAACAGCGGTACAATATATAAACCGTTATCATAAACTCCTGCGTTGAGTATGTTAACGTTATAATCATCAAGATTTATTGCATTTGAAGAATTATCATCTTTTAGCAAATCATAAATATTCATTAATGAACGGCTTTCAATTAATTTTTCAAAAGGCAATTTTTGACTAAGCGAAATAATATCAGGTCCACTTCCTGCCATAATTTCAGTTGATATCTGCGTTGACATTTCTTGTTCAGAATCAAATTTAACTATCTCAACTTGGAAAGACGGATTATTACTGTTTATGCAGTATTTATTGTATTTTTCTATAATCCAAGACAGAGAGTCTTCATCATTTAATGTGTAATAAACAAGATGATTTTGTTCGCTGTTATTTTTTATTGCACAACTTGAAAATGAAGTAATTATTATAACACTTAAAAGTATAGCTAGTATGACTTTAATAGATTCATGCGGTTTAAATAAAAAGCGTGTGAACATAATTGCATTTTATCCTTAGTCTATTCCGTTAAATAAATTTCCGTAGCAGCCGAGAGCTGACGAATAAATTTATCTTTTGAAATATTTCCTTTTAAATATTTATCAACTATATCACCAATTACGGACGAGTTGTAATAGGTGGTTTTTAAATTTTTATAATTATATAAGGTACACCCGCTTATATCATCAATTATACCCAAATAATATTTCCAAAATATTGAATCCACATTTTCTGAAAATTCTTTTTCTTCTTCATCAAATTCTCCGTCTTCGTTGTAATCCCACTCCTCGGCAGTTTCAACTTCAACAGCATAGTCAAAAGCTTTATTATTCACCGGCAACGATATTTCATTTGTGCCTGAAAATCCCTTATCGCTCCTACTTCCGCACCAATATTCTTGAACATCCTCGCTTAAACAATATTCAATAAATCTTAATGCCTTATCTTTTTTATCTGAATTTTGATTTATAGCTATTCCGCACTCAACATAAGCTGTTATTTTGTTCTCATAGCTAAAATTTGGCAAAATAGCAGGAGTTTTGTTTTGTAAAAAAATATTGTAATAAGCTGTTTTTACACCTCCTATTGTACCGCCAAAAAGTAACCTAGGAGTAGACAATATACAACCATTGTTTTCTGAATTATATAAATCATAATATACATTCTCGTTGGTGTTATCATTATTTATCAACTTCTTAATATAATCTATATTTTCCAAAAAGCTATTGGTGTCAAAGTTTGTTGTTTTATTATCAAAATTTACATAGCTATCTATAAATGAATACAAAAGACTATAGTTATCACTTTCATTTCCAAAAAGCGAACAGGAAACTTTTTCTTGTGAAAGTTGTCTAGATAATTCTTTATAGGAAAAATCAGAAAAATTTAAATCATATTCTTTTAATTTTTCTTGAGTAGAAATAAATATATTGGGACAATAGAAAAAAGGCACAAAATACCGTTTTCTGTTAACTATTCCCGATTCCATTACTTTTGTGTTATAATCATTAAAGTCGATATTAGAACCATATGTATTTATAAGCTCGTCAACATCCGCAAATGCGTGATTTTCAATAAGTTTTTCAAATGGCAATGGTTGATCTAACGAAATAATATCCGGTCCATCGCCTGACATAAATTCCGTTGCCATTATTGTGTACATTTCTTCTAACGAATCATACTCTACAATTTCTATTTGATAGGACTCATCGTAATGCTTTTTACAATATTTATTGTACCTTTCAATAATATCGCAAATAGCATCCTCATTGTATGCACAATATGTAAGCTTTGAGGAATTGCTTGAAGCTGTGCTTTCACCACATCCGCTGAAAACAAACACAGTAATAATAAATTGTAATGTTAAAATTATCGCAATTTTATTTTTCATAATGCTTCACCTTGTGATTATATATCTTAACATAATTCTAAATTATTAATCTGTAGTCTATCTGAATTTTTATTATTTAAATCAACAATAACGCTCTACTTGTTAATTCATACGGATAAGTAGCGAAATTAATATGCACTGAGTTAAATTCACTTCATTAATAATTGAAAGTAACATATGAACCCTTTGCAATTCCCTTTGCAGGGTCAAAAACTACTACAGTATCATCCTTAACTTTAGTTATAACCACATAATGCAATAAGGAATCGTCAATCACTACATGTGCAATAGCAAGTATAGGTAATTTAGAAGTTAATGATTACTTATCAGCTTCATTCCGTTAAATAAATTTCCGTTGCCGCTGAAAGCTGACGAATAAATTTCTCCTTGGAAATGTCTCCGTTTAAGTAATCGTTCACAATATCTCCGATAACCGAGGAGTTGTAATAAGTATTTTCAAATTCCAGATAATCATATAAAGTACAACTGCTTATACTGTTAATCATATCTAAATATTCATTAAAAAACTTAGTTTTTATTTCATCTGAATATTCTTCCTCAGATTTCTCATACTCTCCATCATCATTAATATCATATACACGTTTTGACGTATGGTCAATTACATATTCAAAAGCAGATTTATTTACAGGCAGTGCCCTTACCACTATTGATGATGATGAGCTGCTTTCACTCCATAATTTTTGAATATCATAACTTAAAACATATTGAATAAAAGCCAATGCTTTTTCTTTGTTATTTGAATTATTATTCAATGCAATACCACATTGAACAAATGCTGATACTGCATTCGCCTTTTTATTGTAGTTTGGAATAATAACCGGCGTGCTGTTATTATTATAAATATAAAAATAAGAATTTAGCGTACTCATCATAGAACCGTCGAAAGATAATTGTGAAGTACGAAACAAATAATTACCTATTATATCCCATGTAGTTCCTTCTTTTCTTGAATTATCATTCCTAATCATTTTTCCAATATAATCTAAGCTCTCGGTAAATTCATCGCTTGAAAATTCTGTAGTTTTATTATAAAAATCCACATATTCATTAACATAGGAAAGGAAGAACTTATATGTTTCATCTTTATTTCCAAAAAGCGCATAACTATGGTCTTTGTCAGATAACCGTATCTCTAACTCTTTAAATGAAAAGTTAGTATTTTCCAGATTATATTTATCTAATATTTCCTGAGTTGTTATAAGTATATTGGGGCAATAAGCTATAGGTATAATATATCGCTTTCCATTGTAAATTCCGCAATTCATTATTGTTGAATTATAGTCATCAAAATCTATATCGGATTTGTATAATTCCGCAAGCTCATCTATATCCGCAAAAGAACCGTTGTCAATCAGCTTTTCAAAAGGTAATTTTTGATTCAATGAAATTATGTCGGGTCCTTTCCCCGCCATTATCTCCGTTGATATTTTTGTAAGCATAGTATCTTCCGAATCAAATTCCACAATTTCAATTTGATAGGACTCATCGTAATGCTTTGTACAATATTTATTGTACCTTTTAATAATATCGCAAATAGCATCCTCATTGTATGCACAATATGTAAGCTTTGAGGAATTGCTTGAAGCTGTGCTTTCACCACATCCGCTGAAAACAAACACAGTAATAATAAATTGTAATGTTAAAATTATCGCAATTTTATTTTTCATAATGCTTCACCTTGTGATTATATATCTTAACATAATTCTAAATTATTAATCTGTAGTCTATCTGAATTTTTATTATTTAAATCAACAATAACGCTCTACTTGTTAATTCATACGGATAAGTAGCGAAATTAATATGCACTGAGTTAAATTTACTTCATTAATAATTGAAAGTAACATATGAACCCTTTGCAGGGTCGGAAACTACTACAGTATCACCCTTAACTTTAGTTATAACCACATAATGCAATAAGGAATCGTCAATTATCACGTGTGCAATTGCAGGCAAAGGCAATTTATTAGTTAACACACTTTTATCCGCTTCAACAACTTTTTGCTGAAAACCAAAATGCTCAATCGCCTTTACAAGTCCATATGCACTTGTACCTTGGCGGTCAGTACCTGCAATATCACGAATTCTTGCTATTGTAACTTTTAAACCGTATTTTCTAAAAATTGCGGCCAAGCAAGCCAGGCCGCAATCTGTTTCATCATTTTGTAATATACATTTAAATCTAATCATAATATACCAGTTCATTCTGTTAAATAAATTTCCGTTGCCGCTGTGAGTTGACGAAGTAGCTTTTCTTTGTTTACTGCTATGCAGATTTTGGATATGTATAATCAGGTATTATATAATTATAAAAATATTACAAACGTTTGAAACAAGAATTTGATAACACAAAAACAAATATACTACTTATCAATATAAAAATATATGGACATATTATGTCCATGGTGCTGCTTGGAATATCAGATGAAAGCATATTAATAAACTTAAGAAAGTCAATATTGGCAGTCATGCAAAATATTTCGTAACACACACTGATAATAAAAGGAATTGCTATATTTTTTAAAATTATAGATATTGAAAAACTAATACTAAAAAAAGCAAATGTCTGAACAAAAAATATAAAAATATAATTGAAATAATTAAAATTTAGTATTATACAATATAAACCAAGCAATACACATATATGCAGGAAATAAAAAACAAACACAAGGAAAAGTTCAACTATAAGACTTTTTTTATAAACAAGCAATAGTTCTCTGATCCTGCCCTCTACATACTCTCTGAAACCAAATAAAGTCCACCATACAGCAAAAAATGGGCAAAAAATTTGTAACATTATGTATGTTGAAAAATAACATTGTTCGGGTGAATATCCTTTAGCAAAATCCAAATATGTTAAAAAAGGAAGTACAAGAAATAAAAAAACAACAGGTACAATATAGAGAATTCCCATTCCTTTAAGTGTTAATTGTATTAATGAAAGGCGGTTTATATATCTTTTAAGGCACATAAATATCCATCCTCTATATCAGCGTTAATACTCACTCCCTGCTCAATAAAATTACTTGAGAGAACGATTATATAATTTTTATTATCCTTACTGATTCTGTCTTTAACATAATAATTTCCCTCTAAATTATTTTCATATTCTTCGTCTAAAAGAAAAACTTTTTCATTTCCGATAGAAGTAATATCGCTGCAAGTTCCCTGAACAACATTTCTTCCATCATTAATTATAACAATCTCATCACATATTGATTTTACGTCCGAAACAATGTGAGTAGAAATAATAATAGTTTTATCATTTTTTATTTTCCTTAAAAGAGATTTAAATCTTACTCTCTCCTCAGGATCAAGACCTGCAGTCGGTTCATCAAACAAAACAATTTCAGGATTTCCCATTATAGCTTGGGCTATTCCCAATCGTCGAACCATACCTCCTGACAGCGAACCCACTTTGTTTTTAATTTTATCACTTAGGTTGACCAAATCAATGCAATATCTGATTTCATTGTCTTGATTTGACTTAGGTATTTTCTTTAATGTGGCAAAATATCTCATAGTTTCATATACAGTCAATGACTTCATAGCACCAAACTGCTGAGGCAAATATCCTATATTTTCACAATCGCACTCAATGCTTCCCTTTTCGGGAGAAAGCAAACCGCATATACATCTCATCATAGTAGTTTTGCCGGAACCGTTTGGCCCAAGCAAGCCATAAATACCGTGCTTAAATTCGCAGGAAAAATCATTTAAAGCTTTAGTTTTCTTAAAAGACTTGGTGCAGTTCTTCAAAATAAGCACAATTATACCTTCTTCCTTATTAATTATCATTTATACTTTCGGAGTCAACCACGGCTTTTTCTACATATTTAGAATAGCCCATATCTCTTTGAGCAAGAAGTATTTCAGCAACTTGCTTCTTTGTTTCCTCATCAGTTGCTTTATTAATAAAAACTGTATCATCTCCTAAAAATATTCCATCATAAATACAATTAGAAGAAAGCATTTCATTTGTCTGAATAATAGTATATTCTTTGAGATTTAATTTATTGCTGCTATTGTTATTCAACTCATTAATGTATTTCTGAATTTCGTCTATATATTCTTCATCTATTTTGCTCAATCCCCACCCCTTTACAGTAATTGCATAAATCTTATAAATATCAGACGAATTTGATTTATAAAATCCACTAAAAAGCGTAGGATAGCTTGTAACCCCGACAAAACAATTTTTCTCATTCTTTACCTCATCAAGATTTGAATAAAACTGCCTTGCTGAATCAACTCGAATATTAAATTCTGTTTCAGATTTTATCTCAATCGGATTATATGTGGTATAATCACCCGTAATTTTGTAAAATCCGGGAATAGGGTAATATGCAAAAAAGCCGGGCAGAGAACACGCCTGATAATTACTGTATAATATAGGTGAATAACCGCTGTATTTTATGTTTATAAGTTGCAGGTTTCCGTTCCCTATTACAGTAACATAATCTCCTTCACGATTATATTTTAAAGCATTTCCTTCAATATCAGTTATCTTTAAAACATTGTATCCATGGTACAATGTAAAATTGTAATACTCTAAACCTGTATCAGATAAAGTCATTGATACTTCGGCATCTAATTGTCTGTAAATGCTTAAATCCATATCGTATGATGTAACTTCAAAATCCGGATCTTGGTTCTTTTGCTCATTTTCAGTATAAAACAAATAATCTGACATTGAAATACTGTCAAGCTGAGCTCCCTTTTCAATATGGCTTCCGCCATAAAAGTAGCCAACCAGATTAAATGTTGAAATTAATAGTGTTAATGACAGTAAAACAGCTTTTAATGCGGTTTTCTTTATTTGACAAAGTTTGAAAAACAAAAATGACAGTAGAGAAATCCAGAAAATAATTAAATTCCATCTATAAATTTCAGCATACATACCGTAATCATGGTTTATGTACCACTCTAAATCATTTGGCAAAATATATGCAAGAAAATATTTTGATTCCCAAAAATTAATTTTGGTAACCTGGCTTAAACCCCCCGGAATAAAGTCAGATGTACTTGACACAAGGAAAATTATAAGCGCCATAAGAGCATATGAAACAATCCTTTTCGTCTTTTGAGCAAAAAAAACGCCAAGTAAAATCGGGATTATTCCACCCAGAAAAACATATAAAAATAAAACTGAAAATATATGATACAAATAACTGTAGTCATTCATTCCGGATGACAAAAATATAACAAAATTAAATACAAATGCGCTAAAGAACTCTAAAGCCGGAATAAACAACAAAACTGTTACAGTACTTGTTAAAATCCTAGTCTTACCATTTTTGTGTGAATACAATGCTTCATCTATATAACAACGCTTATATAGGTAAAAGAATTCATATGATGTAAAACATAATATTACAAATGATAGTAAGCATAATTTTATAGAATTCTTTAAATATATTAATACATCATTATTGAGTGAAAAGCTATAACAACTATATACAAGATTCCCCCAAAAACATACTAACAGTATGATAACCGGAATAAATATTATTTTAGTTTTAAAAAACAATTTTAAATTTTGTTTTATCATTTTTACTCACCCTATTCCTTGTAAGTACGGGTTTACAAGGAAATAATAAATACTAAATTAGATTTCTGTAATTTTACCTGTGGCTGAACAATTTTTACCACCCCACCACCATGAATTCATTTTACCTCTCCATGATGCGTTGGAATTATTTATGACGGTGTATACACCTGATGATGCATTATATCCCGGTTCAGCAAAAACATGTTGCGCCTGTTTGCTGAAAACCAAAATGTTCAATTACCTTTACAAGACCGTATGCACTAGTACCTTGTCGATCCGTACCTGCAATATCCCTAATTTTTGCATAACACTATTCATCTAAATAAATTTCAGTTTTTGATTTGAGCTCTTTAATAAATTTATTTTCATCTATTTCATCGGATAAAAATTTATCTACAATATCACCTATAACCTCTGTGTTATAATAATTATACAATCCATAAAGTCTATAGCTTTTTATGTTATCAACGTAATCCTTTGCATACATAAAATTAGCTTCTGAAATATTTGCAGTGTTATTAATATACTTTACCTCTTTTGCTTTATCAAATAATTTACTGTAAGATTCATTGTTGACGGGATATTCCCAGCCACTTCCGTAAGAGGTTGTCGGTAGATATTCCTCTATATTCGCTCCGCAAAAATCACTCTGCACCTTTTCCGATAACGCATACTCAATAAACTCAAGAGCTTTTTCTTTGTTGTCGGAATTATTGCTAATAAAAATTGCATCGGTTATAACACCCGTGGACTCACCGTCTTTATTCGGTGTATTCAAAATTATGGGCTCGTCATTATCATTTTCAATGTCTGCAATTTCATCATATAACGCAAATAATTCAATCTGACCGTTCGATGATAACATTGGCACTATGTTATCTTCATTTTTCTCATTACTGCTGTATAGTTCTTTTAGTGAGGTGACAGACTTTCTAAAGTCATCACTATCGAAATCATATTTTTGAGAATAGAAGTCAACATTTTCATCTATTAAATTAAGAAAAACATTTTTATAATCCTCAACGCCGGAAAACAGAGCTTGATTATTATCATCATTATTAATATTTCCGCTCAATTCTTTGATGTTACCGTATGTTAAATCCGGTTGTTCGTTGTCTAAATATTTTGATAATTTGCTTGATGAGGAGAGTAAAATCTGAGGCTCAAATGTTACAGGAATAAAATATCTTTTTCCATCGTAAACACCCGCATCAAGAATATTAGAATTATAATCGGATAATTTCAATTTATCCTTGTCTTCGCTATTAGAAATAATATCGTCAATATTTGCAAATACACCCTGTTTAATAAGTTTTTCTGTTGATGATGATAATAGAGATAATTCACCAGATGTAATAATATCAGGACCTTTCCCTGCCATAAGCTCAGTTGTAAGTTGACTTGTCATTTTTTCAATATTATCAAACTCAACAATATTGATTCTATTTTGAACATTCTTACATTTTTCATTATATTGATATATTAAAATAGAAACTGGTGATACATACGGCTCATAATGATAATAAGTAATTGTATTCTTCTCTTTTTTGTCTGCTTCACATCCGACGCAGGTTAAAACAGAAAATATTAATACGACTGCCAATAAAATACTTACAAATTTTTTCATCAGCTTACTCCTCTGTATAATAATTTACTTTAAACAAAAGTTTATTGATACAACTATGTCAAAATTTACGGATAACATGTTAAAAGTATATAGGAAATGATGTTGCTATTTAATTATTATCCAAGAAATACAACACTTGATTTTCCAGTTACCTGATATAATCCTAGACCTGGACTGTACGTATTTGCATAATTTAGTGCAGCTTTTGTATGTGCTGTTGCATTAGTGCATTTTTTACTCCGTCCTTAATTTTACTTGATAATGAATTTTTGTTTTTCGTTGTAATCAACCTTCTTATTATAAATTTATCAAAAAAAATATTTGTGAATGTTGATTTTTGCAAAAATGGTAATAAATCCGACAAAAATTGCACTCTATAATTCTTATTTACGGAAGCAGCTTCAAACCTTATTAGCTTTAAACTTTATTTAAATTTTTTGATAATAAAAGTTTCAAATTCCTGCAACACAAGGCCAAAGTATAATAACGGAATTAACGCAAATACGGCTAAAACATAAAATTCAATACAAAACAAAAATGCTATCCTTTTTCGTATAATTTTAACACAATATTATATATTAGTCAAACTATTTTATTGCTATTTTATGCGTTAACTGATTATTTTGTATCTGCATTCCGCTTTCTTGGCATAACGCCTTAAAGAAAGGATAGCATTTTTTAGAATATTTGATTTTAATCAGGTAAAATAGTGGGTTTTTGGTAAAAATTCGGTTGTCTAAAATTACCGAAACTCTAAATTCATTATTCTTCTCCGAAATAACTACATCTCCCCCATACTTTTTGGCAATACTTTTTACTATAGAAATTCCCTTGCCGTGATTTTTCTTATCTGCCTTATCAGTATGCAACATTTGAAAAATGCAGTTTGTAAGAACAGCCGTACAAGAGGAATATTCCGGTTTTACGGCGCAAACAGAACAGGGTGATTTTCAGGCAGAATTGCACATAACCGCTAAAACAGAATATTTTTAAGACGGTGTAATACTGTAAAACATGAAACATCCTCATAGATTAAAAATCAAGGACCACCCAAGAAAATAGGCGGTCCTTGATTTTAGAGAGATTTTATTTTTAAAAGGAGTTAGAAATTAGCTTATTTTATTTGTTTATACCAAAAATATATTTTGTAGTTTGTGTATAGTTTTCGTTTGCTTTTAATATTGTCGTAGGAAAATTCTTGTGATTTACAGCATCTGGAAAGCCCTGGGTTTCAAGACAAAACGCTGGATTTTCTCCGTATGTTGCTGAATCCTTTCCCATATTGGACAAAACATCGACATAATTTGCTGTATATACATGAACACCTTTCTGAGAAGTATAGCATTTTAATGTGATTCCGCTGTCAATACCCTCAGCTTCGGCCGCAAGCACAAATTCTTCATCAGAATGATTCAGCACAAACATATGATCAATACCGTTTGCAAAACCAATCTGCTCGTTTTTTCTGTCAATACCATTTCCAATTAACTTAGGTTCGGTAAAATCAAACGATGTATTCTTAACGGGAGTTATCTCTCCTGTGGGATTGAGGTTTGAATTTATCGGTATGAAGAAATTTGCATTTATTTTCAGCTTGTGATTTTCTGTAACTTTACCGCTTTTATGTCCGTTAAGATTAAAATATGAATGATTGGTCAGATTACATATTGTGTCTTTGTCGGAAACTGCCGACCATTTTATCGTAAGTACATCTTCATCATCAAAGGTGTAGCGTACAAAGACCTTCATATTTCCGGGATAGCCCTCATCACCGTCGGGACTATCAAGCATAAATAGAACTGTATTTGGAACTTTATCATCAACTACCGCAAGCCACACTTTGCGGCTAAAGCTGTTAAATCCGCCGTGTAGATGGTTACTCCCATTGTTTACAGAGAGCTGATAATCTTCTCCGTTAAGAGTAAACTTGCCGTATGCAATTCTTCCGCAACATCTTCCGACAGTAGCACCGAAGTATGTTCCGTCAAATTCATAACCGTCAATGTGCTCATAGCCGAGAACTACATCTCTAATACTACCGTTTTTGTCGGGAACTTTTATCGAAACGACACTTGCGCCTAAATCACATAATGTCACGCTTGCTCCGCTGTTATTTTCTATTGTATAAAGATGAGTGTTTTCACCTTTGGATGTAGGTTCAAAATTCACTACCCTTACCTTTGACATTTTAGCACTTCCTTTACTACAGCGTCTTTATAAATTTATCAAAAGCCTTTTGTCCTTCAGGAGTTCTTTTGAATACACCTGCATCCAAAAGAACATTAAGAAACACCTTTCCTATCTCATTTTGAATTATTGAATCAATATTATTTTCATTGATTTCATCATACTGCGAAACAAATTCATTTACCCACTCGGAATGTTTGCTGATTTTCGGAATTTCACTTACATCCTTGTGATTAAGAATAGCATCCTTTAAAATAGCCATTTCATCTTTAAGCCTTGAGGGCAATACTGCAAGTCCCATAACTTCAATAAGGCCGATATTTTCTTTTTTAATATGATGCAAATTCGCATGAGGATGAAATACTCCCAGAGGATGCTCTTCACTTGTAATATTATTTCTGAGAACGAGGTCAATAACAAATTTTCCATCCTTTGTAAAAGCAATCGGAGTGATAGTGTTGTGAATTTCACCATCTGTTTCGGCAAAAATGCCAACATCTGCGTCCGTGTACGCTCTCCAACTCTTTAGAATATGAGAAGATAATGAAATAATGCTGTCCTTGTTTTTACCTGTCAATCTTACAACTGACATAGGCCACTTTACAATTCCGCACTCCACATCATCAAAGCCATTAACAATAAACTTTCTTTCAACCTCTGCCCTATTAAGTGCAAAGCTGTATCTGCCACCCTGAAAATGTTCATGTGTAAGTATTGAACCGCCTACAATCGGCAAATCAGCATTCGAACCGATTATATAATGCGGAAACTGTGAAATAAAATCAAACAGTTTTCTGAATGTGGAATCATTGATTACCATTGGTGTATGCTCACCGTTAAATACAATACAATGTTCATTGTAATAAACATACGGAGAATATTGCATAAACCAGTTATCTCCGTCAATGGTGAGCGGAATAATTCTGTGATTATCTCTTGCGGGATGATTTACTCTTCCGGCATATCCTTCATTTTCCTTACAAAGCAAACATTTCGGATAGCCCGACTGTTTTTGAAGTTTTGCCGCTGCAATAGCTTTCGGATCTTTTTCAGGCTTTGAAAGATTTACAGTGATATCAATATCACCGTATTCGGTTGATGTTTTCCACTTTAAGTCTTTCTTAATACGATATCTTCTTATATAATCGGTATCGCAGCTGAATTTATAGTAGCTATCGGTTGCAAGTTTAGGAGAACAGCTATAATTCTGCCAAAATTCTCTTATTACTTCTGACGGTCGCTTAACAAGTGAAGCCATAAGTTTCACATCAAATAAGTCGCGATATGTTACTGTATTTTCGGGAATGATTCCTTTTTCGTATGCATAATCAAGAAGTCCCGACAAAATTTCTTCAAGAGTATCCTCATTATCTGCTGTAAGGCAAGTACAACTGTCATCGGGTTCATCCATATGGAACAACGACAAAAGCCTATTTTGCGTGTAGATTATATCCTCTTTTTCAATAAGCCCTGTATTGATTCCGTATGAAACAAGTCTTAATATTAAGCCGTAAACGCTGTTCTTCATAAGTACCGCCTCACTTACTATAGCCGTTGGGATGTGTTGAATGCCATTTCCACGCTGTTTTAATAATTGTTCCCAGATCATCATACTCAGGTTTCCAGCCAAGTACAGTTTTCGCCTTATCGCTTGATGCAATCAATACAGCAGGATCGCCGCTTCTTCTGCTTTCTTCAACAACCTTAATATCTTTCTGTGTAACCTCTTTTGCTTTTTCAATTACCTCACGAACAGAAAAACCTACACCGTTGCCAAGATTGAATATATCACTTTTACCGCCCTTCATAAGATATTCAACTGCAAGAATATGAGCCTGTGCAAGGTCAGTGACATGGATATAATCACGAATACAAGTTCCGTCAGATGTGGGATAATCAGTACCAAAAATACTTATGTGGTCACGGGTACCCTGTGCCGCTTGAAGAATAATCGGAATAAGGTGGGTTTCAGGATTATGTGCCTCACCGATTTTTCCGCTGATATGTGCTCCGCATGCATTGAAATATCTGAGAGAAACATATCTTAAACCATGTGCTTTTTCAACCCAATAGAACATTCTCTCCATGGATTTTTTTGTTTCTCCGTAGCAGTTTGTCGGATTTGTCGGATCGGTTTCAAGAATAGGAGTTCTCTCGGGCTCACCGTATGTTGCCGCTGTTGATGAAAATACAATCTTATCAATTCCGTGAGCAACCATTGACTGAAGCAAAACCTTTGTGCCGTTAAGGTTATTATCATAATATTTGAGAGGGTTGGTCATACTTTCACCGACAAGTGAATTGGCTGCAAAATGAATTACAGCATCAATACCTTTTTCTTTATCAAAAACGCTGTCAATTTCACTTCTGTTTCTGAGATCACCTTTATAAAATTTTGCTTTGGGATGAACCGCCTCGATATGGCCTGTTTCAAGGTTATCGAATACAACAACCTCATTACCGCTTTCAATAAGTCTGTAAACTGTATGCGAACCGATATATCCGGCACCGCCTAAAACAAGAATTTTCATTTTGTCCTCCTTAATAAAAACAAAACCTACATAATTACATTACTTTTATTCCGCCGTATTTTCTCACTTTGAGAACATGGCATGAGTTTTCTCCGAAAATTTTATTTATAAATTCTTTGTAATTACTTACAAAATCATTTTTGACAAACGCCTGAATTGTACCTGCAAATCCACCGCCGTGAACACGGCACACGCCGTAATTGCGGAGAAGGCTTTCGCTGAGTGCAAGGGCTACCGAGATGTTCTGATGTTGAATATCTCTTGTTGTATATACATTCTGAAGATACTTAAATGATGAATTACCGGATTTTCTGATTGCGTCAAGGAATTCAACAAACTTACCGTTTTCAAGTGACGAAACGGCATTTTTAACGTTATGCTCCTCATTAAAGAAATGAATTGCACGAAGTACCGGTCTGTCGCCAACAGCCTCACGAATTTCGTCAAGGCGAATATAAAATTCGTTTGAATCACAATCTCTCAGATAATCTTCTCCGAGAAAATTTGCAACCTTTTTCATTTCCGAGGGAATCATAGCATAATCATCTGTAAGATCAACATGATCACCCTTTGTGTCAACAATACAAAGACTGTAATCATATTTTTCGAATTCGGTAGGTACTTTCTTAACAATCGGCTTTGTCGGATCTTTAAAGTCAATGTTAACCATTCCTCCGACTGAACAAGCCATTTGATCCATAAGTCCGCACGGCTTTTTGAAAAATACATTTTCAGCATACTGAGAAATCTGAGCAATCTCAACTGAATTTATTTTCATATCATTATATAAACCGGAAATAATAGTTCCGACAACTACTTCAAAAGCTGCTGACGATGAAAGTCCTGCACCAACAAGTACATCACTTGTTGCATAAGCATTGAATCCACCAATTTTGTATCCATGATCCTTAAGTCCACGAAGAACACCTCTGATGAGGCTGACCGTTGTGCCTGCCTCATCATTATTAACTTCAAGGTCATTTATATCGAGAGTAATCATATCATAACCGTCAGAAACAAATCTTACAACATCATTGTTATTCTTGGCCGACACAGCAATAGTATCAAGATTAATTGATGTTGCAAGCACCATTCCATGCTGGTGATCTGTATGATTACCGCAAACCTCACTTCTGCCGGGAGCACTGAATATTGCTACTTTATCAGGGCAAAAAATTGTTTCATACTGCTCAATTGCATGAACATATCTTTTTTTCTGATAATCAATCATTGATGAATCTATATATATATCAGTGAAAAGATTATCAAATTCGCCGTTTGTAATTTTTTCAATTGCTGTTTTAGTATCAATCATTTTATTTACCTGCCTTTTCCGCAACTGTAGGAAGGAACATAGAAGGTTCTGTGTTACCGCTTTCATCAAGCTGTTGTGTCATATCAATCTTGCCTTCTCTTCTTGCACTGATTGTGTTTATAACCTTCTTCATCATACCGTCATTGAGTTTATATTTCTTTCTGTAAACAACATAAGCAATAAGCATACAAACCGCAGGAACAATGCACATAAGTGTACTGATTGATGCTACTGTTGCAAATGACTGTTCCTGACCCGGAATATACTGTGTGCTTCCAAGTGCCGCGCCAATACCGAGTGCTGTAAGAGCTGCTGTGAATTTTACGATAAGCGTCTGGAGTGAGAATACAACGCCTTCATTTCTTGTTCCAAGCTTAAATTCACCGTAATCAACAACATCTGCAAGGAATACTGTTGCACAACCAAGTTCAAGACCTGTACCAAGTTTTACAATAACACCTGAGATTGATGTGAGCACAACATTGTGCGGAGCAAAAATACCTACGAACAAAAGCATTACAAGACCAAATGCAGGTAAAAGACACGCAAGAAGGAACGAAGTTTTTCTTGAAAGAAATTTTGTAACCTTAGGAAATACGATAAGACCTACAACCTCTGCGATTGATGCGCTGATCATAAATGATGACATCATTCCTGCGTTACCGCAAACATATTTGAAATAATATGTAGCAACACCCATAATGCACTGAATGCCGATGTTGTAAAGGAAGATAAGAGTTACCGCCCAACGAAGTTGATCATTCTTGCCGATGATTGAGAAAATATCTTTAAACTTAACTTTCTTTTCCGGAACAGAATCTTCTCTCTTTTTCGGAAGATTGATTACTGTAATACCGATTGTAAGAATAAATACAATTGCAATTATGATTGCAAATCTGTGATAACCTGCCTGATTTGTTGTACCGCCGCTGAGAGCCTCAATAATTTGAACACCGAAGCCTGCAATAACAAGTGACTGACCGATACTTGCAAAGATTCTCGGAAGTACCGAAACTTTTTCTCTCTCCTCAGGATTTGAAGTGAGGTTAGGAATAATTGACCAATAAGGAATATCCATAATTGTGTAAGTCATACCCCAGAGTATGTAAGCTGCTGTTGCAAATACGCAAAGTCCAACGCCATCGAGGTGGAAGTCTGTGAATAAAACAACAAATACAATTGAATTAACCAGCGTACCTATTACAAGCCATGGAATAAATTTACCCCATCTGCTGCGTGTGTTATCAACAATCATACCCATAAACAAATCATTAAAGGCATCCCATAACTTTGCAACAAAGAACATTACGCCGATAAATACCGGGTTAACCTTGATGATGTCTGTGAAATAAATCATTGAAAATGTGGCAATCATACCATAAATCATATCTTTGCCGAGGGCACCTAAAGCAAAGGTGTATTTGATTCTACCTGGGATTTTGCCATCAAGTCTTGGTTGTGATGATGTCTGTTTCATAATTTTTCCTCCTTTTAATTTTAAATGAAACGCCGTGACAACCTGCACAAAAGATTTCGTTATTATTTAATAATAATGTTTCTTTTGTTTTTGTGTTAAGTAAATTATATGTTTTGTTTCGTAAACTGTCAATAGTTTTTGGTAAACATTTTTGCTTTCTCTGTTTTTCACTAAACACGACTTGATTTTTTAGTAATATTTCACTATAATGGTAGTGAGGTGATTCAATTGGCTACAATCAGAGATGTTGCCAAAAAGGCAAATGTATCAGTAGCTACTGTTTCAAGAGTGCTTAATAACGACACTACCCTCAGCACCTCACTTGAAACAAAGCAAAAAATATTTGCAGCAGCTAAAGAACTTAATTATGTAAAGAAAAAAAGGGTTACATCAGCACCTTCATGTCGCATTGGAATTCTACAATGGTTCTCTTCCAAACAGGAAATTGAAGATAATTATTACTTTTTGATGAGACAGGGTATCGAGGACTACTGTTCAAAAAATAATATAAGTATTGTACGAACATTTAAAACAGACAATGACTATCAGAATGTACTTTGTGATGTTGATGGCATAATCTGCCTCGGAAAGTTTAGTAAACAAGAAATAAAATTACTGCATTCATTGAATAATAAAATTGTTTTTCTTGATATGACCGTTGAAAATATTGAAATCACATCCGTATCGCTCGACTTTCGTCAGGCAGTGTCCGATGCAATTAAATATCTATATGATTTAGGCCATAGAACAGTTGGCTTTATCGGAGGCATTGAACAGCTTGAGGACGGAACGATATTTCCTGATAAACGACTCAACACTTTCACAGACATTTGCGATGAACTAAACATTAAATATGATGGGTTTATTATACAGGACAAATTTTCAACATCATCCGGTTATAAAATGATGTCAGAAATGATCAGCAAAGGGAATCTCCCCACAGCTATTTTTGCGGCAAGTGATCATATTGCAATCGGTGCAATGAGAGCTCTGCAAGAAAACGGTTACAAAATTCCTGAGGATATTTCTGTTATGGGATTTGATAACACGGAGCTTTCGGGATATACAAACCCTCCGCTCACTACGGTGAACGCACCTGTATATGCAATGGGCATTTACGGCATTAGATTTATTTTGAATCTGATGAAACCTAAAAGCACCGATTATTATTCTCCTATGCGTGTCTATCTGCCTTGTCCAATAAAAGTTCGCAACTCATGTGCAAAACCTAAAAGTTTATAATTATTATCGTTATCATACGATTGTATGCTATAATAAATTATAATTATAACTCCACAAATGATAGATTAAGTCGGAAGATTATAATTCTGTTAATGAATTATAATAACTAAAAATTCATTTTGCACCCCTACTCAAAAGCTATGATTACACGGTTAGTTTTTAAAGTAGTCTGCCCACTAACTGACTACTATTTGACTGCTTTTGAAAAATCTAATATGCCACATTTTGCGTGATTTGAGTCGGCGGTTAGTCAGAAATGTAAAAATGAACCTACCTCTTATTTATAATTATCATTTTTAAATAAACTCATATGCATTTTGTAAAATCAAAACCACCCGTCCAACAGGTGGTTTTGATTTTGTGAAATAATAATGCAATTGTAAAAAAGCATACTTCCCCCGAATATTGTTCAAAGCAAGCACTTGTTTCACCCTACTTGATTAGTCCCAACATAACCGTTGAAAAATCGGGCAACAGAAATTTTGCATTTTACAAATCTATTGCCCGACCTGAATTTTAAATTTTAAACTGTCAATTTTTATTTTGCTAAAAGCTTAAATCCCATAATAACAACACCTAACACCACGAGGACAATGCCTGTTGCACGGTTCAGGGTTTTGGGCTTAGCTTTGTTTGCAAAAACGGCGGCAATTCTTGCCCAAACAAGGGTGAAAACTATGCAGAGAATGAACACGAACCAATCGGGTGTGCCGCCAATCATAAAGTGCGAAGCTGCACCTGTCAGAGCGGTGAATGTCATAATGAATACGCTTGTGCCGACTGCAGTTTTCAATTCATAATTAAGCACACTTGTCAGAATTAAAAGCATCATCATACCACCGCCTGCACCGATAAATCCGCAGATAAAACCGATTAACATTCCGCAAATTACGGACTGAATTGCCCTCTTTTTTGCCGACACACCGAGCATAGCTTCTTTAGTTGTCATAACGGGACGGATGATAAATTTTATGCCGAGCAAAAATGTCATAAACACGGAAAATCCGCCCATTGTAGCTGATGGAACAATGCTTGCAACATAACTGCCGACAATTGTAAATGTAAGCACACTCGCCATCATAATCAAGCCGTTTCTGACATCAAGATTTTTATTTTTATGGTATGTATAAGCCGAAACGGCGCTTGCCAAAACATCAGACGAAAGTGCGATTCCGACAGCCATATACGGGTCCATATCGAGAAAAGTTATGAGCATAGGACTTATTACAGCCGCCGCACTCATTCCTGCAAAACCTGTTCCGAGACCTGCGCCCATTCCTGCAAAAAATGTAACTAAAATTGTAATAAATATATCCATTTAATTTCCTCTATAGAATAATATAACTAAATTAAGATTATTTTAATTTTGCCGTTTCATAAACAAAAGCCGTGAAATCAGCATTATTACCGCAGTTCCGACAAGTATCTGCAACGGGTACAAAAGTACGCTTTCACTCGGAATAATCATACTCAAAATTGTCAATGCTCCGGCAGGCGGAATATACATTTTTGTGCAATGAACAATTACAAGCATTATCGCCGTGGCTGTCAATGCGGCAACTGTCAACGGCAATCCGAGAGTCATATTCAGCACATATCTTGAAACCGCTCCGACAAATGCACAGACTGTTATCACCAAAACCGTCTTTACCGGCTTGTTGCGAGCCTTATTTTTCGGACGGGAAAATTCCGTAAATGCCACAAGCAACGGCGGTGCAATTGCAAATTTAAAGCCCGTCCAAATTGCGAAGAATCCCACAACGGCAACACAGATTGTTCTTACGGCTGTGTCAATCACATCGCTCTTTGCATGCAGGTTTACCGACTGAAAATCCTCTTTATCTCTTATTTTAACTTTCAAAAGAAATCTGCGGAATAATACAACCGCAATTGTCAGCAAAAATGCGGCAATCGGGTATATAAAGCTCTCGGTCTGCATCATAACAGGCAACACAATTGCCGAAATCATCGGTGCAAATGTTGTTCCCGAAAGCATAAAGAGAATTTGTGCAAATACAAATGCAATCAATATTTCAAGATAAAGCCCGACTTTTATGTATCGGACTGTCAGCACACCCGCAACAGCGCAAATCGCAATTAACGCAATCATTCGGCTGTCATTGACTTTCCAACTTTGCTTTTGTGTAACCATATAGCCAATTGCAAGTGCCGTTATTTCAGGAAAGATTATCTCCCCCTCACCCAATATTTCCGCAACAAAAGTCATTATACCGACAAGTATAAGCGTTAATACATACGGTAATGCGTTTTTAAGTGCTTTTGTAAAATTCAGTTTCCTCATTTTTTATACTTCTACCCACTTTTCAATTCAAACTAACAGCACTATTGTATCATAAATCTGTCAGCATTAACAGACAAAATTTATTCACAGATTTTTTCCTTTAACAGCGTATCTGTCATTATGCGTGGATATGCAGGTCTTGCAAAAGACGCTGTACATATTGGAGGTTCAGTATATGATAAAAACGGCGCAGAAATTAGCGGAGTTTTTTTAAGTCACCTACGGTCTAGGTATCAAAATATAAATATTTGTACAGCAAAGCCTCCTGCAACTGCTTAAATTCGTTGCAGGAGGCTTATTTTATTCCGATATTTTCGGTTTCATCATTATATATGTATAAAAATTCTTTCGATCATTGTAAAATTTTACATAGCCGTTGTATCTGTTAACAGTTGTTTTGATTGATTCAAGCCCGATAGCAAAACCGTTTTCTTTTGTTGAAGCATACTTACCATTTTTCTTTTTTATGTAGCCGTCAAAGCTATTTTGGTCATCACAATAAAAATATCACCGTTTTCGATGTCAGCCTTAAAGCTGATTTGCCATCCGGGTTCATCTATGGTAAGACAGCCCTGAATTGCGTTATCGAGCAAATTTCCCACTATTGAGCATATATCCACATCGGCAACCTTAATATTTTCAGGTATATCTATATTCCAGTTACATCTGATTTTGTTTTGTATTGCCTCATCATAATAATATTCTACAATCGCATTCAGTGCATTATGCTCGCAGAAAATTTTTTGTGAATGTGAATCCTCCACAGTTTCATTGTACTTATCAAGCAAATTGATAAGTGCGTGTGTATCATTGCTTTTAGCAAGCCTCACAGAGGTTCTGGCTACCTGTCTGAAATCGTGTCTGAGCCGACTTGTATCCTCAATATACTTTTTAAGGATATTATACTCCGTTGCCTGAATACCGAGCATCTGTGCATTCTGTTCGGCATTTGCCTTATTGGTAACAGCCTTTGCAATTATGTAAAGCATAAACTGAAACAGCACATAGAATATCAAAAACGAAGTGTCTACTACAATGTATATTTCAAATAATCGCCCCACATTTACTGTTGAATAGTCCTGTGGCACCATAAGTATATTTGCAACCGTGATAAGCATAGGTATAAGCCAAATAAACCTCCATACATTTTCAAGGTGATAGTCATCTATAAGCCATTTTATTTTTGGCAGCATCAAAGCGGTAATAATCATAAATCCTACAATTACAATCCATTGGGCAATCAATCCGTAGGTTTGCAAATCGCTCACCTTGCCGTTTTCGTTTATATGAGCTTCTATAATATAGCTTGAAAGTCCTGCAAACGAGAACACCGCCATTACCGAAACAAACACATACCACAGTTTTTGTTTACTTATTTTGTAAAACACAAAATATATTACCATACATATTAAAGTCAGCGGAAGTAACAATGCGTTTGTATCAGGCGAAAAACGGATTTTTATTATACCGCAAATGACAGAAAATATTGATAAACCCACAATTATCCACGCCAAAAAAACCTTCCCGTTAACCTTGCAATGGTGCTGTACAGGAAGAATACATATTATTGCCGCCGGAATTAAGGTTGCATATTCGGCTGTTACCTGAAAAATTTCTTTTAACAGACGGATTGGAAATTACATCACAGCCTAAAAATTGCTATTTAAAAGAATCGGGAAATGATGTTGAATTTTCAATTGATGCAAAAGATAATAAAAATGACGCAAAGAGTATAAGTTATCAGTGGCAAACCTATAACTCAAAGTCAAAAACGTGGACTTCTGTTACAAATAACAAATCGAACGATCCGAAAAAATATGTCTTTGAGGCAACTGAAAGCAGCATAAACACACCGATAAGATGCGTTGTAACAAAAATGAAGGAATCAGCCGAAAGCTATGTAGCAATCTCGGATATTGTAACGGTATTGTCGATAGATGAACACACGCATACATTTGACGACAACGGCTTCTGCTCAACTTGCGACGGTTATGAGACTGCCTTATTATGTCTTGCAAACTCTGTCGATACTGTGCATATATTATTTTTCTTCTATACTTTGGTACAAACACTACATGGTATTTGCACATCCATTTTGTGTGGGATAAACTATTTGTTTTATTTGCCATTAAAATCACCTTTCTTTTTTACAATAGACTTGAACATTCTTATTGTAATACGATTGGTGATTTTTTTGTATAACTTTTTATGCACACCCGCATAGCGGGTGGTTGTTTGTACCACGCAAGCGTGGCACTGGGTAAACCCATTAATAAAAGGGACTGTGAAAAACAGTCCCTTTGTCGGTTATTCGTTTTTACTGCTGTTCATAAAACAAATCTGCCCAGGCTTAAATTTTGTTTCTTCGTTTTTTCATATAGATTACAACTGCGGCAGAAATTATCAGAGTGAACAACATTGCTGTCAATATTATTCCGCCTGTTTGAACTGCTTCTGCATTGTAGTTGATTTGAGTACCGTTATCTGCGGAGTCAGTCGGGCTTGTTTCGGATGTTACCGAATCCGATGGATTTGGTACGGTCGGATCAGTCGGTTTGGTCGGGGTAACAGCTGAATTGTCAACGATTACATTTGCGGTATCGGTAATACCGTTTACCGCTGCAGTAATGACGACTTTACCCTCCTTATGACCTGTAACAACACCAAAATTATCAACCGTTGCTATGCTTTCATCAGATGAAGTGTATTTAATCTTACTGTTTATCTGTGAAGAAACAGGCTGAACAGTCTTGTCAAGTTTTTGGGACTCATCAACCTTTACGGCAACATCGTCTATGCTCAGGGACTGAACTTTTTCCGGAACAGGCTTTGATGTAAGACCGGGATAGAATTCAGAAATTACATTTATGTCTTCCTCTGAATTGCGTGTTTTCCAATCATTTTCGTTCTTATCGGAAATCAAGCATTCAAGATATGCCGTATCGGTTCCTGTCTTTTCAAACACCCGTGAAGGAATATCGTCGGATATAAAGCAAACCTCGGCAGTATTTCCGATTTTGATGCTGTTTATCTTCTCTTTGCCAAAGGAGGTGTAAATCGGATTTTTCGCCTTATAGCCGTCCTCCATTGCTTTACACATTTCTTCAACATCATAATCAACAAGCCTTACATAATCTCCGCCCAAATAATCTTCATTGCCCTTATTTTGAACCATTGCACGAACAAAGAACTTAGCGTTGTCGTTATCATCGGTAATCAGGTTGATTTCGGACAATGTCAGTGATGTAATGTCAAGGTTTGCACCCTGCTTGAAACTGAATGAATCGGAAACGAGCTTTTCTTCTCCGTTTTCAGTTACTGTGAAATACATTGAAACCTCGTCTGCTTTCTTATCATCGGGAAGAGTGTAATAGAAATCAAAAGCTTTTGCCTCTGCCGAAAGCCATACGCTTTCCTTTGTACTGTCATAAGCTTTTCCGTTTACATACAGTGTTACGGTTACATTTCTGCCCGATTTGATGCCAAGATTTTCAGCGTGACAGGTAACATTGACTGTTTCACCGCCTGTTGGATAATCGTTGCCGAACTCGATTGCATCTATCGCCTCAGGCATATGATATTCAGAATCCGTATTATATTCGGAAACAACAAACATATTGTTTACATATGTACAACCCTCATCCGTAATCTTTCTGTCAAAGGCATTAAATGCAGTAAGCAAGTCACCATTTTCAAGAACTACAGCTGAGAAATTGCCTTTATACAGACCTGCGTTTTTGCTTCCGTAAATACCGTTTTCTGTAAGATAGGTCTTGCCTCCCCAGTAACCGTTAAGCAGATATATCGGGTTGTCAAGTTTTTCGGTAATCGGATTTGAATTTTCGTCATACATAAGGACTCCGTTGGGATCGAGTTTACCTACTTCCGTAACCTTATCAAAACGGTTGAAAACAAACTGCCTTGCCCATATTTGTTGTTGATTGCTCTCGGTTGTTGTCCACAATGCGTAGATATCACCGCTGCCGTTGGTGAAAACCGAGAAGTCATCGTTTGTGGTATAATCGTCTTTTTCGGAAATGAAGTTAGGCTCAACATACGAGTCGCTTATCTGCGAATATCCGTCTGCATCACTGTAAAGTCCGTTTGTAAAAATGTTGGTAATATTCTGATAAGCATATGCTCCGTTACACTTGTAGAACAACAGAGTATTCTCTACACCTTGAGTGTTTATGTTAATGAATCTTGGATTAGCCGTGACATATCCGTCCTTTGTAAGACGCATTGGATTTGATGATTTCATTTTTCCGTTGTCCACCTTAAAGCTTCGGATATAAAGAGAATTGTTTGTTTCAAACTGTGATGAATCAAAATCGCTTTCAACCTCAAATTCATCAATAGAATCAAGTGTAAAGCCGTATGTGTCGGAGGCAACATATGAAAGCAAGGTTTCGTCACCGTATGAAACGGCATCAAAATATTTGAGATACTTTCCGTTGATTGATAACACTTCTCCTGCCGACCATTTTCCCGTTTTAGCACTGTAGGTGGATGTGAGCAAAGCGGTTGGCATTGACTGCAGCTCCTCAATAGTGGTATCAAGGGTAACCTTTTCCATGTTCATTGACTGGTAGAACATCTGAACAGAATCGCTCAAGCTGTTGTACACAACCTTTGGCATCATATATAGCTGCTTTTTGCTTTTGTCTGATATCACCCTATAATCGTGGAATTTGCCGCTTTCCTTATTATAGAAAATAGTTGCAATGCCGACTGAATTCAGCAAATCACGGTTATTGCTGCGTGACGCTATCATACACTTGTTCCAAGCGATAAGGATATCATCTCCACAGTCCGTCATAACTGCATCGTGGTCTATTTTTTCGTAATCCTCTGTAAGCTGTGAAATTTTTTCAGAGGTTTCTTTGCCGTAAGCGTCTTCAACCGCACGCTTTAAAAGTGAGCCTGAATCAACAATGATGTCTGATTTTTCATCATAGATATAGAAATGAAGAACATTATTCTTAGATGTTGCGATATCTGTTGACGTACTTACGATAAGATATCTATCATTGCCGATTGAAATAATTTCGGGATTTACGAGTGTGTCGGTTGACTGCACAACCTTTTCTTCGGCCACATTTCTCGGAACAGTTAATTTTTTGGAAGTTTCTGCTGTTGAAACAACCATATCCTTTATCGTTGTATTTTTAAGCAAATCAGTTTCTATCTTAGACTGAAGTCTGCTCAAATTCATAACATCATTTGAATCGTCGAGAGTGTTGAACATTTCGGTCGTAAAGAAGTTGTCGCTCCAAGACGCTTTAAGGAACAAAAGTTCAAGCGTTATACTGCCTGACATTCCGACAGTTCCGACTCCTCTGAGATAATCATTAAATTGGATATCAAACTTAAAGTCAACACCGCCCGATGCAGAGAGCAAGCCGTCAAAGCCAACGCCAACACCCGCTCCGAGCCCGATTTTCAGCTCATATACACCCTGGAAAGTTGAAGCGTTTGCATCATCGAGCTGATCGAGAGTAAGAGCAACCGATGAACCCGTTTCGCCGTCATTGTTTGCAAAAATGCCCATATAAATGTTTACATTAATTGAAGCCGTAAAGTATGCAAAACACGGAATATAGCACAGCACAAACGGCATACTCACTCTTATTGAACCGCCTGCGCCTGCAATAAACAGGTTTCCGACAAAATTCCATTCGCCGTTATCGTCAACATAATAGTTGCCCTGATAACACAATGTAATGCTGAACGAGAATTTACCGCCGTTTTCATATTCAGCGAATCGGTAAGTGCTTGACCTATGGCGTTTTTTGGAAGACCTGAGGATGAATTGTTGGCTGTATCGTAACCGTCCAATATGTTTCCGAGCTTTTTCGCCTTATCAAGAGGACCTGCCGACGCCCATGTGCTGTCTTTTGAAGCGGCATCTTTCAGCTTGCCGAAGCTTACTCCGATTGTAAGTGTATTGATTTCGTGACCGTCCTTGTCTTTTCCTGCCGTACCCGAATTGATAATCGGGGTAAAACCTTTTAATGAAACAGTAGGACTTACATTTCCCAAAACAGGGATAGGCTGAGCCATTGTACTCGGCGCACCCACATCAGGCGCATAGGTTATTGTATCTATTACCGAGGTTGCAACAAAGTTGTATCCTGTATCAAACTTTTCGTAGCTTGAATAGATTTCGTTTGCATTACTGTCGTAACCTTTCCATAACATTTCAACATAAAGCCTGTCACCCTGCTTTACCATTTCCGAAAGTGTACTTGCCCAATGCGAAACCGTCTGACCTTTTTCAAGCTCAACATCATATTTAGATTTTATTCCGTCCTCATTTTCAATGCTCCAGCGAACAAGATTGACAGGTTTGTCGACACTCTGCCCCTTTGTGTTAAGCGACAGATCAAACTGAACGGCATTTGCGGTTATGAGTGTAATGGTATCGCCGTAAACCGTTCCATCCGAAGAAACTGCGTTAATCCTTGTGGGAACAACACCGTTTGTTTTATACTGCAATTTTAACTGTGCCGTTATACTTGTTTCATTACCGGATGAAAGATAGTCAGCCATATTGATATTGCAAATATAGTAACGGTGATTGTAAAATACCAACGCTCTGTGGATTTCGTCCTTTGATGCCGAAATTTTTACTATTTCGGAGTTTTCACCGTTAGGATTTGATTCAAGGCAGAATTCACCGTTCTCATCCGACACAGCTGAATAGCTGTCCATAGTAATCTGTGCTCCGCTTACAAGGTTGTATGTATCGGTTTGGCTTGTCGGCGGATTTATAACCGTACCCTCCTGCAGCATTGTTTGTCCGTAGAAGTTAAAGGTTTGATAATCATTGCCTGTTTTTTCAAAGGTCAATGTAATATGGTTGTCATTGAGATCATAAGGGTTTTGTATTGCAAAGAAGAAGCTATTTCCGTAATAGTTTTTTGTCTGATGCGACGCACTGTCAGTATAGCTCCACCTTGCACGGTAGCCTTTGTCAGGCTGAGCATAAAAAGTGATGATTTCATTTACCGACATATTATTAAACACAGTATCGGTTGCACCGTCCTGTGCCGAGTAGCCTTTAAGTGTAACCGAACCGTCGGAATTTTTGACTGCATACTTTCCGTTTTTGCCGATAAAATCACCGTTGTCGGGATTTGTAACCTTTAATACAGTTGTTGTATCGGCAAGGCTGAAATTCGGAGTCACCGAAAAATACAAATCCGAAAGCTGTACATCAACTGAAAGCGTTCCTGTATTTTTGGTTATAATATCGGCAGTTGACAGCAAATTATCTGTTGACGCCGCCCTTGTGTCAAGCTTCATATTCCAAAGATGTGACGAAATTCCGTCGGCATATTCAAAATTGAATTTAAGGGTATCCGCAACAAGGTAGTTATTTGTACTCTCTCTCGGTTTAGTCCAGCTCAGCGTACCGATATGCTCGTTTGAATAATAGAATTCGCCCTTGCAGTTTTCATTATCGACAACAAATTTCTGTCCTGTTGTTTTTGTGTTGTCAAAGCTTTCAACACGCAAAGAAGAATTTGACACCGTATACACAGGCTGAATTACTATCTTCTTATCCTTTATATATGAAGCATATTTTTCAAGAATTTCAGAGGTAAGAGTAAACGAATCGCTGTCAAGCTTATAAAGCTCAGAATGATTTGAGGTTTTTCCGCTTTCACAGAAATACACACCCTCAAGCTTTACCAAGCCGTTAAACTGAGTATCAATAGCCGCAGAAACAGCCGATGTTTCATCTCGGTAAATATCAAAGGTTGCACCTGTGTTTCTGTCGCTGTCATGCATAGACGCAGGGTCAACCAGAAGAACATTTTTTGCGACCTGAACATTTGAAAGCTTGCCGTCAACATAAATTGCCGTAGTGTCAGGCTCAATAATGCTCAGGTTATATTTTGTCATATTCAATCGAAGATTGTGGTTAAGATTTTCAGCACCGCGATTATAAACCTTGTAACCGGCATAACCCACTACCGCACCCTTGTGAAGAGCGAGATAGAGATAATGATCTCCCTTAACCTGATTCTGATCAAGATTAGCTGTTCTTTGAATAAACGAATCGCCGATATTTGTCATATTTCAGCAACCGCCTATACCGCCGAGTTCATGCACCCAATCATAGTTAGAGGTATTCGACTGAAATTTATCGGTATCGGCAACATAAAAAAGTTGGTCGTCAGACGCTGTTGAACCGCCGAAGTTATCAATTGCAATTGTGATTGAATCAACACCGGTAAAGTTAATTTTTTCTCTTGAACGGGCTGAAACGCAGTTATTCTTACTGCTCCAGTTGTTATCGTATTCAAGCTTCATATCAGCACCGTCCGCTTTATATGCGTGATTCTGACTGCCTGTACCTCTGTCCGTAGCGGTAGCAACATCAAACTGTGAGGCGTCGATTATCTGAACTCCTCTTGTGCCTGTGTTTGTGTCAACCATTGAAGATGAAACATATTCTTCCGAAGCCGTGAGAGTGGTTAGATGTCTTTCCTCTGCGGCTGCCATATCGGTAATGTTCACTTTTCTTGTCTGACTTTTACTGTCGGCAACGGTTATGTCGTCAAGACACACATTAAAATATGTGCCGTTTTTTGCACCGTCAAGCATTGTAACCGGAATTTTAATTTCAGACATTCCGGGAGTAAATTCAAGCGGCATTTGAACAGCCTTGTATGCCTGACCTGCTTTTGCGGTAGCGGATTCGGTTCTTATTGAAAATGTACCTGTAGTACCCATATTACCTGTTCTTTTTACGGTAACATATGCTTCATCGCTGTTTGGGTTTACGCTTGTATCGACAAGCTCCAGATATGTAGGAGAAATTTCCCTGTCTTCAAGTATTGTAAAGGCACAGCTTGTCTGAGCGCCTATACTGCCACCCGTCGGATTGCAAAGATTCAGTGTAAATTCAAGATTTGCCGTAACTTCATCCTTTTGATGAGTCTGAATATATACGGTCTTAGATTTTTCACCGTCTGCAAAATTAAGAGTAAACTCACTTGAAGTCGGCATTACTTCATTAAGAAGATAATCGTTATACTTGCTGGCATTTTTACGCACCTGCTGAGTATTTTCGTCATTGTTTGACGGATAAATCCTCTCGCTTTGAGTGTGCGTTGCAATAAAGCTGTATTCCTCCATATCGTAATAAGGGTTTGCTTCACCGTCAACGGGCGTTGAAGAGGATTTATTTTCAAGAAAAATCTCGTAATCGACACCGTAACAGGCTGTCAAATCAACTGATTTAACCGTGATTGAAGCCTCACCCTTTGTTCCGCCCTCTCTGAACACATAAACAGCATAAAATTCATCCTGATTAAGCTGTGACGATGAAAGAGGAAACATAAATGCACCGTTTGGATATTCGGACTGCGCCTCCTCGTTTTCCGAAAGATAACGCTTTGCAAGCTCATCATAATCATACAGCCGTGTAAAATCCTTGTCGTTTTCTTTTGCCGTAACCGATAACGATGATATACCGCATAACAAAACCGACAAGCTAAGGATCAAAGCCAGACTCCTTTTTCCTGCCTTTTTAGCATTTTTTACTACGCTCATTACAATTGCACCTCCTGATTTATTGAACTCTGATAATATTATTTTGCTTAATTTTACCACATTATACATAATATGTCAATTGCATTGCTGTAATTATTGTGCAGCTTTTTGAAATAAAAGTTATTTTATAATAATCTTCACAAACAACAAAAAGCACCTTACATATTCGTAAAGTGCTTAATCTGTTTTTTCTGTTTTAACTGCTTTGGCTCTCGGTTTTTGGGGAGCGTCAGGCTTGACCTCTTCTGCAAAACCGCCGTCAATGAGTTCCTTTGCT
>OGPR01000481.1_pt1 | contig 41490 bp, 70 predicted proteins | sample 1552981 | NCBI WGS metagenome assembly OGPR01 (sample SAMEA2580260, study PRJEB22360) | human gut metagenome | biome: human gut; feature: human-associated habitat; material: faeces | place: Denmark | collected 2008/2010 | reverse complement strand
CCAGCCGGACCCGGAGTGCCAGCCGCGCCGGCCGAAGCGGACAACGGCTTCACAACGTCATCCTCAACGTCGTAGAACTCGCCGCCCCACACGGCACCAGCCTCCGGCTTCACCGGAAGATTCGAGGCCACGATGTCGCCACGATAGGTCATGCCCACGGTCGGGTCGTCCAAATCCCAGCCGGACAGGTTGATGTTCACGGACACCATGGATTCAAGCAGACCGGCGATCTTGGTCTGACGGCCATCGGTGGCCTGCTTGTCATACGGACCATACGAGCCGACGTTCGCGCCGGAAGTGATCTTCGCCAGCGGAATACCGGAACGAATGTAAACGGTCGTGGCCTTCGGGCCGACACCGGTCAGATACTTGTTGTCTGCGGTCTTGAACAATTCCGGCACGATGGTGACGGACACCGAATCATTGGTGTTCTTCTCGCCATAACGCCAGGAATTGTCCTCCTCAACGGTGACGATACCGGAGGAATGAACCATCTCTTGAGTCATACGCTCAATCCTTTCAAAGAATCAGTAGGAAACTACTTGCTGCGCTTACGTGCCTTCTGACGTTCCATCACACGCTTGTAAGCGTCGCCCGGCTGACGTTTCGGATGCGAGGTGCCGGACGGGAACTCGGCCTGCATGGCTACCTTGCGTGCCAGAGCATCCTCGGTCTGCTGCGGTTTCCTCTCCACCTTGGAAGTGTCAATCGGGTTGTACGCCGCATACTTCTCAGCCCACGACGCGATGGCCTCCGGCTCCGTTGCGGGGCAGAGGTCGGAAAGAACAGCGTCCGTGATCTGCGGATACTTAGCCTTGGCCTCAAGACGCGCAATCTGCGTCTTCGCGGCCTTAAGCTCCGCATCAGCGGACTGGAAAGCCTTATAGTTGGCCGAAGCACGGTCCTCGTTCTTACGGCTCATAGCCTTCCATTTGGCAAGCTCGTCATTATCGGACGGCTTGGAAGAATCATCGGAACCCTTATCATCAGCCGGAGCGTCATGCTCGACGGCGGGTTCGTCAACCGGAGTGGTCTGAGCATCCTTCACGGAATCCTCGACCGTTCCGGCCTGTCCAACAGTCTTGTCCTTTTCGGATTCGACTTCATTATCCTGAGAGGCCATAAGACCCAATCTCCTTAATATTTAAGCGGCCAGTCCCAAAAAACCGCGAGAATAAGCCAACAGGCTCCGCACATACTGCCAAGCCTGTTTAGTGTGGACTGTCTTTTTGAACTCATACGAACGCCCATCGAACCGGAATTGAACCGAATCCTTGTCGCCATTCAGCAATTCCTTGTATCGGGCGTTGAACTCGGTCGCACGGGCGAACATGCGCTCCATCTGGGCGTGGGTCATCTTCATGTCGGGCAAACGCCATTCCGGCGCATTCGAGTTCACCGGAGCATCCTTGCGAAGAAGCACAGGCCCAAGCTCGCTATTATTGACGACCTTCACGCGAAGCTTCGTCAAATCCGTCGCGCTCGTGGAATAATCACGGCCAGCCGTTTTGCCAGCGGCCTTGTAAATCGTCATCAGATCATCCGAGTTCAATTTCAACCCGGGGTCGTTCGAACCGACGATTGGAGCCACCGTACACTTGCAACGATTGTGCATGGGCATCAAATCAGCCCTCGTGAACGTGTTCGTGGCGGCTACGACGCACAGGCCACAGGAACCCGTCTTCGACAATTCAGGATGGATGACACGCCTGTAACGTTCGACACCGGAACTCCTGTAACGCGACTGGATGGCACGATTCTGCGTCACATACCCGTCAGTGACCGCATTGTTCTCCAACTGGATTTTCGCGGACATCAGCCAAGCCTTAACATGGTCGGCTGCGGACTGGTCGGCGTCCTTCAGAATCTCATCCCACGTCGCCGGTCGAATCTCAGGATTCTTCACAGCCTGAGTACGATACGTGTCGGCGACCCTCATGGCGACCTGCCACGGGTCCGTATTCGCACGGACGACCTCATATTGGGGAATCTCACCCAAACCGTTCACGCCGGCCAGACGCAGCATCGTATCCGCATACGAGATGCCCTGCTGGCGCATCGCCTTCACGAACGCGATATGCTGCTGCGTCACATAAGCCGCAGCGCCCTCGGCCACCGCATCATTCCACCAGTCTGAAGGAGTCAGGCTACGCCACATGTTCCAAGCCCTGCGGACGAACTCGTCAACCAGCTTCAACCGCTGGTCATCCAACGCCTGAACGGCAGCCAACGCGCTATCGGCCATCAGACCCCCATAACGTCGGACGAATCATCCGACGATGACCCATCGGACGGCGCATCGGACGACATCGAATCCGAACCAGAGCCGGTGGAGAACGAATCCAAACCGGACCCGTCACCCAGATACGAATCATTCATCGTCGCATCAGTCTGCTTCGCCGACGAATCCAAAGCCGCGTTCTGCCGCGCCATGGCATTCAGGAAACTCGTATCCTGGGCATCCTGAATCATCTCCGCGATCTCCGTCTCGGTCATATGCAGATAACGACGGGCGATGGTCTTCAACGGAAGAACACCCTTCACCTGAGCCGCAGCCTGACACTGCTCCAACTCGGACGGAAGCTCCAACGGCTCCCAAGTCGTCTCGAAACGCTCCTCCGAAGCATTACTGCCGGAAGCGGTCAACGCCATCTTCAACAGGAGCACGAAAGCGTCATTGGCCCTCATGTTCATGTCGCGGACCTTCAACCGCAGCATACGGGTCGTCAGCTTCGCACCCTCGGCGGAACCAGCCACATCAGGCGAAAGAATCGACAACGGAGTGCCAGTGGCGCCGGCCAGAAGCTTCACATCGGAAGCGGCCGCATTCACGATCGGCGTGATATCCGTAATGGACGATTCGCCAATCTTCGCATCGGCGGGAAGCAGCCACAACGCGGCGGGACCCATCTCGAACAGTTCCGAATAGTCGATCTTGTCACCGGCCTGAGCCTTACCGGCCTTGACCGCAGGGTCGTTCTTCTGGTAATACTCAGGCATGTCGCCGGACACCCAACGCTGCTTGAACGCCTGCATCTCCTGAATGCAGAACCGTTGGAACCGCTGCTGGTCGATGGACCTCAACGTCTTCAAGGAAGCCTCGAACTGGCCCTTGCCGTTAGGAGTGGTCAACTGCACGATAGGAAGGCACCCGCAATCAAGGGCGAACTTCCAATCATCGCCGGAAGACTGGCCCTCCCACTCGAACTGCGCCTCGAACTCCGGGCGCTTCTTCGAATCGTCGTTGGCAAGGTCATACACGGTATCCTCGTCATCGACCGAATCGGAAGGCAACGTGCGCGACTTGACCTCATGCTTCGCGGTACGCGAATAGACGCTCTGAATCTCACCGTCATCATTACGGACGATGCGATACAACGTCAACCGTTCGATCTGCTCTTCCTCGGACCACCCATACACCACAGCCGAATCCTTGTCGTCGGACACAACCGTGCTCCACGGACTCAACCGTTGGATATACGAAGGATTCTCCCTGCCGAGAACCATCGCATACGCGGCACCGTAGATCGCCGCATCCATGAACATGTTCAACGAACGGACATCCATGCCGCACTTATCCCACATGTCATCCGCATCCGTGCTCCGCATCGTCTTATCGGCGACAAGACGAAAACCAGTGGGATGCTGCGACGTGATTACCGCATCCGCAATCGTATGCGCCAGATTCAACGGGCAGATATCCACAAAACGCCTATACACGGCACTGGCCGTAGTGGTCGCCGCCTTCGGCACGGACTGCAACGGAACCGTCTCGCGACCGTCATAAAACGTCTTCAACACACACAGGTCAGGAATACGATTCTGCAAACGCGTCGCAAGACGCGTCAACGCCATACCGTCACCATCAGGCTCGTCATCACCAGTAACAAGACTCTGCATATTAGAAGATGTGGAAGCCATACGAACACTCCAAAAATCACCAGACCCGCTGCGGCATCACCCGCTGCGGACCATCCTCCTCGAACTGGCCCAAATACTTCTCACGCGCCGCATAAGCCAACACGCCAGCCATGCACGCATCGATCTTGTGCGGACTCTTAGGCGTCTCCTTATGAATCTGATAACCCCAACTCTTCTCACGCCGCTTCGCGTTACGGAAATGCGACACAAGACGCGGGTCGGCACACAAAAGAATATTATTCGGGTCAGGCTCCCCATCCTCAACAGGCTCGGGAGCATACTCAAACGACGAATGCGCGCACTGCAACGCACGATACATATCCTGCGACCAGTTATTCGTCCAAAACTTCATCATCGAAGACTGTCCACGGGCGAACACCTTCATGCCACGCCCATACTCAGCCTCCCAGCCGCCAATCATCGACTCGAAGAAATGCGCATCGGCGAAACAGCCGATGACATTGTAATTCTCGAACATACGACGCACGGCGGCATCGAAACCATCACGGTCAACACGCCAATCAGGGTCCGCATTATCAGGCCGCTGCTGCAACTTGATAAGAAACAGCAAACCATCGGACACGCGACAACCAACCAACGCGGTCGAATCATTACGAATCGACCCATCGAACCCAAGCGTGATCTCCTCATCCTCGTCAATGAAATCCTTCCAGACCCCATCCAAACGAGACGACGAGCCGACAGCACGGCCATACAAATCCCTGTAAGCCAAATGCGACTGGATCGCAGGCTCCGTAAGCCACGAATCCTCACTCGACGCACGAGAGTTCAAATAATAACGAATCGAATCATTCGGGTCCGAATCAGGCTGGTAAATCTGCCCCATCAGACCATGAATGTCAACCCAACCATCCTTCGACGGCCCCGGCTCGACACCATCATCACGAAGCGAGAACCCCTCAACCGAATAACCATCGGCATCAACGGCCTCGATACGCCCATCAGGAAGAATGATGTAATCCTTACCATCATCCGAATGGGCGGCAGAACCATACGACTCATACAACGCGTGCTCAAGCTTCTTCTCATCAGGAAAATCCTCGATAGGAAGCGTCGAATACCGATAGTCGAAATACAAGCCCTTATAATGCTTGGAACGGCCAGCCTGAATATCCTCCGCGATCTTCAACGTGTTCTCCGCCACACTGTTCTGACCCGGACGGAAATACGTCGTCATCTCCAACACCCAAGGGTCGGCATCCAACGAACGCTTCGGAAGATTACGCTGAACCGTCTTATACATCGAATGATGCTTCGGCAGCGTATACAGATGCACCTCATCCATCAACGCGAAAGTCTCAAGACCACCATCCTTCGACGCATCACCGGAAGTCGTGGGAATAATCTCCCCACCCTCCGGCAAGCCGATACGGGTCTTCGTGACCTCCATGCCGAAACCCTGCAACTGGGCCAACGGGCCGGAAGTGCAGTTATAGTAAATCGAATCGAAGATATTGCCCGACTGGTCCTCGGACGTAGCCAAACACAGAATCTCAGGACGCTGGACAGGACGGCCAACAGGCTCACCCGGCAGATAATAGTAAGTCTGACCAAGAAACGTATACGTCTCACCCGGCTTAGCCCAATGGTCGAAACGACACGGGCCAAAAGCCTCGAACAAGGCCAGATCATTCCCCAAGCCACTCTTGTTGCAACCCTTCGGACGCCACAAGCTCACACGATTGAACCTGCGCCGACCATCCGGCTTCAACGCATAGGCGTTCAAATAGAACTGGATATACTCAGGACTATGAGTGACAGGCTTACCGGTCGCACCACCGCGACCTATGAGACTGAACGTCTCAACCCACCACAACGCCAAACGTCCAAGACTCCTACGCCTATCCTCATAAGTCAGGTTAGGAATCATCAAATGCATGTCAGCCAGCCGCCTCGATCTTGCGACGCCAAGCATCGATATCCTGAATCACAGCATGATTCGAACCATCCGAAGCAGCATGGTCGTCAGCCTCCGGCACATCGAACTTCAACGCACGCATCGAAGCCGGAGTCCAACCCAACTCGTCAAACAACTGACGCACGACCGGCATCAACGTCGCATAACGACGAGTCGAAAGCATCTCATTGATCGTCGCGAAACCCAACTGGACAGCCATCCAGGAAGGAGCCGAACGCAACATCGAAGCATTCGGACTACGCCGATACTCCTCATACCAATGAGCAACCAACGGCAACCACTCCCCACCCTTGGGGAAAATCTGGTTAGCCGGAGGCAAATCAGGCCCCAACTTCCCATCAGGAATCTCCAAAACCTGATTACCGGAATCACTCGTCTTCCTGCCCATAACATCACTCCCCGCAAAGCCCCATTACGGGACGACAAGCGCGAAGCCCGTTACGGCACTACGCGCACCTGCGATGAACGACAATCCGATTAGCCAACGAGTTTTCACCACCCTGCTCCAACGGCACACGCCAAGCGCCAACCGGAAAATCATCACTCAAAACATCAACCGACCGGTCAAGCGGCAACTCACAAACCGGACACGTATGAGAACACGCGTTCCACTCGTCCTCGGCAGTCCAAAAACCAGTAGGAACACTCCCCCGCCGCCCGACACGGGCATTCGACCGAGGCTCCCACAACACCGACTTCAACGGCTGCGGAGTACGATTGGGAGCCGCACCCTCAGCCTTCAAACGCTGGAAACGCTTACGACAACGAGCCGAACAAAAAGCCTTGTCCCGACGCTCAGTCTCAAAAAAAGAGCCACACGCCAGACACGCACGACTCATACGACGCTTACGGGCACCACTGCCACTACGCCGCCAACGATCATAATGAGACCTACACATCCCATGAGCATGAACAGGCCCATCACACCCATTCACACTGCACTCACCCTCAGCTAACCGAACGCGGGATGCCTGTACCAACGAGCCTCCTCACGCTCAACCCTCTTCCTTCGCCGCACGTCAGCCGACTCCAAACCAGTCTTATAAGCATGATGCGCACGGCAAAGAACCTGAAGATTATCCCAAGAATCATCATCCGGCTGACCATCCTCGGCACGAACGATATGATCGACCTCATTCGCATGAGCGCCGCACGGACGCAACACGCCATCATCACCGATCACCGGATACTGGCAACGCCAACCGTAATAATTCAACACCTTACGACGCGTCCGCTCCCAACCAGGATTGAACCGTTCCTTACGATGCGACTTATTCCAATCGTTGGTCATCACCACTCCTCAGTGCTTCAGGAGGGAGTCGAACCCTCACGTCACAGGACAACGCATTTTGAGTGCGCCGCGTCTACCATTCCGCCACCAAAGCAAAAGAAAACAGGCAATCCCCACGCCAACACTCACCACAAAACATGGGGATCGCCCGGCATCTAACCCAAACCGCCATAAGGAAATCCAATGGCAAAAAATGGCTTTTTACCGCCAGCCACGGCGCGCGGATGCTGAGGGAGTCGAACCCCCGGACCGTTCCCGGTCGCCACCTTAGCGAGGTGGTGCAATAAGCCACTCTGCCAAGCATCCAAAAGCAAGAGCCGCCGCAACGACTCAGGAGACTGTTCCCGCAGACTAGGCGGGTCAGCTGAAACTAGAGCCGCCACAAGACGACTCCGAAGACCTTTCCCACAACCTGTGGGTAGGCTGAGCACAGCATGTTGGACTCGAACCAACATCAACGGTTTTGGAGACCGCCATGCTACCGGTTGCACCAATGCCATATGTGGATGGTCACACCCATGAAGCGTGACCATCCACCGAGTCGCCGTTAACGGAAGCGTCCGCCGCTTTCATCACCAGACAAGCCAACACCAGCGGTAGGCACTTGCCCTCGGGGGTAGTACTACTTCCCTAACGCGGAATGTGAAGGATTCGAACCTCCGGCACTTCACAGTGCGACTGCTTTCGGGACAGTTGCATTAAACCACTCTGCCAACATTCCAAACCCAACTTAGTTATTGTCCAAGTTGGCATGACAGCGGCATGGTGGACTGGCTTTTACCACCAACGGCAAGGAACGTGGTCGTTTAGCGCCCCGTTTGGCCGTGCCTCCCCTTCGGTCGTCAACCGCCTGACTAAGGCAGGGAGCCTCTTGACATCCACAAGTTCCATGTTGTCTGTTCGAGCAATGCCTTCGGTTTCACGGACAGCTACCCCCATGAAACCTAGAGCAAACCTCGGGAATCGAACCCGACAACCAAAAGGCTGTGCCAACAGGATTGCAAGTCAGCCCCAAAAAACAAATGGCGCAGCCATATAGGCGACGCCGGGCGGGACCGGCACAAGAAACGAGGATGGACGCAATCTCACGGACAATCCAAAAACACACACTATATTCCGGGATTCATCCACCCTCAAAGGGTCCCCAGCCGGATTCGAACCGGCAACTCACCACGCATAGGCAAGAGAGCCAGAAACCCATGCGCGACTAACACTCCCACAAGAGCGATAGGAACCATGTGCGAGATCAAACGGCGGTACCAACAAGCCTCTCGCATTGGACTTGAAACCGGATCGCACCTTACCTAGGAAGATGCCATCTGCGGACAGTGAGAGATTCGAACTCCCGGACCCGTTAGAGTCGGTCGCTTTCGAGGCGACTACCTTAAACCAGACTCAGCCAACTGTCCCTAGCGGTGCTCCTTATGAACACAAACGTCCCAACGGTCGGAATCCTTAACCAAGAGACAAGGAGCACCACCGAACCGCTTGCCGGAATGACACCCACAATGACGCCATGCGTCCTCCAAAATTCATTCCGACATGCGACAGCATACTCATACCTAACGTTGCATCAACGTTGCAATGGAAACGGCGTAGAATACGGCGTGTCGCGTGGTATGCTGAAGACAATTTCAATGTGAACCCAACATCGTCGTTGTCGTGTCACGTTTCATGCGCGGACTTTTTCAGACGGCGCGCACTATTTCTACCATTGACCCGACGGCCCTGACGGGCACACCCGGAGGACCCTCCCCCAGCCCCGGTTGGAACGTTTGTTCGATGGTACAAATGTTCGTTCGTACAGTTGTACGTATGCGCGTCATTGTGTCGTACTCCTTATTATTTATATCTATCTTGCTCAATATTTTTTGTCCGTATTTCAGTATCTTGCTTGACTTTATTTTTCCTTGTGCTACTCAAACTCTTTTTTCGTTTCATTTACCCCCTACCTATGTTTCGACACGCCGATAAAACAGCGCTGTTTCAACGTTTTAGCGTTGTCTGTTTTCTCAATTTGATTACATCCGATTGGGTGTGTATAGTGATAACCAACAACCGGTTAGGCAGTCAGCCTAGCGAGGTTGGTGTGACACTCTAGACCACACCACTCGCAACCGGCTGTAGCAAACGGCAGATGAAGCCGTGGCGGTTAGGTGCCTAGGCACCGCATAGCCTAGCCTGAAACGGTTAGGGGGGCGTATCGAGTGTATGCGCCGGAAAACTGCCATGAGTGGAACGTTGGTCACTGTGCTGAGGTGCAGTGTCTCGTCTGCGAGTGTTGCGAGTGTTTGATAACAGAAAAGTGTTACCGAAGGCCGGTAGTTTGAGCTTCACCCCCTTTTTTTGGGGGTTAGGTGGCGGCGTTTTTCGGGGTGTGTGCATAATGCTCACTATGTGAGCGTGGTTAGCAGTGCTAATTTTGCCTAGGCAGTGTACGTAAACTCGATTGACAATGTTGAGCGCGAGAACTCGTAAGGGGGTACCGCCGACGTTTGGCGTAGTGTGAGAGACTACCGCCAATGAGGATAGGCCGATAGATAGGTGGCAATGTCAATGTTTCGCCATGCGTGAGCGTGGTTGGCGGCATTGACTGTAAACCACGGCGTAACGGGTTGCGAGGGTAGACATATCGTGGCGCCCGTCAATTGCTTTATGGGCGGTTGACCACAAACGTCTTACGTTTGGGGGTTATGCGGACATTAAAAGTCTATAGGGGGTGCGTATGCGCCTCTGCGCCACTTTGCGGGTGGTGTTAGCCAAAAACAAATCTTCACGGGCGTAATCCGCAAGGGTTGCGCCCCTCTCGCCACTGTTTAGACCATGAGGGGGTGCGATACCCTCTAGTGGCACGCAATTAACCAATCAACACTAGACCTTAAGGGGGTTTATTATGGATGCCAACGAAGAAATGGCTGTAAAAATCGTTCGCGACTGTCTCACTACGGCGCGTGAGTCCCTACCGTCTTACGTATCACGCCTTTGGGTGCGTGAAATGCCGGAGCTTGAATTTGTAGGCACCTCGGCGGCGGGATCTGTGGTACGTCATGCGCTTATTGCGGCGTTTCGCGTTGCGGCAATGCGGTCCACGTATGTCGATCTTGCAAGCGACTTCGCGCCTGATGTTCGGATTACGCGCGTTCGCGCCAGTTGCCGTCGTGTCTCCGTCTACTGTGAGACGAATACCGGATATGTCTACAAGGTGGTGTGTGTGCCATTGTGGGATACCACTGTTTCCGGTTCGCTGCCGCCATGCCCTATGACTAAGGCCCTTATGGCTAAGGTTGGCACGTGCGCTTTTGGGGATGCCGGTTGGAATACGGTCATGTGTGATTATGTCAATCTCGTTTGACTTATGTAGTCAACAATACAATAAGATTAAATAAAGGGGGAGCTATGTCTGATTATGACAATCTCGTGCAATGGTGCAAGGATATGCGTTCTACGCAGATTGCGCGGCGTAATCGTGCGTGGAATTTCCAGCACGCTCATGGCGTTGATCCGTGTGATGTCGCGTGGAATGCCGACGCCATAAGGTGGGTTGACGGCGTGGTGTATGTGGTCAGCCGCAATGTCAAGCGCAACGGCGAGCTGGGCGAGCGTTACGCCGTGGTCACGGCTGAGCAGTGGCTTGACATGCATCGGGTTCCGGGCGATGAGTCATGCGTCGCACGGCTTGAATCCTACATGACGCGAAACTAATTGTAGTCAACAATACAAGTGAGGTGTTTATTATGACTGGGAAGATCGAACTATCTGTGAACATCAGCGTGGAATGGCGGCGTAGTGCGATGTGGGGAATGTGCCCTACCGCTACCGTTGGCGCACTACTGGCCGAGGACGGCGTTACTGTCAGGCGTGACCGTGGTTCCGGCCATGCGTCCGGCTGCGGGTATGACAAACTCTCTGCGGCGGTGGATGAAGCCATGCGTGAGTTGCCGTTGTGGCAGACGTTTCTCATGTGGCGTGGATTCAAGCACACGTATGCGTCGATTCCATACAACGGTTCCGATAGGCCGCTATATGGGCTGAAGCGTTGCGATTACGGCTGGGAGATGAACGCGAACGCGTGCGGCATGGGAACGATTATCGACATTTTCACGGCGAACGGGTTCACCATGACGTCGCATAGTGGCGATGCCTACGATTTTTACCATTTCGATCGCGTGGTGCCGCGTTCGTTCCTGAAACTCATCTGACTTGTAGCCCTCTGTGGGCTATGGCGCGGCCTAGCGGGGTTTTGTGGGGTGCGATTCCTCACCCGCGCACTGTGCCGTCGTATGGCGGCTAATCAGCATTCTCTATCTCTATGAAAGTGGGTAATCATGTCTGGGTTTAATTCCGTTGATGATTTTTACGACGTCATGGCGGGGCGTCATGGTTTGCACGAGTCCGAACAGTCCGGCAGCACGTTGGAGTTGTATTCATGCAATGGTGCCGAGTTCCCGGACGGTCTGGACGGTTGCAGCCTTGACGTTATCACAGCGCCGTCGCCTGAGTTCCTTGCGTACATGCGTGGGAATGATAGTCCGGTGCCGCCGCCCGGGTACAAGGATATGGCCGACGAAATTAAGGGCATATGGGACGTGTACAACCACGGTTCCGCCGAAGCCGATTGGGGACGGTTGGCTGACTTGTATGACGCGCACAATCTAAGCCTGAGCGTCATTGCCGATTACGAGTTCATGGATTGGCCTGAGACGTTAGGCGACATACTGAACGGCAAAGGGGCGGACTGCTGGAATCTCGACGGTATGGCGTGGCACCTGTACAACCATGAGGAATGCACTGTCGATGATTCTGAGGGCGCATGGCCCAGCGTTGACGACTTGCTGGACTTCATATCTTCCGATGACGTTGAGACGTGCGCCTATGCGCAGCAGTTTGTCGAGTGTATGGATTCGGGCGACTATGTGGCCGCGTGCAGGGCGCTTAAGGCTCTCGACTTGGAGCTGTGGTATTCGGGTCTGTCTTTGACGCTCTCTTGCTGAAATCAATCAATCTATTTGAAAGTGAGGAAAACGAATGTATGTGAGTGAGGTTCGCAAGGATAGCGACTTGTATGAGAGGCTGCGGGAGGTCTGGGATGGCGTGGATTATTCCGGGTTGCCGTCGTTCGAACGTGTGTTGCCGGATATTTTGAAATGGGTGGATGGCATACGTGCCGTCGATACGGTTTTCAACGATCATACGTATCAGGTGTCTAGGCTGTCGTATTTCGACGATGCGCTGGATGAGAGCAATATCGAGACGGCTGTGAAATGGCTGTCTGAGTATGATTATGTGTCCCGCGCGTTCTGTGGTGTCGGCTATGCGATTGAGCTTACGGACGGTTACGGCGAGCTGTCCGAGCAGGCCGTGGTGCAATATGCCATCAATTTGATTTTGGGTGATGGCCGTTACTATCCGGTGCTGGATGAGGATGATTACGAGCGGCGTGAGACGGCATGGCTGCGGGACTACTTCGATGGCGAGATGTCGGATGACATGCTGGATGGCGCTGACAGGGCTGCCGTGTTCGAAGCGTGGCGTGACGCCACGGATGCGGTGTCGGGCGACATGCATGTGGACACGGCGAAGCTGCCTGAGTATGTCAAGATGGCTAAGGCGGTGGCGTGATGCGTGATCGTAAGAGGATTCTGGGCGCTGTCGTAATCATGGTTGCCGCGCTGGTTGTCGCGTGTTCGCCAATCTGTAATCCTAGGCCGGTTGCCGACCCTCATGGGACGCCTGAGCAGCAGTGGTCTTGGTGGCTGGGCGAGTATGCGACGGCTGACTATGGTCAGGCTGATTTGGCTGGCTACACGTCGCTGTCGGATATTCCGCAATGCGAGATGGAGGACGGCAGCACTGGTGACGGCTACGAGCGCATATGCGAGTGGCGCGGCGGTTCCGCTGGCAATCGTATGGGCGAGTCTTACGTGCTGGTTGACGGCAGCAAGGTGCTGTCGTGGAGCGGCACGGGGAAATGAAAGTGCCGGTCTCAGGTAGGACTGCGACCGGCCATGCAATCAATATTCACCACTAATTGCAAGGAGATTCTATCATGCCGTTTTCATTGTTGGGTGACGGAGAGTTTGAGTTGCGTCCTGAATATGATTCGGCCAAGTCGTTCTATGGCAAGGCTCGTGTCACATTCATGGGTGACGGTTCCGGCGCCGGCGTGACTCTGACATCATACGAGACGCCGATTGTGACCCTGTATCTCACTTCCAAGGGTGAGGTTGGGAGTGTCTTCTGGATTCATCGGCATCCGGCCGACCTGTCCAATACGACGTGGCGTCATATCCGTGAGTTTTTCAGGCAGGCCGGGCTTAAGGCTGATAGCAAGGCGCAATGCCTGCGTGACTATGCGCGGGGGCTTTACTGACATGGCGTGCCTGTGGACTGTGGAATATGTCGGCGGCGCTCTCAAGGTGTGGCGTCATAGGTCTCAGGCTGACGCCGAAGCATATAAGGCCGAGGCCGAGGATGCCGCCGTATCCGGTGACGTGCTTGTCTCATGTGAGGTCGTGGACAGTGGTACGGCGCGGTTGCGCATGGTTGACCGTCTGGAACGCGACGGCGTTGGCATGAGGTCCCGTCTCATGCGATTGAGTCTGAAGAATCTTGTGGAACTTACAGATGAGTTCTGCTGTTGAGCGAAAGGAAAGAACGATGAGTGTTGTTATTGATCGGGATGGGCGTCCCGTGTCTTATGAGGCCGCTGTGAATCTCATGGATGACGAGTTGCGGGAGCTGTTGCACGCGAATCTCGCGCCGTGTTCCGAGCAGGAGTTTTTCGACGCCTATTTGGATGCCCACTGCGTCAAGTATGGCGAAGAGTTTCGTATCGATTGAAAGGAAAGAATGATGATTACCGTTGAAGAGTTGAAGGGAATGCCATTGGATGAGCCGATTGGCGAGGCTGTCGTGAATGACATCGAAGTCATGGCGAACACCGGTTTGAGCCATTTCATCAAGAAGAGTTTCGAACCTTGCGAGGGTGTCTACCGTATCGACGATTTCGGCGACTACGTGCCTTATGAGGATTGGCGGAAGTTCTGGTCCGCGTTTCCCGAATGGTGCGAGTGGGTGTTCTTCCTGCATGACAATGCGCATTCCGATGACTATTGGAATTTCACCACGGAAGTATTGGGCAGGCTGACTCCCATTGAAATCGGTGAGCAATATGACGCTTCCTCTGATTACGACATTGACTTCGTGTTCTACACGGAGGCCGACGATGAGGGGCATGTGTGATGGACGCCCATGATTCCGACGTGTGTGTGAATGTGGTCGGCAAGTCGTTGGAGGCCGTCAGATTGCTGTCGAATCTTGGGAGCGGGAACGCTCCCGATTCGGCTTACGTGCTGGCCGCTTACGACCAGTTGACGACTGCGGCGTACCTGTTGCATCAGATTATCCCTTGGACCAAGGAGGAAAAACAGTGAGCAAACATGGCTTCTTCTCCCCTATCGCCGAATACGATGGGTTCGATTATGCGTCCGGCAGGTCGTTCTGGCGTCGTCGTTCGCTGCCGTCGCTCCTGTGCGAGTGGCTTGGCGAATGGTTCCGTGGCGTGAGGGCGGCTCGCATGGGCTATTCGACCTGGCTGTACGTCCAGTGTTCCGGTGGCTGCATGATTCCAGTGGACATGCTGGACTGGAATGAGGATTGGATTGATTGATGTCGGCGGCGTCCACCAGCCGTCGATGATATGGTGTTTTTGATCGGAAAGGAGTGTGGCATGGGGTTGCGTGAGCTGCGGAAACGTTCGAACATCACGTTGGAGCAGTTGAGCGCGTTGACCGGCTATGACATGCCGAGGCTGAGCCGGTATGAGACGGTTGACGATGACGCTCGGAACATGTTTCTGGGCACGGCGGCATCGTTGGCGCGGATACTGCATTGCAACGTGCTGGACCTGTATCCCGATGAGCATGTGTGGCGAGGCGGCGTGTCCGCTGGCGTCGTCGGATTGAAGAACATCCGCTTGTTCCGTGGGTTGACGCAGACGCAGTTGGCTGGCATGAGTGGTGTCGCACGACCGAACATCTCATGGTTCGAGACCGGTTATCGTCCTGTTTCGCAAATGTATTTGCGGACGGCGTTACGATTGTCTGAGGCGTTGCAATGCGACCCTGTGGATTTTCTTACGGAAGGATACTGACATGGGCATGAGGGAACTCAGACTGAAGCGCGGCATGACGCAACAACAGCTGGCTGACAAAGCAGGGTTGAGTCAGCAGCGTGTAGCGGCGTTCGAGACCGGACAACGTAATGTCGGTGGGATGAGTCTCAATGTCGCCGTGCGCATCTGTGACGCGTTGCATGTCAAGAATCCTCGCAAACTTCTTGATTCTGATTCTGAATCTTCTGCGGATTCTAAGTGATCCGCAGAAGATAATGTTCAGCCGATAGTATCGGCGCGAAAGTAAGGAGGTGGCATAGTTGCCGGGAATAAGCAGGTTTTTCGGCATCGTCATTTACATGTACGCCAATGACCATGGCCCCGTGAAGCATTTTCACGCGGAGTATAATGGCCATTGGGCTAAGTACTCGTTTGATGGCGATTTGATTAAGGGCGGTTTGCCTAGGAAACAGGAACGTTTGGTATTGGCGTGGGCTGAAATACACCGTGAGGATCTCGAATCCAATTGGAAGTGTGTGGAGGCCCATGTGCAACCCGGACACATCGAGCCGCTTAGGTAAGGAGGTTTATTCATGTGTGACGGTGTTGTTTTGGTGACTGACGCTGTTCCGTTGGACGGCCACCGTGTGGCGGTCAGGTTCAGCGATGGTTATAGCGGCGTCTTGGATATGGCTAAGTATTTTGGCTATCCGGCGTTCGCTGGGTTGAATGATCCTGCGGTGTTCGCTACTGCGCGTGCTGGTCTCGGTACGGTGTTGTGGGGTGACGGCGATATAGACGTCGCACCTGATACCGCGCGTGAGGAGGCCGTGCCGTTGGGCGCGTAGGCCGCGTCTATGAATCCCGGTTGCTTTTGCTGCCGGGATTTTGTTTATTCGAACGTGTTTGGCGGGGTTCCCCGTCTGATGAAAATACCCCAAGAGTGTTGCATCACTCTTGGGGTTTCGCTTAAAACAAACCGATTTATAAGCCCTCTTATTCTAGCAAGGGGGCTGGAATGGAGTGTGTGTTATGAGTATCCATTTTTATGCCGGGTATTGGCAGTTTGGTGTCGGCGTTACCAATTTTGAGGGTGAGCCGTATTGTAGCCTGTTGTCTTTTGACTCGCGTAAGGAACGCGACGCTTGGGTTGCTGCGGATCATTTCGACAATAATTGGCATCGTAGCGCGGTGTCGCGTCGTGAGGCGTTGCCGCTTATGCGCGCTGAGCTTGCTGGTCTTTTCGACGGTTATGACGGCTGGCGTGTTGATGGCGTGTTTTATTCGTCCATTGGCGACGCTTTCGCGGCGTTCTTCAAGGCTGAGGCCGCTGCGCATAGGCGTGCGGGTGTCTGATTCATTCAGTCTGTTTGTTTAATTCCAGGGCGTGGCGATTGTGCTGCGCCCTTTGTTTTCAACCTTTTTCTTTTTAAGGGGTTTAAATGTCTAATAAGGTTAACGGTTTGTGGGCTGTCAATTCTGATGGTGTTTTCATGTTTTTCAATTCGGTTGACAGTCCGAGCGTGTGGCGTTTCGGCATGTCGGATGGTGTTGAGTCATGGCGGATGGTTCCAGGTGTTAGCAACGCTCAGGCCGTGCGTGGTGTTGCCGCAGCATACCGTGCCGATGGCGGTGTGTGGCTTGACCCTAACGGCTCGGATTATGCTCAGTCGGTGCGCGAGATTGGTGACGTGCCTTCAATCGTGGAACGTGGCGGATTGATTGCGTCCGATGATTGTGGTGATTATTCGGCTCACGGTTTGAGTCTGCCGGATGTTGACCGTGAACGTGGTTGGGTGTTGTCGTGGGAGCATGGCGGCATGGTTGTGTCGCGTGACGTGTCGTTTCTGACTCCAATGGAGCAGGATCATCCTGAGATGTGTGAGACTTATGATGATCTGCCTGTTGTCGAACCGGTGGCGCCTGTCGTACAGTCGGTTGAGGTTGTCGAACCTGAGCCGGTTACGACTGAGATTCCTGAGATTCCACCGCAGACGGAACCGCATGAGGTTGTCAGGACTTCCAGCGCGGTCATGGTGCGCAAGGTGGTGATTCCTGGCGGTAAGTCGGTCAAGGAACTATCCGACGTGTTCGGCGGGTTCAAACATAAGCCGCGTGGTTTCCGTGATTCCACGGGCCGTCGTGTGGCATATGTCGCGTTCGACGGTACCGGTGGCGTGATCGCATACCGCGACTATTACACGCAAGGCGTTGATACGCAGCTGGAACAGGATATAGCCGACTATCTCGCCGCCCATAATCTCAAGCTTGCTGCGTGACATTCTCCCCCGCCTTACAAGAGGCGGGGGCTTCCTGCTCAAGAAAGGGGCAACAATGCGAAAAGCGACATTCGTTAGAAAATACCACGGGCACGGATACGACGCCCATATGGTCTATCTTGTCTACAGCTATCGCGGGCACGAATACACGGTGTACGAGAACCTAGCCCAAGGCAACGAGCCGCTCGCGTGTCAACACCGCAATGAACAAAGCCAAATAGACCAGTTGATAGAGCAGGAAGAGCAGGAAAAGAACGCGAAGCCGAAGCCATGGCGTTATGAAGATACCGCGCAATATGCCTTCGACCAGTTTCTGAACTATGTCAATGGTGAACCGTCGGACTTCGACTAACCGGTGGCACCCACTGCGGCGGGGCGCCCGCATGGCGCGCCGTGGTCTGGATGGCAGGGCTGGCGATGGATTGCAGAGATTCTTGAATGATGGATGATTTGAAGTCCAACAGAGCTGTTGACCGAGAAAAATAGTGGGGGTGGTTTGAATCCGCCCCCATTCATATGCCATTGTAGATCACTCAGACGGCGCTCACCGCAGTGTGTAGCCAATTATCCCCAATCCGGTAACTGTTCGTCTTCTACCTGTAGTTCCGTGTCCTCGCGTACGGTTGCTTTAATATCGTCGTTGACTTGGTTCGACAAGTGCATGATGATGTGAACGTCTCTCCTGTACCCCAATGGTTTGGGTATGTCTTCTTCACGGAAGTGGTAAGACGTGAAACTGGGCATGATGGCGTAGTCAGCGCGGATTTTTTTCAGCTTGCCCGACATGACGGTGCCATGCTTGCCGTTGATTGTGATTCGCTTGCCTAAGTGCGTGGCGTTCAGATGGTCCGCTGTGATTGTCTCGCTCATTCCGCGTGGTCTCCTAGTTCTCGTTGGTAATTCTTTTGAAGGATGTTTCCGGGCGTGGGAATGTGGTGCCGTTGCTGTTCGTGATCCGTTCCAATTCCATGAACTCTTCGACCGACATGGTGACGCTTATGTTAGTGCAATCATCGGTTATCCTGACGTATTTGCGCGGTATTGTAATCAGTTTGTAGTTTTCGTCACGGAGTTCGTCATACGTATCGATGATTTGCAGGGTCACGCCATTCATGACGTTCGCCCATGTGGTTATCAGTCGTGCGGGTTTTGGCGGACGCTCTTCCTTGTCGGTGCTTTGATAGTGGAATCCGAGTTTTATCAGCTTGTTTTCCAGTTCGTCTGTTTCCTTGGTGAAGTCGAGTACTTTCATTGTGCCTCCTTGGTGGTGTTGTCCTGTGTCGTGTCGTCGCCGCTCATTCCGCGTAGCCTCCTATGTATTCCCAGTAGTTCGCGTCCACGATGAATTCATCGATCGGGAAAACATCGAAGCCTTCACGGTCGAGTTCATCCCAACGATGATCCGCCTGCTCGAATGTGGAATAGACGCCCATTATGCTCACGTACTCGCCGTATTGGGCAGCCAGGCTCCCCCTCATGGTGGAATACGGATACCACCTATCTACCGGGTTGAGCGTGTAATCCCTGTATTCGTCCCTGTCCACAACGTTCGCAGTGACGACGTAGACTCTCATGATTGCTCCTGTCTTGGGTTGTCGAATATCTGTTTGGCGAGTGTTCTTGTTGTCGGCTCATTTGCCGGTGCTGCCGAATCCGTTTTCGCCTCGTTCGGTCGAATCCAGTTCGTTGACTGGCTCGAATTGCATGTGCGCGTATGGTAGGAACACGATCTGCGCTATCCGGTCTCCCTCATGGATTTCAAACGCCTGTTCGCCCATGTTTCTGAGGATTACGCCGACTTCGCCACGATAGTTTGCGTCGATTACACCAGGCGCGTTCATCACGGTGATGTTGTGTTTCAACGCCAAGCCTGAGCGTGGGCAGATTAGGCCGACGTATCCGGCTGGAATAGCCATATGCACGCCCGTATGCACGAGCGTCTGACTGCCAGCGCAGATGATCGTGTCCTCGTTGGAACGTAGGTCTGCTCCACCATCGTTCGCGTGAGCGTAACTGATGTTATTGGTTTTGCCGCTGATTTTCATTTAGTCTCCGAACTTTTCGAGTATAAGTACGCCGATGATGCCGATAATCCAAGCGATTATCAGGATGATTGTGATACCGGCCAGTGCGAGTAGTGGTATCCAAATGGGTGCGAGCACCCATATCCACGAGTATGGGAATTGGCCCCCGATTTTCAGGAGTGCCAACATGCCGGACAACAGTAGGAGGATTAACGAGCAGTCGATGTTGACTCGCATTATTAGTCCTCCGTGTAGAAAGTGAGCGTGTGGAGCTTTTTCTTCGCGTTCAATTGCTCTCCGAACATGCCGTACTGTTTGACTGGTTCGATCACGTCGCGCATGTGATGCGCGTGATAGGTGATGGTCTTGCCCTTGTCGGTGATGCTGATAGTGGCGGTCATCGGATGACTTCTTCCACTAGGGCGAGATTGCTTGCCTGAATGGTTTTGCTGACGCCGTTTCTAAGGTTCTTGAATGTGAATGAAAATGGTTTCATGCAGTTCTCATCTTCGAAGTCGATGATGCATTCCATGTCATCCCAACAGCTAATCCATGGAGAGCCGACCAGTCTGGGTTCGGCGTGAGTGTAGACGATGACGCCTTTCTCACGGTCGGTGTGCGAGTATGCGAATCCGAGATCATTGAGTTTGACCGCGTATGGCGGGTTGGAGAGGTCGATGTTCAAGCCTGTTCCTCCTGTAGGAGCATCCAAATGTTCGTTTCCTTTTCGGGGTTTCTGACGGCGAGCTTGTACACGTCGGACAGCCGGTAGCGTTGCTTGCGCGTGTCTTTGACCGGCGTGACGGGTTTCAGGTCTCCCCTGCTGACCCAACTGCGCATGGTGCCGGGTTTGACGATGATGCCGCATTGCAGGAGCAGTCTGCGGATTTCGGTCTGAGTGCCGGTGATGTGCGTGGATAGGAGTTTGCGTCGCCTGTTCTCACGGATGGCGGAGACCGGATACACTTGACCGCAGTCGGGGCATTTCGGCGCGAACGTGGCGTTTGGAATGACTTTCACGATGCGGTGGCAGTCGTCGGTCGGGCATTCGCCGATGATGATCTGGTCTTCGAGGGTGAAGTCGAGGAGTTCCTGGGCCTTGCGTCGGATGCGGTGGATGATTCGCGCGTAGGTTGGTGTTGCCTTGCTGGTCTTCCACTTGTCGGTGAGCCGGATGTTGCGGATGAGTGTTTCGAGTTTCCGGTCGTATGGGGCGGTCACGTTCAGGCATCGCGCGTATTCGTTGATGATGTCACGGAGGCTTGGAATGTCGTCGATGCCGTTGCCTTCGATGAGTTCGAACGCGGTTTCGCGTAATGGTGCCGGGGAGGTGGCGAGTCCGTTATGTCCGCCGCCTCCGCCGTTGCCTGTCTTGTCCATGCGGTTTGTGCGCCATTCGAGGTCCTGCAAATGGTTTTCGAACCATTGCAGATCGAATTGGAGTTGGGATTCGCAGGATGTGCAGAGGATGTGTTTGTCGTCGGTTGTTTTCCAGCATGCCGCGCATGTGGTTTGCGTCAAGTGTTGGCTCCTTGGTTGCGTTTTGGGTGTGTTTGGTCTTGTTGCCTCAACCCTTTGTTTGCAACCGTTGGGCGACTTGTCCAGTATAGTGTGTGTGTCAGATTAGCGTTGGCTGTTCCGTATCCTGTTGTGGATGGTCGTCTTGTTGGAGCCGGTGGGATTCGATGTCGAGCACGAGCCGCTTGTCGATGTCGAGCAGGCGGCTGATCTCGTTGGCATCGTATCCTATCGCATCCATGTTGAGCACTTGCTGACGGATTCGATAAGACGGATACGCGCTCATTTCGTATCCTTCCCCTTGTACTCGTCCACGAGTTCTTTCCACTGCCTGCTTGCGAGTGCGGCGTGGCTGAACCAGCTGGTAGAGATATGTCCACGTGGACATTGGAGCCGGTAGACTGTGAGTGTTGTCCTTACTTTGCGGCTCTCGTGGTATTTTTCCGTTTGCGATGCCTTGATTACTGGTAGTCTGCCGCACATTGGACACCCATATTCGTTGCGTCTGCGTTTGAACCACATAACTATTCCTTCGCGTCCTCGCTTTGATTGGGTACCTCGGAAGGCATGGTGCCGGAATAGCCGAGCATGTGACGGCAGTAATTGATTACATGCTCGTAAGCCGTCGTCATTCCGTCGTAAAAGTCGTACACTTCTTCGTCTGGATTATCAGAAGCGTTATTAGCTGCATCCCACTCTTTTTGCAGAAAGTCGATGACCTCATGCAGTGTCTTGTCTTTCTCAGTCACGTTCGTCGCCATTGTTATTCCTTACTGCTCTTATCGTTCTTATCGTCATGGTCGAAGATGCATACGAACACGCCTAATAGCGTGAGTACGCAGAGTATCGCTATCACTCCCAAGGTGATGACGATGAACACGCTTGAAATATTCCAGCAAACATCATCCAGACTCATGTTGTCTTCTCCTCGCAGTCCAAGCATTTGAGCATTCTCACAGCCTCACCGCGAGTGGCCCAGCCGGACGTGAACAGTCGATTGGATTCTTCATCGGTCCTATCCGCGAAGCCGCCGCCATGCGCCCTGCTCCATGCGTCGCCATCATTCGTTTCCGGAAACCACCTGTTCACAGTGGTTTGCCGCCCGGTATCGAGGTTCGTGGACACGATCACCTCTTCGCGGTGGACATATCCGATGCAATAACCGCAATGGGCGCAGTAGACCTCTGCATAACCGGGTTTAATGAAGCCGAGTCTCACGCACATCATTCATCCTTCTTCTGCTCGCAGAATTGTCTTATCGCACTCTCGGCGTCGTAATAGCGTGCGACAGCGCGTATCCACGAGTTGAACGCATCTTCGGCAGTCTGACAGACCTCGCCTTGAAGACACTTCAATACGCACTCGTACCGGTAGACGGTATGACGTGGATTGTGATATGTGCATTTGCCGCTAACTATTATTGGCGCGTCACCGCAGTAAGGGCATCGAAGATAACTCTTGGGCTGGGGCTTCTTCTTACACCCGAACATCACTCACGGCCTCCCCACATTCCTTCTTCGTTGGTTCCATAGTTTTTGCATTGGAAGATTCGAGCCAATTCCTCAGCGTCGTAAAGCGCCTGTTCCAACGCTTGTTTCCGTGAGACGGTCTTGGATACTGGGTATTCGCGTGTCGCACGAAACAGCCAAGTGTTCTCGATCACGTCCCAATGCCATAAGACCAGCTCATATCCATAGAATGTCTCATCCGGCATGGTGTAGCTATGACGGATGCTGACCGCGTATTGGTCGCTCATGCGCTCACCTCCTTGAGTATGTTCAATGCCTTCACGCCATCAACCACATGCTTTCCGCCTGCGTTCACGCTGATGATGACCGGCTGGTACACGCCTTCAACCATCAATGATTCGCAGATTCCTTCCGTCGCGCCTCGTAATTCCTTGCGGAGTTTCGAAGGCACGTATCTCAGATACCCGTCGATGATCATGCCTTCGTTGAGTTGGATTATCGCCCTATGCCCGTCGAGCATGCTCATGGGCAGCGACCGCCAGTCGGATAGGCTTTCATGCACGTTCATGGTCGAACACCCCGTTTTCCAATCGTGCGAGCAGGTCTTTGGCGAAATTGATTCCAGTCCCGCAGACGGCATTCTCGATGTCTTTCGTATGCTTGTCGGAAGATGGGTTGTCCCGCACTGTCTCACACTCATGAATGAGCGTGTGCAAAAAGTTGGTGAGGTTGGTCAACCGACGCTCCGCACGAGATGTATCGTTAAGATTCACTGGTATCAGCGGGAAAGCGTCAGCATCGAACGTGCGTTTGACCACGCTCCAGTCCATCGTTTCCAAATCCCCGTCAGCGAACAATTGCGCATCACAGTCGATATTGTGAATGTGCCAAGCGTCACCGTCGTAGCTCAACAGGTCTTCACCATCCCGAGTCGCATACCAGCCCGGTTCGGTGGGCATGTCATCAGACGAGTGCGCCTGATCGTACATGGCTTTCACCTGCTTGTAAATGTCATCCAGTTCCCTCCCGTCGAACTCCACGGTCAGACAAGTGCCAGCCTTGTCGGTAAACAGGTAAGGCATTGTTTTGAAATCAATGCTTCTCAACATTTCACTCTCCTTCTTCGTTGAACGATGCCTGTAGAGTGTCCGCGAACACATGCAATGCGTCTTTGACCTTCTCGTTGAAACCGTCCGGCACGTCCGCCGTGACATGTCCCTGCTGCATGTTGTCGAGCTTGTTGTCCGTCTTCGTGTACATCGGCACATCCACTTCGACGGATGCGAGTTCGATCTGCGGATAGTCGAACGCGCGCACACGGAACGTGACCTTGCTCGTGCCGACTTTCACTTTGTCGCTCATTGGTGTCTCCTTGGGAGGATCGTTCTGATGGTTCTTGCCGGACTCTCATAAGCAGTAAGCACCTCATACGGCCTGTGGTGGAAGTCGGCTTTGGAATGTGCCGCGCCCACAGCTTCATCCAGTGAGTCGTACACGCGGCATGTGTGAACTCCCGTATCACCTTGCGGCCAGATGATATAGCCGGTCTTGCCTGTGAAAACACTCATTTGACCGTCTCCACCGTGTTGCAGCCGATGTATTCGCCGTTATGCTTCAAGCACGCCCATGTCACGTCACCGGTCTTGACGGTTTCCATCTGGAATCCCGCGCCGGTTTTCCCGCTGGAACCGGCTGGCGATACGGTGGACGCGATGAAGATAATCGTCATGCAGATAATCGCGACGATGATTACCCGGTCCCGGTTCATCACTCACCATCCTTTTCGATTTCATTGATCTTGTCGGCCAGCACTTTGACCGCCTTCTTGTAACATCCCCACTTGATTTCATTCCAGAATGGTTCGAGATCGGCCCAGTTCTCGGCTTCTAGAATGCCGAGAAGCCTGATGGGTCTGGCTGTGATAATGTCGTTGTCCGGCCCGAGGTACATGGCAAGGAACGGCACGTTGTTATCGATTGCGTGCTTCGCATACCAGAGTGCTTTCTTGAGGTCTTCGACACCGTTCTTGTCGCGCCACCGGTAGCAGTATTTAATTACGTTACCCCAGTCGAAGCTGAGCAAACTGGATAGTTCGATGCATTCGAATGGGCCGTCCTTATAGTGGCTTGGGTTTATGTTGTCAGTCATTTAGCACCATCTTTGCTTTCTCGAATGCCTGGTTCACGATTTCCATGTGCAGTCGTTCGCCTTCCTTGGTTGTCTCGAACCGGTCGTTCACTTGACGGATGAGCTTCTTGCGGAGCAGTGCCCTGCCTGTCTGGTTATTGACGGCCTGATATTGGCCTTGCATGTTGCTCACGTCAGCGAGCATTTCCTGCTGTTTCGGGCTGAGTGTCTGCATCATCGGTTCCTTTCGCAGATTGTTTCCAATGTCGGGTGGTATTCGTATGTGCGTGGATGCGAGTAGTAGTCGTTCCAGTACTTGTTGAAGTTTCGGTTGATGCCACGTTGAACGATGTTTGGCCGTCGTGTTGGCTCTTCCTTGTCTAATCGTTTGATCGCGTCGGCGGTCTCGATGCCTTGCTTGGTCGGCTTGTAGGTGCCGTCCGCGAGGGGGATGATGAGATTCCTGTCGATGAGGGAACCCAACGTGACCAACGGTTTCGCATAGGCCGCGGATGATGGCATTCGATGCGTTTCGACGATGTGGACAAGCATTGACGCTTGTGTGTTTCGTAATCGTTGTCCGTGGATGGTGTAGACGTTTCGTTTCATGGCTGGTTCCTGTCGTTCATCGTCCGGTCGAGCCGAATCCGTTTCCCCCGCGTTCCGTCGTGTCGGTGAATTCGACGACCTTGCGGATTCTGGGGGTTTCCACCGGCGTGATGACGAGTTGCGCGATACGGTCGCCGCAACGGAAGTTGATGCGGCTGGTGGACGTGTTATGCAGGATGACTTTGATCTCGCCACGGTATCCGGCGTCGATGATGCCGCCGAGGATGTCGATACCGTAATTCCTGGCAAGGCCGGAACGTGGGCAGACTCGTGCCATGTAGCCTTCGGGCAGGTTGATCGCGATGCCGGTTCCCACCGTGATGCGGTCTAGTCCGTCGATGTGGAAGTCTTCGATGCAGTGTAGGTCGAGTCCGGCGTCCGCGTCGTGGGCGCGGGTGATTGTGGCGTTTGGGGTGAGCGGTTGGATTTCGAGGGTTTCTAGGGTCATTTTCGCTGTCCTTGCTGGTTGATGATGGTTTTGTATTCGGAGATGTCTCGGTTGAGGCAGTCGGTTGTGCGATGCGTGGTTTCGTGTCCGCGATCGTATGGGTCGCCGCCGTGGGCGAGTCGCAAGAGGCGGAAGCTGGTGAGGTCGAGTCGCCGGTGGCTGAGCTTGTGGAGGATGCCGCTCGTGTTGGGCATGTTCACGTCGAGCCATCGGATATCGAAGTGGACGTTGGTTCCGGCTGGATGCATGAGACCGGGGTCGAGGCCCGTGTCGATGAGCCAGGCGGCCATCTGCTTGTCCACGTTTTTGAGCGTGTCTTCCGCGTTCATGCATTCGCCGATGAGTCCGTTTCTGGAATGCATGTCGATGGTCGTGCTGTTGAACGCGCGGATTGGCGTGTTGTCATCGAAACGGATGACCCTATGGAATATCAGGGGGTCGTCGTTGAATGGCACCCGAAGGCCCTTCATGTCGGTGATTCTGGCTTCGACTTCCAGTAGATTGTCGGACATTGGGTCGAGTCAGCTGGTTTCGACATCGAACCAGATGAGAAAATTGTCGTCCATTGTTGGCTCCTTCGGTTCTCGTAATCGTTGGATGTAGTCTTCGAATCCAGTCAGGTCCACATGCGTTGGCGGATTGGGTTCGAGTTCCTTGAGGATTTCGGCTTCCTTGTCCATCCGCCGCGTGTAACGCCAGTAGGCGGCTTTGCTTTCGTGGATGCCGTACTTGTTGGTTTCCTTCCATTTGCTCATGGTGTTTTGAACAGGTCTCCCAGATCGTCGTCCACGGTTGGCTGGCGTGCGATGGGCTTGGATGCGATTTGCGGACGGTCGGCCTGTTCGAGGGCCTTGCTGACTGCTTCGCCCAACTCTTGGGCTTCCCGCGCGGTGCCGAAGACGACGCGACGTTTGAACTCCCAATAGTCGTCCGCCGTGACGTGATGCTTGGCGGCGAGCTGTTGGATGGTGTTCTCGTCGGGAACCCGGCTTGCGCGGATTTTCTTGCAGAGGATGTTGATGTCGGCGGCACGCATCCACTTGTCCGATTTGGTCGCATAGAATCTCACGACCGCCGTCCGCATGTCTTGGATGTTGTTGCGCTTGTCGAGTTCGCGGTAGAACTCGTCCAATTGCAGGTCGTCCCATTGGGCGTTGCCGTGATGCGCGTTGATCGCGGTCAGCAGCATCGCGGCCTCTCCTTTGGTTATCATCCTGTTCCTCCCATCGCCCGTTGGCGTTCCTCGTCGCTCATGTACTGCCATGCCCTGTTGAGGTTCGCCATGCGGTTCGATTCGTTGCGGCTCATCATGGTCGGATTGGTGCGGAGGGTGAGGGTTGGTCGGATGTCGTATTCGTTTTCCCATCCCGCCGCGTTGAGCCATGTGGCCGCGTATTTGACGTATTTGGGTTCGGTTCCTTCGATCTCGACCTGTCTGGCATAGGCTCGGGCGCCGTTGATGATGGTGTCCGCGCCCGTGTCTTGGATGGCGTTCTTCCATGCTTTCCAGGCTGGACGCTTGTCAACGTGTCGTGGATACGCTTTCCAGAAGGTTTCGAAATCGGCGGAATACTTGTCGTCGGATGCCTGTCGTGCGCGGCTTCGGCGTTTGCTTGCCGTGTTGCGGGCCGTCCGGTCGGCCAGTTCTTTTCTGGTGTGGTTCCCGTTCGACTGGTATTCGTTGATGCGCACGCCGGTGATGGTCTGTTGGAACAGGCCGAGGTCGATGAGGGTTTCGATCTCCTGTTCGGATGCGCCAAGCGTGTACGTCAGCTGGTCGGTGTCGATGTCTCCATCCGTGAGGTTGCAGCTGCACCAGCTCAATGCCATGACGTAGATGAGCGCCGCTCTTGGCATTTCGTCGCGGAGTCTGCATATCCTCGCGTCGGCCCAGAATCCGTTGTCGAGTCGGGTGTAGCCGTCCCTCACTTCAGATTCTCCCGTCATGTCATGAGTCCTATCCCGATGTCGGTGAGGATGGTTATCGCACCGCCTTCCACTAGGGTCATGCCCAATATCCACAGCCAGTCGCCTGACGGACTGTTACGGTCGATGAGGTTCAACGAGCCGAGCATGATGAAGAATCCGATGGCACTGACGACGAGGGCGCATATGGCGACTATCGCGGTCATGATTGTCCTTCCGGTCCGAGTGGCAGTCCGTCGTTGAGGATGAGGGCTAGGTTCTCCAAGGTGATGCAGACGTATTGTCTGCTCCGCCCGATGAGGTCGATGTCGAATTTTTCAGTGAACCGTCCGGACAACGCGCACATGGTGTGGTAGGTTTCCGAATCCGTGTATGCGAGCTGTTGGCCGATTCGTTCGAGCGTGGACAGGCCGACGCGTGGCTTCTTCTGAACGACCCACGGGTAGGGGCTGTCAAGGTTTCCGGCCTCCTCAGCCGCTTCGTTGTAGTGTTTCGTGGCGTCGAGGCGTTTGGTGTTCTTGACTTCCACGCATACCGGCTGCCCGTGGAAGAAGATGTTCGCGATGTCGCCTAGGTCGTTGCTGCCGTGGAGACGGCGGCGGATGATGCGTTGGTCGTTCAACGCCCATTGCAGGTAGTGTTCCACCGCCGTTTCCATTGCCGTTCCGGCTTTTTTGGCCGACTGTCGGTTGCGTGGCATCAGAACGCCGGTTCTCCTGCCGGCTGACTAAATCCGTCGAATCCGCTGCCACCCCACGGGTCGGGGCCTGCCTGCTGCGGCATGGCGGGAGCGGGAGCGGATGCGGCCTGGCGTTGGCCGTACTGCTGGTTTGCGTTCACCAGTTGGGCGGTGCCCCATCGGAGACTCGGACCGATCTCGCGGACGTTGACCTTCTGCGTGTAGTGGGTGACGCCGGACGAATCATCGAAACGCTCATCGGACTCATTGCCGATGACGATGTACTCGTCGCCTTCCTTGATGCTGTTCTGGATGTGCGTGGCGAGATCGTTCCATGCTTCGCAGGTGCGTGAGCAGGATGCGCCGTAACCCCATGAGCCGTCCGGGTTCTTGACCCTGTTGGAGCAGAGGATGCGGAACTGGATGTAGTTCTTGCCGTTCTTCGTGGTTCCGGCGTTGAACAGGTTGCCGTCCTTTTTGATTTTGACGATTCGTCCCACGAGGATGATGGTCGGAGTGCTCATTGCTTGTTCTCCTTGTCGTGTCGTGGATGGGTTTCGAGTCCGACCCATCCTTGCTGGTCTTTGGCTTTCATGTTTTTGAGACAGTCGGCCGTCTTGTGTCTGTTGGCCGCTTCGACGTTGCACATGATCATGTGGCTTCGTGCTGCGGCGCAAGTGCTTTTGCCGCATTTGCGGCAGTATGGGATGAGTCCCGTCTTGACTGGATCGTGACGCACGCAGTATGCGCACGTGCATCCGGCTCGTCTGGTGATGTTCAAAGTTCGCCTCCGCAGTCCGCTTCCTTCGGTTGTTTGAGACCGAGCGTGCAGTAGTGGAGAGGCATGTCGTTTCGGACGTGTCTCTCGGACATGACCTCGCCGCTCAACACCGGAATGAACCGCGATTCCCATGGGTCCTTCAACGAATGCGAGTCGAAGTCCGGTCCCATGTAGGCGATGAGCTTCCACACGCCGCAACTGTCGAGGTGGTACAGGTTCGTCTTGTCCTTGTTGCGGTAGAAGCCCGGACGGGTAGGCAGTTTCTTCTCGCTGAGGCGTTCGAACGGGAATCGTTTCGAATGGCCGCTGCTGACGGCGAATGCCTCGGTGGTCTGCTGCAAGGCGTGCGGCGGAACGTTGCCGTGATGGTTCAGGATGGGCGTCCAAGTGTCGCCCGTGTGGAGCCATACGCTGCCGGTCGCGGCCTTGTAGAATCCGTTGGCTTTGGGCAGCTGCTTCTCCCACTCCTCCGCTTGGGTGTCGGTGGTTGGCTTGTCCACGTCGGCGGGGGGGGTCTCGTCCTTGACGAGCTTCGTCTTCCATTCGGCGAAGTCCAGCTCCTCGCCGTCGTCGGGATTCTCTTCGATGGAGATGATCGTATTCCAGGTGACGTTCAGGTCATGGTCAAATCTGATGGCCGGGCATAGGATTCCCTCATCATCTCGGACGACGAAATACTCGTTGTCCGTGATGATGAGCGCCAATGCTATGAGATCACGGAGCGCAAGGTTGTCACCGGCGAGCGCGTCATTCGGGCCGATGTGCTTCAGCTTGCCGGTGACGTGCTGTCCGTTTTCGTCTTCGACGGTGACGGTCATGTTGGCGGTCGCGATTCTAAGCGCGTCGCCATAGGTGAGTTTCTTCGGGTTGTATTTCATTGTGCTGCTCCTTGCTGCTGCATGTGCTTGTGGTATTCGTTGATGAATGTTTGTGCCTGCACTGCCGTGAGGCTTACGCTTGTGACCGTCTGGTCGTGGAGGATTTTCTGGATGAACGCGTCAGCTTCATCCGGTTTGATCTGGCAGGCGCGGAGGATGTCGGTGACTGTCTTCAACTGGTCGGGACTGGCCGGACCGTTGGATGGGGCCTGGGCGGCGGTCTGCTCCGGCTGGCCTTGACGGACCTGCGGAGCGTATTGCCGTGGCTTCTGGCGTGGCTGCTCGTTAACCACTTCGGCTTCGACCATTTCCTCTTCGGTCTCGTTGTTGGTCTGCTGCATCTCGTCGGTCGTGTACAGGCCGCTCAAATCCTGCGGGAACGCCTTGCGTAATGCGAGGGCTTCCGCGCATTTCGCGATCATGGTCACCGGTTTCGAAGACCACATGCTGGTGGGGACCTGCCTGTGGAGATTCTTGTCGTAACGGGTTCCGACATATTCCCTGTAGAGGGCCACGCCGGTGAACTCGCCTTCTCCTCGACGGACGGTGACCTTCGCCGCGACCGGAGGGGTCTGGGCGATCCACACGTCATGCCAGACGCCATCCTCTCCACACCAGAGGGTTTCCGGCTCGCTGAACAGTTCATGGTTCCTGTCCGCCGCACGACGGGCGATGAGACGGAAACCGTCAATGCCGACTTGGATTGTCTGCTTGGAAACATATTCGTTGCCTTGCTTCTGACGGCGTTCGATCAGGTAGATTTGACGACTGAAAGGGTCAAGTCCGGTACGCTGGCATTGATGCAGGAACACCGCCAAGTCGGCTGGCTGCGCGTTCTGCACTCCAAGCTGGGACAGTGCCGCGAGCTGGGCGCGGCTCCAAGTGTCCTGCTCGTTGGTGATGGTAAGGCTTTTGCACATGGCTACTCTTCCTTGGTCGAAGTGAGCATCTTGAACATCTTCGGGGCTATCTCGCTGGTGAACGCCTTGTCCACGAATCCTCTCGTGGTGCGAAGCGTGACGGTCTGGGCGCGTCCCGGCTTGAACTCGACGCCGGGCGGGAGTTCGCCGTCATGGTCAGAGATCATGTCCTTCAGATAGGCTTCCGACTTCGCTTCGGGGCGTGGCATCCATACGGCCTCCGCAGCATCGTTGCCACCTGGGATGAGGAACTTGCTGTCATGCAGCATGGCACCATACGCACGCTCGTCAACGACCTCGTAATGGCCTTCGGTGCCTTTGCTGAGACTGATTTCACCCGCATCCAGTCCGGCGAACACGGCGCGCTCATTATCGCCGCCGTCATGAGAGCGCCGCCATTCTTCCTTTGCGGCTTTGAGGGCTTCGGCGCTTCGTTTGTTCAGTGCAGTGAGTCCGGCGATGGTGGAGTTGAGTTCGTCGGGGCGGAGGCTGCTGAAGTCGTATTCGGGAGTGTTGGTCATTGTTGTTCCTTTGTTTGGTGTTCGATGGTGTCTACCGCGAGCTTGTAGAAGCTCACGTCGGTTTTGAGGGTTTGGTTCTCGTGTTGGAGTCGTCTGTTTTCCGTGGCGAGTTTCCGGTTTGCGTTCCAGAGGGCGTGGATGGTGAGCGCGCAGTCGTCTAGGAAGTCGTCAACTTGGTTGGCGTCGTATCCCATGAATGGGAACGAGAGTCGGAATTGTCTGTCGCGCACGTCTTTCGGTGTGACTAGTCGTCTGGTGGTCATCGTTTGATCTCCTTTGCTTGGTCCTTGATTTCGTAGAATCGGAGTAGGAGTTCCTTTTTTGTGAAGAGTTTGTTTTGGCCTGATTGGTATCCGAGGGACCCGTACAGGTCTTCGAATGTTTTCTTTCCTACTTTTGTGAAGGCGATTGCCTCGTCTTTGGTGAGGATGCCGTCTTCGAAGATGATGGGTGCCGTCAATTTGTGTGTGTTCCTTCCTTGGATTGGTGGTTGGTGTAGGCGGGTTGCGGCATGACGCTGGACGGTTGGCCCGCAAAAGGGTGTGCGGGGCGACTGGGAAAATAAGGAAAACCAGTCTGGCCGACCATCGTTCCCGATGCGGAACGGAGAAAACATTGAAAAACTTCGTCCCGATGGGTGGCGTTGACGTCATGCCGCTGGCGTCCAAGCGCGGATTCGGACCGCGAGCCGTTCGAGATCATCGTCGTATACCTTTGAGTACAGGAGAAGATATGGTGTCTGGTTCGATTGACGATGGTCTTGTGGTACGGTTCCTGTTCCCACTGCGTGGGCTTGGACGATTGCCGTGGCGACGCGTGTATGCAAACGCTTGTGACGGTTCGTTTGGATGTGTTTCGCCACGGCATGGAACATCATGGGATGCTCCATCTTTGCCAGCCGGTGAACGTGGACATTCGATAAACGTCCAATTTTCCACTGTTTGATTGTTTATCGGAGTGGCTGGCGAAGCTTATGGGTCCCCATCCGGGTTGCAGGCGGATGGGGAAGAATCAGTCGTTGTCGGCGAGCGCCTTGGCGATTACCGGCATATTTGAGGCGTTCAGTGGGATGAGTGGGAAGGCTGAATCTTGGAGGTCTTCGACCAGCTGCTCCCAGTTAAGGTATCCACTGAACCAGTCGCCATCGTAGGATAATTCACGCCAAGCGTTGATTTTGCACATGACGCCAGGCGTGTTCACCACGTATGACCATGTGTCGTTCTCGTCATGGAGAATCAGGTATGGTTTGCCGTCGCGTGGGATGAAGAGGCCATGCGACTGTGGCTCCGGTGGAAGTGGCTTTTCGTTAGGCTCGTCGTCGGAGTCGAGGCTGATGCCCATGGCTTTGATGCGGTCGAAGAGGATGTACAGGTAGTCTTGCATGATGTAGAGTTGGGCGATGGTCATGCCGCCAAGGCATTTCGGCTTGAACTCAAGCTCTCCCCTCTTGTATCTGGTGACGACATCATCGAGTCGGCTGATGCGTTCTTTGAGTTCGTGGTATTCTTCGACCATGCGGGTCTTGTAATTGTCTTCCATTACTGTCTCCTATCGTGATTGACCGTGAACGTCGGAAGCCCATTGGATGAACGCAGCCAGTTTCGATTCGGGAACCTCATACAACATGCTCGTCTTGAGTCCATCTTTTTCAACGATTGACCCGCCTTTCCGATCATTGATACGGAAGACGCAGTGCCCACCCTCGTCAAGAACGAACTCATGCGGTGGCGCCGGAGGATTCAACAACGTCATGCCGCCACCTCCGCGTCAAGCACTCGCTCGAAACTTTGTTCGGACAACCGCTGGTGGATAAGCGCCAATCCCTTGCGTGTCAGCTTCGGGGTCGGCGGATAGGCGAATGGCGTGCCATCCTTGTGGATTCCGTGGGAACGGGAGGACACCATGACCATATGGCCTTGCCTCACGCGACTTGACGCCGCGCACCACGACTGGTTAGGCTGCCGGTAAATCCAACCGTTATCCACAAGCCATTGGCGCAGCTCATGCTCACCGATCTGAATGTTGGAATCGTTGCTTAGGAGTTTCGCTGCGTCACGGACAAGCAGAGCATCGGGAATATTCGTGAAGTCATCCAACGCCTTGGCTTTCGGCTCCAGTTCCTTGACCTTCTCCTGCTCCTCCTTCAGCTTGGTGGCGAGCTGGATCAGGAAGTCCGGGCTGGTGAGCGCTTTGTCCAACGTCTGCTGGGTCATGTATGCGCCATGCTTGCGAATGGACGGCAGCACCTCATGCGTCACCCAACGCTGGAACTCCTTCGCCTCCGGCTTACGCGAGCGCATGATGAGCTTGTACAAGCCGGGCTCAGAGATGATGAGAGGCGCACGCCCTGGCTGATTCCAAACCTCCGAATTACGGAGGTTTGTGATTTCGTCATCATCAAGAGCTTCGCGGAGATGATTTGTGTCATTGCCGAGGATGTCACATGCGTCCTTGGCGACGAACCAAGGCTCCCCCGCTTCGTCGGTCAGGGCGCGTAATGATGCACCCTTGAACTCGAATCGCTGGATTTCATTGTTCATTTGGAGTCTCCTAGTATTCGATGGCTTCGATGCGGGTGATGAAGAAGTGGATGCCGGTGGCGCATTCGTCCCACCGGTCGGTGTCGAAGTCTTCGACGTGCACGGTTTCGCCTTTTTGGTAGGTGAAGTCTAGGTCGAATGAGCTGTACGCCGTGGTGTCTGGCGGGAGGCTGTTGCCTTGCTTGTCTTGCAGGTCGAGCACTCGCGCTGTGCTGGCGCGGCATTTGCGGCCAGTGGCGTTGGAGCGTTGCGCGTCGGCCGGAATGAGAAGTTTTACGATGATGGGCGCTCCGTCGAGTGTGATGGCTTTTTTCCAGCCGATGATGTCGCCTTCGTCCGGGAGGATGCTGGTTTGGGCGACGGTGAGTTCCGATAGGTTGGCATCGCGCAGGTTGGCACCGCGCAGGTCGGCAGCGCTCAGGTCGGCAGAGCGCAGGTTGGCATCGCTCAGGTCGGCAGAGCGCAGGTTGGCACCGTGCAGGTCGGCAGCGCTCAGGTCGGCAGAGCGCAGGTCGGCAGAGCGCAGGTCGGCAGAGCGCAGGTCGGCAGCGCTCAGGTCGGCATCGCGTAGGTTGGCACAGCGTAGGTCGGCAGCGCTCAGGTCGGCATCGCTCAGGTCGGCATCGCTCAGGTCGGCACAGCGTAGGTTGGCATCGCTCAGGTCGGCATCGCTCAGGTCGGCACCGTGCAGGTCGGCAGAGCGCAGGTCGGCAGAGCGCAGGTCGGCAGAGCGCAGGCAGTCGAGTCCGTGTTCTTTGAGGATGGCTTCGATGTTTTCGCCTTCGAGGATGCCGTTTGGCGTGGTGATATTCATTGTGTTTTCCTTTTGCTTGTTTGGGGTGTGAACCTTTTTCCTTGGGTCGGGGAAAGGGTTTGGCGAGAAACGTGATTACGCTGTCTTTCCCATTTCCCCGACAGCCTTGATTTGGCTGACTTCGCCGGGCTGGAAACCGAAGGCTTTGTATAGGCCGACCATCATGAGTGGCGTGCATTCATTGGTCTTCTTCGCTCGGGCGAGGACGCTTTCGCTGACTCCGATTGCTCCGGCGAATGCTTCGTCGGTTTTAAGCCCGCTCATGCGCTTGGCTCGGTCTAGGAAGCCGTCTCGGAACTGCATTTTGTATTCAGCCATCAGCACTGTTCCTTTCATTGTGAAGCATTTTGTTTTTCAACCTGAAAAGTAATATACCACGGTGAAAAGAGATTTTTCAAGTCGAAACACCTTTTCGGCGTGTTGACATGAAAGAGTTTTTATTTCATAATGAAATACATGGATAAGAAAACATATTTCGCACAGCTAACGCATGATGCGGCGATCAATGAAATCAGCAACAAGACTGGACTCAGCGTCTCAACCCTCTGGCGTCAATACAACAAAGGATGCGAGTTCAGCGCCGAGTCGGTAATCATCATCGCTAGAGCATATGGCGAAAATCCCGTAGAAGCTCTGGTTGAGTTCGGATATATAAGAGCCGACGAGATGGATAACGGAAAGACCGTCGCAAGGCTGCATGACGCTTCGAATGACGAGCTGCTTCAGGAACTCGCACGCCGTCTCAAGGAAAACGCGGACGCCGACTGGGTGAACAGTCCGATCATCTACCGTGAAGAGTTCGACATGGCCGCGAACGACGATCCGAACGCGAGGCTTGAGGCCGAAACGCCGGAAGACTGACGACAGCAATGAATATGGCGGCGGTATTCACTCGTGATGCCGCCGCCTAATAATACGAAGGGAACAATGTCTCGAATCACCATCGACGTTTTGGAACGTCAGGCCGAGCACATGGGGTTGAAGGTTTTGGAATCCGATATTCCAGGCACTACCTGCGGCCTGTACTGCGACCGGTTGAACACGATATGGCTCGCCGACTGGTTGAACGACCGGCAGAGGCTCTGCACCCTATGCCACGAGCTTGTGCATGCGAAGTATCGTGATCTTGGCTGCGGCACGCGGTTCGGCGCGAAGTGCGAGCGTAGGGCGCGGCGCGAGACGGCGTTGACGTTGATAAGCCCGGTCGAGTTCGCCATGGCCGAACGGACGTGGGACGGCGACACCTGGCATATGGCGGCGGAGCTGGACGTGACCATGCAGGTTCTCGCGGATTACAGTCAGATTCTCAAGGACGGCCTGTTCGAGAAACGCCCATGATTCATCAGCCGTCAATTGGGGGGATAATCCTTGTTGAGACATATTGCAAGAGAGCAAAGGAGAGCATCATGGGTTTTCTTATCGCCATCGCGGCTGTGTTCGTCGGTTTCGCCGTGTTCGTATTGTTGACGCAGATGGCCGTGAGGAACGGCATCCGCATGTCCGGCGTGATCGATTGGAAGACGCAGTACGAGTTGGAGCGCATGGAGGATGCGGGCGGCAAGCAGAAGCCGTTGGCCGAATTGTATGAGAGCGTGGCTGAATCCGAGGATGACGCGGACGAGGTGGAGCGCAAGGTGCGGGAGCGGGCGTTGAGGTACATCAACTCGCGTAATTCGACTCATGTGATGAACGCTTGGATTTTCCTTGGCATCGGCATCGTCCTGTGTGTGGTGGTCGTGCTCATCGTGGCGTCGTCGGACAGCATGATGTGACCGCATACGAAAAAACGGGGACATCCTCATAGAAAGGATGTCCCCGTTTTTTTATGTATCAGACGGCCACCGGTGCCTTGATCGCGGGCCATGGGTCATAGCCGGTCAGGTGGAAGTCGTCATACGTGTACGCGTCGATGCTAGACGCCTTGTCGATGCTCATATGCGGGTACGGGCGCGGCTCGCGTTCAAGCTGCTTCACGACCTGTTCCAGGTGGTTCCTGTAGATGTGGGTGTCTCCGCCCACCCAGATGAACCGTCCTGGCCTGTAGCCGGTCTGTTGGGCGACCATCATGGTCAGGAGCGCGTATTCCGCGATGTTGAACGGCACGCCGAGGAACATGTCGCAGGAACGCTGGTACAGCTGGCAGTCGAGCCTGTCGCCGCGCACATGGAACTGGAACAGGCAGTGGCATGGCGGCAATGCCATCCGGCTTAGGGATTCGACGTTCCAGCTGTTGACGATGATGCGGCGGGAGTGCGGGTCTTCGCGGATGGTCTCGATGGCGTTGGCGATCTGGTCGATGCCGCCGAGGTCGGTCGGCCAATTGCGCCACTGGCATCCGTAGACGGGTCCCAGATCGCCGTTGGCGTCCGCCCATTCGTCCCAGATGTGCACTCCGTGCTCCTGTAGCCAACGCACGTTGGTGTCGCCTCTGAGGAACCATAGAAGCTCGTAGATGACGCCTTTGAGGAAGACCTTCTTGCTGGTGATGAGGGGGAAGCCTTTGGACAGGTCGAACTCCATGCGCGTGCCGAACAGGCTGATGGTGCCGACGCCGGTGCGGTCGGCTGACGGGATGCCGTTTTGGAGCACGTCGAGAAGGAGGTTTTCGTATTGGTATTCGCCGCTCCACTTGTGGAGGTGGTCGGCTTTGGAGAGGAACGCTTCTTGTTCTTCGGCGGATTCGGATTGCATTGGGGGCGGATTGTCCTTCGTGGTTGCGTTTGGGGAGATGGGCGGCGGGGAGATGCCGACCGGTCGCGGAGTGCCTGCTGGCGGTTTGTCAAGCCGTTTGGCTGGCTTCTGACGCGATTTTAGCACGCGGACTTTCTTTTTGATGTGTTAATTACGAGCGAAGCGAGTAATTAACACATTTTTTCTTTCTCGCAGGTCAAGTAAACTCTTAGGTTAATTCAAGTTCTTATAGGTTTACTTAATTCTAATGTCATAAGAGTAGGTCTACTTACTAGTATTACCGTGTTTTTGCCGTTTTTTGGCCTGTTTTATGTGCTGAAAACGGCGTCGTTCCAACGTTTTCTCGACATTACGGGGGTTGCGGTCATTTGCGGTCACGCTGCGGTCACGCGTGACCGCAACACGCAAATTTGAAATCGTTGGAAAATGGCGGGTTTTATGTTACGAACATGTAACGAGAGTGTTAATTCGTGTAAAGGGGGTATATTTTGCGTGTTTTTGACACCGTATCAACGGTATTTATGTAGACATTGTGAAGTCTCACATAGTGAGATTTCTATACCCCCTTACTGGGTTTCGGACAGCGAACCGAGATATTCGTCCGGCTGCACGCACAGGATGGATCAGCGACCGAGAAACGAATCATGAGGGCGTTCCCTCGGTCGGGTTCCCTGTCGAAAGTCCATGATCTACAGTCGATGCGGTCTCTCCCGTCCGTGGCGTCTTTTCCGTTCTCTCCCCCGCTTCCGGGAGAGAATCGGCCTACCCTGATGGTCGCGGGCGCGTCCATGCGTGCGGCACGGTCGGCATCGAACGGTCGGAGGACGACACGCTTCCGACACGCGTGAAACGCCGGTACGCGATACGTATTCTCTCCTGTTCCCTCCGCGTTCTCCCCGCTCCTGTGATACGTCAGCGGCCCCACGGCGGGCGACGCCGACCATCCCGCAGAGCGTCCACTGAACGCTTCACCGGCGTGTCGCAACCCTTTTTCTGCTTTTTCTGTGATGGCATGGCGAGTTTGTCTGAGAATTGGAGAGAATATCCGCTTCTCACTCCCCTAGCGGCTCCTCCGATTCCGACTGGAAACCTTACTCCCGTAAGGGTTTCCGCCTAAGCTCCTGCGACTGGGCTTGAACCAGTGACCGTCCGATTAACAGTCGGATGCTCTGCCAACTGAGCTACGCAGGAATATGTTTCCACCGGAAGACTTAGCTTCCGTGCACAAGTCACATATATTACACGAATCAGCCATTTACGCAAATCATACGTATCACAGCGTGTCGCAACGTCACCATTCAAGCTCTTCGATATCCATCGGATGCTCGTTGACCTCAATCGATGACACACGTCCATCATGCATGCGAATTACACGGTCCGCAATCGGCGCAATCGCAGAATTATGCGTCACGATCACCACTGTCGCGCCCTTCTTGCGGCTCATGTCCTGCAGAATGCGGAGCACTTGCTTGCCGGTGTTGTAGTCAAGCGCGCCGGTCGGTTCGTCACACAGCAGAATCTTCGGATTCTTCGCCACCGCTCGAGCGATCGCCACACGCTGCTGCTCGCCGCCCGACAACTGCGCGGGAAAATTGTCGACGCGGTCCGCAAGCCCTACGTCGGCGAGCGCCTGTCGGGCGTCTTGTGCGTCGGGAACGATTTGTGAGGCGAGTTCTACGTTTTCGCGTGCGGTGAGGTTGGCGACGAGGTTGTAGAACTGGAATACGAAGCCGATGTCGGTGCGGCGGTATGCGGTGAGTTGTTTGGGTGTGTAGTTGGAGATGTCTTTGCCGTCGATGATTACTTGTCCCGAGGTATTGGCGTCCATGCCTCCTAGGATGTTGAGCACTGTTGATTTGCCTGCGCCGGATGCGCCGAGGATGATGGCGAGTTCGCCTTGTTCGATGGTGAAGGAGACGTTGTCGTTGGCGGTGATGGTGGTGGATCCCATGTGGTAGAGCTTGGTGCTGTTTTTCATTTCGATGTATGCCATGTTCCGCTCCGTTTTCTTGTTTGGCGTCCATGCCGTTTTTGTTTGTTGTTTTTAATATACGACTAAAGTGGTGTTTGTGGTTCCACGCCGAGGGAAAGGATTTTCCATGGATGTCTCCGATGATGCCGACCGTTTGCAGACGTTGTTGTATAGTTCCTATTCCGCCGATGTTGTCCGGCAGTTGGAGCGTCCTTTGTTGGATGATGGTGTGCCGTTGATGCGTATGGCTGCTTCTGCGGTAGCTCGTGTGACGTTGTCGTTGCTTGATGATGAGGATTTGGATGTTGAGGATGCGCGGGTCACGGTGTTGGCTGGCGCTGGGGACAATGGCGGCGATGGCTTGTATGCGGGGGCTGAGTTGGCGCGTGAGGGTGCGCAGGTTACCGCGGTTGCTGTTGGCCGTTCGTTGCATGAGGATGCGTTTAGGGCGTTTGTTCGTGCGGGTGGGCGTGTGTTGGTGTTGGATCCGGCGGCTGATATTTCTGGGTGCACGTCTGGTTTTTCCGCGGGTGAGGCTGGTGAGCGGCTGCAGGCTGCGGTCGAGTGTGCGCGGGGTGCGCATGTGGTGCTTGATGCTATGACGGGGATTGGCGTGGTCGGCGCGTTGCGTGGTGTCGCTGGCACGTTGGCTTCGTCTTTGGGTATGGATGGCGTGTTGCCGGACAAGCCTGCGTTGCCGAACAATGACCCTTCCGCTGATTTGCCGTTGGTGGTGGCCGTCGATGCGCCGTCGGGTGTGGGTGTTGATGATGGTTCGTTGCCGGGGCCGTATATTCCTGCGGATGTGACGGTGACGTTCGGTGCGATGAAGCCGTGTGCGATGGTGCCGCCGGCTTCGTATGCTTGCGGACGGATCACGTTGGTCGATTTCGGTTTCGATGTCGATGATGCTGTTCCGTTTGCCGAGATGACGGATGGCGATTTTGTGGCGGATTCGGTTCGTCTTCCGTCTCTTGCGGATGGCAAGTATTCGCGTGGAGTGGTTGGTTTGGTGACTGGTTCGGCGCGGTATCCGGGTGCTGCCGTGTTGTCGGCGAGGGCCGCGGCGTGCGCGAATGTGGGCATGGTGCGTTATCTGGGGCCACAGCGTGCGCAGGATATGATATTGTCCGTGTTGCCGGAGGCTGTGTTGGGCAAGGGCCGGGTGCAGTCGTGGGTGGTTGGATCCGGCGTGCCCGCCGAGGGTGACGTTGCTTCCGGTGATGACATGCAACGTGCGACCATTGCCGCGCTGCTGGATCATTACGCGTTGGAGGATGGCGATGGCTCGCGGAACGAGCGGGCGGAGGGCATGCCTCCCATTGTGGTTGATGCCGGCGCGTTGGATTTGCTGCCGTGCCATGTTGTGCCGCAGGTCGTTATCACTCCGCATGCCGGCGAATTGGCCGCATTGCTGAATCGGTTGGATGCCGATATGGCTGATGTTGTTTCCAGGCAGTGGGTGGAGGCCCGGCCATTGCGGGCGGCGTTGCGCGCGCATGAGCTTACGGGGGCCACGGTGCTGCTTAAGGGCGCGGTCACCATTGTGGTTGGAGCTGATGGAGATGGGAACACGCGGATCATCCTGTCCGGGCGCGCGCCTGCCTGGATGGCCACCGCCGGTTCGGGCGATGTGTTGGCCGGCGTGTTGGGCGCGTTGCTGGCGCAGCAGGACGACATGCTGTCCGACGATCCGGCTTTGGTTCCGGAGGTCGCCGCGGCCGCCGCGTATATGCATGGGCTTGCCGGCGCGATGGCCAGCGGGTCGGAGCAGCGCGGATGGCATCGTCCGCATCTGTATGGGCATGCGGGCAAGACTCCGGCGAGCGCGATCGGGCATCCGATTGTTGCCGGTGATGTCGTCGCGGCTGTTCCCCGGGCTTTTGGCGAGCTGCTCCGCTGACCGTTTCGTGGAGGGTCATTCCACTGATTTCAATGCTTCGAGCATGTCCACCGTTTCGAGCTGGCGGTATACGATCCAGCCGAGCACGGCTAGGACCCCGGGCACGACGATGGCCGGGTGATCCTCT
>OGPR01000464.1_pt1 | contig 42485 bp, 37 predicted proteins | sample 1552981 | NCBI WGS metagenome assembly OGPR01 (sample SAMEA2580260, study PRJEB22360) | human gut metagenome | biome: human gut; feature: human-associated habitat; material: faeces | place: Denmark | collected 2008/2010 | reverse complement strand
AGAGGATGCAGCGGCCTCAGAAGAAGCGGAAGAGGATGCCGCCGAGCCGCAGAACAGGCTCTTCATCCAGTCGGGCAGGTCACCGCCCAGAATGGCACTGCCGGGGCTTGCAGAGCAGCCGGTGAGCGCCAGCAGCGCCGCCGTCAGCCCGGAATAGCGAAGTACGGACCGTCGAGAAATTTTCATGGAAAAAGCCCTCCTATCGGATCGGCTTGCCCGGCGCGGAAGTGCGCCCGGCAGGTCGGTTGCAGTTTTGTAATGAACTGCTTTGATTGTACTGGTTCTTGCCCGGTTTGTAAAGGGGCAGTTCGTGGCAAAATCTGCCCGATGACGGCTTTGGGAAAGTTTTTTGTGCAGAAAGCTTGCATTTTGCCCGGGAGTATGGTAATATTATTCGGCAGTATCGTGTTATACTGCGCTTTATAATGTATGCGCTCGTAGCTCAGCCGGTAGAGCATCTGACTTTTAATCAGAGGGCCAGGGATTCGAGTTCCCTCGAGCGCACCAAAGAAAAAGCCATGATTCATCGTTCAAAAGACGGTTTGAATCGTGGCTTTTCTTTTTGCTTTATTGAACTTTTCTGGCCGGATTTTGCGACATTTTTGCGACAGATACAAAAATGTGAGAGCAAGAGCCGTGGACAATGAACGAACCATCAAATAAAATCAGGCCGGTGAAAAGTGAAATTTGGAACAAAAATTGTGATGGAACACGGTGGCCTTATGGTGGTCAGTGCTCCTTTTTTTGGTAGTCTGGGATTTTAGACAGTTCATTAGCATGACGGAGGACTGCAGTTTGACCTGTAGCGTTCATCTTTTTCAAAATATGACCAATCTCTTGTACGATTTTTTCTTGCTGAGACCAATCTTCTTTGTCATTAAAATCTATACGGTTGTTATCTAGTCCAAGTTCCGCACGTAATTGCTCTTTAGAAACATGATTTTTTGGAGCGATTTCATCCAAAGCGTCCAAAGTCCATTTCCTTTTACATGTGGATGTTACAAATCCACCGCAGAACTCAGCATCTTCTTTCTTGACCTGTAAAATTTCCAGTAGCTCCTTTATGGCATTTTGTATCCTATTTGCTGTAGACCCAAACTGTTCGATATAGGACAGTCTCTCGTTTCCATCCATTAAATCGAGAGGGTCTATGTCCAGGGCCTCGGCTATCCGTTCAAGGGTCTCTGTTTTTGGATTTCTTGTGCCATTTTCCCACTGCGCAACATTGACGTGGGTGATTCCAAGAGCCTTCGCAAGATCTCCCTGGGTCCAGTTCTTTCTCTTTCTTGCTTGCCGGATTAACTCCCCATTACTCATCGTTGTTTCTCCCCCTGAAGATAAAACTAAATGTAAAACGGTATGATTTTTATATTTGCTTACATTTTTAAGGCCAAAATCATACCGAAAAATCTTTTTGAATTTAATGAAATTGCAACTTGACGACAAAACGGACCTATGCTACAATGATATCGAAGGAAGCAATCTGGTCGGACAGCTGCGGTCTCAATCACCGCTGTTCGGCCCCTGATGCATACCTTTAATAAAACGGGAGGTTCAAAACCATGACGAACACAATCGAGTACCCCATCCACTACCCCACCATGGCTACGGTGAAAGAAGCCGCAGCTCGGTTTGGGGTTTCACCCGCTTACGTCCGCAAACTTTGCCGGATGGGTAAAATTCGCTATACCATTATATCATCGCGCAAGTGGCTGGTCAACGTGGACACGCTGGCAGAGTACTTTACGCAGGGTGATCCGGTCGAACAGGAACCGCAGGTCGTCAACGGGGTCCGCCGCATCATTTCTTAATAAGGAAGGAGGGTGATTCTCGTGGCTCAGGTTACGAGACGAGAGAAGAAGGATGGGACAGTTTCCTATACCATCCGGGTGTACAGTGGCCGAACTCAGTCAGACAAGGTCATCACGAGGTGCAAGACCGTGGTCCCACCGCCGGGAATGAGCGGAAAGAAGGTTGAAAAGTGGGTACAGGAGCAGGCGATGCTGTTTGAACAGCAAGTCACGAACGGCATGGCACTGGACTCGGATATGCTGCTGGACGATCTCATTGACCGGTGGTTTGAGGAGTACGCCAACAAGCATCTCAAGCCCAAGACCTTGTACGATTATAAAAGGATGAGACCAAGGATCACCGCCGGTCTGGGGCACCTGAAGGTGTCCAAAATAAAACCAGCGCACCTGATGGCGTTCTACGATAATCTCGAAGAGAAGGGCATCCGGCAGGACAGTTCTTTTACGGCGACCACTGCTCTGCTCAAGTTGTTGCCGCATGGCGCACGTGGAGCACTGGCAAAGGAAGCCGGAGTGGGTCAGGATACAATGAGGATGGTCTATGCGGGCAAGGGTGTCAGCAAACGAACTGCCGAAAAGGTATCTGCCGCAGTGGGATTGGCTGTTTCTAAAGCTTTCAACGAGCATCCGAAAAAAGGTGGAAAACTGAACAGCAACAGCGTCCTGCACTATCACGCCATGCTGTCCAGTGTATTCCGGAAAGGGGTTCAGTGGGGGCTGATCAACGAAAATCCCTGCGCACGAGCAGAACGTCCGAAAGCTTCAGAAATTGATGTGGAGACGCTGGACGAAGAGGACATCGCCAGGCTTTTGGAGGCGCTTGCTGGTGCACCGGTACATTTTAGTGTGATCACACAGCTGGCCTTGCTGACGGGTGCCAGAAGAGGCGAAATCTGCGGATTGCGCTGGTCGGACATCGATTTCGAAAAGGGGACATTGTCCATTAAACGGACGGTGCAGTTCATCCCCGGAGAAGGAATCGTATTCACATCACCCAAGACCAAGCGTTCCCGGCGGTGCATCCGCATCGGCGCAGACTGCCTGGAACTTCTGAAGGAGTACCGACAGCACCAAATTCAGGAGAGGCTTCGAATCGGGTCCATGTGGGCACGGAAAGTGACGATTGAAAATGGCAAGGTCGTAGACAATGACATGCTCTTTACCAGATGGAATGGGGAACCGCTGGACCCGGAAACGGTCTCAACATGGTTTCCGCGTTTTTTGGAAGAGCACGGTCTCCCCGCAGTCCACTTCCACAGCCTGCGTCATACCAACGCCAGCTTGCTGATTGCGGCTCATGTACCAATCACAACGGTTTCGGGCCGGTTGGGCCATGCACAAACATCCACGACCTTGAACTTCTATGCGTCAGCCATCCAAAGTGCTGATGCAGCTGCTGCCGATGCGCTGGAAGGTGTCATCAAGATTCGGGAAAAAGCTCATGCATGAGGTCTTTAAAGTTTACCACTTGAAATTAGTTAAAACTAACTGCTGGGGTTATATTCAGGAGGATATTGTAGGATGAGTGGAATGTAGGGTAAAGGACGTGCTCCGCCGGGAGTATAGCTGACTTTGAAAATATCGCCCTTGTGGGGCAACGAAATGATAAAGGAGTACGATTATGTTAGATGTGTATTTTGGCAATATGGACGGTGTGGAGGTTCATGCTGAAACTCCCGAGGAAGAGCAGGAGGCGGCATTCATTCTGAATAGCGCTCTGTCCGGAAAGACAACATTCTTAGGTGGGTGCCTCTGTCCCAGCGAAGCGGATTCTACGGTGAGCAAGGGCTTCCGGCTGATGCTGAGCGAAGGGACGGATTTGTATGTTACACCGGCGCTGGATGTGGACGGTACACCCGCGCTGGAAATTTGCTGCACTACAGCGAATGAGGAACAGCAAGAAGCGGATGAACCGGCGTATACGATGGAACTTGGAATTGAACCAGCCAAGGAGCACTATACGCTGCGTGACTATATCGCCGTAATGTACCAATTTATCTGGAACCTGACAGACAACGAGTTGATGTTGATGGGGCACAATAAAAAAGAAGGCAAGAATCGGCTTGGTTTGGGAATCGAAATGATCGATATGCTGGCAGATTACAGTGAGGAAGCGGCAGAAGAGGAATTCTGGGACTTTATGGATACCAATTTTCCGGGAGTGAAACTTCCCCTTGAAACTGAACACCGTAAGCCGTCAAGATGGGATATGTCATGGAGCAAGTGATGATAGAACAGGCAATTATAAAGGAGAGTTACTATGGGATACAACTATAATAATACGATAACCATCAGCACATCTGGCCCTAAGAATGAAATGAATGCTCGGTGGGCGCTGCAAAATACGTTGGAAGGAAAGGCTTTGGTGTATAACGAGTGCATCAAACCCCTTGTTGGCAACAGGCCGCTTTGTGAAGGTGTGACCTTGCGGTTGGGTGATAAACCAGAGCAAGAGGCAGATACGGAAGTGTTCCTTGTACCAGGAATAAATGACGACGGCGAAGCCGTGCTTCTGATTAGATGCAGATCATGCGATGAAGAGATGCCTTTGTGTGAAGATGAGTCCCTGGATGAAGAACCGGAACGGTCTAGGGTTCCTGCATACACGAGAATCGTAAAAGGGTATATCGAGCAGATGGGTCAAGAAGAACTGGAGGCAATCGGACTGGACGAGGATAGCGGACGAGATCATTTGTTGGCGGCACTTGATACGATTGATAGGCTGTCCACGTACAATGATGAAGAGGCATGGGATTCGTACTGTGATTTCATGGGCAGGAACTTTTCGGGAATATGGTTTTGCCCACATGAAGATCTGGATTTGGAGGAGATGGATGATAAGGATAAGCTGGAGTGGGTTTATGAATCCGACGATATGGAAGATGAGTGGCCCTTTTGACCCCAAAATAAAAGCCGCTTTGCCTGATTGCGACAGGCAGAGCGGCGATAGAAGTGGGATAATGTTGTCCAGACAGTTTCCTACCTCTATTTTAACAGATACAGGGATATTTATCAAGAAATGATTGTACCCCGCACATGGTCTGGCAGAGCGGCTGGGCTATGTGCTTTTTTATTATATAGAGGAGGCACTACAATATGAAGACAAGAATGCCATTTGGAGGCTTTTTCCTGAAGCTTTTGGATGAACAGAATGGAACTTGCGAATATGAGGAATATCAGCGTAAATGCGAGGAAGAGCCACTGACTGAAGAAGAGCAGAAGGAGCAGGCGGAACAAGCCGGAGGTCGTTCCAAAACAGCAGTTGGAATTGATCCCGGCGGAAACTATGCGATGGTCATATGCATCTGAGCTGATCGGTAATGAATTTCGGCATTGGGGGAACGGAAGGGTTATACTGGATATGGGAACGGGCTGTGGCAAGAGCGAGTTTATTATCCGGAAGATGGCTGGCTGGGCAGTGGAACAGATGCTGCATGGGGACAACAGCAATCGCATTCTGTACCTCTGCTCGCTGACGATTCTAAAAGAGGAGCTAAGAAGTCGGCGCAAAGAGGAAGCCTTAGCTGTTTTTGGACCAGAGATGGTGGATGACTGGGATCTGTACAAGGATGTCCTGACGATCGAAACTTACCAGCATATGGAAAAGCTCTGCCGGGGCAATGAAAAGAATCAAAAAGAATTGGCAGAACTACTGGCGCATCACAGGATCATTGTGGCGGATGAGTGTCACTACTGGTCTGAGTTTTCCTCGTTTAACATCAACACCCACTATTCACTGGAAGCGATTCTGGAAGCAGAAAAAGACCATACTGTCGTCTATATGAGCGCAACTGGGCAGGACACATGGAAGCTTATAGAGGAACAAGGCGATCCAACTTCACCTGAACGTATTTACAGGTTGCCACAGAGCTATGAGCATGTCAAGGAGGCCTATTTCTACGCTCGTTATAATCTGGTGGCGATCCTGAAGAACCTCCCGGCGGGTGAAAAGGCTATTGTGTTCGTGGAAATGGGCGATGATCTGGTGGAGATGGAGAAAATCTTCGGGGATGCCGCCGGGTATTACTGTTCACCTTACAACGAAAGATATCAGAAGAAATACAGTGATTTATCATGTTGTGTAAAAGATGGTCGGCAGCTGAAAGATATTCTGTTCACGACAAAGGCTATGGGGGTGGGTATCGGCATCAAAGACCGTACGGTGAAGCACATTTTTATTGATCAGTGGCATCCTCTCGAAATAGCTCAGTCCCTTGGACGCAAGAGAACTTTGGATGCGGACGATACCTGCACTGTTTACTTTCGGGACTATGGCCTTGACTGGTACTGGGGCACAAACAGCGGCCTGAAAAAGTTTCGAAATATGCTGCTGACAAAATATCAACCGGCACAGGCGTATATAGCAGGCGAAGAAGAATTTGAGAAGTATCTGCACAGTGACACCCCGGAAGTAATCCAAAAGCGCATCGATAAGAGCAAAATACTGGAACATAATGTGGTGACAGGATACCATCTGAACCCGCTTGGTGTCAGGCAGGTGAAGAATGATCTCGAGATGCTGTATGACATTATGGGGATGAAAAGCTACCCGGAGGCTTTTATGAAGTATGCGATGTTCGACCTGCACCAGCCAATCAAAGCGTATCGGTTTAAGGATCTGGAAGAGTGGCTCTATGCGCATTTGAATCAACCGATGAATCCAGAAGAAATGACAGCAGAAATTATAAAGTTTGGATATATTGAACGCTATTACGATAGAATGCCAGGACAAGTAAAATTGAATGACTGGCTTCAAGGGTATGGAGTCAAAATTGTGAGTGACAGAGATAGAAGGCGCGGCGAAAATTATCAGACAATGTATTGGAAATTGATTGAGATGCGTCAGAATTTGTAATATAAATAATATAATGCACGACAAAAAATGACGCAAAAAATCGTTTTTCTCGTCTTGTATGTAGAACACGGAATGTGATATAATGTCTTATATAATGGACAACATGAGCTGAGGGAGGAACTGCTATGAACCACGATCTGCTGAAGAATATTATCTACGATCAGCACGAACTGATCCAAAATGCTGACATTGTAGCCCGTCCATCGTATAGCTTTGAACCGAATGCCAACTATGTTCTGGTTGGACTGCGCCGGGCTGGAAAGTCCACATTGCTGTTCAAAATTGTACAGGACCTGGTTGCAAAGGGAATTACGTGGGAACAGATTATTTACATCAACTTTGAGGATGAGCGGCTCTCTGAGTTCCAGAAAGAGGATTTTAATGACATTCTCTCTGTGCAAAGCGAACTGAGCGCAGAACGGGGTTACTTCTTTTTCGATGAGATTCAGATCGTTCCGGGATGGGAAAAGTTCTGCCGTCGGATGGCAGATGCCAAGGAGCACGTCTATGTGACGGGAAGTAATGCCAGCATGTTAAGCCGAGAAATCTCTACAACACTGGGCGGACGCTATCTGACGAAATACGTTACTCCGTATGACTTTGACGAATACCTGACTGCACAGAATGTTCCCCATGATACCAGAGCACTGCTCCAAACCAAGGCAAATGGACGCATCCGGAGTTATTGCGCGGAATATTTGCAGTATGGAGGCTTTCCGGAGGCGATTCAGTACACGGCAAAGCGTGAATACATTTCCAGCGTCTATCAGAAGATTCTTCTCGGTGACATCATTACACGGAATGGTATTCGGAATGACTATGCCATCAAAATTCTGATGAAGAAGCTGGCAGAATCTGTTAAGAGCAAAATCTCCTACACAAAGCTGCATGGTATTTTGAAATCCATTGGTATTTCAGTGGGAAAGGAAAGCATTATCGACTACATTCAGTATGCAAAGGATGCTTACCTGATCTTCAGCGTTCAGAATTATTACGCCAGATTTGCAGAGAAGGAAAGCAACCCGAAGTACTATTTCAGTGATAATGGTTTGCTGAACCTGTTTTTGGATGATAAGAAGCCGTCACTGTTGGAGAATGCGGTTGCGGTTTGTCTGACGCAGAACCATCCGCAAGACGTATTTTATCTGAAATCTCCAAAGACTGGAATCGACATTGATTTTTATATTCCGTCGGCAAGGCAGGTCGTTCAGGTGGCGTATTCCATTCAGGGGGATGCCTATGAGCGCGAAGTCGGAAATCTGAAAAAATTTGCAGCCACCACGACAGAAACGCACCGTTATGTGATCGTGACGTATGAAGAAGAAAAAATCATCAATGACTCTGACGTTAAGATCGAGGTTGTGCCTTTGATGAAGTTCTTGTTGAAGTGCTGATGGCGGATAAGGAATGTGGTCTCTTGCTTTTCCATTCATTTGGGTCTTATGATGACAGGTAACCGGGGGAAGTTAAAAATCCGGAAGGCAGGGCCTATTCTATAAGATTGGAAGGTTGATTGGTCTCCCCAGACCATGAAAAATCGGACCTCTGCTTTTTGTGTGGGCAGGGGTCTTTTAGCATAAAATAAAGCAGTTGTGTACTCTTCTGCAAAAAAAAGAGGAATACTAAAAAGCGGTATCTTCCATTTGAGTAATGGAGAAATTAGAGTGATTTCCTTTGATGCTTTTCCGGTAGCAGCGGGGTTCGGTGGGCTTGGACTCGCTGCCGGAAAGGAACCATGCAGCATTTCCGGCGCTTCCGCACAGCTTTTTGGCATAATAAGCAGCTGCTTTGGGAGTGGAATTTCCCGGCGGGAGGTGCGGGTTTTAGGCGTCTGGATGACCACCTTTGTATGGCCGTTTCCACAGGAAATTCTGCAGACCGTGCGATTGATATTCAGCGTGCCGAGTTTCAGGTCAAAAACACCCCATTGCAGGCCGCAAATCTCACCAATTCGAAGCCCCAATTCCAGCCCCAGTAGTAAGCCGATCTTGCGGGGTGTAGGGTTCGCCTGTACATATTGATGAAGTCGCTGCTGTTCCGCTGGGGAGAGAGGCGCAGAAATTTTGTCGATGGCTTTTGGCAGCGCAACTTCCAGCTCCATTGGACGAATCAGACGTAAATGAGCGGCATATTTGCAGATACGTCGCAGCATCGAGAGGCATTCCCGGGCAGAGGAGTTTCCCAGTGGCTTGTGTGCCGCATCTGTGGGCGTGATGATCTGCTGCATGGCCCGCTCCAGAAAGCTTTCCTCAAGGGATGCAACGGGCACTTTGCTCAAAACCGGAAGAAGATACTTGTGCAGTGTGTACGAATAGTGCGCATAGGTAGATTCTTTTATACTGTTCCGCAGGGAATGCAGCCATATCTCGGCCAGTGCTTCAAAGGTCAGGTCAGTTCGATTCAGGTTGTAAAAGCCCGCCTCGGCTTTCCTTTGAATCAGCACCCGTTTGACCTCCACATAGGCCGTTCCGTAAACGTAACCCCACTGGATCTTCCCCTCCGGTGTACGCGCTTTGATGTACCTGCCTTCCCACCGACCGTCCTTACGCTTGCGAATGTTTTCTCCCCGTCGCGCCATCGCTGTTTCCTCCTGCTGTTTAGACCCTCATCTGACCCCTTATTTTCTCATTCTTCGTTTACAGCTGGAATTATTATACAGAACTGGGCATGACACAAAAACAATCCGGCCTTCGCGATGTTTTTTCAGGGTCAAATGTGATACATTTATGATGATTTCTATTGAATCCCAGATATAACTATGATAAAATAAGATGAGATTATAGACAATGATGTCAAAGGAACGGTATCCTCCATTTTCCATGTGAAGGATACCCCTTTATTGCGGAAAGGGGGGAACAAGGTGGCTTTATTAAAGTTATGCTCTGACGCAAAACTGCTGGGGCTGACGGCGACAAACGTCCGGTATCTGGATAATAACCGTGACATGGCCGAAGAGCTTTTTGATGGCTGTGTTGCGAGCGACATGACCCTTGGCGAAGCAATCGTCAGGGGTATTTTGCCTACTCCGAACTATGTGACCACCGTCTATCAGTACCAGAAAGACTTGGCACGTTATCAGACAAGAGTGGATAATCTGCGTTCTGCTGGGATTCAGGACGTAAATCAAAAATATCTGGATGCCCTGCGCCGCGCCTTGGAACAAGCAGATGGATTAGACAAGGTTTTTGAACATCATATCACGAACAAGTCCGGAAAGTACATCGTGTTCTGCGCCAACAAGGAGCACATGGACGAAATGATCTCTCATGTGCCGGAGTGGTTTGCAAAGGTGAATGCGGAAGTGGCGGTCTACGAAGCCTACTCGGATGACCCCGGTACAGACAAGGCTTTTGCCGACTTCAAGACGGATGAGAGCGACAAGCTGAAGCTGCTGTTTTGCATCGACATGCTCAACGAGGGCGTCCATGTGGAGGGAATTTCCGGGGTCATTCTATTCCGACCAACGATTTCGCCTATTATCTACAAGCAGCAGATCGGACGAGCTCTAACTGCTGGGGACACCGCAGCCCCGCTGATTCTGGATGTTGTCAACAATTTTGAGGGATTGTGCAGCATTGCGGGCCTACAGAATGAGATGCAGGAGGCAGTCTACCGCCTGAATGCCAACGGTGAGGGCGATAGGATCATCACCGAACGGTTTGAAGTTGTCGAGCAGGTGCATGACTGTCGGGTGCTGTTTGAGCGGCTGCAAGCAAGCTTGTCCTCTGGTTGGAACCATTATTTTTCGGAAGCAAGCATTTACTATGCGGAGCATGGCAACCTGAATATTCCCAAACGTTATACCACTCCTGCGGGACTGAGTCTTGGCGAATGGGTCATTGCTCAGCGGAGAATTCGGGCGGGACAGCGTACCGGAATTCTGACGCAACAACAAATTGCACGTCTGGACAGTATAGGGATGCAGTGGAGCAGCCGGAGCGATATGGCATGGGATCGCGGACTAGAAGCGGTGAAAAAATATAGAGAACAGTTTGGTAATCTGCTTGTTCCCAAAAAATATGTAGACGATGCTGGTTTTGCGTTGGGACATTGGATCATCAATATGCGGAGAAGTTACATTGATGGAAGATTGTCGCAAAAACACATTCAAGAGTTAAATGAACTGGGCATGAGTTGGAATGCTTTCGATGCAAAGTGGGAGCAAGGCTATGGACTTGCTGTTGAGTACGCTGCAGAAAATGGCAATTTGAATGTTCCGGTGAGTTATGTGACTTTAGAAGGCCAAAAATTGGGGCTGTGGCTTTGCAACCAACGTGCTGCCTATCTAAATGGAAAACTCTCCTCCGACCAAATCAGCCGATTGGAAACAATCGGGATGTACTGGGGCAACCGGAACGACCGGCAATGGAACGAAGTTTATCAGGCCGCAAAGCGATACTTTGAGGCGAACGGAAACCTTGATGTGCCTGTTAGCTATGTTTCACCAGAAGGATATGCTCTCGGAAAGTGGGTCAGGCGGCAGCAATATGCCCATCAGAAGCCGGAAAAAAGCAATGCAGTTCTGTCACCGGAGCGTGTTGCGTTGTTGGATGCCATCGGAATGCAGTGGGAGAAACCTGATCCGTGGCAGCACCGGTACGAGCTGGCGCAGGAATATAAAAAAAAGCATGGAAATCTGGATATTCCGGTAAAATACAAGACTGCGGATGGCATTTGGCTGAGCCGATGGGTGTACAACCAGAAACGGCTGCTGCAAAGCGGGTCGGAAAAATTAAGTGAAAATCAAAAAGAACAATTGGAGAAACTGCTGAACGATTCAGCGATGGAATTTGGAGAAAAAGTGGGTTCTGCGAAGGCAGAATGATATCTGAACGGGGAGAAAACAACTTTGGATAAGGAAAATCTGAATTATTTTGTGGAGTTTGGAGAACATTATGTCCACATAACAGAAAGACAAAAGCACTACTTGGAGATGCGGTCAGTAGTAGATCGGGTTCTTGCAGCGGCAGCACTGATTGTGCTATCACCTTTGCTTCTGGTGGTGAGTGTTGCGCAGAAAATCAATGCGCCGTATGAGCCAATCTTCTTTTTACAGAAGCGTGTAGGCAAAGATGCACATTGCTTTAACATTATAAAATTCCGAACCATGAAGAGCACAGCACCTAAAAATGTAGCTACGGGTGATTTGGAAAGCCCCGAAATATATATTTCAAAGCTTGGCCGTATTCTACGTGATACTAGTATAGATGAACTTCCGCAGCTCTGGAATGTGGTCCGAGGCGAAATGAGCCTCATTGGCCCTCGTCCGCTGGTGTACACGGAACGTGAGATTCGATTCCTGCGGCGTTGGTACGGTGTATACCAGGTGCGGCCTGGTATTACCGGTTGGGCACAGGTCAATGGACGAGATACGGTGGATGTGTACGATAAAGTCTACTATGACCGGGAATATGTCCAGAATGTCAGTCTGAAATTTGACCTGAAGGTGCTCTGGAAGAGCGTTCTGGTGGTTCTGGGGCGGCATGGCGTGGTTGATGGAAAGGTTGACCCGAAGTTTCGGCAGGAGAGCATCGTGTTGTTGAGGGAAAGTAAGATGGCCTCGGCAGACGAAGGATGCGGTGAATTAGAACAAGAATTGCAGACGGTGTGAGTGTGTGAAATATGAAAAAGATTTTATTTGTAACGCATAATGGACGGTTTTTGGTTCAATTTGAGTTGAACGATATCCGTATCCTTCAAGAAATGGGATATGAGGTTCATTGTGCTACGAATTTTAAAGGGGAGTTTATGCGGGCAGATGCTGAAACGACGTTGAAGGAGCATGGAGTCATCTGTCACCAGGTTGACATTGAACGTTCTCCTGCAAAGCTGAAAAGCAATTATAGGGCGTATAAACAAATCAAAACGCTGATGAAGAAAGAATGCTTTGAAGCACTGCACTGTCATACACCGATGGGGGGAGTTGTAGGACGACTTGCCGCCAATGCGACCGGAACAAAGCCGGTTCTCTATACTGCCCATGGCTTCCATTTTTATAGGGGCTGTCCGCTAAAGAACAAACTCATCTATCAGACAGCGGAAACTTTTCTGGCTCGCTATACGGATGCACAGATTACCATCAATCGGGAAGACTTTGCAGCAGCGCAGAAGTTTCCTCTGCGTGGGAAAGCATACTATGTACCCGGCATTGGTGTGGATGTGAAGAAGATTTCTTCTGTGCAGGTTGACCGGGCAACAAAGCGTGCAGAACTGGGGATTCCGCAGGATGCGTTTGTGTTTATATCCGTAGGGGAACTGAATGAAAACAAAAACCATTCTACGGTGATCCGTGCCTTGGCAAAAGCAGATATTGCCAATAGCTATTACCTGATTTGCGGCGAAGGAAAATTGAAGCAGCAGCACTTTGAATTAGCACAAAAATTGGGAATTTCTGAGAAGGTGAAGCTGTTGGGCTTCCGGACCGACGTGAGCGAAATCCTAAGAGCCTGCGATTGCTTTGTGTTCCCTTCGTTCCGAGAAGGACTGTCTGTTTCGCTAATGGAAGCGATGGCTGCAGGATTGCCGTGTATTGCCAGTCGCATTCGTGGAAATGTAGATCTTTTGGAAGAAAGCCGATATCTGTTTGAACCATCGGATGAAAGTACATTGTGCCAGTTGATGCAGGATGCTGTAAATGGAGTACAGGTTGACCAGGAATGCGCCCAGAATAAAAAAGCGCTGGAGCAGTTTGATGTGAAGAATGTCAGCGAATGCATGAAGAATACTTATATGGAACTGTTAGGAGAAAAATAATGCTGAGAGTATTACAGGTTGTCACAAAGATGGATCGCTGTGGGCTGGAAACACTTTTGATGAATTATTATCGAAATATTGATCGCAGTAAAGTCCAATTTGATTTCCTAACACATCGTGAAGAACAGGGGCAATATGATGATGAAATCGAACAGCTTGGCGGAAATATTTATCATGTTCCCCATTTGAATCCTTTGAACTCGGGATATTATAAAGCACTGGATGATTTTTTCCGGACACATCCATATAATATTGTGCATTCTCATTTGGATTGTACGAGCACATTTCCTCTCCGTGCAGCTAAAAAAGCTGGAGTACCCTATCGGATAGCGCATATTCATAGCACGAGTCAGGACAAGGATTTTAAGTATCCGATAAAAATGCTTTCCAAAAAGATGATGCCGTATTATGCAACAGATTTTTTTGCGTGTGGAGAAGCAGCTGGAAAATGGGCTTTTCCAGGGAAAAAATTTGTAGTGATGAAGAATGCTATCGACACGGCTAAGTATATACCAAATGCATCTATTCGATCAAAAGTGCGAAAAGAGTTTAACCTTGAAAACGAATTTTTAGTTGGCCATGTTGGGCGTTTTGCCCCCCCAAAAAACCACACTTTCCTTCTGAAAATCTTCTCAGAGTTCAAAAGGATTGAACCATCAGCAAAGCTAATGCTTGTTGGTGGTGGCGATCGAGAGCCAGATATTATTCAGGAGGCTGAACGTTTAGGTATTATATCAGATGTCATTTTTACCGGCGTACGCGCTGATGTAAATGAACTAATGCAGGCAATGGATGTGTTTGTCTTACCCTCGCTTTACGAGGGCTTACCGGTCACGATGGTAGAAGCACAGGCTGCGGGGTTACCGTGCGTGATTTCGGATAAGGTACCAATCGAATGCACTATTGTTGATGGGCTGGTTACAAGTGTGAATCTGTCGGATGCACTGAATGTATGGGCAGACGCCATTATGAGAACCAAAAGTGTGAAACGGCAAAGTCATATGGGCGAACTTACTGCTGCAGGATTTGATATTCATCAGGCAGCAAAATGGTTGGAGTATTTTTATTTGGAGAAAGAGGGCAAAACTGTGCATGAGTGAGCGAATGCCAAAGATTTATCTGTATATCAATGTGCTTGGCGGTGGCGGTGCAGAGCGCGTCATAGCAAACCTGGCAAATACTCTTGCTGAGGACGGGTGCGAAACAACTCTCATCACATCATTTCCGGTAGATAAGGAGTACTCCATCGATAAGAAAGTCCGGAGACTTCTGCTGGAAGATCATGAATTCAGGCAGTCTCGCCTAAAGCGTAACGTTACCCGTATCTCTAAACTCCGGAAAATTTGTAAGGAAGAAAAGCCAGATATTCTGATTTCATTCATGGAGGAACCAAATTTTCGTGCCATCCTTGCAACGAGGGGCCTTCCGGTCAAAACATTGGTCTCTGTTCGAAATGATCCCAACAAAGAATACGCAGGAAAATTGGGAGCATTCGTTGGAAAAGTGCTGCTTCCGATGGCAGATGGGTGTGTATTTCAGACCAAAGAAGCGCAAGAATGGTTCCCGGAAAGGCTTCAAAGAAAGTCGAAAATCATTTATAACGCAGTCAAAGAAGATTTTTATCAGATTGAGAGAACGCCTGTTCGGGGAGAGATTGTTACCTGTGGGCGTTTGGTCGAACAGAAAAATCATGCGCTTTTGATAGATGCATTTTCAGAGGTTTTAAAAAAATATCCCTTTGTTACACTGAAAATTTATGGAGAAGGGGCGCTGAGAGAAAAACTTCAACACCAAATCAATGATTTGGGCCTGGAAAAGAAAGCATTTCTGATGGGTGCAACCAGCGATGTTGAAAAAGTGCTCCAGACAGCAGACCTTTTTGTACTGTCCTCGGACTATGAGGGAATGCCAAATGCACTGATGGAGGCAATGGCCGCTGGTGTGCCATGTATCTCAACGGACTGTCCGTGTGGGGGACCGAGAGAACTCTTTGGCAATCTATGCGTAGAAGATTTGGTTCGTTGCAATGAGCCTAAGCAATTAGCACAGACAATGGAAAAGAAATTGGAACAGAATGATCAATCGTGTATGCAAAGAAAACGTGCAGAACAATTTCGACCAGAGAAAATTAATTACGAGTGGAAAAAATATATAAATGAATTAATAGTAACACAGGAATAAAGATGAATGTATATAGAATTATATATTTGATTTTGGTAGTGGAGGCTCTTATAACGGGGTGTAGAACAACTCATATAGAGAAGAAAGTAATATACTGGACAGGCGCAATTCTGCTCATGACAGTGACAGCATTTCGCGGCAGTACAGTTGGGGAGGATACGCAAAATTATTGCATTGCATTTCGTGAGATACAAGATTTATCATGGAAAGAGATGCTAACGTGTGGGTGGGAACAAGGATATGTGCTTCTTAATCGGGCACTGGCATTAGTAACAAAGAATGAGCGTCTTTTCCTTGTGATAATGGCAGTATTGATTTTAACTCCACTTTTTTCTTGGATTTGCCAAGACTCTCTATGGCCTGGATTAAGCCTTGTAATATTTATTGGAATGGGACTATGGTATCAGTCTATGTTCGTGATGCGCCAATGGTGTGCAATGGCAATCTTGAGCTTTTCGTGCAAATTTATAAGAGAACATTACTTTATAAGATTTGCAATGTGTGTGCTGATAGCAACATTATTCCATCGAACCGCAGTAATATTTATTCTTGTGTGGTTTTTAGTATATATTCCACTGAATTCGCTCGCTATTCTGATTTCTGTAGCAGTGTCGATTTTAATGGGTATATGCGGAAAATATATTGTGTTTTTTCTTAATACTTATGCAAAAGCGTCTGATATGAGAAATCTTGGAGGAGGATACAGTCTACTGTTTGTTTTATGGGCTTGTATCATCGCGACGTTCTTTGCATTCAAAGGAAAGATTCCACAGAAAATATCGTTAGAATATAAAGCAGTTTGGTTTGCAGCTGTAATACATCCGATCAGCTTTTGCTTTTCAGGCTGGGCACGAATTGTTCAGTACTTTAGCATTTTTCTTGTGACACTTCTACCGAATACTATTGTTTTGTATACTTGCAAAAACAATAAAAAGTGGAAGATAATACTTGGAATTATCTTGTGCGGAGCAATGCTTATTTGGTACAGTGCAATACAAAAGATGCCATATTCTTTTATGAAAGTATGAGAGGAAAACACTTCAATGAAAATCAGTAAAACTTTATACCAAGCAGTAACAGACCGAAAGATAAGGTTTTCCTACCTGACAAAATTGGGTATTTTCAACGGCCTGTCAGACGAGCAGTATTTGAAGTTGAAATATAAAAATGTATTCGGCAGAGATCTTGATTTAGAAAATCCAAAGACGTTCAACGAAAAACTCCAATGGCTCAAGTTGCACAACCGCAAGCCTGAATATACCGTAATGGTGGACAAATATAAAGTACGTGAGTACATTGCTCAAATGCTAGGAGAAGAATATTTAATTCCTTTGCTTGGAGTGTGGGATGATCCGGAAGATATAGATTTTAGTGCCCTGCCGAATCAGTTTGTTCTGAAGTGTAATCACAACTCAGGTCTGGGAATGTGTATTTGCAAGGACAAGAGCAAACTAGATGTCTCAAAAGTAAAAGATGCATTAAGAAAGGGATTGCAACAAAACTATTACCTAAGCAACCGAGAATGGCCCTATAAAGATGTCCCCAGAAAGATTATCGCTGAAAAATACATGGAAGATGCTAGTGGGGAACTTAGGGATTATAAATTCTACTGCTTTAATGGTGTGATGAAATTCGTAATGATTAATTCAGACCGAAACACGGATAAGCCTACGAGGGCAGATTATTTTGATCGCGACTTTAACTGGTTGGATTTTACATGGGGATACAGTCATGCGGAGGTTCATCCCCAGAAGCCTGAACAATTTGAGAAAATGGTTGCAATTGCCGAATGGCTTTCAAAGGGACTTCCGCACATTCGAGTGGATCTATATGATTGCAATGGAAAAATCTACTTTGGCGAATTGACATTCTTTGATGGAAGTGGGTTTGACAAAATTGAGCCGTTAGAGTGGGATTATAAAATAGGAGAAATGTTAAAACTGCCATCGAAACAGTGATAAAAAAGGAAAAACATGCGAAATAAATTACTAGCAAAGAACACAGTAGCGTCCTTGATAGCACAAATTACGACTTTAATATGTGGATTTATACTACCGCGGCTTTTTTTGCAGCATTTTGGTTCGGAAGTTAATGGTCTAGTAAATTCAATTGTACAATTCTTAAGTGTGATTTCATTTCTGGAACTTGGTGTAGGAGCTGTTGTAGAGTCATCACTGTACAAGCCATTGGCAGAAAAAGACAACCAGCAAATCAGCAAAGTGATGGTGTCTGCAAACAAGTTTTTTCAGCGATTGGCGCAGATCCTTTTTATCTATGTTTTGATTTTGATGCTAGTCTATCCATTAATCGCAAATCAAAATCTTGGCTTTTTGTATACTGCCACACTGATTGCTGCAATTTCAATTAGTTCATTTGCACAATATTACTTTGGAATTGCCAACGCACTTTTGTTAAATGCAGATCAGCGCGGGTATATTCAGTATAATGCGCAAACCGTTACAGTTGTTTTGAATACCGCTGTTTGTGCTGTTATGATTTCAATGAACGGTACAATTCAGATGGTCAAATTAGCAACATCACTGATTTACCTCGCTAGGCCGCTTGCGCTTCATTTTTATGTGAAACGACACTATCAAATTGATTGGAAGATTAAATACACTGAAGAACCAATCAAACAAAAATGGAACGGTGTAGCACAACATATTGCAGCCGTCGTTTTGGACGGAACGGATACAATTGTATTGACAGTTTTCTCAACATTGTCAAATGTTTCGATTTATTCCGTCTATTTTTTGGTTATTAAAGGAGTGAAGACTTTATTTCTTTCGATGACAAATGGTGTTCAGGCGTTGATTGGGGAACTCTGGGCAAAACAGGAATTGGAGAAACTCAAAGGATTCTTCGCATGGGTAGAATGGGTTATTCACACGGGAACTACTTATGTGTTTTCTTGTACAGCAGCTTTGATAGTGCCGTTTGTTCAAGTCTACACATTTGGAATTAATGATGCCAATTACATACAGCCTGCGTTTGCTGTTTTGCTCACATTAGCAAATGCGATGCATTGCTTAAGACTTCCATACAATATTATGGTGCTGGCTGCAGGACATTACAGGCAGACTCAAAAGAATTATATTGTGGCGGCGATTTTGAATATTCTTGTTTCGATACTGACAGTTAAGGCGTGGGGCTTGATTGGTGTGGCCATTGGAACATTGGTAGCCATGACATACCAAACGATGTGGCTTGCTGTATATGATTCAAGGCACTTTATATTTTGGTCATTAAAAAATGTTACAAAACAGTTTGCAATTGATACCTTGAGCGCGGCGTTAATCATAGTGTTTGGTAGTCAAATGAGTCTCAAAGAACCTAGCTATATAAACTGGATTTTTATGGCTGTTAATGTTGCAGTGATGGCATTAGTTGTCGTTGTAGGTATGAATTTAGTGTTTTACAAAAATAGAGTGAAACAACTAGCTAATAGACTGTGGAGGAAAAACACATAATGTGCAAAGTGATTTTTATCACCGGTTCATCCGGCTTCATCGGTTCCAACCTTGCCAAACGCATCCTGACCACTGAGCCGGATACCAAGGTCATCGGTCTGGACAACATGAACGATTATTATGATGTTCGTATCAAGGAGGCTCGTCTGGCGGAGCTTCAGGAGTTCGAGAACTACATCTTCATCAAGGGCAACCTTGCGGATAAAGCTCTCGTCAACAGTATTTTTGAGCAATATCACCCAGACATTGTGGTCAATCTGGGCGCTCAGGCTGGTGTGCGGTATTCCATTACCAATCCAGATGCGTACATTGAAAGCAATATGATTGGCTTTTACAACATTCTGGAAGCCTGCCGTCATTATCCGGTGGAGCACCTGGTGTATGCCTCTTCTTCCTCCGTGTATGGCAGCAACAAGAAGGTACCGTACTCTACGGATGATAAGGTGGATAATCCAGTGTCCTTGTATGCTGCTACCAAGAAATCCAATGAGCTGATGGCTCATGCCTACAGCAAGCTTTATAACATTCCATCCACAGGCCTGCGCTTCTTTACGGTGTATGGCCCTGCCGGTCGTCCGGACATGGCATATTTTGGATTTACCAATAAGCTGGTGAACGGCGAAACCATTAAGATCTTCAATTACGGCAACTGCAAACGTGACTTTACTTATGTGGATGACATCGTGGAAGGCGTTGTCCGTGTGATGGCAAAGGCTCCAGAAAAGAAGAACGGTGAGGATGGTCTGCCTATTCCTCCCTATGCAGTCTACAACATCGGCAACTCTAATCCGGAAAACTTGCTGGATTTTGTGCAGATTCTGTCAGAGGAGTTAGTACGTGCTGGTGTACTGCCTGCAGATTATGATTTCGAGGCTCACAAGGAACTGGTGCCTATGCAGCCCGGCGATGTGCCTGTGACCTTTGCAGACACCGAGCCGTTGGAGCGTGACTTTGGCTTTAAGCCTCACACTCCGCTTCGGGATGGACTGCGGAAGTTTGCTGAGTGGTACAAAGAATTTTATATGGCATAAGGTGATGGGAGGAAGCGCATGCGTTGCGAAGAACGATTCTACGAAATATATGGAAAAGATCCCGTTGGCATCAGCTTTTGCCCCTATCGAATCTGCCCCATCGGTGCTCACAGCGATCACAACTTGGGAAAGGTCACCGGACTCGCTATTGATAAGGGAATCCATATTGCTTATAAGCCCAAGATGAACGGCGTTGTTGAAATGTGCAGCCTGCAATTTCCCAAACGTGCGCAGTGGCACATCCGTGAAATTGGGGAAAAGACGGGTGACTGGGCAGACTACCTGCGGGGAGCGACTTGGGCGCTGAGCAATCGGTTTCCGTTGACAGTCGGACTCTGTGGCGTTATTGAGGGCTCTTTGCCCATTGGCGGTTTGTCTTCCTCTGCTGCGGTGATACTGTCCTTTCTGGATGCATTGTGCCAAGTCAATGGAATTAAACTGGAGCCGTCCGAACTGATCAGCATTGCGTTTGATGCGGAGAAGAATTACGTGGGCGTTAATGTGGGAACCTTGGATCAGAGCTGCGAGGTTCTGAGTAAAAAAGATCACCTGCTGTATTTGGATTGCAAGGACAACCACTATGAGCTGATTCCAACAAATCCCAATATGAAGCCATACAAGATTGCGGTGTTTTTCAGCGGTTTGGAGCACAGTCTGGCTGGCTCTAAATATAATATGCGGGTGGATGAACTGCGTTCTGGTGTATACGCCTTGCAGGCTTTTGCGGGTCTGGAGTACGGAAAGTTCAATGAGGCCAATGCCCGTGATGTTTCGTATGAAATCTACCAGACCTATAAAGATAAGCTGCCGGTGCAATGGGCCAAACGCTGTGAACATTGGTATACCGAGTTCGAGCGTGTGGAAGCCGGTGCGGAAGCATGGCGGCGAGGGGATTTGGAGGAGTATGGACGCCTGTCCTTTGAATCTGGCTGGAGCAGCATCCACAACTGGGAATCCGGTGCGCCGGAGCAGATCAAACTCTACGAGATTATGAGGGAGACCGCTGGCATTTACGGTGGGCGCTTCAGCGGTGCTGGCTTTAAGGGGTGCTGTATGGCGTTGATCGATCCCAATAAGGCAGATGACATCCGGGAAGAAGTGGAACGAAAGTATCTCACTGCATTCCCGGAGATGCGTGGTAAGTACAGTTTCCATCTGTGCGAGAGTGCGGACGGCGTAGGGCATAAGACGGAGGACTAATATGAAGTGCTTGATTTTGGCCGCGGGATACGCAACCCGCCTGTATCCATTGACCGAAAACTTTCCCAAACCCTTGCTGAAGGTAGGGGATAAGACCATATTGGACTGGCTGGTGGATGACATTGACACCGCTGGTCTGGTGAATACTTATGTGGTCATCAGCAATCACAAGTATGCCCATCATTTTGAGGACTGGGCGGCTACTAAGAAGCAAAATATTCAGGTGGTGGACGATGGAACCAGCAGCAATGAGACCCGGCTTGGTGCTGTGTGTGACGTGCAATTTGCCATTGACCAGCTGGGGCTGGACGATGACCTGCTGGTGATCGCCGGCGACAATGTGCTGGATTTCTCTCTTTCCAAATTTGTGGCTTATTCCCAACAGAAGAAAACCTCCTGTATAATGCGCTATTATGAACCAGAGGAAAAGAAGCTCATAAAGTGCGGTGTGGTGGAACTCGACGATCAGGACAAGATCCTTTCCATGGAAGAAAAGCCTGCCCAGCCCAAGAGCCACTGGTGCTGCCCTCCCTTCTATGTGTACACTCGGGCAGATGCCAGAAAGGTCAAAGATGCAATTGCACAGAAGAAGTGCGGTACCGATGCTCCGGGCAGCTTTATCGCATGGTTGTGCACAGTAACGGATGTGCATGCTATGGAGATGCCGGGCAAGCGGTATGACATTGGCAATCTGGAAAGCTATCAGCAGGTTCAGCAGGAGTATCAGGGAATCAAGGCATAAAAGACAACACAGTGAGATTCTGTGGCTAGAATATAAGTTGAAATTATTAGATTTGAATTGATACTAGAGGGCTTCAGATGATTACTATTGATGAGGCAGCAAAGAAGTGGAGCTGCAGCAAAAATACGGTTTTGTCTTATGCTTATAAAAGATACATTACTGGCATGTGTGTAGATGGCGAGACGCTGCTGTTACCCGATATTGAAAAGCCTTATATTCCGCGCAAACGTATCGACGGCAGTTTGGATTATTACAGGGCACTCTTGCGAACAATTCAGAGAAAACGGTTTATTGATGAGCATATATTAGGCATATCCAAAGAAAAGTTTAATGCATACATAGAAGAACTCGAAAGTGCGGGATATATAAAAAAGTGGAGCCAGATGCAGGCATATCGGGACATATTTTGACGGCAAAGGGAAACGATGAACTAAACAGGAAAAGAGAAATATCAATTATAAAAGAGTTGAGTCTCCAGCCTCAGATTGGTTTAATAAATGTTCAAAATTCGTTCAGTGGATCTGTTGTATAAGATAAGATCGTTATCCCTGTGAAAGGGAAACTGAGAAAATGTCGGCAAGCGGCATGAGCGCGGACGAGATCCTTGCAAAGCTGAAGCGACTTGAAAATTTCTAACGCAGTAGTTGACAGAAATATCTACGCGACAAACCTACTAAAGTGTGTCAAAAGCAGAAGTAGAAGATATAAACAAATATTAATTTTTGCCGGATACAGTTGAGCATCCCCTTCACATTGCTTGAATTAAATTATATTTTTATTCTACAGAATGCACCTCTTGCGAACATAAAAACCGCGTGTTATACTGAAGCCATCAAAAAACATTGGAGGTGTCCCATATGCCCCGTCCTAAAGGAAGCAAGAACAAGCCTAAGAACGTAAAAGCAACCGTTGATTTTGCTGCACAGCTCTCTGAAAAGCAGTCTGCAAAAGAAGCCGCTTCTGCTGAAATCGCATCCATCACTGCCAATATCGATGCATTGAAAGCCGACCTGAAAACCAAGAAAGCTGAGCTGAAATCTATCGATAAGGAAATCGCCAGAATCGAGGCTAAAAAGATCAAAGCTGAAACCAAGGCAGCGGAATCTGCTAAGAAGGTCGAAGCCGAAGCTGTGCTGAAAAAGTTGCTGGCATCCGGTATGACGGCAGATGAGATCCTCGAAAAGCTGAAATAAATATTTTAGAGCCGTGTGGATCAGTCGGAGCGTGGAGTTATAGCTCTGGCAGTTCATACGGTTTTCTTATATAAATGGTAATTGATGTGACTCGGAATGAATGAAATTGTTCCATATCAAACATAAACGGCTACATTTCCCACACCATGGCTCAAAATCACGTCCGGAGAAATTTCAATTAATCAGCAGGAACATGTTGGCAATCTAGCTGTCATAGCGCTTCTGAGGAGAGTGCCTGGGAGCGCTGCTGCCCCGACGGAAGCCCTAGACCCAAGGCGCTCGAACCGTGGAATGACGTAAAAATATACGTTAGAATCTGAAAAATGCAGGTCAGAAGCGAAACGAATCAAATCCTTGCAAATGACGCTGAAACGTGATATAATCGTGGTACGAACAAACCGGTTTTGGTACGACAACGGTATGTTCTGGTACTGTAACTGTTGTTACGAAACTGTGAAGAACTACTTGGAAAAGTGTAAAAATTCAGCGTAGCTGCGACGACACCTATCAGGTTCAGGTCGTGTCTTGGTACGACAACGAGAACTCCTACACCTCTCAGATGGTTCGTACCATTAAGTACTTCGCTGAGAACTGCTGATCGGAGTTTCTCCTGAGCTGAATAAAGCTTGACTGCGCCCTTTCTCTTGTGTGATGAGAGAGAGAGGGCGCTTTTTGCTGACCATTTTGGGCGCGATAAGGTGCTTTCGTAAAATGGCACAACACATTTGCAGTGTGCCGACAAAAGCAGCACGTATTCGATCTCCATCTATTGCAACCCTTCTCCCGATATGATAAAATAGTAAAAATAAATGGAGACAACGAAACAGTATGATTACGAAACGTGAAAAACTGCAGTATGGATACCTGTTTCTGATTGATCTGCTCTCTCTGGTTCTCAGCATTGGGCTGGCGTGGGGGCTGACCGCAGGTGTTCTGCACAAGATGGGGGACTTCCAGCTGGACGATCTGGTAGAAGCCTGTTTTTTATTGCTGCTGGCCTATATCCTGACCTTTTTTACATTTGATCAGAGCGAAAATATCGTGAACCGCACTCCGATTCGTGAAGTTGAAATTGCGGTGCGGTTCAATTTTTTGCTGACTCTCATTGATGCGGCCTGTCTGGCGCTGACCAAGGCTTCCATGCTGCACTCCCGCTATTTTCTGGTGTTTGTGCCCGTCATCGATGTCTTTGTGATGACGGGCGCTCATGCTGTCCTCAAAAAGATGCTGGTGCGCTCCCGCTATACCAAGGGGATTCAGAGCCTTGTGGGGGTGGTGACCACGCAGGAAAACGCAAGCCCCATTCTGGAAGAGCTGAAAAAGGACTGGTCCAAGCGCGTGACAGGTCTTGCCATTCTGGAAGCTGCCCCGGAGCAGCTTCACACTGAGATCGATGGGGTGAAGATCGAGGCGAACTTCGATAATTTCATGGACTGGTTGCGGCAGGCAGCGCTGGATGAAGTGTATCTGGATGTGGCGCAGGAGAGTGAGGAGAACATGCTGCCCTATCTCGAGGAGATGGAGAGCATGGGGCTGACGGTCCATTTCCGCCTGCCGGTGCTGGACCGGATTGAAAAAGCCTGCTGCGATGAGACCAGTGCGGTGCGCATCAGCCGGGAACTGAGCCGCTGTGCGGGCGGCAATGTTGTGACGATGGGCACGGTGGAACTCAAGCTGCGGGATCAGGTGCTGAAACGGACCATGGATATCGTAGGCGGCATCGTGGGGTGCATCATCAGCATCCCCATCATTGCGTTGGTGGCCATCCCGCTCAAGCTGGAAAGCCCCGGCCCGCTGATCTTCAAGCAGCGCCGGGTGGGCCGGAATGGACGGGTGTTCTACATCCACAAGCTGCGCAGCATGTATGTGGATGCGGAAGCACGCAAAAAGGAACTGATGGCCCAGAACGAAATGAACGGCCTGATGTTCAAGATGGAAGATGACCCCCGGATCACCCGGGTGGGCCGCTTCATCCGTCGCACCAGCATCGATGAGCTGCCGCAGTTTTTTGACGTTGTGCGGGGCTCCATGAGCCTGGTGGGTACCCGCCCGCCCACGCTGGATGAGTACCGGCAGTACGAGAGCCATCACAAGCGCCGCCTTTCCATGAAGCCGGGAATTACCGGCCTGTGGCAGGTAAGCGGCCGCAGCGATATTGATGATTTTGAAGAAGTGGTCAAGCTGGATGTCCAGTACATCGACAACTGGTCCATCTGGATGGATATCTACCTGCTGTTCAAGACGGTGGGCGTTGTGTTTGACCGGAAAGGGGCAAAATGAATTATATTCTTTTTGGTGGATCTGGTTTTATCGGCACCCATCTCATTCATTTGCTGCTGAAGGAATGCGTCAGATCCGGCGACGTGATCTACGACCTGGATCTTGTGATGCCTGGGGAAGAGGGCGTGGTGCCGGGCATTGTGGAAAAGAACGATGGGGTGCAGTATATCCGGCTGGATGTGCGCAAGCCCATCGATTTTGAGTTCGTTCCGACTCCGGAGGATGTGATCTTTGATCTGGCAGCGGTCCACCGCACCCCCGGCCACCCGGAAGAAGCCTATTTTGAAACAAATATCCGGGGCGCGGAAAATGTGACCGCGTTTGCGGAAAAATACGGCATCCGGAAGATCCTATTCACCAGCTCCATTGCACCCTATGGTGCGTCTGAGGACCTTAAGACGGAGGAGACTCTGCCAACTCCCAACACGCCGTATGGAATCAGCAAGCTGGTGGCAGAAAAGATCCACCAGATCTGGCAGGCCCGTGATCCGGCCCGGGAGCTGACCATCGTGCGGCCAGGCATCGTTTATGGCAAAGGGGAGCACGGCAATATGACCCGCCTGTACAGTGGGCAGAAGAAGGGCTACTTTTTTTATGCCGGCCGGAAGGACACCATCAAGGCGTGCATCTATGTCAAGGAGTTGGTGCGCTTCTTCAAGTACCGGATGCTGGATCATTCTTTCCCCGGAGCAGAGATCTATAACTGTACCTACGAGCCGGCTTATACCATCGAAGAGATCTGCAATGCAATGCAGAAGGCGACCGGCCTGCACCGCCATGTGCCGTTGGTGCCCGCCGGACTGCTGCTGTTTGCAGCGGGCATTCTGGGACCCATCGGAGGCAAAAAGGTGGGCATCCATCCCGCCCGTGTCCGGAAGCTGATGGTATCCACCAATGTCTGCGGCAGGAAGCTGGCCGCCACTGATTACAAGTTCCACTATACGCTGGAGGAGAGTTTCCGGGACTGGTTCGAGGATTGTGACCGCAGGGAGCTGGTATGACCATGGAGCAGAATGCACAGCCCATCCGTGTGGCTCAGATGATGACGGATATGAACTACGGCGGTGTGGAGATGGTGGTGATGAACTACTACCGCCACATGGACCGTTCCAGAGTTCAGTTTGATTTTTTCGCGCTGGAAGGCTCGACTCTGCCCCAGCGGGAAGAGATCGAACGTCTGGGCGGCCGGGTGTATGTGGTGCCAAAATATACCCACCTGCCGCAGTATGAACGGGAGATCGGGCGGCTGTTCCGTCAGAACGGATACCAGATCGTTCACTCCCACATGAACACCCTGAGCGTGCTTTCCCTCTGGGGGGCAAAGCGTGCAGGGGTGCCCAACCGGATCGCGCATAACCATTCTACGGTGGGCAGGGGAGAAGGGGCAAAAAATGTGATGAAGTACCTGCTCCGTCCCTTTGCCGCAGTGTATCCCACCCGGCTCTGTGCCTGCTCCAGAACGGCAGGCAGCTGGCTTTATGGTGAAAAGCCTTTCCGGGTGTTCAACAATGCCATTGAGCTCGACCGCTTTGCTTATGATGCCGCCAAACGGAAGGCCGTCCGGCAGGAGCTTGGCCTGGGGGATGAACTGGTGCTGGGCCATGTCGGGCGGTTCTGCTATGCCAAGAATCACGAATTTCTGCTGGATGTAATGGCAGAGGTCTGTAAACAACGGCCGGATGCCGTTCTATTGCTGATCGGAGAAGGGGAAAACGAGGCCGCTGCCCGCCGGAAAGCGGAGGCGCTGGGGCTGCAGGAGAATGTCCGCTTTCTGGGCCGACAGAGTGATCCCGCAAAGTTCTATCAGGCCATGGATGCCTTTGTTTTGCCCTCGCGGTATGAGGGGCTTGGAATCGTGCTGATCGAAGCACAAGCGGCGGCATTGCCGGTCATCTGTTCCACAGAGGTGCCGCAGGAGGCTCAGGTCCTGCCTGAGATGCAGTACCTGAGCTTGCGGGAAAGCCCGGCAGTCTGGGCGGATGCGGCGATCCGGGCTGCAGAAAATGCCCGGCGGCGGGATACCTCTGCCGAGATGCGGGCAGGCGGCTTCGATATCGTCACCGAAGCGAAGAAGCTGGAAGAGTTTTACTTCGACCTGCTGAAATGAGGAGATAAGATGGACCCTTTGGTAAGCATCATCGTTCCTGTTTATAATGTAAAGCCATATCTGAACCGCTGTGTGGACAGTCTACTGGGGCAGAGTTATCAGAATATGGAGCTGCTGCTGGTGGACGACGGCTCCACCGATGGCAGCGAGGCCCTCTGTGATGAATATGCTGCACAGGATGCCCGGGTGCGGGTGCTCCACAAGAAAAATGGTGGTCTGTCCGATGCCCGCAACGCTGGTGTGGACGCAGCAAAGGGGGAATATCTCTCTTTTGTGGATGGCGATGACTGGGTGTCACCTTATTACATCGAGAACCTGTGCCGGGCACTGGAGCAGGCGGGAGCGGATTTTTCAGCCAGCTGTTTTGAAGAGGTGTTCGAGGGCCAGCCGGTGCAGTCCGTGCCCACAGAGCGTCTGGAAGCATTCGAGATCCTGAGCCGGGAGGAATGCCTGCGCCGCATCCTGTATCAGGAGGGCATGGAGGTGACCACCCCCACCAAGCTCTATAAACGTGCACTGTTTGAGGGCGTGCGCTACCCGGTGGGCAAGCTCTATGAGGATATCCCGGTCGCCTACGAGGTGACAAAGCGTGCCCATAAGGCGGCACATATCGCAAACCGGGATTACTACTATTTCCAGCGGGGCAGCAGCATCCAGAATATGGCCTTCAACCCCAGAAAGCTGGACAGTGTGCGGCACTGCCACGCGCTGATGGAAAACGTGAGGCGTGATTTCCCCCAGTTGAGCCGTGCGGCAGAATGCCGCTATCTGAGCAATGTCTGCAATATCCTATTCCAGATTCAGGACAGGCAGCATGAAAAGATTGAAAAGGCCCTCTGGCAGGAAGTGAAAAAATACCGCTGGAACGTTCTGCTGGACCCGCAGGCCCGCAAAAAGGCCAGGCTGGCGGCGGCACTTTCCTACAGCGGCTATGCCATGACCCGACGGGTCTATGAAAAAACGCAGTGGCGTGGAAAAAAGTAAAGTGGAGGGATCCGGTTGGAGGAAAGAAAACCGCTTGTATCGGTCATTGTGCCGGTCTATAATGTTTATCCGTATCTGCGGGACTGTGTGCAGAGCGTGCAGGCGCAGAGTTACCAGAACTGGGAGCTGCTTTTGGTAGATGACGGCTCCACCGATGGCAGCGGGAAGCTTTGTGATGAACTGGCTGTGGAGGATGGCCGCATCCGGGTGTTCCATAAGCCCAATGGGGGGCAGTCTGATGCCCGGAACGTTGGGTTGCAACAGACGCAGGGAAAGTATTTTTACCTGCTGGACAGTGATGACCTGATCCGCTCCACGGCCTTTGCCCAGTTCGTGGAGCGCTGTGAGGCAGATGGTGCTGACGCGGCCCTGACCCCACTGGAGATGTTCTCGACAGAGCAGCCGGAGGGGCGGACGGAAAATCCGCACCAGATCCCAGAGCTGCTGAACCGGGAAGAGACCATGCGCCGGATGCTGCTGCATCAGGGCATCGGGCATGGAGCAGGCGGCGTTTTCTTCCGGCGGGAGGTTTGGGGAGATTTGCAGTTCCCCGTTGGCATCCTGTACGAGGACTATGCGGTGATGTATCGGGCCATTGCCCGCTGTGCAAAAGTGGAAGTGTTTCCGGAACCGATGTACGATTACCGCATCCATACCGGTTCGACCATGAAGAGCGGCATTGCCGAGAAGAATCTGGTCATTCTGGATGTGGGCGAAAACGTGACCCGCTTTATTGCGGAAACGGTCCCTGTGCTGAAAGCAGAAGCGGAATACCTGCAGCTGGTTACATACCTGAAGACACTGAAAGGCATTCTGGATGGCGATTTTGCCAGCTATCCGGAGGCTCAGGCACGGATCTGCCGCTTTGTGCAGGAACACCGGGCGCTTGCCCGGCGGCCCTGGGCCAAAAGAGCAGACCGGATCAAGGTGGAAACACTTCTGATCAGCAAGCGGCTGTTTTATGCCGTTTATGGGCTGGGAGAATGGAAAAATAAACACACAGTCGAAAAATAAAATGGAGAAGTTATGCTGATTTATCTGGGGGTTTTTGCGGTTTCTGTGGGCATTGCCGCCTATGGCGAGTACCTGCGGACGAAGAAAAACAACGAGAAGGGCTTTTATCTCTGCCTGGCGCTGGCGGTGCTGGTGATGGCGGTATTGGCAGGCTTGCGGGACCCGTCCATTGGCACGGACAGCGTGGTGTATGAGGAATGGGTGGCGGATGCAAAGCTGCAGGATGGTTTGCTGGCCTGCATCCGGCAGCGGCACAAAACAGAGCCGCTGTTTATGACGCTGGTCTATCTGGCGGCCCATGTTTTTGGCGATGTCCACTGGCTCTACTTTATGGTGGACCTGCTGGCCTGCGGTCTGTTTATGATCGGGCTGGTGCAGTATAAGGAGTATGTCTCCGTGCCCTATGGCTGGCTGGCTTACCCCCTCCCTTTTTTTTGCACAGCCTTGTATTATGGCGATACTTATAATGCCGAGCGGCAGTCTGTGGCGCTGGGTGTGGCATTTTTGGCGTTCAGCTTTGCGTGGAAGAAAAAGTATCACTGGGCGGTCCTACTGCTGGCGGTCTCCTGCCTGTTCCACAATGCCACCTTTATTTCGTTTGGTGCGCTGTTGATCTATATTCTGCTTCAGCATTTCGACAACTGGTGGGTCAAGGGTGGCCTGGCGGCATTTTCGGTCTACCTTGCCTTCTTCAGCAAGGCTGTGGTCAGGCTGGCCCTGAATGTGGACTTCATTGATCGACTTTACGGATATTATTATGATGCCAATGCGGGCGGTTTCACGCTGAATCCCATCATTGTGCGTCTGCCCTTCCTGATCTTGCCCATTGTGCTGTACCGCTGGTACGCCAAAGAGGAAGGGGAGGGCAGCCGCCGCTTTACCCGCTCGGATGCTGATTTCTGGATCGTGATGATCCTGATCGAGATGGCAACGGCCCAGCTGCGCAACATCAATGTGCCGCTCTACCGCATCTGCCTGTATTTTGCGTTCTTCCGCTATCTCGCCATTGGCCGTGTGGTCAAGTGCGTGGAGGATGAGCGTTTGCGCAAGCTGCTGAAGGCTGCCATGTGGGGAATGCTGGTCATCATCTGGATCTATCAGGCGTATATTCAGGGCAACAATGCCATTTGCCCGTACACCTCGGAGATCCTCCACATCGGCAGAGAAACATTCTTCTGAGGAAACTGAACATGGAGACAGAGCTGATCAGTGTCATTGTCCCGGTCTACAATGTAGAACCCTATCTCCGCCGCTGCGTGGACAGCATCCTGCACCAGACCTATCGGAATCTTGAGGTCCTGCTGGTGGACGATGGCTCCACCGATGCCAGCGGAGCCATCTGCGACGAATATGCCGCACAGGAAGAACGCGTAACGGCAGTCCACCAGAAAAACGGGGGACTCTCTGCAGCGCGCAATGCGGGGCTCGAACGGGCACAAGGAACGTATCTCTGCTTTGTGGACAGTGATGACTTTCTGGACAGCCGGATGCTGGAAACGCTCTGCCGTGACCTGCAGGAACAGGATGCGGACGTGGCTGTGGTGGGCTTCCGGATGTTTGAACGGGAGGAAGAGCTCGCCCCGGCAGAACTCACTGTACCGGTGCAGTGTATGACAGGCCGGGAAGCCATCCGCAGCACCCTTGTCTCGGATGAGCTGGGGGATTTTGCCTGGAACAAGCTCTACAAGCGGGAGCTGTTCCGGGAGGTACGCTATCCGCTGGGGCGGATGATGGAAGATCAGGGCACGACATACCGTATTTTTCAGCAGTGTAGCAAGGTCGTATACCGCCCGGTGCCGCTGTATTATTACTATCAGCGCCCGGACAGCATCCTTCACCGCAGAAACATGAAGTTCTACGAGGATAAGCTGGATATGGGCTATCAGAAATATCGGGCCATCCGGGAAGCGTACCCGGGAATGCCGGAGAATGATGCCGCCATGCTGAGCGTGGTGGAGCACTGCTATCCGTATCTGATGCAGGACACGGAGCGCTGCGCAAAAATGGAGGCCTTTCTGCAGGAGTGTGACCCGGCGGCGGCAAAGCTGCTCTGCACCAGCAGCCAGCGGAAGTATCAGTTGCTCAGATGCAGCCGGAGGATATATGCAAAACTGTTCCTGCTGAAAAACGGCCCGGCGGCAGAATAAAATGGATTGAGGAAAAGAATGAGGAAAAACAGTTGCATTTCTGTAATAGTTCCGGTATATTGTGTGGAACAGTATTTGGAAAAATGCGTGAGCTCCATTGTAAACCAGACCTATAAAAATTTGGAGATCATTCTTGTGGATGATGGATCTCCAGATAACTGTCCGCAACTCTGTGATGATTGGCAGAAGAAAGATAAACGTATTCGCGTTATTCACAAGGAAAACGGTGGGTTATCTGATGCGAGAAATGCGGGCCTGCGTGCTTCCAGTGGAGAACTGGTGATGTTTGTTGATTCGGATGACTGGATCGCACCGGAGATGGCCGAGAAAATGGAATTGGCCATGAGAACATATCATGCTGATATGGTGCTGTGCCAGTTCGCAAAGGTTTTTCCAGATGGTCGTGAAGCAAAGTGGTTTTCTGCGGGAAAAGATGTTGCTGTATATGGACAGAGAGAATTGCTTGATAAACTTGTTCGGGATGAAGAAATCAGCAATCATGTTTGGCGGCGGTTGTATAAAAGAAAACTGATTCCGGATGATATATTTCCAAAGGGAAAAAATTACGAAGATATTTATGTGATGGCAGAGCTGTCTGGAAAATGCAATACATTCGTTAGTTTAGATGCGGTGTATTACTATTATCGTCAGAACGCAAGTGGAATTCTGCAAAACAAGAGCTATAAGAACATGCTGAATTATCTGGAAGGCTTGAAAAAAAACTACTCAGACATTCAGCGAAACTACCCGGAATTGAAAATAGAGATAGACTATGCAAAGGCGAGAACGACAACCTATGCATGGGAGGATTTGCATACGTCCAAAAAGATGACAGAAGAGGAGAGAAAAGAAATAAGATCAGAAATCGCCCAATGGGGTGCAGATCTTTCTTCAGAAGCTCTTTCAAAGATGTTCTGGCGACAGAGAGTATACTATAATCTTATTATGAAACAAAAAGATTTTTCAGCATCTGTTTGGTACGAACTGTGGTTCCATGAGAATAATCTATGCTGTAAAGTTAGACGGACTGCAAAAAAGATGTTAAAAAGGGGCAGTGTGAATAACTAGATGAAAAAATCACTTAGCTTCAATGCAGCAATGAGCGCATTCAAGACACTGATGAATATTATTTTCCCGCTCATCACATTCCCCTACGCTTCCAATGTTCTTCAGGTGGAAAACCTGGGCAAAGTGAACTTTGCAAGCTCCGTCTGCGGGTATTTTCTGCTGTTTGCAGGCCTTGGCATCTCCTCCTATGCAGTGCGTGAGGGCTCCCGCTATGTGAATGACCGGGAAAAACTGTCGGCTTTTGCATCGGAGATGTTCTCCATCAATATGATCTCCACGGCCCTGACCTATGCGGTATTGGCGGTGACGATGCTTTTCTGGACAAAGCTCCATGCCTATACCGACCTGATGCTGGTGCTGAGTTTACAAATCTTCTTTACGACCATCGGCACCGAATGGGTGTTCACGATCTTTGAGGAGTATACCTATATCACCATCCGAGGTCTGCTGTTTCAGGTGCTGTCCATTTTCATGCTGTTTGCCTTCGTCAAGACCCGGGATGACTACTGCATCTATGCAGGCATCACGGTGTTTGCGGCGGTAGGTGCCAATGTGCTCAATTTTTTTCGGGCCCGGCGGTACTGCACCATCCGGCTGACAAGAAAGATCGACTGGAAAAAGCACCTCAAGCCCATCCTCATCATCTTTGCATCCACGCTGGCAACGACCCTTTATGTCAGCTCGGATACCACGATTCTGGGCATTCTGGGAACAGATTACAATGTGGGCATTTACTCGGTGGCGGGTAAGATCTACGGCATTGTAAAGAATCTGCTTTCGGCGGTGCTGGTGGTGTCTATCCCGCGGCTGTCCCATTATGCGGGCGTGGGGGACAAGGTAAACTTCAACAAGCTGTTCAACAATATCTTCAATGCGCTCATCGTGGTGGTGGCTCCGGCTGTGGTGGGACTGTTTGCCCTCAGTCGGGAGGTTGTCCTCTTTATTTCCGGGGAAAGCTATCTGGATGCAGTGATGCCCCTGCAGATCCTGAGCCTTGCCCTGATCGTCTGTCTGTTTGGCTGGCTGTACAATTCCTGCGCGCTTCTGCCCTGCGGAAGAGAAAAGGAACTGTTCTGGATCACGCTGGTCAGCGGTCTGCTGAACGTGGGGCTGAACATCCTGCTCATCCCGCGGTTCCGGGAGAATGCGGCAGCCTTTACCACCCTGCTGGCAGAGCTGTGCTCCATGATGCTCTGTATCCGCTGCTCCAGGGGTCTGGTCACGGTCTCAGCTGACCGGCGCACCGTTGGCTCGGTGCTCTGCGGCTGTGCGGGCATCGTTCTTGTCTGTACCGGGGTCAAGGCACTGGCTCTGCCCAATCTCATCTGCATTCTGGTGGCGGTGCTGGGCTCGGTGGCTGCATACGCGGTCATCCTGCTGGGCATGAAAAATCCGCTGGTGCTGGAATATCTGGAAAAAGCGAAGCAGAAGTTCCGGAAAATATCCTGAATGGACAGGACCCGCTGCGGGGGCAAACACTCTCTGCGGCGGGTCTTTTTCAGAAAAAACGGCGTTTTTTGGTGCGTTCCGGCAAAATCACCACATTTCTTTGCTTCTACAACAAATGTTTGTTAATAAATTATCCATCCCCCGTCCTTGCAATACACACGCTTTTTGTTTATAATAAGGATGTACGGGGAAGTTCGCAGTGCGCGGCCCCCGATGAAGAGCAAAATTCGATTCCGAACGAAAAGAATTTGAGAGGAGTTTGTTACCATGGGTTTAGGTAAGAAAACGATCGACGATCAGAATTACTGCGGCAAGAAGGTCCTTGTCCGCTGCGATTTCAATGTCCCGATGAAGGACGGCGTGATCACCAACGAGAACCGCATCAATGCGGCTCTGCCCACCATCCAGAAGCTGGTCAACGATGGCGCAAAGGTCATCCTGTGCAGCCATCTGGGCAAGCCCAAGAACGGCCCCGAGGCAAAGTTCAGCCTGGCACCCGTTGCTGTGGCTCTGAGCGCAAAGCTGGGCAAGACCGTTGTGTTTGCTGACGACGACAACGTTGTGGGCGAGAACGCAAAGGCTGCTGTTGCTGCCATGAACAACGGCGATGTCGTTCTGCTGCAGAACACCCGTTTCCGCAAGGAAGAGACCAAGAACATGCCTGAGTTCAGCCAGGAGCTGGCTTCTCTGGCAGATGCATACGTTGACGATGCATTCGGCAGCTGCCACCGTGCACACTGCTCCACCGCAGGTGTCACCGACTACATCAAGGATACCGCTGTCGGTTACCTGATGGAGAAGGAGATCAAGTACCTGGGCAACGCAGTCAACGATCCCGTTCGTCCCTTCACCGCCATCCTGGGCGGCGCTAAGGTCGCCGATAAGCTGAACGTCATCTCCAATCTGCTGGAGAAGGTCGATACCCTGATCATCGGCGGCGGCATGGCTTACACCTTCGTCAAGGCACAGGGCTACGAAGTCGGCAAGAGCCTGTGCGACGATACCAAGCTGGATTACTGCAAGGAAATGATGGCCAAGGCCAAGGAGAAGGGCGTGAAGCTGCTGCTGCCTGTGGACGCAGCCTGCATCAAGGACTTCCCCGATCCCATCGACGCTCCCGTGGATGTCACTGTGGTGCCCGTCACCGCCATCCCTGCTGACATGGAGGGCTGCGACATCGGCCCCGAGACCATGAAGCTGTTTGCCGATGCTGTCAAGGCATCCAAGACCGTTGTGTGGAACGGCCCCATGGGCGTGTTCGAGAACCCCACTCTGGCAGCTGGCACTCTGGCAGTTGCCAAGGCTATGGCTGAGAGCGATGCTACCACCGTGATCGGCGGCGGCGACAGCGCAGCAGCTGTGCAGCAGATGGGCCTGGGCGACAAGATGACCCACATCTCTACCGGCGGCGGCGCTTCTCTGGAGTATCTGGAGGGCAAGGAGCTGCCTGGTATCGCTGTGATCCAGAACGCATAAGCATCTGAACCAGCATCACTGAGGTGCGGCGGCATATACGCCGCCGCACTTTTTATTTTGGGTAATAAGATCTCTCAGGCTTGCCGACGCTCGCCAGCTCCCCATCCGGGAGGCAGGAGATGTCGTTTATCCTGCCTCTCCTTCTGGGAGAGGCGGCACCGAAGGCGGCGGGGAGGTATTTTGTGATAAGGAGATCGTTAGAATGGATAAGGCAAAGCGTAAGGCAATCATTGCAGGCAACTGGAAGATGAACAAGACCGCCACTGAGGCAGCCAAGCTGGTGGATGAGCTGATCCCCGCCGTCAAGGATGCTTCCTGTGAGGTCGTTATCTGCACCCCCTACACCGATCTGGTCACCGCTGTGGAAAAGACCAAGGGCACCAACATCCATGTGGGTGCTGAGAATGTCCACTTTGAGAAGTCCGGTGCGTTCACCGGCGAGATCAGCGCCGATATGCTGGTGGATCTGGGCGTGGAGTACGTCATCGTCGGCCACTCCGAGCGCCGCCAGTACTTTGCAGAGACCGACCAGACCGTGAACAAGCGCGCTCTGGCTGCCCTGAATGCGGGCCTGAAGGTCATCATCTGCGTGGGCGAGAGCCTGCAGCAGCGCGAGGAGGGCGTGACCGAGGAGCTGGTGCGGATGCAGACCAAGATCGCCCTGCGCGACGTGACCGCCGAGCAGATGGCAAACGTGGTTATTGCCTACGAGCCCATCTGGGCCATCGGCACCGGCAAGACCGCGACCGCTGACCAGGCCGAGGAGGTTTGCGCTCAGATCCGCAAGGTCATCGGCGAAGTGTACGGCGAGGCTGTGGCCGAGGCTGTCACAGTCCAGTACGGCGGCAGCATGAACGCCAAGAACTGCGAGGAGCTGCTGAGCAAGAAGGATGTGGACGGCGGTCTGATCGGCGGCGCATCTCTGAAGGCTCCTGATTTTGCTGTTATCGTCAATGCCGCTTCCAACGGCTGAGAAAGTCCTCTGACCTGTTTTCCCAGCGCCCGGCTGCGCCGTTTTTCCAGCGCTGTGCCGGGCGCTATTTGTTCTAAATCAAAGGAGATTCAACGTTATGTCCAAGAAACCTGTACTTCTGTGCATCATGGATGGCTTTGGCTGGGTGCCCAACGAGACCTACGGCAATGCCGTGGTCGCCGCAAAGACCCCCCATCTGGATGCCCTGATGGAAAAATATCCCATGACCACCATCGAGGCCTCCGGCATGGCTGTCGGCCTGCCCGATGGCCAGATGGGCAACTCTGAGGTGGGCCACACCAACATGGGCGCTGGCCGCATCGTTTACCAGCAGCTGACCCTCATCACCAAATCCATCCGGGACGGTGAGATGTTCAAGAACCCCGTACTGGTCAAGAACATGAAGGCTGCCATTGAGGCAGGCAAGGCCATCCACCTGATGGGCCTGGTGGGCACCGGCGGTGTCCACAGCCACGCTGACCACTGGTTCGGCGTGCTGGAAATGGCAAAGCACATGGGCGCAAAGGAAGTCTACCTGCACTGCATCACCGATGGCCGTGATACCGACCCCCACGCTGGCAAGGGCTTCCTGGCTGACCTGCAGGCCAAGCTGGATGAGCTGGGCGTTGGCAAGATCGCCAGCGTTTCCGGCCGTTACTACGCCATGGACCGCGACAACAACTGGGACCGCGAGGAGAAGGCTTACGCCGCATTCGTCTACGGTGAGGGCAACCACGCTGCCAACGCTGCCGAGGCCATTGAGGCATCCTATGCTGCCGATAAGACCGACGAGTTCGTTCTGCCCTGCGTCACCTGTGAGGGCGGCCGCGTGCAGGATGGCGATACCGTCATCTTTATGAACTTCCGTCCCGACCGTGCCCGCCAGATGACCCGCATCTTCTGCGATGACGACTTCAAGGGCTTTGAGCGCCGCGGCGGCCGCAAGCAGGTCAACTATGTCTGCATGGCCGAGTACGATGCCACCATGCCCAACTGCGAGGTCGCCTATCCTCCCGTGGAGCTGAAGAATGTTCTGGGCCAGTACCTGTCCGAGAACGGCAAGACCCAGCTGCGCATTGCCGAGACCGAGAAGTATGCACACGTCACCTTCTTCTTCAACGGCGGTGTGGAGGCTCCCTACGAGGGTGAGGACCGCTGCGTCATCCCCAGCCCGAAGGTTGCCACCTACGACCTGCAGCCTGAGATGAGCGCCCCTGAGGTGGCTGCTGAGTGCGTCAAGCGCATCGAGAGCGGCAAGTATGACGTGGTCATCCTGAACTTTGCCAACTGCGATATGGTCGGCCACACCGGCGTGTTCGATGCCGCTGTCAAGGCCGTTGAGGCTGTGGATACCGCTGTGGATCAGGTGGTCACCGCTGTGCTGAACGCAGGCGGCTGCGCCTTTATCACGGCTGACCACGGCAACGCCGAGAAGATGATGAACCCGGACGGCACTCCCTTTACCGCCCACACCACCAATGTGGTGCCCTTTGTGGCCGTTGGCTGCGGCGATGTGAAGCTGCGCGAGGGCGGCTGCCTGGCAGATATCGCCCCCACCATGCTGCCCTATATCGGCCTGCCTGTCCCCGCTGAGATGACCGGCAAGAGCATCATCGTGGAGTAAGCACTCCGCAAATCGCTTTCCTGAAACGCAAAAAGACCTCCCCGTGCAGGTGCTGCCTGCATGGGGAGGTCTTTTGCTGTATCGCTTAGTAGTGCAGCTGGTCAGCGGTCAGTGCTTCCAGCACCGGCAGCATGGCGGCTGCCTCGGCCTTGGCGGCGGGCAGATCCATATCGCGGTAGTTGCCGCATTCCACCTCGCTGGCACCGGGGATATCCCCCTCAAAGGCGGCCATGAAGCGGAAGGAATCCACGGTCAGCTCCAATGCCTGCGCCGGGGTCAGCCCGCGGGTGAGCAGGTAGAAGCCGGTGCGGCAGCCCATGGGGCCAACGTAGATCACGCCGTCCTTCACCGCGCTGTTGCGGGCGTAGGTGGCAAACAGGTGCTCCAGCGTGTGGGCGGCACCGGTGGTCAGATAATCGCCCTGATTGGGCTTCTTCATCCGGATGTCCCAGGTCAGCACATCACCGTCCTGGCGGCTCAGGTACATGCCCCGGTCCAGTTTGGTGTGATCGACACAGAAGCTTGCAATGCGTTCCATGATGTTCTCCTTCAGGATCAGGCCTGCAGGCGCTGGACGCTGCCGTGGGCACAATCCACAGCGATATCCAGGCCGTCGCGGATGTGGCTGCAGGCACCTGCAGCACCCACGATGGTGGGTTTGAGCAGGGAATTGCCCACGATGGCAGCGTGGCTGTTCAGGCCGGGCTCCTCAACCACCAGAGCGGCGGCATCGCGGACATAGCCCAGCATCTCGTTGGTGGTGGAGGGAACGACCAGCACCATGCCGGGGCGGAACTTTGCCTTGACCTCCTCCAGAGTGCGGCAGACGCAGGCCTTGCCGCTGGCGGAGACCAGATCGGTCTTGCCGCGGCCCACGCCTACACCGGTGGCCAGGCAGTTGCCCACCATGTGGATCTTGATCATGTTGGTGGTGCCGGAAACGCCCACGGGCACGCCTGCGGTCACAACGGCCAGCTCGCCGTTGTGCAGGTAGCCGTTCTTTTCGGCCAGAGCGGTGGACATCTCAATCAGCTCATCGGTGCTGTGGGCGGGGCCCATCAGCAGGGAAGTGATGCCCCAGCTTAGGGAGAGCTGACGCTGCACCTGCTCGTCCATAACGCAGGCAATGATGGGCTGCTTGGGGCGGTACTTGCTCAGCAGGCGGGCAGTGTTGCCGGATTCGGACACGGTGACGATGGCGGCAGCGTTCACGTCCTTGGCGGTCAGGCAGGCAGCATGAGCGGTTGCATCGCTGACGCTGATCTGGATCTCGGCGTGGCGCTGGGAGCGGTAGTGCTCCTCGTTCTCGGTGCGTTCTGCAATGGCGGACATGGTCTTGAGGGCCTCCACGGGGTAGTCACCGGCAGCGGTCTCACCAGACAGCATGATGGCGGAGGTGCCATCGTAGATGGCATTTGCCACGTCGGAGATCTCGGCACGGGTGGGGCGGGGGTTGACCATCATGCTGTCCAGCATCTGGGTGGCAGTGACGATGGGCTTGCCGAAGGAGAAGGAGCGGTCGATGATGTCCTTCTGGATGCCGGGCAGCTCGGTGAAGTCGATCTCAACGCCCAGGTCACCACGGGCCACCATGACGGCATCGGCTGCGGAGAGGATGCTGTCGATGTTGTTCACACCCTCGCGGTTCTCGATTTTGGCAATGATACGGATGTTGGAATCGTACTCATTCAGCAGGTTGCGGATGTCGTACACATCCTGTGCGGTGCGCACAAAGGAAGCAGCGATGAAGTCAAAGCCGTTCTGCACGCCAAAGATGATGTCCTCGCGGTCCTTCTGGCTCAGGTAGGGCATGGACAGATGCACGCCGGGCACATTGACACCCTTTTTGGTCTTGATCTTGCCGCTGTTCAGCACGGTGCAGATGATGTCGGTGTCGGTGACCTGCTCAATGTGCAGCATGATCAGGCCGTCGTCCAGCATGATGGTGCCGCCGGGCTGCACGTCCTGGGGCAGATCCTTGTAAGTGACGGAGCAGATCTCCTTGGTGCCCTCCACCTCGCGGGTGGTCAGGGTAAAGGTCTGGCCGGCTTCCAGCATCTCCACACCGTTCTTGAACTCCTTCAGGCGGATCTCGGGGCCCTTGGTGTCCAGCAGGGCGGCAACGGGCTTGCCCAGCTCCTCACGCAGCGCCTTCAGCTTTGCCAGACGGCCGCCGTGCTCCTCGTAGGAGCCGTGGGAGAAGTTGAAACGGGCCACGTTCATGCCGTTTGCGATCAGGTCGCGCAGGACATCGCCCTTATCGGTAGAAGGGCCCAGGGTGCAAATGATCTTCGTTTTTCTCATAAAATACCTCCAACGTTCACGCTATAATGCTCTCTATCTTGACGCAGCAGCCCAAGCTGGCTGCTCTCTGGCGGGCAGTGATTGCTTTGCGCCCGCGGCGGCAGTATACGCCAATATGGCTGTTTCAACAAACCATACCACTATACATTATAAGCTCTTGGATACAATAGCGCAAGAAAAATCTTTGCAAAGAAACTGCTAAGATTTCATCAGGTTTGAACAAAAAACTTTCCACCACAAAGCGCTTGCATAACCGGCGGGATTTGCTTATAATGAAGGTAAGCAAAAGTGCGACTGTTCCGGGGCAGCCCCGGAGGAAAATGGAGTGAAAACATATGGAAAAGCGTGTATTTTTGATCGTACTGGACAGCTTTGGCATCGGCGCGGAGCCGGATGCAGCCGCCTTTGGCGACGAGGGCACCAACACGCTGGGGGCCATTGCAGGGCATCCCAATTTCAACTGCCCCAACCTGAAAAAGCTGGGCCTGTTCAACATTGACGGTGTGACTGCGGGCGAAAAGACCGACGCGCCCGCCGGTGCCTTTGCCCGCCTGCAGGAGCAGAGCATGGGCAAGGATACCACCATCGGCCACTGGGAGATCGCCGGTGTGGTCAGCCCGAACCCGCTGCCCACCTTCCCCAACGGCTTCCCGGAGGAGCTCATTCAGGAGTTTGAGGCAAAAACCGGCCACAAAGTCCTCTGCAATCTGCCCTATTCCGGCACCGAGGTGCTGAAGGACTACGGCGAGCAGGCCATGAAGGAAAATGCCCTCATCGTCTACACCAGCGCCGACAGCGTGTTCCAGGTGGCTGCCCACGAGGAACTGGTGCCCGTGCCAGAGCTTTATCGCTACTGCGAGATCGCCCGCGAGATGCTGAAGGGTGCGTACGGCGTGGGCCGTGTCATCGCCCGGCCCTTCCTGGGCAGCAGCGCCGAGACCTTCTACCGCACCACCAACCGCCACGACCTGAGCCTGAAGCCGCCCCGTGCCACCATGCTCGACCTGCTGAAGGAGGCCGGCAGGGATGTTATCGCCGTGGGCAAGATCTTTGATATCTTTGACGGACAGGGCGTGACCGAAAAGATCAAGACCACCGGCAACACCAATGGCATCGCCTTCACCAGGGCATTGCAGACCCGGGATTTCGAGGGCCTGGCCTTTGTGAATCTGGTGGATTTTGATATGCTCTACGGCCACCGCCGCGACGTGCCCGGCTATGCCGCCGCCGCCACCGAATTTGACCGCTTCCTGGCCGACTTCATCCCCGGGATGCGGGAGGGCGACCTGCTGATGATCACCGCCGACCACGGCTGCGACCCCTCCTACACCAAGACCACCGACCATACCCGCGAGTATGTGCCGTATCTGGTCTGCGGCAAGGGCGTGAAGCCCGGTGTGGACCTGGGCACCCGGCTCTGCTTTGGCACCATTGCACAGACCGTGTGTGAATATTTGGGCGTGGATGCTTCCAGTCTGGACGGCCACAGCGTGCTGCAGGAGATCCTGAAGTAATATGAGCCCTCTCAGTCACGCGACAGCGTGACCGGGAGGGCTATTTTTTGTGCAAAGTCTTGAACAATATAGTCAGTTGTGGTAGACTAGCACGTGCACGCCCGGTGCTTACAAGGTTTACGCCGGGCGCAGGAATTGATATGGTTTCAGAATAGAAGGAGACTATCACATGAGAATCAATCGTACTCTGGGTCTGGCACTGACCGCTGCTGTGCTGGCTGTTGCCATGACTGGCTGCTCCAATAGTGCATCCTCCACCGCATCCTCCGCTGCTTCCAGCGAGGCTGCTTCCTCTGTGGCCGCTTCCAG
>OGPR01000445.1_pt1 | contig 43674 bp, 30 predicted proteins | sample 1552981 | NCBI WGS metagenome assembly OGPR01 (sample SAMEA2580260, study PRJEB22360) | human gut metagenome | biome: human gut; feature: human-associated habitat; material: faeces | place: Denmark | collected 2008/2010 | reverse complement strand
GCACCGAAATTCCGTTGCGTTCGAGCCCGATGTCGGTGACGGTCTGGCCCGGGTATTTGTTCTTCACATAGTCGGCGACCTGTTGAGGAATCAGCTTCATCGGGATGCCGTCGGCACTCTCGATGTCGGTCCATGCACCGTTTTGCGAAAACATGATTTCATCGCCGTTGTCGAGCCGCACCTTGTAGGCGAAGAGGTGCGCCGAAGGGTCGAAGCGGATGCGTTCGACACGGTCTTTTGCGTAGAAGTCGCGGATGAAGGCCTGTGCGGCTTCGGGCAGCGCATCGAATTTTACCGTGCGGTTTTCGACCATCCGCCCTTTCATGGGCGTCCGGTCGGGGCGTTTGTCGTCGTCGGGAGCGTTTGCCGCCGCCGTTGCGGCCGTCGTGAAGACGAAGAGTGCGGCGGCCGTCAGAATCCAGTTTTTCATAGTCGTATGATTTTAAGACGTTGACCGCTGTCGTCCAAATACCGCACCAAAAACGGCGGGACGGGGCATCGCACCCCGTCCCGTCGTCGTACAGCCGCCGCGGGCTATTTCACGAACCGGCCGAAGAAACGCCATATCTCTTCGGAGGTGTCCATATCCTTCTCGGCCCAGCTGTGGCCGCCGTCTACGACCTCGTAGAGCCAGACTTCGTTGCCGCCGGTGCCCCCGACGAAGCGGTGCGCCACCACGGGATGCCGCCGCAGGGCCAGCGTATCGGTCTGTTCGCGCACGCAGCGGTTGGCGGCGACCCAGTAGCCGACGGCGATCTCGACGGGCAGGTAGGCGCCCCAGCCGCCCTTGTTTTCCAGATCGCCCTCCCACGCGGAGGTGCGATCTTCGGTACCGTGGATCTCGAAGAGCGGGATCGGCGCCGGCGTGTCGCAGTCGCGGTACATCCATTCCAGCGTCAGTCCCGAAACCGGTGCGACGGCAGCGAAGACGTCGGGACGGGAGTAGGCGAGCAGGTAACACATCTCGCCGCCGTTCGACATGCCGGTACAGAACGTGTTTTTCCGGCTCAGGCCGTACTTGTCCTGCAACAGACCGGCCAGTTCGCAGAGGAACGACACGTCGTCGACGGTCATGTCGGCCTGGAACGGGTACCCGACGTTCCAGCAGGTTTTGCCGCGGCCGTCCTTCATGCCCTGCGGGTAGCAGCCGGCGAAGCCGTGGCGGTCGGCCGCTTCGTTCATGCCGTAGCGGTCGAGGTTGAAATTGCCTCCGTAGCCGTGCAGCACGAAGACGAGCGGCGCGTCGTCGGGCACTCCTTCGGGCAGATAGAGGCGGTAGGTGCGTTCTAGTCCGTCGACCGTGCAGGTCTCGACGGTCATCCCGGCGGGTCTCGGCGAGGAGGTTCCGAAGGCCGAAAGGGAATACGACAGCATCAGCAGAATGCCGATCGGAAGAATACGTTTCATTTCGGATGGATTTAGGTCGTGTAAATATAGGGATTCTTTTCCGGAAAGCGAATGCGGGAGCCTAGCTTTGTCGCCGTCCCGTGCCGTAAGAAAGCCCCGAAAGTCTCCGCGGAGGGACTTTCGGGGTGGTTGCGTACCGGATTTTCGGAGAGGTTACCAGATGATCACGCGCTCCTCGACGGGCATGTACATCGCGCCGTCGGTGATCGAGAAGGCATCGTAAAAGTCTTGCAGGTTGCGCAGCGTGGCGTCGACGCGCCACTTGCCCAGCGAGTGTACGTCGAGCTTGGTGAGACGTGCGATCTCCTCGTCGCGGATGTTCTGCGCCCAGAGTTGTGCGTAGGCCAGATAGAAGCGTTGTTCGGGGGTGAAGCCGTCGATCGGTGCGGGCTTCTCCTTGCCTTCGAGCGAATTGTGGTAGGCCGTGTAGGCGACGCGCAGACCGCCCTGGTCGGCGATGTTCTCGCCCAGGCAGAGCGCGCCGTTGGCGAAGAGGGCCGGTTGATCCCCCTTGGCGGGCAGTACCTCGATCGCATCGAACTGCTTGACCAGAATGTCGGTCTTGGCCTTGAACGCGGCGGCGTCCTCTTCGGTCCACCAGTTGTTCATGTTGCCGTCCTTGTCGAAGTTGCGGCCCTGGTCGTCGAATCCGTGGGTCATCTCGTGGCCGATCACCACGCCGATGGCGCCGTAGTTGACCGCGTCATCGGCATCGGGGTTGTAGAACGGCGGCTGGAGAATGGCCGCAGGGAAGCAGATCTCGTTGGTCGTGGGATTGTAGTAGGCGTTGACCGTCTGCGGCGACATGAGCCATTCGTCCTTGTCGACCGGCTTGCCGAACTTGCGCAGATTGTCGAGCGTGCCCCACAGGCTCGCGGCCTTGATGTTCTGCCAGTAGCTCTCGGAGGGATCGATCGTGAGCGTCGAATAGTCCTTCCACTTGTCGGGATAGCCGATCTTGACGTGGAACGACGCCAGCTTCTCCTGCGCCTTGGCCTTCGTGGCGTCCGACATCCAGTCGAGAGCGGCGATGTGCTCGCCGAGCGCCGTTTGCAGGTTCCCGACCAGTTCGAGCATCCGCTCCTTGTCCTTGGCAGGGAAGTATTTGGCGACGTACATCTCGCCTACGGCCTCGCCCAACACCGAGTTGGGGATCGACATGGCGCGTTTCCAGCGGGGACGCTGCTCCTCCTTGCCGGCCATCTGACGGCCGAAGAAGTCGAACGAAGCGGCATAGAAGTCGTCGCTCAGGTAGGATGCCGCGCTGGTGAGGTATTGAGCGGCCAGGTAGTAGCGCAGCGTCTCGATCGGGGTCTGTTTGACCAGTTTGTTCATCCCCTCGAAGAAACTCGGCTGTCCGACGATGGCACGGTCGATCCCTGCGACCTGTACCTTGCCCAGTTCATCGAAGAGCACCTCCCAGTCGATGGCGTCGTATCTCTTTTTGAGGTCGGCGACGCTCATCGGATTGTAGCTGCGGGCGATGTCGCGCAACTCGACGTTCGACCACGAGGCGCGGGCCAGTTCGGTTTCGAAGGCCACGACGTCGGCTGCGGCCCGCTTCGCCTCGGCCTCCTCCGTGCCCGAAAGGACGAAGAGTTTGGCGAGCAGCTCCTCGTAGCCTTTTTTCAGGGCGGCGTTCGACTCTTCGAGGTAGTAGTCGCGGTTACCCATGCCCAGACCGCTCTGTTCGAGGTAGAAGGCGTTGGTGTTGCTGTCCATCAGGTCGGCCATCACGCCGAAGGCGAAGAGCGGATTGCCCACGTCGAGCATCATCTCCGTGAGCGCCTTGGTCAGCGCGGGTCCCTTTTCGACCTGCATGATCGCGGCCAGGTCGGCCTTGACCGGTTCGGCACCCTCCTTGTTCAGACGTACCGAATCGAGCCCCATTTTGTAGAGGTCGGAGATCTTCTGGTCGACCGAACCCGGCGCGGCCTCGATCTTGGTCATCTCCTGAAAGAGGTCATTGATGCGCACCTCGTTGTTCTCGCGCAGCACGTCGAACGAGCCGAAGCGCGAGAATTCGGGTTTCAGCGGGTTCTTGGCCTGCCATCCGCCGGTGGCGTACTGGTAGAAATCTTCGTTCGGGGCGACCGACAGGTCGAAATTCGACGGGTCGATGGCCGGCGTTTTGGCTGTTTTGTCGTTGCAACTCATCATACAGGCGAGCGTTGCAAAAAGAATGACTTTTTTCATCTGGGTTCTTTGTTTTAAACATGAAAGAGCCGCCTTCGGCAGAAGGACAGCTCTTTCGGACATCAGCGTTCGGGACGCATTATTTCTTGCAGATAGCGGCTACGCCCGGAAGTTCCTTGCCCTCGATGGCTTCGAGCAGCGCGCCGCCGCCGGTCGAGATGTAGGATACCTGATCGGCCATGCCGAACTTGTTGATGCATGCCACCGAGTCGCCGCCGCCGATGAGCGAGAAAGCGCCCTCGGCCGTCGCCTTGGCGATCGCTTCGGCGATCGCGCGCGATCCTTCGGCGAACTTGTCGAACTCGAATACGCCGGCAGGGCCGTTCCACAGAATGGTCTTGGCGCCTTCGATCGCGGCGGCGAAAGCCTTGCGCGATGCGGGACCGGCATCCATGCCCTCCCAGCCGTCGGGGATGTCGTTCACGGGGCAGATCTGCGTATTGGCGTCGTTCGAGAAGGCGTCGGCCGCCACGCAGTCGGTGCCCAGCACCAGATTCACGCCTTTGGCCTTGGCCTTGGCGATGATGTCGAGCGCCAGTTGCAGTTTGTCGTCCTCGCAGATCGAGTTGCCGATCTTGCCGCCCTGCGCCTTGGCGAAGGTGAAGGTCATGCCGCCGCAGAGGATGAGGTTGTCGACCTTGTCCATCAGGTTTTCGATGATGCCGATCTTGGTCGATACCTTCGAGCCGCCCATGATGGCCGTGAAGGGACGTTTGATGTCGCTCAGGATGTTGTCGACGGCTTTCACCTCCTTCTCCATGAGGTAGCCCAGCATCTTGTTGCCGGCGTCGAAGTAGTCGGCGATCACGGCCGTCGAGGCGTGCTTGCGGTGCGCCGTTCCGAAGGCGTCGTTGATATAGCAGTCGGCGTACGAAGCCAGCGTCTTGGCGAACTCCTTCTGCGAAGCCTTCATCGCCTTCTTGGCCTCCTCGTAGGCGGGATCCTCCTTCTCGATGCCCACGGGCTTGCCCTCCTCTTCGGGGTAGAAGCGGAGGTTTTCGAGCATCAGCGCCTCGCCCGGTTTGAGCGCCGCAGCGGCCTCAGCGGCCTTGGCGCAGTCGGGAGCGAATTTGACGGGCACGCCCAGTTTTTCGCTCACGGCGTCGACGATCTGGCTCAGCGAGAACTTGGGGTTGACCTTGCCTTTGGGCTTGCCCATGTGCGACATGATGACGAGGCTGCCGCCGTCGGCGAGCACCTTTTTCAGCGTGGGAAGCGCCCCGCGGATGCGGGTGTCGTCGGTGATTTTACCGTTTTCATCCAGAGGCACGTTGAAGTCCACGCGGACGATCGCGCGTTTGCCCTTGAAATCGTAAGAATCGATTGTTGCCATAATGCGTTGAATTTTAAAGTATATCTTAATGCGTTGAATCCCATTCTCTTGTCAAATTCGGGTTTCGAGTCGGCGCCGGAGCCTCCCGCTGCCCGATGCGGCGGAATCCGCAGGCGCTCGCCGTCTTCGTCCGGCGGCAACGTCTTGTGCGGCGACTCCGGTCGCGTCCCGCAAATGTACGCATTTATTTTCAGAAATACGCACTCGTCTGTTTGTAAAATAACACTGCGGCGGGATTTCCTTCCCTGTCGCGGCGGTGCGTCCGGTCCGGTTTCGGCTATTCGTCTTTCCGCACGGCGCGGCCGGGTCGCCGCAGAACTGCTCTATTTGCGGATCGATGCCTGCGTAGGAGGCATATTGCGGCAGAGGCTTCGGCCGCGGCCGAAGAACGAATCTTTTTAGCAGAATTTGTTTGTGAACATGTCAGAAATATCCTGCACTTCAATTCGATTTTTCCTGCGAGGAGCAGTTTTTACCACCTTTTGTCACCAAAAGGTGGCGCCAAAAGTGTCCGCAGGGCACCTCCGTCGGGATCGGACGGCGGTTCTCACTGAGCGGGCACAAAAGACTGCGCTGTTTTGCACACCCGCTCCGGGCGCTCGAACCGCTGTCCGATCTGATTCTTCCTCCGGTGCAATGCGGGAAGTGTTGTGCGCTGCGCGCAACCATGATTATTTCATCTCTTGAATTTCATTCTTCTTTTTCTTAGGCTTTTTGATGCGGATTTCGTAATTTTGTCACATAGTATTTCGAAAAAGAGGAAAACGAAGAGAGAAATTCAAGAATATGGCAAAAGAGTTCAAACGCTATCTGGTGACGTCGGCGCTCCCCTATGCCAACGGGCCGGTGCATATCGGTCATCTGGCGGGGGTCTACATCCCGTCCGACATCTACACGCGCTATCTGCGCCGCCGCGGGCGCGACGTGCTGTCGATCTGCGGCAGCGACGAGCACGGCGTGGCGATCACGATCAAGGCGCGCAAGGAGGGGGTCTCGCCCAAGGAGATCATCGACCGCTACCACAACCTCATCAAGCGTTCGTTCGAACGGCTCGGCATGTCGTTCGACATCTATTCGCGCACCTCGTCGCCCGTCCATGCCCAAACGGCGTCGGATTTCTTCCGCAAGCTCTACGCCGAGGGCAAGTTCATCGAGAAGACCTCCGAGCAGTACTACGACGAGGAGGCGCAGCAGTTTCTGGCCGACCGTTATATCGTGGGCACCTGTCCCCACTGCCAGAACGAAAAGGCCTACGGCGACCAGTGCGAGAAGTGCGGGTCGACGCTTTCGCCCGACGAACTGATCGCACCCCACAGCGCGTTGTCCGGTTCGCCGCTCGTCAAGCGCGAGACCAAGCACTGGTACCTGCCGCTCGACAAGTACGAGGGATTTCTGCGCGAGTGGATTCTCGAAGGGCACAAGGAGTGGCGTCCCAACGTCTACGGGCAGTGCAAGAGCTGGCTCGATCTGGGATTGCAGCCGCGTGCCGTGAGCCGTGATCTGGACTGGGGCATCCCCGTTCCGGTCGAGGGGGCCGAGGGCAAGGTGCTCTACGTGTGGTTCGACGCGCCGATCGGTTATATATCCGCCACGAAGGAGCTGACGCCAGACTGGGAGCGTTACTGGAAGGACTCCGGGACCAAGATGGTGCACTTCATCGGCAAGGACAATATCGTCTTCCACTGCATCGTCTTCCCGTCGATGCTCAAAGCGCACGGCGAGTACATCCTGCCCGAGAACGTGCCGGCCAACGAGTTCCTCAATCTCGAAGGCGACAAGATCTCCACGTCGCGCAACTGGGCTGTCTGGCTGCACGAATACCTCGACGAGTTCCCGGGCAAGGAGGACGTGCTGCGCTACGTGCTGTGCGCCAATGCGCCCGAATCGAAGGACAACGACTTCACGTGGAAGGATTTCCAGGCGCGCAACAACAACGAACTGGTGGCCGTGCTGGGCAACTTCGTCAACCGCGCGCTGGTGCTCACGCAGAAATACTACGGCGGCGAGGTTCCCGCATGCGGCAGCCTCACCGATTACGACCGCGAGACGCTGGCCGAATTGCAGGCGGTGAAGGCGACGCTCGAACAGAATATCGAGAACTACCGCTTCCGCGAGGCGTTGAAGGAGGCGATGAACGTGGCGCGCATCGGCAACAAGTATCTGGCCGACTGCGAGCCGTGGAAACTCGTCAAGACCGATCCCGAACGGGTGAAGACGATCCTCAACATCGCCTTGCAGATCACGGCCAACCTCTCGATCGTCGTCGAACCCTTCATGCCCTTCACCGCGGCCAAGTTACTGGCGATGCTGCGGCTCGAACCGTTGGACTGGGAGCGTATCGGGGCGACCGATCTCGTTGCCGCCGGTCACCGGATCGGGACGCCCGAGTTGCTTTTCGAGAAGATCGAGGACGACGTTATCCAGGCGCAGCTCGATAAGCTGGCGGCGACCAAAGAGGCAAATTTGGCGGTAGAGTCGTCTCAAAATATTGATCCTCAGAAAGATAGTATATCGTTCGACGATTTCCAACGCATGGATATACGTGTTTCGACCATTCTTGCGGCCGAGAAGGTCGCCAAGACCAAGAAGCTGTTGAAGCTGACTGTCGACACGGGTATCGACCGGCGTGAGATCGTGTCGGGCATCGCCGAACATTATACGCCCGAGGAGCTGGTCGGTCGGCAGGTGTTGGTGCTCGTCAATCTCGAACCCCGTACGCTCAAAGGAATCGAGTCGCGCGGTATGATCCTCATGGGCGAGGATGCTGTGGGCAAACTCGTGCTGCTGGAACCGGCGGCTCCGGTAAACAGCGGTGCGGTCGTTGGATAAAAACCTCTTAAACTCTTTAAGATTATGGAAAACGTGGATTGGGCGGCGTTGCCGTTTAACTATCACAAGACGGATTACAACGTCCGCATCTCCTACAAGGACGGCAAATGGGGCGAGCCGGAACTGACGCAGGACGAATATATTTCGGTGCACATGTCGGCCCCCTGCCTGCATTACGGCGTCGAGTCGTTCGAAGGGTTGAAAGCCTTTCGCGGCGCCGACGGCAAGGTGCGGCTCTTCCGTCCCGACGAGAACGGCAAGCGTTTCGCCGCGACGGCCCGCAAACTCTGCATGGCCGAACTGCCCGTCGAAACCTTCGTCGAGATGTGCCGCATGGTGGTCAAGGCCAACGAGCGGTTCGTACCTCCCTACGGGACGGGTGCGACGCTCTATCTTCGACCCTTGGAGATCGGCATGGGTGCTTTCCTGGGTGTACACCCCGCCAAAGAGTTCATGGTGTGCGTCTTCGTCTCGCCTGTCGGAGCCTATTTCAAGGAGGGCATCAAACCGATTCGCGTGATCGTGAATCCCGATTATGACCGTGCTGCTCCACGTGGAACGGGCGATGTCAAGTGCGGCGGCAACTATGCCGCCAGCCTCGAAGCGGGCGAGGAGGCCAACCGGGAGGGATATGCCAATTCGATGTTCGTCGATGCAGTCCACCGGAAATATATCGAGGAGTGCGGCGCCGCCAATTTCTTCGGTATCAAAGACAATACTTACATTACGCCGAAATCGACCTCGATCCTGCCTTCGATCACCAACAAGAGCCTGCGGCAGTTGGCGAAGGATATGGGGATGAAGGTCGAAGAACGTCCCGTTGCGGTCGACGAGCTCTCGACGTTCGAGGAGTGCGCCGCCTGCGGAACGGCTGCGGTGATCTCGCCTATCGGCTATATCTACGACAAGGAAACGGGTCGCGAATGGAAGTTCGGTGACGAACCGGGCAAGCGCTGCTTGGAGATGTACAACAAATTGCAGGATATTCAGTACGGCCGCTGCGACGATCCCTATGGCTGGACGTTGGTCGTCGAGTAGTATATAGTATAAGGAGCGTATTTCGGGAGGTAGTGTATGAATTTCTCTTGACCTTCGGAAATACGAATTTTGGTACGGAAAACATGCGGTCTCCTTGTGTGACCGCATGTTTTTTTTTGGGGGGGGGAAATACGGTGATTCCATACCATGTATGAATTGAATTCAAGAGATCATGATTCGTATTGAGACCGAGCGGTTGATTTTACGCCCTTTTTCTGACGGCGATTTGTCCGCTTTATTTATGCTTTTAAGCGACGAAGAGGTCACTGTCTTTCTGCTGATGTTCCCGTTAAAAGATATGGAGGAAGCTCGGTCTTACCTCCGGTATCGGTATATCGAGACGTGGATTCGAAATGGCGGTTTGTATTATGCGATTTGTCTGAAAGATAGCGATTTAGCTGTTGGTTGCATTCATGTGAGCGGTGACGATAGCCATGATCTGGGGTGCTGCATTCGCAAAGAGTTCTGGCATAATGGGTTCTGCACGGAGTCTTGTCGGGCTGTCGTCGACCTGTTGCGGCGTATGGGGCTTCCCTATATTACGGCGACACACGATGTGAACAATCCGCGAAGCGGAAGGGTGATGCAGGCCATAGGGATGCGTTATTGTTATTCTTATGAGGAGTTGTGGCAACCCAAGAATTTTCCGGTTATCTTTCGTCTGTATCAGTTGAATTTAGATGGGCAGATGGACCGGGTGTATCGTGAGTATTGGGATCGCTATCCGGTGCATTTCGTCGAGACATTTTGACCCCCCCCCTACTCTCCTTTGGTGGATTGTTCCACGTGGAACACGAGAGAGGCGAACCGCGAAGGTTCGCCTCTCTCGTGTTTTTTTTGTGGTCGAATCGGCGTTATCTCCCGAATTTCACAAGCAGGACATTCACGTCGGCGGGCGAAACCCCGGGGATACGCGAAGCTTGGCCGATCGTTGTCGGGCGGATGCGCGTGAGTTTCTGCCGTGCCTCGATCGTGAGCGATTGCATCGAATGATAGTCGAAATCGGCAGGGATGGCGATATTTTCGAGCCGATGCAACTTTTCGGCGATGAATTTTTCCCGCTGGATATATCCGTTGTACTTGATCTGGATCTCCGCTTCTTCGATCGCTTCGGTCGTCATTCCCTCTTCCTCGATCAGTTGCGCGAGCTTGGGGAGGACGCGGGACAGGCCGGCGAAGGTGATTTCGTTGCGAAGCAGGATGTCGTAGAGCTTCCTCCCCTGCTTCATCGGTTCGGAATCGACTGATTTCAGATAGTCGTCGATTTCGCCTGCACGCACGCTCGTGCGGCGGGCGAAGGAAATAAGCGATTCTACGCACGACTTTTTTCGCTCGAAATTCGCAAAGTCTTTTTCCGAAATCAATCCGATTTCATGCCCGAGCGGAGTGAGTCGCAGGTCGGCATTGTCCTGTCGGAGCAGAATGCGGTACTCGGCGCGCGAGGTGAACATCCGGTAAGGTTCGTCGACGCCCTTCGTCACCAAATCGTCGATCAACACGCCGATGTAGGCTTCGTCGCGTTGCAGAACGATCGCCGACTCCCCTACCCGTTTGCGATGCGCGTTGATCCCTGCCAGCAGGCCCTGCGCCGCAGCCTCCTCGTAACCTGTCGTGCCGTTGACCTGGCCGGCGAAATAGAGTCCGTCGACGAGTTTCGTTTCGAGCGTATGGCGCAATTGGGTGGGCGGGAAGTAGTCGTATTCGATCGCATAGCCGGGCCGGAAGATATGGACGTCCTCCAACCCCCGGATCCGGTGCAGCGCCTTGTACTGTACCTCCCACGGCAGCGACGACGAGAAGCCGTTGAGATAGTATTCATTGGTGTTATCTCCTTCTGGTTCAAGGAATAACTGATGCTGTTCCTTGTCGGCGAAGGTGCGCAGCTTGTCTTCGATCGAGGGGCAGTAACGCGGTCCGATGCCGTGGATCGTGCCGTTGAAGAGCGGCGACCGGTCGAAGCCTGTACGCAACGTGGCGTGCACTTCGGGCGAAGTGTAGACCAGAAAACAGGGACTTTGATGTTTAACTGGCTGTGTATCAGTGGAAAACGAAAACTTCAACGGATTTTCGTCGCCGTATTGCGGCTCCAATGCCTCGAAGTCGATCGTGCGGGCGTCGAGTCGTGCGGGGGTACCGGTCTTCATGCGCCCCGTTTCGAATCCCATCGCGGCGAGCGATGCGGTGATGCCCGTCGAAGCGGGATCGCCGGCGCGCCCGCCCGGCGCGTGCGCTTCGCCGCAGTACATCATACCGTCGAGGAAGGTGCCGGCCGTGAGGATCACGGCGCGCGCCGTGAACTCGACGCCCATGCACGTGCGCACGCCCGTCACGCGGGGACGCTCCCCTGCCGTGTCGAAGAGCAGTTCTGCGGCCGTATCCTGCCAGATATAGAGGTTCTGCGTATTTTCCAGTTCGTGCCGCCATTCGGCCGAAAAACGGCCTTTGTCGCACTGCGCGCGCGGACTCCACATGGCCGCTCCCTTCGAGCGGTTGAGCATCCGGAATTGGAGTGTCGTGCGGTCGGTGATACGCGCCGTGCGGCCGCCCAGCGCGTCGATTTCGCGGACGATCTGCCCCTTGGCTACGCCTCCCACGGCGGGGTTGCACGACATGTTGGCCAGCTTGGTCATGTCCATCGTTAGGAGCAGCGTGCGCGAACCCATGCGCGCCGCCGCCGAAGCGGCTTCGCAGCCGGCGTGGCCGCCGCCGATGACCAGAATATCGTAGTCGAGCGTCATATCTTGTCGGTTTTCGTGTTCGGAATCGCGAATGTCGCGCGCAGGCCGTGCGGAAGGTCGCCCCGTCGGACGGGGCGGCACGCGGACTGTCGGCGGCGTCACTTTTGCGGGGTCTCCCAGAATCGGAGGTATTTGTCCTCCTTGCGATGCATCTGCCGCTCGGTGCGCGGCGTCTTGTCGCGCTGTCCGCAGAGGTGCAGCAGTCCGTGCACCACCACGCGGCGCATCTCCTGCAAGGTCGTGGCGCCGTAGATGCGGGCGTTGTCGGCCACCGTCTCCACGTCGATGAAGATGTCGCCGGCGACGGTGCGTGTTCCGCGGCGGTCGCTGTAATCGAAGGTGATGACGTCGGTGAAGTAGTCGTGTCCGAGGTACTGACGGTTCATTTCGAGCAGCCTCTCGGCCGAGCAGAAGATATAGTCGACCTCGGCGAGCGTGTAGCCCTCCTGCTCGGCCACGCGCCGCAGCCACGCGGCGGTGAGTCGTTTCTGCGGCAGCCGGTAGGAGCATCCGTCGGTATGGTATCGTACAGCCATTGTCGTGCAGTCTTTACGGGGTTATTTGCGGAAACAGTCCGAGGCGCGCATCTTCTTGGCTCCTGCGGGCGGATAGATGCCGAATACGAGCCTGTATTCGGTCTTCATGGTCTGGATGTCGACCGCGGGGCCGATGACGCCGATCGCGCTGTTTTTGGCCACTGTCTGCCCCTTGGCGACGCTCACCGAATTGAGGTTGGCGTAGGAGGTGATGTACTGGCCGTGGGCGATGTAGACGTCGAATCGGTTGGTGATGCGGTTGCGCTTCACGTCGACCACCTTTCCTTCGTAGATGGCCGTGATGCGCGCCCCCTTGGGACCCGTGATCTCGGCCATGTTGTCGCGGTAGCGTTTCACGCGCCCGCCCTCGACGGGAAGGTTCAGGTTCGACGTGCGCGTGGAGAACGAGGCTCCCGCCTTGTTGCCCTTGGTGAGTTTCTGCAATTCGGCGATGGCCGTGTCGAGCTGCTCCTCCTGCCGCTCCTTTTCGCGCAATACGGCCTTTTCGCGCGCCGACATGCGTTGCAGGCGTGCCTTGGCGTTGCGCTGGTCGCGTTCGTAACGGGCCCGTTGGGCGTCGATCTTGCGGCGTGTGGAGTCGAGCGCCTGCTGCTGCGCGGCGAGCAGCTCCTGCTGCCGTCCCACCTCCTGCGCTGTCTCGGCGATCTCGCGCAGCTTCGCTTCGCGCAGTTTGGCCACGCCGCGGATGTTGGCGATGCGACGCGCCACGTCGGCGAAATCCTTCGAGGCGAAGATATAGGTCAGGTAGCTGTTCTGCTTGTAGTTGCGGTAGGCTTCGCGTACCATCGCCGCATATTGGGCGCGGTAGCGTTCCAGCCGGACGTTGAGCGCACCGGCCGTGCTGTCGCTCGCGGCGAGTTGTTCGGCGAGCAGCGACAGCTGGCTTTCGGTTTCGTCGAGCAGCTGGCGGCGCGATGCGATCTGCCGCGAGAGCCGCCGCACGCTCTGCTGTTCCGAATTCTTGCCCTTCTTGATCGAGGTGAGCTCCTGTTCGCCGCGTGCGATCTGCTTTTCGAGCGCATCGATGGCACGCTGCTTCTCGGCGATCTGCCGTTGCAGGTCGCCCTTTTGCCCTGCTGCCGGAACGGTCAGACAGAGCAGCAAGCCGAGGATCAGTGCGAAGCGTGTCATGGCGCGGCGGGCGTTTGCGCCGCCTCTTTCAGGCGGCGGAACCGTTCGACGATCGCGTCGGGGTCGTCGTAACCCCCTTCGAGCGCCTTTTTCCAATAGACTTCGGCCATGAACTTCTCGCCCAGCGCGGCCAGGATGTCGCCGTAGTGGAGTTGCAGGTCGGGACTTTGGCTGCGGTCGAGCGAAAGGGCCTGCTGCATGGTTTTCTTCGCTTCGTCGTAACGTCCCAACCGGTAGAGCACCCATGCGTAGGTGTCCAGATAGGTCGGGTTGTTCTCTTCGAGCACGATCGCGCGCCCCGCCATGGCGAGCGCCCGTTCCAGGTCGCGCCCTTCGAGCGAGAGAAAGTAGGCGTAGTTGTTGAGCACCATCGCGTTGTCGTAACGCAGCGCGAGCGAACGGTCGTAGGCGTCGTAGCACTTGCGCATGCAGCGTGCCGCGGGGCCTTTGCGGCTCTCGTAGAGCGACGCTTTGGGCCGTCGATCCCCCGACTGCTTCTGCAACGCCTGCTGGCCCATCAGGTGATAGGTTTCGCCGATGATGCCCCAGACGGCGCCCCGCAGCGAGTCTCCCGGTGCCAGGCGGAGCGAGTTCTTGTAGAATTTCAGCGCTTCGTCGTAACGTTTGGCGTAGGAGAGCATCTGTCCCTTGCGCAGGTGGAGGTCGACGTTTTCGGGGAAGAGCTTCATCGCGCGGGAAGTGTAGCGCTCCACCGAGTCGGGCCGCTGCTTGTAGCTCTCGATGTCGATCACCATGTTGAAGTAGTCGATCCGGGGCGGGAGGTCGTCGAGATGCGTCTTGTAGTAGGTCAGCGCGTCGTCGAGCTGCCCCGAAGCGATCAGGTGGTCGCCGTAGAGCTTCACCACGCGCGGATCGTGCGGATATTTCATCGCCAGCGTCGTAGCCAGGTCGTTGATTTGCAGGTAAAAGGTGCTGTAAAAATTCCGGTCGCCGGTGATCCGGTCGAAATAGGTGAGCTTGTCGTCGAGCGGCATTTCATCGCTCGCGAAGAGCCGCCGCGTGTAGTTGAGCGAGGAGGCGTAGTCGCGCCGTTCGTTGTAGAATTCGCTGTACGTGGCCAGTACGGCGACGCTCGTCGAATCGATGCGGTAGGCCTCGGCGAATTGTACCAGCGCCAGCGAATCTTTCTTCTGGCGGGCGTACAACTCGCCCAGCAGCAGATAGTTCTCGGCCTTGTAGGGGGCGGCTTCGATGAGCGCCTGCGCTTCGGCTACGGCGCGGTCGTATTGGCGGGTTCCCACCAGCAGGCGGCGTTTGAGTTCCGACAGGGCGTCGATCCTGCCGAAACGCACCTCCGCCGAATCGAGCACGGCGATCGCCGAGAAGGGTTGCCCCTCCTGGTCGTAGAGCATCGCCAGCACGCGGTAGGAGTCGGGATTCTGTGCGTCGACCTCGCGCAGCCGGTTGTAGGTGCGGATCGCATCGCGGTAGCGGTCGTTGAGAATCTGCGCCTGCCCCAGTTGCAGCAGGTACCATTTGTCGGTCGTGTCGGTGCGGAAGGCGCGTTCGGCATGGCGCAGGGCGGCGGGAGCATCGTTGTAAAGCAGCAGTTCGGCCAGTTCGTACCATGCGGGCCCGTAGGTCGAATCGGCTTCGACGGAGCGTTCCAGCGACGCGCGGGCCGCGGCGGTGTCCCGCTCGATGAAGGCCTGCTTGATCCCTTCGGTGAAGAGGTAGAATCCCCGGAGCGAGTCGGGCACCTGCGGCGCCGGCGCGACCTGCGGGGTTTTCCGGGCGAAAGCGCCGCAGAAGACCGCAGTGAGCAGGAGCAGAAGGAGTGTTTTTCGCATCGTCGGGGGTGTCATATGCTGTTAAACGGAACGGGGGCGGCGCTTCGTATGCGTCGCCCCTCGCGTTTTCAATCCAACTCGGTATCGAACTGGCGGAGGAAGCGCACGTCGTTTTCGAAATAGAGCCGCAGGTCGCCCACGCCGTATTTGAGCATGGCGATACGTTCGATGCCCATGCCGAAGGCGAAGCCCGAATATTTCTGCGGATCGATGCCGTTGGCCTCCAATACGTTGGGGTCGACCATGCCGCAGCCCAGAATCTCCAGCCAGCCCGTGCCCTTGCAGACCGGACAGCCCTTGCCGCCGCAGAGGTTGCACGAGACGTCGACCTCGGCCGAGGGTTCGGTGAAGGGGAAGTACGACGGACGCATCCGGATGGCCGTCTGTTCGCCGAAGAGTTCTTTGGCGAAGAACAGCAGCGATTGTTTCAGGTCGGCGAACGAAACCCTTTCGTCGATGTAAAGCCCTTCGATCTGGTGGAAGATGCAGTGGGCACGGTAGGAGATGGCCTCGTTGCGGAAGACGCGGCCGGGACAGATGACGCGGATCGGCGGGCGCTGGTGCTCCATCGTGCGCACCTGGATCGACGAGGTGTGGGTGCGCAGCAGGATGTCGGGGTTCTTCTCGATGAAGAAGGTGTCCTGCATGTCGCGCGCCGGATGTTCGGGCGGGAAGTTGAGTGCCGAGAAGACGTGCCAGTCGTCCTCGATTTCGGGTCCGTCGGCCACCGTATAGCCCAGCCGCGAGAATATCTCGACGATCTGGTTCTTCACCAGCGAAATCGGATGGCGCGACCCGAGCTGCTCGGCCGAACCGGGACGGGTCGGATCGCCGATGGCTTCGGCATCGTCGGCCCTGCTCTCCTGCAATTCGGCGCGCAGGGCGGCGACCCGCTCGGTGGCGGCCTGTTTCAGGGCGTTGAGCCGCTGCCCCACTTCGCGTTTGAGTTCGGGAGCCACCCTCTTGAACTCCTCCATCAGTGCGTTCAGTTCGCCCTTTTTCCCCAGTACCTTGATGCGGAACTCTTCGACTTCGGCCGCCGTTTTGGGGCGGAACTCTTCGACACGCCGCAGAAGTTCTTCGATTTTGCCAATCATATTTTGCGGTTTTATACTTTTTGCCTAATTTTATACGCTATATAAAATGCAAAGTTATAAATTTTTTGAGATATGTTGCGCAAATCGCTCGCTTTTGTCGTCGTTGCACTCCTCTTCGCCGCGGGGGCGTCGGCCCAGAGCGTCGGGCTCGTGCTGAGCGGCGGAGGGGCGAAGGGACTCTACCATATCGGGGTGATCCAGGCGCTCGAAGAGAACGAGATTCCGATCGATTACGTCGCCGGAACCTCCATGGGTTCGATCATCGCGGCGCTCTACGCGGCGGGCTATTCGCCGGAGGAGATGCGCGCGATCGTCGATTCGGGGCAGGTTAGGGAGTGGGTTTCGGGGCGCATCGATTCGCGTTACGCCTCCTATTACCGCCAGATGCAGGATCAGCCCTCGATGCTTACGCTGCGGCTCAATCTGCGCGACGAGGAGAAGCGCAGCGATGCCAAGAACAAGTCGCGGCTGGTGCTGCCGAGCCATCTCATTTCGTCGTCGCAGATCGATCTGGCGCTCGCCGAACTGCTGACGCCGGCTTCGACGGCCTCCGGCGGCGATTTCGACCGGCTCATGGTGCCGTTCCGGTGCGTGGCCAGCGACCTGGTGGCGCGCAAACCCTATGTGCTCAAAACGGGCGACCTGGGCGAAGCTGTGCGTGCCTCGATGGCCATTCCGCTGGCGTTCAACCCGATCGAGAAGGATTCGATGCTGCTCTACGACGGCGGTATCTACGACAATTTTCCGTGGAAACCCCTCGACGAAACCTTCCGTCCCGACTACCTGATCGGCAGCAAATGCACGTCGGGCAACACCGAACCCAACGCCAAGAGTATCATGGACCAGGTGTGGATGCTCACCATGGAGAAGACCGATTACGACATGCCGGCCGGCCGCAGCACGCTTATTGAGCGGGCGGTCGACGTTTCGATGCTCGACTTTTCTCAGGCCGACGCCATTATCCAGTCGGGTTATGACGATACGATGGCGCTGATGGACTCGCTCAAAAGCGCCGTTCCGCGCCGCATGTCGCGGGGCGAGGCGCTGCGCCGCCGCGCCGCCTTCCGCGAACGCTGCCCCGAGCTGCTTTTCAACCGCTACGCGATCGAGGGGCTGAATCCCGCCCAGACGACCTACGTGCGCGACAACATGCAGCTCGACCACCAGCACGACGGCGAACCGAAGATCCTTTCGTTCGAGCGGGTGAAGGACAAATACTTCTCGGTGCTGGCCGACGGCAATTTCTCCACCGAATACCCCTACATGCGCTACGATCCGAAGTCGGGCTATTACGGCATCGATTTCCGGCTGACGACCAAGCCCGACTACAAAATCCTGATCGGCGGTAACATCTCGTCGACGGCCTTCAACCAGGCCTACGTCGGGTTCGAATACCACCGCATCCGCCATGCGGCCAACCGCTACTACACCCACCTGTTCCTCGGGCCGGTATCGTCGGCCGTCATGCTGGGCGGACGGACGGACTTCTTCCTCTGGCGGCCGCTGTTCGTCGATTATTCGTACAACTTCACGGCCCGCAACTACAAGAACGGCAATTTCGGCAACCTCACGTCGGTGTCGAACACCGAGTCGATGAAGTTTCTGGAAAACTTCCTCTCGCTGGGATTCGGCTTTCCGGTCACGCACCGCAGCGCCTTCGTGATCCGGCTCAACGGCGGACAGGAGCGCTACTATTACAGCCTCGACCGCGCCTCCTACAAGGAGAACTACTACGAGGATCTGACCACGCTCAACTACATTTCGCCGAAGATCGAGCTGCGGCGCAGTTCGCTGGACAGGATGATCTTCCCGCACTCCGGTACGTCGCTCTCGCTGTCGGGCATCTATCTCTACGGCCGCGACCGTTTCGTGCCGAGTCCCTATTCGCGCGACGAGCAGCGGCTGCGCAAGTCGAAGCGGGATGTCTCGTGGTGGGGCGCCCGCATCGTGTGGAACCAGTATTTCCAGATTTCGGGCAGCAAATGGTTTTCGCTGGGTTACGGCGCCGAGGCTGTCGTGACGACGATCCCCACGCTGAGCAACGACAAGGTGACGCGCATGCTGATGCCGGCCTACCGGCCTACGCTCCATTCGCAGACGGTCTACATGCCCGAATACCGCGCCAAGCGCTATGCGGCGGTCAGCGTGATGCCGACCTTCGATTTCAGCGACCGGTTCTTCCTGCGGACGGGCATCTACGCGATGTTCGCCGAGCGGTTCCGACCGACCGACGACAGGATGCGCTACATCGTCGACGCGTCGCTGGTCTATCATACGGGCATCGGCCCGATCAGCCTCTCGCTGACGAAGTACAACGTCAAGAACTGGGACAACCTCTTCCTGACCTTCAATTTCGGCTATGCGATGTTCCGTCCGCGCGGAATCCACTATTGACGACCCTATGGTTTAACGATTCGACGACTATATGACACAAGAACCCAAAATCACGGCGGCGCTGATCTACGACTTCGACGGTACGCTGGCGCCCGGCAACATGCAGGAGTACGATTTCATTCCCGCCGTCGGCCAGAGCAACAGGGAGTTCTGGAACGACGCCAATTCGCTGGCCGAGGAGCAGGACGCCGACATGACGCTCACCTACATGGCCAAGATGCTCGAAGCGGCGCGCTCGCGCAAACTGTCGCTGCGCCGCGAGGCGTTCCAGGAGTCGGGACGCAACATCCGGCTCTTTCCGGGCGTGAAGGAGTGGTTCGGCCGCATCAACGCCTACGCCGCCGCGCGGGGCGTGCGCGTGCTGCACTACATCAATTCGTCGGGCTTGAAGGAGATGATCGAGGGGACGCCCATCGCGTCCGAGTTCCGCAAGATCTACGCCTGCTCGTTCCTCTACGACGTCGACGGCATCGCCTACTGGCCCGGCGTGGCGGTCAACTATACCAATAAGACGCAGTTCATCTTCAAGATCAACAAGGGCGTCGAGTCGGTGTCGGACTGCAAACTGGTCAATCAGTATATCGAGGAGCGCGAACGTCCCGTGCCTTTCAGCCGTATGATCTACGTGGGCGACGGGACGACCGACATTCCCTGTATGCGGCTGGTGAAGAACTTCGGCGGACACTCGATCGCCGTCTACAACCCCGCGTCGGCGAAGGTGGGGCGCAAGGACCTGGCGTCGCTCATCCGCGACAACCGCGTCAACCACGTCTGTGCGGCCGATTATACCGAAGGATCGGAGATCGACCGGCTGGTGAAACTCATCATCGACAAGATCGCGGTCGACTTCGAGCTGCAACAGCTCGAAATCCCGCGTTAAACGCATCGCTCATGAAGATCGTATTCGCAACCAACAACGCCCACAAGCTCGCCGAGGTGCAGGCCGTGCTGGGCGACGCCTACGAACTGGTGACGCCGCGCATGTGCGGCGTGGAGGAGGAGATTCCCGAAAACCAGCCGACGCTCGAAGGCAATGCCTCCGAGAAGTCGCACTACCTGCGCGCCCGCACGGGGCTCGACTGCTTCGCCGACGATACGGGTCTCGAAGTCGAGGCGCTGGACGGCGCGCCGGGCGTCCATTCGGCGCGCTATGCCTCCGACGGCCACGACTTCGCGGCCAACAACCGCCTGCTGCTGCGCAACTTGGAGGGGGTGGCCAACCGCCGCGCACGCTTCCGCACGGTCATTTCGCTGCTTGTGGGCGACGAGGAGCACCTCTTCGAAGGGGTCGTCGAGGGGCGCATCGTCGAACGGGAGAGCGGAGCCGAGGGGTTCGGTTACGATCCGCTCTTCGTGCCCGACGGCTGCGACCGTACCTTCGCCGAGATGTCGCCCGACGAGAAGAACGCCGTGTCGCACCGCGGCCGCGCCGTGCGCAAACTGGCCGCCTTCCTGCGCGCCCGCGGCGAAAAGTGACACCCCGACTTCGACACTCCGGCCGATGACCGATAAAGCCCTCCTTCTGTACTGGCTGGCAGCCTGCTCCGGCCCGCTGCTGGCCGCAGGTGCCGCGCAGGCGCAGCAAGCCGCCCCCGCGCAGCGCCCCAACATCCTCTTCATTCTGACCGACGACCAGCGGTGGGACGCCGTGGGATACGTCAACCCGATCGTCCGCACGCCGCACATCGACTCGCTGGCCCGCGAAGGGGTCTGCTTCCGCAACGCCTTCGTCACGACGCCGATCAGCGCCGCCAGCCGCGCGTCGCTGCTTACGGGCATGTACGAGCGCACGCACGGCTACACCTTCCGGCAGGGCCCGCTCAAAGAGCCTTACATGCAGCAGTCCTATCCCGTCCTGCTGCGTGCGAGCGGCTATACGACCGCCTATTTCGGGAAGTTCGGCGTCACCTATCCCGGTGCGCAGCGGCTCTTCGACGCGGCCGACCTCTACGACCGCCGCGGCTATTTCTACAAGACGATCGACGGCGATACGGTACACCTGACCCGCTATACGGGCTACGAGGCGCAGCGATTCCTGCGCGAAGTCGATCTGTCGAAGCCCTTCTGTCTGTCGCTCGGTTTCAGTGCCCCGCATGCCCACGATCCCGCACCGGAGCAGTATTTCTGGGAGCCGTGGGCCGATTCGCTCTACCGCGACCTGACCGTCGCGCCGCCGCTGCTGGCCGACGACCGCTACTTCGAGGAGCTGCCCGAGGCGGTGCGCAGGGGCTACAACCGCGTGCGCTGGACGTGGCGCTACGATACGCCGCAGAAGTACCAGCACAGCGTCAAGGGCTACTACCGCATGATCTCGGAGGTCGACCGCGAGGTGGGGGCCATCCGGCAGGTGTTGCGCGAGCAGGGGCTCGACCGCAATACGATCATCGTCTTCATGGGCGACAACGGTTATTTCCTCGGCGAGCGGCAGCTGGCCGGCAAATGGCTGATGTACGACCGTTCGCTGCGGGTGCCGATGCTCATCTACGACCCGCGCGGCCGCGACCCCCGCGAGGTGGAGGACATGGTGCTCAATATCGACGTTCCGGCGACGATCCTCGATGCGGCGGGCGTCGCCGTGCCCGAAGCCTATCAGGGCGTCAGCCTGCTGGGCTACACCCGCGGCGAGGCGCCGGCCGCCGACCGCGAAGCGTTCCTGTGCGAACATCTCTGGGAGCTGGACGAAATCCCTTCGAGCGAGGGAATCCGCACCGAGCGGTGGAAATACATGCGTTACCGCTTCATCCCGGGTTGGGAGGAGCTTTACGATCTGGCGGCCGATCCGGAGGAGGCGGTCAATCTCGCCTCCGATCCGGCCTACGACCGGACGTTGGAGGAGTTGCGCCGGGAGTGCGACCGGCAGATCGAGCGTTACGTCTCGCTGCGCCGCCACTGATTCCGGGCGAAGGTGTTCCTCCCGAAAAATCCATGCCGGAGAACAATGCGCAGCCGCGGCCGTACGCTTTTTCGGGGAAATCGGTTCGGAATGCTTCTCGGGGATTTTTCTGCCAGAATGAAGGCTTTCCCCGGCTTTCCCCGATGGAATGCAACCTTTTGTGGCTTAAAATGTTCGGATCGTTATTCCGTGCCGGAACATGCTGCCGGCGTGCGGTTTGCATCTCTTCGGAAAAAAGCGTATCTTTATCGGAAGAGCCGGCGCCGGAGGGCGGCCGGCTCATCGCCCTCGGCGGCCTGCTGCCTGCGGGGCGGATACTGCCTGCGAAGAGATGAAAGAAACCCTATTTATTCACTTAACTCAACTGTTTATGAAACATTTTATCCTATGGGGTCTGACGCTCGCGGCCGTGGTGCTGGGCGGGTGCTCGGACGATTACGACGACACGGAGCTTCGCACGGGGTTGAACGATCTGCGGGATCGCGTCGCGAAACTCGAAACGCAGCTGACGAAGCTCAACGGCGAAATCACGACGATCGATGCGCTGGTCAGGAAATTGGAGAGCAATGTCTCGGTGGTGAAGGTCGAGCCGGGCACGGACGGCAAAAGCTACACGATCTACTTTTCGGACGACACGAAAGCGGTGATTGCCAACGGCGAGGACGGCGCCGCGGGCAAGGATGCTCCGGTGATCGGCGTGAAGGAGGAGGACGGCGTCTACTACTGGGCGCAGACGATCGACGGAAAGACGACGATCCTCGAAGTCGACGGGCAGAAACTGCGCGTGACGGCCGAAGTTACCCCCCCCCGGCTGTCGGTCGACGAAGAGGGTTACTGGGAGGCGAGCTATGACGGCGGAGATACGTGGGAGCGGATCACGAATGCCGCGGGCGAGCCGGTGAAGGCCGTGACGGACGACGGATCGTCGATTCAGGACTCGTTTTTCAGCGCCGTGACGCAGGACGACGGCAACGTCTATTTCACGCTGACCGACGGGTCGGTCATCACGGTCGCGAAGCGGACGGATTTCTACCTGATCCTGCGCAAGGCTCCCGATGTGGCACCCTTCGTCTACGGCGAGACCAAGACCTATGAGATCGAGAGCGCCGGCGTGGCGGAGACGATTCTCACCAAGCCCGACGGATGGCGCGTGGCATTGAAGGACGACGTGTTGAGCGTGACGGCTCCGGCGGCCGACGCTGCGGGCTTCGAGGCCGAAGGCACGGTGGCCGTGATCTATTTCGACGGTGCGGAGCGCAGCTCGGTGGCCAAGTTGGGCGTCGTGGTCGACAAGAGCCAGACCGGCGTGACCGAGGGCGACGACTTCACGATCGACATCACCGAGGTGACCGACAAGAGCGTCACGGCGACCGTCACGCCGAAGGACGCTTCGATCTATTACTATGTTTCGGCTTACGATGCCGAGACGTTCGATGAAAAGGGCGAGGCGGCCGTCGTCGCCGAACTGAAAGCGATGTTCGATTTCTATGTTCAGTATGGAATGTGGGATTATTACAAAGAGACGCTGATGTCGAAGGGAACGGCTACCTATACCACGCCTGAGGCGACGCCGCTCGCGGCCGGTGCGTCTTATTATCTGATCGCCTTCGGATTGGAGGAAAACAGCGAAGGAACCGCATTGATACCCAATACCGCCGTAATGAAGGTTCCCTTCAAGACGACTACGCCGGTGGTGGTCAATACCAAATACCGCGTCACGGTCGACAACATCACGTGGTACGGCGCCGGGTACAGTGTGGTGCCGAGCGACGACCTGCACTATTTCCACGGCATCGTCAAGAAGTCGGCCTTCACCGGCGGGCAGGGGCAGCCTCTGACCGACGCGGAGGTGGCCGCCGCCTATGTCAAGGAGTATGAAAATCGTTATTATGACGAACTCTACCTGAATGATCCGACGACGATCAAGTGGACCGATCTTTCTTCCTGCGGTACGCAGCGGCAGGTCGTTCCCCGTGTCTGGATTCGCGAAAACGAACTGGCCAACGAGGCGATCCGTCCGCTGGTCGCCGAGACGGACTACTGCCTGATCGCCTTCGGCGTCGACGGCAAGGAGCTGCGCACGGACGTGGCGAAGAAGGAGTTCCGCACGCCGGCCTTCACGCCGACCGAGGAGTGCACGTTCGACCTCGACGTGACGGTATCGCGTCAGAATCTCTCGATCAAGGTCACGCCGTCGAACAAGAACCTGACCTATATCTGCCACCTCGACAAGAGTGCGACCTATTATGAGTTCGAAAACGACATGCAGTATGCGGCCGACGACCTCTTCTGGACGAAATACAACCTCGAAGCGGGCCGGACGCTCTCCGACGAGCTGCTGACGGGCGACATCGAAATGAAGGCCGAGAATCTGTGGGCTTCGACCGGTTATGTGGTCTATGCCTACGGCTGTACGGCCGACGGGGTGATTACCACGCCGCTCACATCGGTCCGCGTATTGACCGAGGCCGGTTCGGATACGCCTCCGGCCACTGCCGCCAAGCCGCGTTTGGTGCGGGTACGGTAGCATCCGTTTCGGAAAATAAAAATCCCCGGCTCCTTGCGAGCCGGGGATTTTTACGGATGACGACGGGGCGGGTCACCGCTTGTTGTAGAGGTTCATCGTGCGTTCGGCGCCGATCGTGACGAAGGAAAGAACGGCCTCGGCGAAGACTTTCAGCCGCTCGGGCAGCGCCTTGCGCTCTTCGTCCGACCACGACCCCAGCACGTAGTCCACCTGATGCCCGCGGGCGAAATCGCCGCCGATGCCGAAACGGATGCGGGCGTACGCCTCCGTGCCCAGCAGCTCGGTGATGTTTTTCAGCCCGTTATGACCGCCGGCGCTGCCTTTCGGTCGCATCCGAAGCGTCCCGAAAGGGAGTGCGATGTCGTCCACCACGACCAGCAGATTCTCCGGCGCGATCTTCTCGGCTTCCATCCAGTAACGGACGGCTTTGCCCGAGAGGTTCATGTAGGTCGACGGTTTGAGCAGCACGAGCGTGCGTCCCTTGTAGCGCAGTTCGGCCGTCGCGCCGTAACGGCCCGTCGTAAAAGCGATGTTGGACTGCTCGGCTAAGCAATCCAACACCTTGAATCCGATGTTGTGGCGGGTGTCGGCGTATTCGGCGCCGATGTTCCCCAGTCCTACAACGAGGTATTTCATCGTCCGGAATTTATCGGTTTCGACAATCGTTTCGGTTCCGGAGCGACAGCTACTGGGCGGCCTCCGCTGCGGCGCCGCGCGAAGCACGCGTTACGCGAACGGCGCAAACGGCCGTGGTGGCGGGGGTCAGGAATTTCAGGTCGTCCGATTTGAGGTCGCCCACGAAGATCGTCTTGCCCACGCCCAGCGTCGTCACGTCGACGGTGATCTCGTCGGGCAGTTTGTCGACCGGGCCGCTGACGAAGATCTTGCGGGTCGAGAGGACGAGCTTGCCGCCCACCTTCACGCCCTCGGCGTTGCCGGTCAGACGCACCGGAATGCTGATTGCCACGGGTTTGCCCTCCTGCACGCGGTAGAAGTCGATGTGGAGAATCTCCTCGCGCACGGGGTGGAACTGCACTTCGCGCATCACGGCCTTTTCGGTCTTGCCGCCGATCGTCAGCTCGACGATATAGGAGTTGGGGGTGTAGATCAGCGGTTTGAGCGCTTTGGCGTCTACGCTGAACGATACGGTCTCGCCGCCTCCGTAGAGGACGCAGGGCACCTGGCCCTCGCGGCGGATGGCGCGGCTGGCTTTCTTGCCGAAGTCGGCGCGCGGAGTTGCCTCGATTTTGAGAGTCTGCATAATTTTTTGTTTTTTAGTTGTTACCTCGGGCGTCGCTCAGGCCCGCGTTGCGGCGGGCCCCCTCGGCGCTTGCTTTCGTGCGGCAAAGATAGCGTTTTTTCCTGAAAAACAAATTCCCGCAGCCAGAGTTTCGTTTTCGGCTGCGGGAATCGGGAGGGAATTTTATTCGAATAGTCCGACGGTGCGTTTGGGCGCGATGTTCGTCCATGCGTTCAGAAAGGGCGAGGCCGGCCGGGTAGCATCGGGTATGTAACTGTATGCGGCAAGGTGCAGGTCGGATCTGTGCAGCTTGCGGACATTCGACACGGCCGGCGCGGCGGCAGGATGCGCTTTTCCCTGCTCATCGATCGTGAAGAAGGTTTTCTGCATTCCGGCGGTCACCTCTCCCTGTTGATTCAGTCCGTATGTATATGCCAAGTAGAGATTGCCGGGTGTGAAATTTTCGGGGAAAATATAGGTTTGATCGCCTTGCAGGAAGAAACCGTACTCCGTAAGCAGTTCTACGAGGGACATCTGTTCGCCGGCGGCCATTTCGGTCCATAGCAGCAGATCATCGGTCAGGTACTCCGCGTCAGATGCGAATTCGGCGTAATATTCGGCTTCACCGGCCATGCCGACATAGGTCATCTGCTTGTCGGCGGGAGATACCGTGACGCTCAAACCGTCGTCGGTCATGCCGTTGACGGTGATCGTACACTCCATAGGGGCGAAGACATCGCCGCCCGGAGCAAGCGTCTTGAAGGGCTGGGAGATGTAGACTTCGGTCGTCTGGCGGGCTTTGTTATCGAGTCCTACGGCCATAACGCAGTATTCCGTAGCAGGGTCGAGTGTGGTGTAGACGAAACTGTCGTTTCCGGTTTTGGTGACCATGCCGGCCGCTTTTTCAGGCGTGATCTCGATGCCGGCTTGCTCGGAGAGCGCTTCGGCGATAATTGCCAGTCCGTCGGCCATCAGTTGTGCGACGCCGGCTCCCTTGCGGTAGCTTTCGATAAGCGTCGTGTTGTAGACCTGCCAGAAATAGGGGGTAGCGGGATTCGAGGGTTTGATGGTGATGGTGGCCCCTTGCAGCGTGATGTCGGCGACCGTTGACGAGAAGGTGCAGTCCTGCGGTTTGAGTTCGCCGCCCGGAGTATGGAAGGGGACGACGACAATATCGGTCGTGGGGTAACCGCCCAGGTAGCCGAAGGCTACGGCGCAGTAGTCGGTGTCTTCTTCCAGCAGACGGGTGAAATCACGTGTCACGTCGCCCGTCTCGATGCACTCGCTGATGGCGGATCCGTAGCTGCCGATGAGAAACTCGGCCAGTTTGTCAGTCGGGTATCCTTCGATGCGCGAGGTGGCGATGCAGTCCAGAAAGTAGGGATCGGCATTGGTGGTCGTCACCGAGACGTTGGCGGATTCGGGGGCAACGCTGACGGAGAGTCTGTTTTGGGAGGGCATGACGGCAGTCGTGGAGATGAAATCATGAAAAACGTCGGTCGTAATTGCACCTTCGGCACCAACGCCGAATACCACCACGGCATAGTCGCTCTTCGGTTTGAGGCTCCATATCCTGCCGGCATCGATCGTCTTGTTGCCGCGGTAGATGAGCTGATCGTCGGGGGTGGTCCAGTCGATTGTGCCGTATCCTTTTTCGAGTTCGACCAAGGTCTCGGCTACGGCCTGTGCAGTTTTTAAACGGTCGAAATCGGCGCGTGTGGTGATGCCGACGAAGTAGTTGCGTTGAGGATCATCGGACTCGACGGAGATGCGGAAATTCATGGCTTCGGCCTCGGAGAGCATAAGCACGAATGCCGGTGCGGGTTCAGGTTTCTCGGGTTCGGGCTTTTCAGGGCCCTCCTGTTCGGTACCCCCCCCCTTGTCGGGATCGATCTCTTCGGGCGAATCGCCGCAACCTACGCCTGCGAGGAGCACGACTGTGGCAAGGATTGCCATCCATGTCTGTTTTTTAATCATGAGAGAGAATTTTAAGAGTGGAACATTTTGTTTGTTGTCTCCAAAAATACGTTTTCGTTTTAAAAAGAGCAAATCTCCGCGCAATTTTTCTTCCGAATCGTATCGGCCTGAAATGTCGGATTATAGGCCGGTTGCGGGATTCGGACGATGATTTGTCGCCGATTCGATGCCATCGCCGCCGAATCGATGCATTCGTGCATTTTTCGGCCGTGCGATCGATAGTCGCATTTTTTTTCGTGTCGGAGCGGATGTCGCGCTGCGTATGCGGTCGATATTCGGCGATTTTCGCTATATTTGTCGAAATTTATCGCCAAATGGAGGATTTTTTATTGCGGGTCGAACATGTTTCGAAACACTACTCCGGCCATACGGCGCTCGACGACGTGTCGCTCGACATCCCGCGCGGTTCGGTCTACGGACTGCTGGGGCCCAACGGCGCGGGAAAGACGACGCTCATCCGCATCGTCAACCGCATTACGGCGCCCGACGAAGGGCGGGTGCTCTTCGACGGACGGCCTCTCGCGTCCGCCGACGTGCAGCGCATCGGTTACCTGCCTGAGGAGCGCGGCCTCTACAAGAAGATGAAGGTGGGCGAGCAGGCGCTCTTTTTCGCACGGCTCAAAGGGCTGTCGCGTGCCGAGGCCGTGCGCCGCCTGCGGGTGTGGTTCGACCGGTTCGACATCGCGTCGTGGTGGAACCGTCGCGTCGAGGAGCTGTCGAAGGGAATGGCGCAGAAGGTACAGTTCATCGTCACGGTGCTGCACGAACCCGAACTGCTGATCTTCGACGAACCCTTTTCGGGCTTCGACCCGATCAACGCCAATCTGCTCAAAGAGGAGATTCTGGGGCTGCGCGACCGCGGGGCGACGGTCATCTTCTCGACCCACAACATGTCGTCGGTCGAGGAGGTATGCGACCATATCACGCTCATCGACCGTTCGCGCAACATCCTTTCGGGTGCCGTCGACGAGATTCGCCGCCGGCACGGCCAGAATCTTTTCCGTCTCGAATACCGCGGCGACGAAGCGGCGCTCCGCCGTGCGCTCGCTGGCCGTTGCGAGGTCGTGGCGTCGGGCGGCGCCCTGCCGGCCGAAGGGGCGGCCGTCGTGCTGCACGCCTCGACGGAGGGGCTTCCCGAATTGCAGTCGTTGACGGTTCACGTCGCCGACGACGCTGCGCTGCGCGGTGTGATCGCCGCTGCGAACGAGACGGTGGCGCTGCGCTCCTTCGCCGAACAGATTCCGTCGATGAACGACATCTTCATAAGAGCCGTAGACGGTTCATTATAAATATGTTATAAAGACATGTAGACAATCCCTCCAAACCGCCCTTCTCGAAGGGTGGCTTCGAGATAAGAGCCGTGGGCGGCTCGTTGCAGACCGTAAACAATTTACTATTTTTCATGTCGAATATATGGCTGATCGTGGCGCGCGAGTTCAACGAGCGCGTCCGCAAAAAATCCTTCATCGTCACCACGCTGCTCATGCCCGTGCTGATGCTCGGCCTGATGCTGGCGCCGGCGCTGATGATGCGCTACGCTTCGGGCCAGACCAAGACCATCGTCGTGATCGACCGCAGCGGACTGGTGGCGCAGCATCTCGAAAGCAGCGACGAGGTGCGCTTCGAAACGTCGGACCTGCCCGTCGATACGGCGCGGCGCGTGATGATCGACAAGTTCGGCGTGCTCTGTATCGGCGCCGACGTACTGGCGAACCCCTCCGACGTGAAGCTCTACGCCAATTCCGCTTCGTCGATGATGCTCGAAGAGAATCTGCGGGGCCAGATCGCGAAAGTGCTCGAACGCGAGAAGCTGCGCGCTTACCGGATCGAAGATCTCGACCGGATTCTGGCCGACGTCAAGACCGACGTCAAGATGCAGGTCGTCCGCAACGACGAGGGTTCGCCTTCGTCCGGTTCGTCGGCCGTCGCCGCAATGGTGGGGCTGGGGCTCGGCATGGTGCTCTACATGTTCCTGATGATCTACGGCGCCATGGTGATGCAGAGCGTCATCGAGGAGAAGTCGTCGCGCGTGTTGGAGGTCGTGGTCTCGTCGGTGCGACCCTTCGAACTGATGATGGGCAAGATCTTCGGCGTGGCCTCCGTGGCGGTGGTGCAGGTGCTCATCTGGGCCGTGCTGGTCTGCGGTGCGGGTGCGGCGGTCATGCCCCATGTGCTGCCCGACGGCGCGATGGAGGCTGCCGCGGCCTTGCAGCAGGGCGGCGGTGCGGCGACAGCCGCGGCGGGCGATTTCGACCCCGAAACGCTCGGCGCCATCGCCCTGGCTACCGACGTGGGTTATCTGGCGATGCTGTTCGGCTACCTGCTGCTCTTTGTCGTGGGCGGTTATCTGCTCTATTCGGCGATGTTCGCGGCCGTCGGGTCGGCGGTCGACAGCGCACAGGACGCCGCGCAGTTGCAGACGCCGATCATGATCCCCATCATTCTGGCCGTCATCGTCGAGATGTCGGTGCTCAACGACCCCAATTCGCCGCTCGCGTTCTGGTTCTCGCTCATCCCCTTCACTTCGCCCGTGGTGATGATGGCGCGCATTCCCTACGGCATCCCGACGTGGGAGATCGTCCTCTCGCTCGTGCTGCTCTACGCCGCGTTCGTGGGGATGGTGTGGCTCTCGGCCAAGATCTACCGCGTGGGGATCTTCATGTACGGCAAGAAACCGACGCTGCGCGAGATGTTCCGGTGGATTCGCTACAAATATTGATTCGAAACCAATCCAAATATCGATGAAAACATCTATTCTCACTCTTTTGGCCGCGGCCGGATTCACTGCCGCCGCCTTTGCGGCTCCCGTCGCGGATGCGACGCCGGAGGGCGAAGCGAAGATCATCTCCTACAACATCCGCCTCGGCGTGGCCGACGACGGTGCCAACAGCTGGGAACACCGCCGCGAAGCGACGCTGCGGATGCTCGAACGCGAAGCGCCGACGGTCTTCGGCATCCAGGAAGGCTACCTCTTCCAGGTGAAGTACATCGAGGAGAACCTTCCGCAGTACGGCCGCGTGGGCGTGGGCCGCGACGACGGCAAGGAGGGCGGCGAGATCATGGCCGTCTTCTACCTGCGCGACCGCTACGATCTGCTCGACCACGGCGACCTGTGGCTGAGCGAGACTCCCGACCGCGTGTCGCGCGGCTGGGACGGCGCCTGCAACCGTACGATGACGTGGGTGCATCTGCGCGAGAAGGCCACGGGCAAGGAGTTCTACTACTTCAACACGCATCTCGACCACAAGGGCGTGGTGGCGCGCCGCGAGGGTGTGAAGCTCGTCGTGCGGGAGGTGCAGCAGATCGCGGGCCGCAAGGCGGCCGTCGTCGTGGGCGGCGACTTGAACTCGACGATCGACGACCGGATTTTCGACCCACTCAAAAAGTTCATGACGCCGGCGCGCGAGAAGGCCCCCGTTACCGACCGCAAGGGAACGTACAACGGTTGGGGGCAGGCGCCCAACTCGATGGTCATCGACCACCTCTTCGTGCGCAACATGAAGTGCCTGTCGTACCGCACGCTCGACGGCGACTACGGCGTGCCTTATATCTCGGATCACTATCCCATCGAGATCGTCGTGCGGCTGAAATAGCCGGGGCGGGCGATAAAACCGGCGGGGGGGGGGGGGGGGGGGGGGGGTGTCGCCGCTCCACGATGGAAGCCGCCCCGCTTGCGTTCGACGCCGAAGCCCTATTCCTCCTTGTTGTCGCCCGTGCCGAAGGGGAACTGATGCTCGTGTACGTCCTCGAAGCGCAGCCCCTTTTCGTAGGTGCGCATCGCGCGGCGGCTCATGCCCATCGACGAGAAGCCGCCGTCGTGGAAGAGGTTCTGCATCGTCACCTTGCGCGTCAGATCCGAGAAGAGCGTCAGCACGTAATCGGCGCAGTCGTTCGCCGAGGCGTTGCCCAGCGGCGACATGCTCTCCGCGAACTCCATGAGGTCTTTGAGCCCCAGCACGCCGTTGCCCGCGGTGGTCGGCGTCGGCGACTGCGACACGGTATTGATGCGCACGTGCTTCTCGCGGCCGTAGATATAGCCGAAACTGCGGGCGATCGATTCGAGCAGCGCCTTGGCGTCGGCCATGTCGTTGTAGCCGTAGAGCGTGCGCTGTGCGGCGATGTAGCTCAGCGCCACGATCGAACCCCACTCGCGCAGGGCGTCCTTCTTGCGCAGCACCTGGATCATCTTGTGGAACGAAATGGCCGATATGTCGAGCGTCTTTTGCAGGTAATCGTAGTCGAGGTCGTCGTAGGTGCGGCCCTTGCGTACGTTGGGCGACATGCCGATCGAGTGGAGCGCGAAGTCGAACGGCCCGCCGAAGTGCTTCATCGCCTCGTCCACGAGGTGTTCCAGATCGGCCACCGACGTGGCGTCGGCCGCGATGACCGGAGCGTTGCATTTGGCCGCCAGTTCGTTGAGCGTTCCCATGCGCAGCGACACGGGGGTATTGGTCAGCACGATCTCGGCGCCCTCTTCGACGGCGCGTTCGGCTACCTTCCATGCGATCGACTGCTCGTTGAGCGCGCCGAAAATGATTCCTTTCTTCCCTTTTAACAGATTGAATGACATAAAATTCAGTTTTAGTTACCGGACGCCGGACACAAAGCCTTCGGGCGTCGAATCCTGTAAAACAGGGCGTAAAGGTAAGCATTTTTTTCGAATCGTCCGATTCTCTCGTCTGTTTGTCCGCTGTTCGGCCGCTCGCGGGGCGTCTGTCCGCAGACGGTCGCAGCATCGCCGGCCGTTCGAGGAGGGGCGATCGGCGGCGGAGACGGGGTCTGACGTAATCGGGGAGAGCAAATGCTCTCCCCGATCGGTTTTTCAGCCTCGTTTGCGCCAGAACCGCGGCGTGAGATCTTCGCGCCGGCCGTCGGGCCGGATGCGCCATAGCCGCTGGTTGGTCGCCGGATCGTCGAGCGGCCCCCGCGCAGCGATGTAGGGGCCGAGTTTCACGTAGTCGAAAACTCCCGTCGGATCGAACCCTTCGGGCAACGCCGCACGTCCGGAGTACCACCCCGTGCGCAGGGCGGGCCTCAGCCGGCGGGCGAAGAGCGCCAGCCGCGCCGCCTCGTGCGGTTCGGCGTCGCCTCCCATCAGGCAGAAGCAGGTGACCGCAGCGCCGTAGCGCGCCAGCAGCCGCTCCACGACCTCCTCGGTGAGCGGTTCGCCGATCGGCTCCTGCAACTGCGGGCTGTGGCAGCCCGGGCAGCGGTTGGGGCATCCCGCGAGATTGACGGCGAGCGTCGTCTCGTCGGGGATCTCGCGGAACACGATGTCGTAGTCGGTGTAACGAAGCATGGCCGTCGGCTATTCGTCGCGTCGCGGTGCCGCCACGCTGCGCTCTTCGACGCCGCCCTCGATCCGTTCCGGACGGTTGTAATACCGCCGCGCAGCCTCCTGCTGCCGCGCCTGCGAGAAGTTGCTGATGCGCTTCATGTAGCCGATCACGCGCGTCAGGTAGTCGAGGTTCGTCGAGTGGCAGCGGGGGCACTCCTTCAAATAGCGTTTGTCGATGTGTCCGCAGTCGTTGCAGACCGTGTTGGGGATGTTGAACGTGAAGTAGTTGCATCCCTCCTGCGCCGCCACGCGCAACAGGTGGCGGTACTGCGGCTGCGAAAGGTGCTCTTCGAGATTCATGTGCAGCGCCGAGCCGCCCGTGAGGTGGGCGATGTACTGCGCGCCGTGCAGGCGGAACTTGTCGGCGATGTTGAGCGTCGTGTCCTCGACGACGTAGAAATAGCTGTTGTAGCAGTCGCGCGGCACCTTATAGCCGTCCTCGCGATCCCATTTGGCATGCTTCACGCCCACGTTTTCGGCGGGGATCATCTCGCAGTTGAACATCACCTCCTTCGAGCGGTACTTGTGGTTGTAGCGCTCGATCAACCCCAGAATCTCCTCGGTGAAGCGCACGTAGTCGGGGTTGTCGACGATGGCGATCCCCTTGTATTCGGCCGCCTCGACCAGGCCGTTGATGCCGATGGTGAGGTACTGGCGCGACAGGTTGATGTAGCCCGCGTCGAAGAGCGGAAGCATTCCCTTGCGTTGCAGCTCTTTGAGGTTCTCGTTGTAGGCCAGCTGCACCTTGTGCGTAAGGTCGACCACCTCTTCGAGAAACGACAGGTAGGGAATGCCCTGCCGCTCGGCGTATTGGATACAGCGGTTGAGGTTGATCGTCAGCACGCTCTTCGAACCGGTCGAGACGCCGCCCGCTCCCAGCGTGTAGCTGAATCCGTTGTCCTGGATCTCGTTGCGCAGGCGGCAGCACGACGACAGCGAGTCGGCGTTGTCGCTCATGTAGGTGAAGAACGAATGTCCTTCGGCGTACATCTGGGCCGTGAAGTCGCCCCACTCGGCGTCCATCACGTCGCCGTCGCGGGTCAGCAGCGCCATCGTCTCGACGGGGAAGGTGAGCACGGTTTTGAGCCGTTCGGCGTTGAACCACTTCATGAAGCGTTTCTGCAACCACGACAGCCCCTCCCAGTCGGGGCGCGACCCGTCGGGGAAACGGAACTCGCCGAAGAGCGATTCGAAGTAGTAGCGGTCGTAGTAGGCGATATTCCAGAAGACGGCCTGGAAGTTGCGTGCGCCGGTGGGCTGGTTGATCGAGTAGACCACCTGTTCGAAGCAGTCGGTGATGACCTTGTCGATCGTGCGGCGGTGGCGCGAGAGGTCGACCACCTCGTCGGCGCGCCGGTAGTAGTCCTCGCCGAACTCCTGCGCGATGAAGTAGTTCATGTACATCAGGAATTCGGGGGTGGCGCAGGCGCCCGAGAGCATCGACGAGACGATGAAGACCATGTTGACGAAGCCGCCGCAGAAGGATTTGAGATTGGTCGGCCGCGTCGAGTTGCCGCCGATCGAGGTCGTGCCGCTCAGCAGCCACGGATACATCGTGATCGAGGCGCAGTAGTTGGCCAGCGACGTCTCGTCGTTCTTGTAGATGAAATGGCGGTCGAGCAGTTCGAGGTAACGGTCGGAGACTTCTTTGCCGTACATCTCCTTCAACCGGTCGGTCAGCAGGCGGCGGTTGAGACGGATGAAGTTCTGCTTGGGCAGCTCGCCGATGAGCGTGGCGATATTCTTGTTCTCGACGTTGGCGTTGGCGTCGTATTTCGAGCCGGTGGCGGGGTTCTTGGCCTCGCAGTAGTTCATCAGGAATTGCAGCTTGTCGCGCACTTCGCGGTCTTCGGTATGTTCCTGCCGGTAGATGATGTAGGCTTTGGCCACCTTGTAGTAGCGTTCGGCCATCAGCGCCGTCTCGACCTGGTTCTGAATCTGTTCGACGGTCGTGCCGTCCGCGACGCGGATGCGTCCCAGAATCTGGGTGAGCATCTCGTCGGTGGCGAAACTCCCGACCGAGAGGAAGGCTTTGGCGATGGCCGCACGGATCTTGTCGATCGAGAAACGCTCGCGTTTGCCGTCGCGCTTGGTGATGAAAATTTCGGAACTGCTCATAGTTGACATGCGTCCGACGGAAGGGGGTGACTTATCTTAGGTCGGGCGTCGGCATGAAATCCCGTCGGACTTGCGTTACGGAGAGTCTCCTCTCCGCCCTTCATGGCGACAATCCCTGTCGAATCGTCCTCTGCGGCGCTTCCGGCGCTTCGCACGGATGCTCCGTGACCGGTCACGGTCGGAAAGGGCGATTTCGGCTGCGGTGTTGCGGGAATGAATGCGATACGACAGCGACCGCGCCGGTACGGGCAGATAATCCCCGCAGGGCAGATCGCATCGTCTGGCTCTTCGACCCGAAAGCTCCGAACGAAGGGAGGACGGCAGGTCTTCTGACTCGTTCCGGCCGGCACGCCTTCCCGTCGCCCGCTGGCGGCAGTGGCGGAGATTGTGCGGCCTTTGTCGTGGAAGTTACAGCTACGGGGATAGTCCCTGAATTGCACAGGCGTTCCCTTTTCATCCCTCCGCCGCATGACACGGCGGCAAGGAACCGTCATCCTTGTGTATGCAAATATAGTGCTTTTGCAAGTGCCGCAGCCGTTCGCAGGGAAAACCTATCAACATTTTATGAACAGCCGCCGTCAACGGACTGATGCTCCGGCGGAAAGGGGTATCCCGCAGTAAAAGGGAATTCGGGCACGGAACGGAGGGGGATGATTCCGGAAAAGATCGAAAAAACGAAAGGTTACGATCCGTAACCCGATCGCTCCGTCCGCGACCGATCCGCCCCGACAATCCCGATTCTTCCTTCCGATTCGTGCGAAAACCGCTGCTTTCGGCTCGGAAGTGTAATTCAACTGCTGGAAATGCAATGGGTTACGATGTTTGGATATAAATTATTTTACGCTATATTTGCCTGTGTGCCCGATCCCGAATCCGGCCGCAAGCCGTTCCGGAGCGAAACCGCAGGCCGGACGGCGGATCGATCGTTTTTAACCGTGACAGGGCGACGGGCGTTTCGGAAAGCCCCGTTTTACCGCCACACAAAATCCATTTTGCCTATGAAACGTTTTTTGACTTTTCTGTTCGCCGCTTCGGCGCTTCTTGCCGGCGGTTGCAGCGACAGCGACACCGACGATCCCGCACCGCCCGAGGCGCCGGCGCCCGTTATCAAACTTCCGGAGGCGGTCGCAGCGTCGCCCCTTTCGGTTTCGCCCGAAGGCGGAACGTCGTGGTTCGAATACGAGGTCGAAAATCCGGTCGAGGGCGAGGCTATCGCCGCTTCGACGACCGATGCGTGGGTGCATTCGTTCGATTACTCCGTTTCCGGCCGGATCGGCTTTGCGTTCGATCCGAGCGAGGGCGAGGTACGCATCGCCAACGTCGCGTTGACCTATAAGGGTGCTGAGAAGAAAGTGGTGACCCTCTTGCAGCCGGCGCCCGAAACGCCGGAACTCACCTTCGACATTCGGGTGTCGGGTATCGACGGAAGCAGCGCCGTAGTGGCGTGGACGCCGTCGGACGATACCGCGAGCTATGTTCCGATGGTGGTCGAGAAGTCGCTTTTCGACAGCTATGCGACCGAGGCCGATTATATCCGCAGCGACATCGAGTACATACAGGGGCAGGCCGACCTGGCTGGAAAGACGTTCGCCGAGATGCTGGACATGTTCCTTACGACAGGCCCCACCGGCGAACAGACGATCTCCGGACTCGCTTCCGACACCGACTATTACGCCTATGCCTACGGTATGACAGCCGAAGGGGTCGCCACGTCGGCGATCTCGAAGACCGAGTTCCGCACCGGGCCCTTCTCCTGCGAGTTCGCCATTGCGCACGAAGAGACCGAATCGACCTGCGACGTGGAGGTGACGCCCTCCAATACGGGTTGCTTCTACTATTTCGATCTGGCGGCGAAGGCCGATTTCGACACATGGGGTACCGACGCCGAAATCGTCGCTTCGGTGGTCGCCGACCTGAAAGAGACGGCGGCCTATTACCAGGCCAACGGTTACGATCTCGACTGGACCGACTTTCTCTCGATCGGCCCCGACGGCTACGAATTCACGAAACTTTCGCCCGATACGGAGTACGTGGTCTACGCGTTCGCCCTGACCGAAGAGGGCAGGCCGCTGACGGGCGTGACGCGCGAGACGGTGCGTACCGAAGCGTTCGTGCCGACGGACGACTGCACGTTCGGCATCTCCTTCCGGAATGTCTCCGTGACGGCATTCGACATCTCCGTCCGGCCGTCCAATGCGGCTACGCGCTACTATATCGGCGTGTGCAGCAAGGAGCTGTTCGACAAAAATACGCCTTCGTCCATTGCGGACGCCTTCATCGAGATGGAGAATGGCTACGAGATCGACTGGGCCGGCAACGAATATATCTGGACGGGCGACGTGACGGTCGACACCGATACCGATCTGGCGATGGGCGACCTCGACGCGGGAACCGATTACGTGGCCGTCGTCTTCGGCGTCAGCACCGAGGGCGTACGCACGACGGAGGTCGCCAGCGCGGTGCAGCGAACCTCCGAACTTGTTCCTTCGACGATGACGATCGGCCTGAACGTCCGCGACGTTACGGCTTCGGGCGCCAAATTCGACGTAACGCCGTCGAATACCGACGAGGTCTATTTCGCCGACGTCTTCGTCTACGATGAGTATACGGCCTACGACGAGGGCAAGGAGGCTTATGCCGAGGTCTATATGGATATTCTCAAAGCGTACGGATTATTCGATTATTCGCTCTATTCGGGCAATCGTACCGTAGATTTCACGGATATGCTCGAACCGTCGACGACCTATGTCGCCGTGGCGTTCGGTTACAACGGGGGACGGACGACGAAGATTTTCGAGTCGGAACCTTTCACCACCTCCGCAGCGGCTTCGGGTACGGTAGCGAAAACCGTGCGCAGCCGCCGTCACGGTTCGCTCGGCGCCTTCCGTCCGGAACGCCGGAGCATAGAGAAACGGTTGTTGGTCGACGCCGGTTCTCCGCGTGGCACCCTCGCGCGGTTCTCCTCGGTGGCCGACCTGCGCGAATTGCCGTTGCAGGGGTTGCGCGGCGAGCCGTCCGACGCCGCGGGGTTGCGTCTGCGCCGTTTTTAAGAGTCCGTAATCCGAAGAAGGGGTTGTCGCTGGCTGCGACAACCCCTTCTTCCATGCGACAGGGCAGTTTCCGCTTCGCCGCAGACTGCGGCTATTTTTCCCGTTCGAAGAGATCGATCTCGCCCCGCTCCACCTTGCCGTACATCGAAGCGAGTTCGGCGATCGCGGGCGAAATATACTCCACCGTGTCGGCGACGGCCTGCTGGCCTCCTTCGCCGCGGATACGGTAGAGCATCGCCGCGTAGAGCGCCCGGAAGCAGAGTTCGGTGTCGCTCGTCTCGTTGCGTCCCAGCACCGCGCGCAGGCGGGGCAGTTCGGGTTCGAGGCGGGCGTAGAGTTCGCGGTAGCGGGCCCCGGCGGGCAGCTTCATCAGTTGCAGGTGGAGGTTGTGCAGGTCGGCGATCAGGTGCAGCGTGTGGTCGAGGTGCCCCTGCCGCTCCTTGCCCTCCTGCCGCAGCAGGTCGGCGATGTCCATATACCATTCCAGATAGAGCCGCTGCTCCGGCTGGGAGAGGTCGCGGGGGGCGATGAGCTGGGAGTGAACGGCTTCGGGGCTGAATTGCAGCGCCCGCAGCAGGTCTTCCAGCTGCCAGAGGTAGAGGATGTATTCGGCGATGTTTTCGCGCCGTTTGGTCTTGGCTATATCCATGATGTCGTCTTTGTTTCGTTGCTCAGCGTGCGATGCGTTCCGTTTCGCCTGCCGCAGCATGTGCGGCGGGCTTCGCACTGTATGAAAAAACCGGACCGTTTGCGGTGAACGGTCCGGTTTCGGGACGCGCCCGACAAAGATACGGATAAGTGAGAGCAATGTCAAATTTATTTGAACATTGCCGAACGGGAGTATCTTCGACGAAGTCAAAGATACGGATAAGCGAGGGTAAAAGCAAACTCGTTTGCGTTTTGCCGAGACCGGAGTATCTGAGGCGTCAGCCGAAGATACGAAATGATTCCGCTTATTTGGCGTAATAGAGCCAGCTCTTGATGACGCCCTTCGTTTCGAGGAAGTGGCGCTGCGCCTTCAACAGGTTGCGCAGCTGGAGCACCATCGTGCGCGTCTCGTTGAGGATCGTCAAGTAGAGCATACTGGCTTTCGTACTCCCCTTGCCGGAGGTGTTGAACCGCCGCAGCTCGCTCTTGATCGCGTCCGAAATGGTCTCGAAAAGACGGTCGCGCATCGAGAGCACCAGGTCGATGTCGCCGAAATCGTTGGTCGTGAGCATGGCGTTGATGCGGCGGTAGATCGCCTCCACTTCGTCGCCCACGCGGATCAGGTCGGTCGTCTGTTCACGGGTCAGCCCTTCGTGGTTGTTGTCGATATGGCCGTATGCGGGGCGCACGATGTGGGTGAGCGCCTTGGTCAGTTCGTTGAGGTAGTCGACCACCTGCACGTAGTACTGCGCCGTGTCGAGATCGCTCTCGCGCAGCATCCGCAGCGTCGACATCATGCGGTATTTGCGTTCGTGCATCCGCTCGTAGAGTTCCGACGATTCGCGGTTGAGGTCGCGCAACACCTTGCGGTTCTCCTTGAAGACGGCCAGCAGCGTGCGGTCGTAGATGCGGGTGGCGGTGTTGATCGTCGAGCTGACCACCGTGGCGATCTCTTCGACGACGTTTTCGTTCGTGACGGCGGTCGTCGTTTCGGCGCTCTTCGTCTTTTTGATGAAGTTGCTGTGGACGAGCATGTAGCCCGCCAGCACCGTCAGCAGGATCAGCATGACGGTTCCTCCGTAGACGAGCGCCAGTCCGACGACGTAGGCGATGATGAAGCCGCCCAGCGCCGTCACGAACCATCCCGCCACGACGGTCATCACGCCCGAAATACGGTAAACGGCCGTTTCGCGTCCCCAGGCGCGGTCGGCCAGCGACGAACCCATCGCCACCATGAAGGTGACGTAGGTGGTCGACAGCGGCAGTTTGAGCGATGTGGCCATGGCGATCAGCAGTGCCGAAGTGGTGAGGTTGACCGTGGCGCGGATCATGTCGAACGGTGCGCCGGTGTGTTCGATGTCCGTCACTTCGAAGCGGCGGGAGATCGCCTCGCGGAGCCGTTGGGGAACGACCCGCTCGATGGCATGGTTGGTGTTGAGCGTCGCGCGGACGATGGCGCGGGCGAAGGCCGACGAACCGTATTCGCGCTGCTCCTGCTCGTCGTTCTGGCTGGCCAGCGAGAGTTCGGTTTCGGTGACGTGCATCGCCTTGCGCGACGTCCAGAGCGTGAGGATCATCACCACGCCCGCACCGACGAGGAAGGCGAAGTTGGCCGGAACGTTCTCGTTGAGCGCATCCATCGTCATCGCGGAGTCGCCGGCGTGGCGGGCGATCCGGAAGGCGTCCCAGCCGGCGATCGGTACGCCGATGAAGTTCACCAGATCGTTTCCGGCGAAGGCGAGCGCGAGGGCGAAGGTGCCGCCCAGGATCGTGATGCGCAGGATGTTGATCTTGAAACGCTGGACGAAGAAGAGGATGAGGCTGCATGTCAGCCAGCAGACCAGCAGCGAGAGGATGATATGGTTCTCGACCATATGGATGAAGGCCGTCTGCGACAGTGTTCCTTTGAGTCCCTTGAAGAGTGCGAAGTAGATGATCGCCGTGAGCGATGCGCCGCACCACAGCGCGCCATAGCGGCTCAGGGCCCGCGTGTAACGGAACGAGAAGATCAGGCGGGAGACGTACATCACGGCCGTACCCACCGTCAGCGCGATGACCACCGAGAGCAGGATCGCCGCGACGATGCCGAATGCGCGGCCCGTGTGGATGAACTCGCCCAGGTCGCCCATCGAAAGTGCGTCGCTGCCGGCGATCTTGAAGGTCGAAACGGCGATCGCGGCGCCCAGCAGGCAGAAGATGAGCGACACGGTGGTCGAGGTGGGAAGCCCCCACGAATTGTAGAGGTCCAGCAGAATGATGTTGGCGAACATCACGCTCAGATAGAGCAGGATCACCTCGTGGAAGGAGAACATCCCCGGATCGAACATTCCGTTGCGCGCCACCTCCATCATGCCGCTCGACGTGAGCGTGCCGACCAGGATTCCGATCGATGCCACGATCAGGATCACGCGGCGGGGGGCCGCCTTCGATCCGATAGCCGAGTTGAGGAAATTTACGGCGTCGTTGGTGACGCCGACGAAGAGGCCTGAGACGGCCAGTACTGCCAGAATGGCGATAATCACTGTGTAAATCGGGTCCATAAATCCGTTTTAATTCGTTTCCGCCGCCCGGCGTGCGCCGCACATTCCGAAAACGTTCGTTAGGCAGGACAAATTTAGACCGAAAAGTCGGTTCTCTCACGTAATGCGCGCAGAATTAACGCAAAGGTAAGGATTCCTTAACGCAAATTTAACCTTCGTCTTCTCCCCGTTCTTTCCGGCAGTCCGACACGAAACATCGCGGAGTATCGCGCGGATAAGTATCTCAGTAGAGGTAGAAGACGATGGCCGTGAAGTGGCAGATCGCCGCCAGATTGATGAGCAGGTGCCATACCATGTGGTGATAGCGGAACCCTTTGCGGGCGTAGACCCATGCGCCGGCGGTGTAGAGCACGCCTCCCGCGGCGATCAGCACGAGCAGCGGCATCGAGGCGTGACGCACGAAAAGCGGCATGAAGAAGACGATCGTCCACCCCATCACCAGGTAGATCGTCAGGCTGACCGCCGGAATCGAACGGCGGGCGAGCGACTTGTAGATGATGCCGAAGAGCACCATCGCCCATTGCAGTACCGTAATGAAGGTACCCTGCCAGCCTCCGATGACCGACAGTGCGATCGGGGTGTAGGTTCCGGCGATGGCGACGTAGATGAAGATGTGGTCCAGGATGTGGAACACCTCCTTGTGGCGTGACGCGGGGTGCATCGAGTGGTAGAGGGTCGATCCGAGGAACATCAGCAGCAGCGAGATGACGAAGACGCTGGCGGCCACGGCGGCCAGCGTTCCGTCGTGGACGTAGGCGCGCACGGCGGCGAAGGGAAGAGCGGCGAGCGTCAGACACAGCATCACGCCGTGCGACACGGCGTTGGCGACCTCTTCCCCGACGGTCGGGACGTAGACTTTCTGTTCGGCCATGAGGTGCTTCCATTTGGTTTTCACGCCAAATGTAGCGATAAAATCGGTAGTATGGATCATCGTCTTCGAGATTTTCTTCTTCGTTTTCCCGCCTCGGCGTAGCCTGTGCGAGTTCGGCTCTGCGCCCGGCTTGGCGGAAAATTAAGTTTTTCGCTGTCGAAACAAAGATTGCACCGTTCTTTCGTTGCGGGACGGTATTTCGGGGAATGCCCGCGGTTTCACCCCTCCGTCCGACTCCGGCAGGGTCTCGGCACGGCCTGTGCTGCCGGCCGTTCGCCGTGCTCCGCCGGCCTTCCGCACGGAACCCGTACGAAAAGAGGTGTCGACGGTGCGACGAAGCACGGGGTTTGTGAAATTTTTGTAACTTTGTTGCGTTAGGTTAACGGGGCATCCCGCTAAAATCGTGCAGAGCTATGGAGACGACACGTTACGACGAGCTGCGGACGCTCGTCGCCGCAAATTTTTCCGAGACCACGCAGCGGCTCGTCGACGAGGCGCTGGCATATGCCGCCGAATGCCTTGAAAAACAGGTGCGCTACGACGGATCTCCGCTGCTGGATCACGCCGCAGGCGTCGCACGCATCGTCATCTCCGAAATCGGACTGGGGCGCAACTCCACGCTGGCGGCCATCCTGCACGACGTGGTGCGGCTCCCCCCCCCCCCCGGGCCCCCCGGGCCGCCGCAGCAGAGGCCGCCCCGGAGCCCGAGGACTGGCCGCCCATGAGCCAGATGCTCCAGTCCATGTTCATCTTTGAGCCCACCACGGCAGTCCCCGCGCCCATTACCGTGCTGGGCCTGGACTGCGGCCGCCCGCGCGGTCTGGCCGGACTGCCGGCCTACGCCCGGTCCCTGGTTTTGGAGGCGGACGTCATCTGCGGCGGCAGGGCCCTGCTGGAGGAACTGACAGGACAGCGCTGCCCGCCGGACCATCATCCAGACCGTGAACACGACAACGCGGCAACCACGGACGTTGCTGCTGCGGCCCCCCAGGGCACGCCCCTTTCCGGCGCTGCTGCGGCCGCGCTGCCCTCTCACGACGCGGCCGCAGCCCCACCGTCGGTCCTCACGGCCCGCCTGCTGCCGCTGACCACACCATTGGAAAATGTCCTCGCCCGCCTGAGTCAGCTGCGCGCCATGGGCGAACGCGTGCTGGTGCTGGCGGACGGCGACCCGCTGTTGTTCGGCATCGGGGCCACCTTGGTGCGGCTGCTGGGGGAAGAGGCCGTGCGGCTGCTGCCGGCGGGCAGTTCCTTGCAACAGGCCTGCGCCCGCCTGGCCCTGCCCTGGCACAAAGTCATCTGCCTTTCCCTGCACGGCCGCGACGACCTGGGGCCGCTCAATGCGGCTGCGGGTAAAAACGCGCCCCTCTGCGTGCTCACAGACGCGCGCACCACCCCCGACGTGCTGGCGCGGCACCTGCTGGACCGGGGCGTAGACTGGTTTGACGCCCATGTTTTTGAGCGCATGGGCGCGCCGGACGAAGCTGTGCACCATCTGAGCATGGCTGCGGCTGCGGGCCGCAACTTCGGCCCGGCCTGCACCCTGATCCTCACGCCGCGCGAAGCGTCGCGCCGCCCTTGCCGGGGGCTGAACAGCGAAGAACTGGCTGTAGAACGCGGCCTGATCAGCAAAAAGCCCGTGCGGGCCGCGGCTCTGGCCCTGTTGCGCATTGCGCCGCGTCATGTGGTCTGGGATATTGGCGCAGGCTCCGGGGCTGTGGCGCTGGAGGCTGCCGTGCTGGCCCACGAAGGTCGGGTGGTGGCTGTGGAACGTTCCGCCGGGCGGGCCATGAGCATCCAGGAAAACCGCCGCCGCTTCGGTGTGGCCATTCTGGACGTGCGCCTGGGCGAGGCCCCGGAATGCCTGCACGCCCTGCCCGACCAGAAGCGCGTCTTTATCGGCGGGGGGGTTTCTGCGCGAGGAGGCGAAGGGCGTTGCGG
>OGPR01000439.1_pt1 | contig 43919 bp, 46 predicted proteins | sample 1552981 | NCBI WGS metagenome assembly OGPR01 (sample SAMEA2580260, study PRJEB22360) | human gut metagenome | biome: human gut; feature: human-associated habitat; material: faeces | place: Denmark | collected 2008/2010 | reverse complement strand
CCCCCTGCCGCTCGTCACATAGCCGCAGACCTCGTCGTGCACGGCGCTCTCCTGCGCAGCAATGGGCCACTGCACCGTTTGCAGGATGCAGTTGTGCGGCAGCAGTGACCAGTCGATCGCCGCGTCCGCCCGCAGACCGAGACCGTACAGGCCGATCGTGCCCTCCTGCCGGATCAGGCGCATCCCATCCATCAGAAGATTCGGGTTGCCGACCGCATCGATATACAGATCCACACCCTCCGGCATATAGCCGCGCACAGTGTCCGCCAGCGGCTGCTCCCGCGTGTCAAAGGCAAGATCCGCACCCAGACGCTTTGCCGCCGCGATGCGCGCCGGATGGTGGCCTGCAAGCACGACCTTCCCGGCACCCATGCATTTAGCCAGCGCCGCCATAGCAATGCCGACTGGCCCGCAGCCTGCCACCACAACGTTCTGTCCCGGCTGCAGCCGCAGCCGGTGCAGGGCGCTGGCAACCTCCTTGAGCGTGATGAGCATGGTTGCCTCCACGGGATCTATCCCCGCCGGCACCAGCTGCCGCGTACTCGTCTCAATATCCGCGCCTGCGTGATCGGCCAGACGCGCAGCATAATCATCCGCCACGCCGTACTCAGCAAAACCACCCCAGAAGCTGTGATAGCCAGGCAGACCAGGCAGCGCCGAGCGGAGGATATAGTCCCCCTCTTGGAAGCTGCGCACCTTTTCCCCCACAGCCACAACCTGACCGACAGCCTCATGCCCCAGCACGAACGGATACTGGATAAACGGCATCTGCCCGTTTATGAGCTGCATATCCGTCCCATTGCAGATCCCACATCCCACATTGCGGCACAGGACCTGATATGCGTCTATCTCCGGCAGCGGCAGATCCTCCCGCAGGCAGATCTTCCCCGCCGCTTCTACTACAAGACCCTTCATTCTATTTCTTATCCTCCTTTTTCTGTGCTCTGCCGGACGTCACCGGCAGACCAAGCATCCGGAGCGTCTGCTCCGCAGTTTCACAGGCAGCCGCATCCGGCACCGGAAACTGCCGCTGTACGCGGTTCAGCTCGGCGCTTTTTTCAGCTCCAAGTGTATGATATGGCAAAATTTCTACCCGCCGCACGCGCGGCAGCTGTGTTAAAAACCTTCCGATGTCCTCAATCTGCTCCGTGTTGACGCCCGGCACAAACGGGATCCGGATCCAGATATCCGCGCGTGCAGCGAGCCGCCGGAGGTTCTCCAGAATCCGCTCGTTCCCCACGCCTGTCCACTGCCGGTGCGTCTGCGGCGAATATGCCTTCACGTCATAAAGAAACAGATCCGTCACCGGCAGCACCTGCTCGAAGGCTTCCCACGGGACATTTCCCGCCGTGTCGACGCACGTATGCAGGCCGCGCGCATGCATCCCGCCCAGAAGCTCCGCCACGGCGTCTGCCTGCAGCAGCGGCTCCCCGCCGGAGCATGTCACGCCGCCGGCTGTCGTGCGGAAGATCTTCTCGTCACGCAGCACCAGCTCTGTCAGCTCCTGGCAGGAGATCCTGCGCCCCGCCACATCAATGGCACCGGTGAGACAGGCCTGTGCGCAGCGGCCGCAGCCCACGCAGCGTGCCGTATCCCGCACCGGACCCTCCGGCCCCATCGTCCGCGCACCGGACGCGCAGCTGTGCACGCAGGTTCCGCACCGGACGCAGCGCTGCGCGCGAAAGATCAGCTCCGGCTGCGGATTTTGTGTCTCCGGGTTGTGGCACCAGGCACAGCGGAGATTGCAGCCCTTCAAAAACACGGTGGTCCGCATGCCGGGTCCATCATGGAACGACATGCGCTGGATATTCGTAATGAGCAGCTCCTGCATGGCGCCGCCTCCGTTTCTTCCCCCCGCCGCAGCAGGGTTTCATATTGAAGTTGCAAAAAAAGTATGTTATAATACTATAACAATCGATAATTCATCGGAGAATTGAGGATGGAATATGGTAAAATTAGATGATGTTGCAAAGCTCGCCGGCGTGTCCAAGGGAACCGCCTCGCGCGTGCTCAACAATCGCGGCTACATCTCCCAGCAGACGCGCGAGCGCATCGAGGCCGCTGTCAAGGAGCTCAACTACTACCCCAACGAGAATGCGCGCAACCTGCTCAAGCGCCGCTCCGGCATGATCGGCGTCGTCGTGCCGACCATCACCTATCCCTATTACTCCGAAATGATTTCCTTCCTTGAGAAATTCCTCAAGGCAAGCGGATACAAGATCCTGCTGTGCAACACATCGTTCAGTTCCGGTGCATCGCAGGACTATATCAAGCTCCTCAACAACAATCGTGTCGACGGAGCCATTATTTTCAACTATAAGCTTACCGAACAGGACTACGCCAGCCTCTCCTTCCCGATCGTCTCTATTGACCGCCATATCCGCGACGAGGCGTCGTATGTCGCCTCCGACCATGTGCAGGGCGGCACACTGGCCGCCGATTGTCTGCTGCGCTGCGGCTGCCGGCACGTGATCCAGATCGGCGGCTCATTCGAGGACGACGCACCCTGGAATATCCGCCATCAGGTTTTCCGCGATATCATGGCAAAGCACCAGGTGGACTGCTTCTCCTATGAGCAGGTCCGTGACTCGCACACCTTCCACGATTACCGGCAGATCGTCCTCGGCCTTCTGCGTGAGCATCCGGACACGGACGGCATTTTCTGCAACGATCTTTGTGCGGCAGCTGTGCTGAACGCCGCCATGTCCCTGCAGCTGCGCGTACCGGAACAGCTGAAAATCATCGGCTATGACGGGACATTTCTCTCAGAAATCGTGACGCCGTCCATCACAACTGTCTGGCAGAACACAGAAAAAATCGCCAGTTCAGCAGCAGATATCATCGTCAAAATGATCGACGATCCCAGCTTTTCTTCGTACCACCTGACGCTTGGCGTCAGGCTCATTGAGCGCGACAGCACACGCTGCGGCTGAAGGATGCATAGACAGGTTTCAGATACACCCTGAACAAAAAGGGGATGTTGCCAAGGCAGCATCCCCTTTGCGTATGTGTTGGGGTTTACCCCTTGACGGCGCCGACGGTCATACCGTCGACCACATGGCGCTGGAAGATCCCGTAGAATACGAGCTCCGGCAGCAGCACCATGACGCTGTAGGCGGCCAGGCCGCCGTAATCGATATTGTACTGCCCCTGGAATGCCGCAATGCCGCGCGAAATGGTGTAATAGGCCGGCTTTTCAATCATAATGGAGGCGAACGGATATTCGTTCCAGATATACAGCAGGTTGAATATGATCACCGTTGCCAGAACCGGCTTTGCAATCGGCACAAGAATCTTCGTCATCAGCTGCCACAGGCTCACGCCGTCCATCAGCGCCGCCTCGTCAAGCTCCTTGGGTACGGTACGGAGATAGGCAGTAAACAGCAGCGTATTGAAGGAAATGGATGTTGCGATATACGGCAGGATCAGCGACAGCTGCTGGCTAAAACCAAGGAATTTATTGATCTTATAGATCGGAAACAGCAGGATAAACGGGCTGACCGCAAGTCCCAGCTGCAAAAATCCCTGCAGGCCGCTGCGCACACCGTCACTGCGGTAATACAGCCGGGTCAGGCCCACGGCGCTGGAAAACGTAATGACGATCTCCACAGCAAGCGAGCAGACAGCGATAAAAGCCGTATTTTTGTACAGCGTGAACAGATCCAGCGTCTGCAGCGCGGATACATAGTTCCCAAAGTCCAGCGCATTCGGCAGCGAGAGCGGATTGTTCATGATCTCGCTGTTCGGCTTCATAGAGATAAAGACCAGCCAGATGATCGGGATCACAATTGCGATTGTCAGAAGCACCATCAGGACGTAGCACACGCCCAGCTTTTTTCTTACTCTCATGGCAGGCCCTCTCAATCTTTCCCGCGCAGCAGCAGCGTATAGATTCCCATGAGGATCAGCGAAATCAGGAACGTCGCTGTAGCCAGCGCCATGCCGTAGCCGTATTCTCCCCGGGCAAACGTTGTGTTGTACGCGTAGGTCACGAGTGTTTCTGAGTAATGCGTCGGGCCGCCGCCGGTCAACTGCTGCACCGTCTCAAAAATCTTCATCGAGCCGGTGATAATCAGGATGCCGACCGACACAAACGTGTCGCGCAGCGCCGGAATCGTCACATGCAGCAGCCGCTGCCAGAAATTTGTCCCATCGACAGCTGCCGCCTCCATCATCTCGTGCGGAATCGTCTTGAGCCCGGCAAGATAGATAGCCGCAATATAGCCGGCCTGCTGCCAGAAATAGACGAACGCAATACTGTAGGGCGAGAGCGTTTTGCCGCCGATCCACTCGAGCGCCAGCTTGTCAAGGCCGATGGCCCGCAGGACATTGTTGACAAGGCCCGTCACCGGGTCGAGCAGGTATCCCCAGATAACGCCCGCAATGATGCTTGCGATGATGGCCGGCGCAAAGATCAGCGCCTTGCACACGTTCACGCCGCGCATCGGCTGGTTCAGGAGCATCGCCACAAAGAACGCGCCGATGCCAAGCAGAAGGATGGAGATACCGAGGATAATCGCTGTGTTTTTCAGCGCGATCCAGAAATACGGATCATCCAGCAGACGGATGTAGTTTTTCAGTCCGTACAACCGTGGCTTGCTGATCCCGGAGTATTTGGTAAAGCTGTAGTAAAGCGAAACAAGGATCGGCAGGATGATGTAGACCACATACACCAAGCAGGTCGGCAAAAGCAGTAGCAGCTTATTCTTTTTTGTACTGAGTAATTGCATATTCTCTCCTTCCGGCGTATCCGCCTGGCGGCCAGTCTGCGATCATCCCGCCATTGGATCCTGCCTTGTTTTACTGTGCGGCCTCGGCAAAGGCAGTGTCGATGGACGCAACCGCCTGCTCCGTGGTGATGTTGCCGAGCATGAGGCTGTTCATCGCGTCATAGAAGGTTTCGCTGACGGATGCAGTCAGGGATGCGACCGGGTTGCTGGCTGTAGTGCTTGCATAGCCGGTAGCCAGTGCCTCAGAGATTGCGGCAAAGGCCGGGTTGGCGTTTTCCATCTGCAGATCCGCATAGGTGGCAATGGGAATGTTGGAGTTGTCAAACAGGATGGACGAGCCTTCCTGGCCAAAGTAGAACGCGAGGAAACGATAAACAGCAGCCTGCTTGGCCTCGTCCTTTGCAACGTCCGCGCTCACAACGAACGGGCAGTTTGCGAACTGGTTGCTGGTTTTCTGCGAATAATCGGAATCCGTATAGGTCGGGCCCCACCAGAAGCCGACGTTCTCGCCGAGTGCTTCGCCGATTTCACCGGCATCCCACTGGCCGGAGGTGAAGATAGCCGCCTGGCCGGTCGTGAACAGGTTCTTGGCCTCGAAGTAGTCGATGGTTGCCATGTTCTGCGGATATGCGCCGGCGGCGCCAAGCTCTGCAAGCTTGTCAAACAGCTTGGAGAATACCGCGCTGCTCTGCGAGCCATCGGCGATTGCCGCAATGTTTTCCGCATAGCCATAGCGGTTCAGGCTGCCAAGATAACCCCAGACACTGTAGTTGGTCATAGCGCCCTGTGCGAAGGTCGTTACGCCGTTGTCGTGCAGCGTCTTGACCATGTCCAGAAGCTCCTCGTATGTCGTCTCGTTTGTCAGCTCGGGCAGACCGTTGTCTGCAAAGATAGCCTTATTGTAATAGAAACCGGTCACAAGCGAGGTGTAAGCCAGACCGTAGATCTCGCCGTTTTCGCCAGCATAGCAGTTCTTGATGGCATCGGGGATTGCGCTGTCAATGTCGGGGTTCTGGCTGAGGAAATCGTTGAGCGGCAGCAGATAGCCGTTCTCGCCATACTCCAGCACGTCGCCCTCCTGGCACCAGAAGATATCCGGCAGTTCCCCGGACTGCGCCCAGAGCTTGAGCTGCTTGTTGTGCTCCTCGGTCAGGTGCTCAACGAGCTCAATCTTCACATCGGGGTTCTCCTGCTGGAAAGCCTGAATCGCCTGATAGACGGCAGGCTCCTGCTCCTGCGTGTTGGACACGTGCATGGCAAGCGTGATGGTGGTCACATCACCATTGGTGTCCGTGGGCTGCTCCGCTTCAGTGTCTGCCGGCTGCTCTGCCGCTGTGTCTGTGGTGGTGGCTGCGTCGGCGGCCGTGTCCGTCGTGGTTGTCTCTGTCTTGGCTGTGCAGGCTGCCAGTGCCAGCAGCATGGTCAGCGCAAGGATGACTGCAATAATCTTTTTCATGGGTTCCTCCTTGATCTTCATGTGATTGATTGTGTGTTTTCCGATATGACAATCGATTGTCATATCCGTTGTTATATAGTGTAGTAATTGCGCTCTGTTTTGTCAAGAATACAAGCGCCAAAAAAAAAATTTTGTCGGTTTCGATAATTTGCAGTCATTCGCATTGTATATTTTGCCGATTAAATTTGATTTTTTCCTGTTTATCTGTAGGTCAATCGGTTTTCTATATGGATATAAATAGACCGCTTCGGATCTGCCGAAGCTGCACGGCCTATAATCATCATATCGGTTCTGGGATTGCCGCTCCGTCAGGCCGCCTGCACAGCGGAGAATCTGCGGTACTGCTCCTGATTTCTGCGGAAAAAGCCGCGGATGGCCAGCAGCACAAACGCTGCAGCAGCGAGATAATAGACAGGCAGTGCAACGCTGCTCCACGCGCGTTCCGGAATCAGCTGCCTGATGGCTGCCGCATCCAGCAGAATGTAAATCAGAAGCTGCTCACTGCCCACAACGAATGGGCGGAGAATGGCGGCGCGGATGGCCATCCGAGCAACACCCAGCGCCAGTTTCGGCGCATCCTTTGCACTGCATACCTCACCTCCAATCGTCACAAAACCGCAGAAATAGATTGAGCCATGGCAGAACATCGAAATATAGATACCCCTGATACCCGTCCGCGTGCAGCCAGCCCGAGAAGCCTTGCAAGAAGGTCTCTGCATGCTCCGCTTTTCGGGTGGGCTGGTACTCATACAGCACAACGGCCTGCTTCGCACAGCCGCTGGTGCGGTACAGCCACATGTAGGACTTGCTGGTAGAGGAACGTCCCGGCTCTTTCAGCACCTGCAAGGTCGTCTCATCCGCGTGCAGCACCGGCTCCCTGCAAAGCTGCTCATGCAGCACATCGTAGACCGGCTGCATCCACTTCTCCGAAGCCTTCAGCAGCCAGTTGGCCATGGTCTGCCGGGACAGCTTCAGCTGCCCCAGCAGCCACTCATTCTGCAGCGTGAGGCTGGTAATGACCTGCGCCTGCTCCTGTTCACGGGCAGCAAGCTTTGCTTCCAGTCTTGTATGCGCCTCTTCCAACTTGGCGCTCTTTGCTTCCAACTGCGCATTTTCCTGCTGGAGCTGCTCATATTCCGCGCGGGAAATGGTCACCATTTCTTCCGTGTTGCTTGTCTGCATTTCTCTGTTTTCCATGCAAACATTATGCCACAGAATGCGGCAAAAAGCCAGTGTTTTCAATGGTTTTCGCCCGTTTTGTTTGTTTAGACAGCAGTCAATCCCGTCACTGGGCGGTGGGCCTTCGGCTGCTCGATCTGCAGCCCCTCCATGAGCCAGCGGTATTGCTGCGGCGTTAGCGTCTTCACCTCGGATTCCGAGCGCGGCCACTGGTATGCGCCCTGTTCCAGTCGCTTGTACAGCAGGATGAAGCCGTCCTTTTCCCAGCACAAGCCCTTGATACGGTCTCGCCGCCGCCCGCAGAACAGGAACAGCGTGTTGGTAAATGGATCCAGCTCAAACTGCTGCTGGACGAGGCGCGCCAGACCGTCTATGCCTTTACGCAGATCTGTGTAGCCGCAGGCAATATAGACTTTATCTGCGCCGGTGAAATTATTCAGCATAGGCGCAGAAGTTCTACCAGCATTTTCAGCTGTTCCGTATCGAACCCGGGATAAATATCCAGACTGGCGTTTCCAATATGCAACGTTGCGGAACGTTCCGCAACGTTGCGTGATACCCGTTTCGGTGCCGGAAGCTCTGCAAACCTGACGGCCAGCGCGCTCGAGCACGGCTCTGTTTCAGCCAAAGCCAGCAATTCCCGTTCCCAACGGTAATAGGTTGCTGCATTGATTTCTTCTTGTCTGCACCACGCCCGCACTGACAGGCCGCTGCTGCGGCAGTCCTGTATTCGTGCTGCCCACTCCTGCAGCTTTACACGGTGTTTCAACTCTGCACTTGTCATCTTGATGTCCTCCAGTAAACGACAGTAACGGAATGTTGCAAAACATTCCTCTACTATTGTCTCATCCCTGTCTATGCGCGGGGAGATTTGACGGTTACAAAACTCCGACCGTCGACATTGCTCCTGTCAAGCTCTATCCTTATGTAAAAAAGCAAGACGCAAACTCATGCATTTGAGTTTGCGCCTTGCTTTTGCCCGTACCGACTGTACCCCCATGACACATTGTGTACCTATGGGGCGAAACAGTTGAAACTTCTGGGCTTTTCGCGCTGATATCTTTTTTGGTTCAGCTTGATGGTTGCGGGAGAGGGATTTGAACCCCCGACCTCCGGGTTATGAGTTCTAAAAATTCCGTTCTTTATCGTGTTACATCGTGTAAAAAAGCATTGAAAACACTAGCTTTTTTGAATTCTGCGTCTGGTATCGTTTTGTAACTTTGTTGAACTTTTCGTAATGGAGTTGAATTTTTGTTGAACTCAAAACAGCAAATAGCCCTTGTATGAGAAAATGGCCGCTGGGCGTTCCCCAGAGGCCATTTATTATTTCGCTTATGCGTGTTTCAATTCTTCGATTTCCCGGCTGTGCTGGCGGATGATCGATCGCAGGAATGCAACCTCTTCCTCCAGCTCGTCAACCCGGCTCTTCGGTGCAAGTGTTTCCATCATGGTCTGCTGATTCTCAAACAGCAGCTTGAACTTCGGCCCGAAATAAGATTCCATCAGAACCGAAGCGCCCTGCATCGCGTCCTTCAGGGTCTGGCTTGCGGATTCCTGAATCATGTCCTGGATAGCCTGCAAATCTTTTTCGTCTAACATCTTGCTTCACCTCATGTTCCCATTATACGGCGTTTCCCGCCGTTGTCAATCCGTTTTCGGCTTCCCGTCCCGCTCCATTGTTTCAGAGATCGCGCGGTTGATAAAGCCGTTCGTGCTTTCGCCCTGCGCTTCGGCGTGGGCCTGTACTTCTTCGCGCTGTTCTGCTGTCATACGAATCTCAACACGAACGAATTTGTCCATGTAGTTTTTCTGTGCGCGTTTTTGTGCCTCTGTTTTCTCTGGCATATCTAACTCCTTTCGCTTTTATAAGTATATTATACATCAAAAGAGAATCTACCGGTAGATACATAATGCACAAATCTACCGGTAGATATTTGTGGATATCGCCTATTGCTATCTACCGGTAGATATGATATCATAATGACAGTCAAGGGGAACAAACGAAAACAGTTCAGACACCGGCAGAAGATGGGTGAAGAACGTCTATAAGAGTTGGGAAGGAACAGCAAAGTGCAGCAAGGCTCACGAGATCAGTTGAAAGCCCCCAGCCGCCGGAGTTCCCCAAGACAAAGAAAAAGCGCCCTGCACGCCGTAGGAAGCACAAGCAGGACGCAACCACAAAAGGGGTCGTGTTCAGTATAACACGCCCCGCCGAAAAAGGAAAGGGGTTTCCACATGAGCAACACAGAAATTCAGAGCAAGGTCAACGAGCTTCGCGAACTGCGCCGCATGGCCGACGAGCTGACAGCCGAGATCGAAAGCATTCAGGACGTGATCAAGGCGCACATGACCGCCATCGACGCTGACACGCTGACGGGCGCGGATTACAAGATCACATGGAAGACCGTGACCAGCAGCCGCTTTGACAGCACGGCGTTCAAGAAGGCCATGCCGGAGCTGGCCGAGCGCTTCACCAAGCCCAGCACCAGTCGCCGATTCACTGTGGCGTAAGGGGGCCTAATCACTATGGACAATCGTCAAAACAACGTAGACCAGTTACGCGAAGAATTTAAGGCTGCTGTATTGGAATTGACGCCAGACGAGCGGAAGGAATTGCTGAAAATGATCCGGCAGCGAAAGGCTGAAAAAGGACAGAAATATGCGACGGAGACAAGCCGCAGCATTGGGAGGGGTTGAAAATGAGCGATATCAAAGACAATCTGTACAGTCAGATTCTTTCTCTTAACGAAAATGAAGTACGCATTTTCCTTGCTCTTATGCAGGACAAGTTGCTCGAGGAATCTGCTGCTGTACCGGACATAACTCCACCGGAGGGAATGACAAAAGCCGACTGCAAGCGCCTCATTAAGTCAATACGCACAAAACAGCCCTACGCCGATGCACGCACACAACAGTACAGCCTGCGGGTAATCTCCCACATTCGCAATGTGTGGGTTCCGCAGATCAAAAGCCATGACCAACAAGCAGGCTGAACGCCCGCTGCGCCCACGCAGGAAAAAGGGACGGCCACGCAAGCGGGACGAAATATGCCCATACTGCGCAAGCTGCTTTCGCTGCCCGCTCCCGGATTGCGTGATCCCATACCGCCAGATTGTCAACCTTCTGCCAGAGGGCTTTGCATACCGCCCGGACGATTAAAAAGCAATGCCGCTGTGAGGCTGCACAAGCCCCACAGCGGCGTTTTTTATTCTCCCGCATATTGCGAGAACAGGTATATGGCTTTCGACGGCGTGTGCGGCGTTGCAACGAAGGGAGCGGGGTTCTTCCCGCTCCCTTCGCCTATATGTAGGGCTTAGAACAGATGGTCTGCACGCCGCAGGTGCTTTAGCGGCGTACCTGCGCAGTGCTTCGCGCAGGATTTTGCAACGTTGCAAAGAGTGGGCGGCTCCGCAAGCGCTGCCGACGGACACCGGAGCTTTCCCCCGGCTGTTGGCCTGTTACACCATCCTTTCGTGCTCATTCTTCGAACGCCTTTTTAAAGCACTGTTCCAGCGCGTTTTTGCTGTTCGCCGCTGCGGGCTTCAAGAACGGCTGCGCTTCCTGCCGTGACGTCCCAAGCTCCACGTATGGAGCGTATTCAACGTTTGTGCCGATAAAAACGGATAATTCATCATCATTCGGTGCTGTGCCGCTGTATTCGCCCGTCTGAATCACGCCGTTTTTTGGCTTATCGGCCTTGTACGACTTCGCTGCTGGCTTCTTCCCGGCGAGTGCCCATGTGATGCTGTTTCGCAAAAGGCCAGTGTCTACCGTCGCAAGCCCCTTTGCCGCTCTCTCAATGACCATGCCGCACATCGTAAGTGCTTTCAATACCCGCGACTCAACTTCCTCTTTGCATTCTGCACTATAGTCTTTGAACTCAATGGTTGTCATTGCGCCTGTCTCTCCGTTCCTGCCAGATTTCCCCATAGCTCATAAAGACGATACCGAAAAACGCACCAGCGAGGAACAGCCCCGCTCCGATGATCATATTTCCCATGCCTGCCCCTTAAAAGTTCTCGATAGCCTGTCCGGCCAGTTCTTCCCACCATTTTCCCATGCTGATAATATGCGTTGGGTCAATTGCGGTGCGGCTGCTTCCTCCGCGTCCGGAACAATAGGACGCCAAGCCTTCCAGCTCATTCCAAGCCCGCAAAACTGTCCCCATACCCGTTTTGCAGTTGTCGGAAAGAATACGCAGCGCAACCGCGTCTTTGGTATCATCCGCGTTTTCAGAAGCGTCCAGGGCGTACTTTGAAATCACGCGCAGCATGGTCGCGTTGCTCTCGTACCGCTCCGCAAACGAATAGTAATCTTCCACGGTCAGCGCTCCCGATTTCAGAAGCTCCAATGCGTTCGCGTCGATCGCGTCCGGGTTCGCGAGGCTGTTTTTCTGAACGTCCTTTTCAAGCTCATTGCGCAGTTCCTTGCACTTCGCGTCAAACTCCGGCCAGATTCTGGCCTCGGCAATCTTGAAAGCCGCGTCAGACTTGTTCAGTTCAAGTCCTGCCGTCGCAATGCGAAGCCGCTTGTCTTCCTCGTTGTCGTTAGGCCTCCACGCCTTTGCGTCGGTGTCGACCCGCCGTGCCTGCACAAGATTGTCATAGGCCGCAGCGTATTCGTCTCGGGCTGTCTTGAAAGCAGCGTCAAGCTGCCATGCGTATGTGTTGTATCTGCTCATAATTTTCCTTTCTGCGTGTCCTCACGCCTGATAATTTCCTGTGCCTCTAATACCGTGTCACGGCTGTAGCCCTCTTCATAATCGAGTGGGTTCAGCGCGAGCACCGCCGCTTTTTCTTCCGAACTCATAAAGCTTGCTTCTCCCAAAAATATAGGAAACATCAGAAACCGCATCTGAAATGCGACAGAATCAACGGGCGGAATATCGCCCTTCTGTTCAAGCCGGAAGCTGTTCAGCTTGTCAAGGCGTGCTTTTATTCCTTGCATGTGAGTGTCCTCAATTCATATTCCAGCATTTTGTCAAGATCGCTCAACCGGTTCCCGCTCAGGACGCGGATAAATGCACCATCGTCCGAAATAAGATCATCGATGCTGCCGCGTCTCTCTGCTCCGTCCGGTGTCCGATACAGGAAGACAAGCTGTTTTCCTCTGCACCGTTCTGCGAATTTGCGCAGATCGTCCAGTCTTGCTTTAACTCCGCCCATCGGTTTCCTCCCTCCATTTTTCCAGCTCACGCAGCTGCTCCAGAATATCAGTCTGTTCGCAGAGCCTCAGCGAATATTCCAGCACCGAGCGGGCGGCAGAAATGCGGGCCTGTGCCTGTTCGCCCTTGTCTTCCATGATCTCACGCAGCGTTGACAGTGCCGGGCTTAATGTCTGCTGTGCCTGTCGTGTGGCGTCGCGCACCATATCGCCGAACGCCTGCTTGTACCGCTCCATGAACTCAGCATCCTGCATATAGCTGCGCAAGGTGCTTTCACCAATTCCAGCGGCCTGTGCTGCTTCTGCCCGTGTGCGGCTCACAAGCAGCGCTTGCAGAGCTTTTTCCTTTCGTGGTGTCAATTCATCACTCCTTCCCGTGTTATAACCGCCGGAAACCGGCGAAAAGCGCTGAAATAATCAGACATACGTCCGCAGCGTTTGGCAGACCGTGGGCGTTCTGAGCGCTTTCAGGGCGGTATTGCGCAACCGTGCGTCAAACGGCTTGTCGAACCAGAATGTGTCGGTCAGCGCCTCGCGCAGCTCGTTCGGAAGCTGCTGCAAGGCCGCTTGTACGGCCTCGCAAAGCTCCTGCTGTTCAACTGCTTCAAAGGCCCGCGCTGCCGCTACGTCTGGAATAATATCGCGCAGAATACAGTCCTCGTCCGCACCAGCGGGCGGTACGTCCAACGAGGTTGCATCGTTGAGCGGATCTTTTAACTCATGATTCGTGCGCACCCGATAAGCTGCTGCAAACGCTGATTTCAGGTGAAATGTAAGCCATGTGGAAAACGCGCTGCTTTCCGGCTTCCACGTCTCAACGGCCTTTGCAAGCGCGAGAAAGCCTTCCTGCTCCAGATCCTCCAGGGCGACGCCGCGCCTCCCCTCAAAGGCCCTGTACCATCTTCGCGCCTGCTGCATCACGTACTGACGGCAGGCCAGCCACAGCACCAGAATATCCTCTTTTCCATCCTGAACGGCTCGTGCGGCTGCGTTTGTTTCCGTGCTCTGCTGTGTCACTTGCATTTTGCGCCCTCCTGCGGTAAAATGAATTTGCAAAACTGATTCGTTCACCACAGGCGCCGCCCGGAAGGGCGGTTTTATTTATAGCAGCAGCTCGCGCGCGGCCTGCTTGCGGCGGGCGGCGTCGGCGGTTCGGCGGCTTGCGCCGTCCATGCAGATAGTGATGGGGCAGAGCGTTTCCAGCCGGTCATAGATCCGGCGAAGCGACATATCCGATGTTTCCTTGATCTCTTTCAAGCTCAGATTTGTTGTGATAATCAGCGGAAGGCCGGCCTGTCCGCGCTGGTCAACGACGGAATAGGTAACCTCACGCGCAAAATCGGTGCTGCGTTCTGCGCCAAGATCATCGACGACAAGCAGCTGATAGGCATTCAAACTGTCCAATATCTGCTGCCGGTCACGGCTCGACATGACCACGTTCAGGATCTTCGAAAAATTTGTGACAAGGACGCTGACGCCCTGCGCGATCAGCGCGTTCGCAATGGCATGAGCTAGGAACGTCTTGCCCGTACCGACGCTGCCGTAAAGCAGAATCCCGTAATTCTGTTCCAGGACCTTCGGCCATGTCTCCACATACCGGCGGCAGGTGCGGGATATTTTCCTATTCGCGCCATCGTCGGCCTTGAACGTATTGCGCCGGAATGTCGTGATTGCAAGCCCCGTGCCCGCCCATGCCTGCACAAGCTGCGCCTCGAATTCCCGCTGTCGGGCCTGTGCTTCCTCCGTCTCACGCTGCTTTCGGGCGCAAGCGCAGGAAACATGCCGCTGCATGGTCTTTTGCTGCTGGCCGCAGGTCATGGTGACCTCGATCAGCGTCGCTTCCCCGCAGACTGGACAGCGTTCAAGCACGGTTTGGTCTGGTGAAATGATAGGGAAATCTGTCCTATCCAAAGAAATCCGCCTCTCTCCGGTATTCGTCCGTCGTGCGGACACGATTCTTGTCCTGCGCCTTCTGCTGCGCGTCCGAGCGTTCCCACGTCCGAACCGCAGCCTTCCAGTCGACGATGGGCTTATTCCTGCCCTGCTTCCAGCCGTTGGCAGAGTAGAAATCAACGAACTTTTCCGGGTCAACGCTGCTTCCTCGTTCTTGGCAGTAAACCTTGACCTCGCCGACGGTGGGCGGGGTGAAGCGCGAAGCGCGCGGCGGCTTGTCCGTCGCCTTCTCTCCGTTTTGTTTTGCTCCGTTATGTTTCGTTATGTTATGTTCGGGTTCCAAGCTGGAAGCAAGCTGTTTCCGGTCTGGAACCATACTGGAACCAAGTACCCAACGCCCAGCGCTATCTTCGGATACCAAAGCACGTTCTGCCGCAAAAATTGTCTTGTGGTATCGGTCATTCTTGAGAGTGTTATTGATGTTCCAATCCACAATGACGATTACGCCGCTCTCGAAAGGAATGATGTAACCCTTCGAAGCCAGCAGCCGAAGATCATCGTCATTGCAGCCGACACCGCGTGCAATCTTCTTCGGTGATGCGACAAACCCGTCATCGTCGCCGTGCATCCCCAAGTGAAAATACAGTGCCTGTGCGCTTGCAGACATATCAAGAAATTTGTCTGTGTCAGTGACAGATAATGAAAACATTCGCTTTTGTGCCACGTGCTCACCATCCTTCCATGTGCTGCTGACCGGCCATATCCGCAAGCGCCACCTCTGCTGCCCGGGCAATGCTGGCAATCTCAGCCGCCCGGCGCGACATGCTACGTGCAAAGCGTTGAACATCAGAGGAATTTTCCGGAAGGAAATAACCATGTAGGCAGTCCGACAGAATCAGCTTGCCCGCCTTACGTTCCGCCTGAATCCGCCGTCTAACTTCCCGCTCGTCTAGATTGGTAAGGGCGGCAAGCTCCGTCAGCTTGACCCCGTTTTCTGCGCCGGGATGGAGCAAATCAGAAATATGTAGCACTTTTCCTGTGCTTGTGGTAAAATTCTTTGTGGGATACATGGTCGGCAAACCGTCTCCCGCTGCCCTTGTCGGTGTTCCAGCACCGGCAGGGGCTTTTTCTTTTTCCGGCATTAGCTTCGCACCTCCTTTGTCTTGCGGCTTTCTGCGTCCAGCATTTCCGCAAGGGCAGAAACGTTAACGAGAAAGCGATTGCCGGTTTTGATTCCGGGACATTGCCCTGCGGCCACCATGAGACGGATTCGGTGCTCCGAAAGAATGCCCGTTGCGGCAGTTTGTCGGATCGTTTTGAATTCTGGCATAAACTAGCTCCTTTCTACATAGTCATTTTTCGTTGAAAGTCGTTGACTTCTCGGCATCTTCATAGTAACATAGGGATAGGATAATTAAAATATCCTATATATTATCCTAGAAAGATGAATAAATGCGCTTTATGACCATCAAATTATCCCTTCGGGAGGCTGATATGTTTTCTTTTAAGCAGGGCTTCAAAAGAGCACGGAAAAAAACGGGATTATCCCAAGAGGGTTTTGCTTGCAAATATCATTTTTCGCTTCCAACGGTAAAGAAGTGGGAGCAGGGGAAGGCTGTCCCGGATTTTGGGACCCTTTGCGACCTTTGTGATATTTTCCAATGCAGTATGGATTATTTGGTTGCAAAGGATGAACTCCCATCACATGATCTGCAATTTATACATGACGAGATAGGTTTAACGTTGGAAAGTATTGAAAAATTGCAAAGAATAAGGACGGAAAGAAAAGAATACTCAGATGCACTCTCAGCGCTTATTATGGGTGGAAACTTTGAATACTTGCTATATCTGTTAGATAAACGATTTGTGTATTCGGCACCAGAAATGAATGTAAAGCCGATTATTAAAAATATTGACGGAGAAGTGCATTGTACAAATGCAAAAGAGTATCATAATTCCCTACAAAAAAGAGAAGTTAATATTTCATTGGATGGTTCGCAAATAGTTGCCCAAAAGAAGAATTTAATTGATACTCTGATATGCTCAGCCCTCACAGACAATATGCAGAATATGGCGAATGAGTACGTGAAAATAAAGGAGAATGTGGACAATGGCTAACATCCAAGAACGCCGCGACAAGGCCGGACGGTTGATCTCCTATTCCATCCGCGTCCATCGCGGGCGGGGGCCGGATGGGAAGCAGTTGAAGCCGTGGACAGCTACGTTCGAGGTTTCGCCGACTTGGACGGAAAAGAGCGCACGAAAAAAGGCCGAGGCGTTTGCCGCGACCTTTGAGAAGGAATGCAGAGCGGGCGTCACCACTGACAGCCGCCAGAAGTTTGAGCCGTACTGCGAATATGTAATTGCCATGAAGGAGCAGCGCGGAGCGAAGCACTCCACGATTGTCCGCTACAAGGAGCTGACCGAGCGCATCTATCCGGCTATCGGTCATATCAAGCTGAAAGATCTGCGTGCAGACCATCTGAACAGCTTCTATACGGTGCTCGGAAAGCCGGGGCAAAACAAGCGCACCGGTTCCGGCCTGTCTGCGAAGACCATTCTGGAGCACCACCGGCTGATTTCTACGGTTCTTGACCAGGCGGAGAAGGAAGGGCAAGTCCCCTTCAACGTCGCAGCAAAGGCCACGCTTCCGAAGGTCACCAAGAAAGAAGTAAACTACTTCCAGCCGGAGCAGATCGCGGCCATCCGTGACGCACTCAGACAGGAGCCGCTGAAATGGGAGACGCTGACGCATTTGTTTCTGCTGACTGGCGCACGGCGCGGGGAGCTGCTGGGCCTGAAATGGAGCGCCGTTGACTTCGAGAAAAACCGCGTCCATATCTGCAACAACGTTCTGTATGCCCCGGATCGCGGAATTTACGAGGACACCCCGAAGACGGCCACGTCTGACCGCTATATTACGCTTCCGGCAGAGACAATGCAGCTTCTCCGCACTTATCGCGCATGGCAGAACACCGAGCGGCTGCGGCTGGGCGAATTCTACGAGAATCAGGGCTTTGTCTTCTCGCAGGAGAACGGCAGCCCCATGCACCCGGACAGCGTGACAGACTGGATGAGCAAATTCAGCAAGCGCCACGGCCTGCCGCATATCAATCCCCATGCGTTCCGGCACACAATGGCGTCTATTCTCTATTTTAACGGCGTGGATTCCGTTTCGATCTCCAAGCGGCTTGGACACGCGCAGGTGAGCACAACGGCAAATATTTACGCGCACGTCGTCGAGGAAGCGGACAGGAAGAATGCAGAAATCCTCTCAGATATTTTCCTGAAAAAAGCGTGATTTTGAAAGCAAGTTGAATTAAAGTTGAATTCTTCGCTTGCCCGCTCTGCTCATTTTTCTGAAAAAGTATAGAAAAACAGCCGATTTCTCACTGAAACCGGCTGTTTTTATGGTTGCGGGAGAGGGATTTGAACCCCCGACCTCCGGGTTATGAGCCCGACGAGCTACCGAACTGCTCTATCCCGCGATATAATGCTCTCAAAAAGCTTTATTATAATAACACAGCTGCACATTGCTGTCAAGGGGGTATCCGCGGATTTTTTGCGTGTTGTTCCGCGGATCCCCGACAATTTACCAGATGCACAGCAGTGCAAGCGTGACGGCGCCGAAGATCATCCAGACGCGCATGGACTTTTTGGCCGTCAGGTGGGTATAAAGCGCGCAGGCGCTGCCGAACAGGAGGACGCAGACGAGCCATGTGCTCTGCAGGCGCTTGGGCGTGAAGCCGAAGCAGTCGATATAGAGCGCAAGCTTAGACAAGGCAATGACGGCGAAGAGCATGCTCTCGATCAGAAGCGCTGCCGTCATCCAGCGGACAGGCTTGCTTTCCCGCCGGGCGGTACGCGAGACGAGCCAAAAGAGGGTAAAATTGATCGCCATGACGCGGCAGAGTTCAAAGAAGCCCTGGCGGGCGTATTCCGCGACGGTAAAGCTTTCCGGGAGCGTGCGCGTGAATGCTCCGAACAGATAGCGGCCCTGCACGAAGAAAAATGCGAGATAGAGCACGCTGAACACGCCCAGCGCTGCGAGCCAGACGGCCTCCGGCACGACGCGCAGCTTTGGCAGAGCGGTTTCTGCGGACGCGCCGTGTTTCCGCATCGTCTCGGGCGTTTCGCGGCCAAGACCCGCGAGCAGGCCGAAGACATAGGCTCCGACGGGAAGACTGAGGAGAAAGCGATAGAACCACACTTGATCGAGATCGAGTGTCAGCGCGTCGCGCAGGCCCTCCAAAAGGCTGCTGAACGTGTCGTCTGCCGCGGACAGCTGCGTCATGGCCATGACGAGCAGCACCAGCACGATGAACGCGGCCAGCACGGCGGCTGCGACAGCCCCTGCGTTGATCTTCCTCTCCTTTTTGGGCTTCAGCGCGAACAGTACGCAGCGGATGCGCAGGAAGAAATTTTTGAATGGGATAATCACAAACGCATACAGCGCATCAAGCGGCAGCAGATGGCCGCTTTCACTGCCGGTCAGCCGCCCGGAACGGCTCATAAGCCAGTAGACAGCGAAGATATGCAGGATGAACAGCAGCAGTTTCTCCGAAAGGATATATTCATGGTTGACGAACTCGGGATAGCGCGAATCGTACTGGTACGGATGCAGTCCGCGCCAAGCGATGCAGCCGGTCACAAGCAGCATGCAGCCCAGCCAGACCCAGCTTTCCCAGGAACGCTTCTGCTCCCGGAACAGATATTCCGCCGCCGCGATAAATCCGGCCGCGAACAGCGGCAGCGTCCACCACTGATAGCTGCCAAGATAGATATACGCCAGCACATACATTCCGAACGCCAGCAGCTGCTCTTTCCGGTTCGCGGAAAACGGCGGTCTTTTCGGTACGAGCGCGTTCTGCGCCCACTCCGGTGTTTCCGGCGAGCGGGGAAATTCGTTGGTTTTATGGTCTTCCATCGGAACCCTCCTGTTGATCGTCTACAAATTCCAGCAGGTCACCCGGCTGGCAGCGGAGTTCATGGCACAGGGCCATGAGCGTGGAAAAACGGATGGCCTTGGCTTTGTTGTTTTTGAGAATGGACAGATTTGCAGGCGTGATGCCGATGCGTTCGGCCAACTCTCCGGCGGAAATTTTGCGCTTGGCCATCATCACGTCCAGATTTACGAGAATTTCCATGCCGCACCCTCCTAAATCGTGAGGTCGAGTTCAGCCTTCATGTCGATGGCCTGCTGGAAAATATTCTTGACGATGCGCACAATCAGCGCCATGAAGCCCGCCGCGATGGCGACCGCAACGAACGGCAGATAATACAGACAGCTGACAAGGCACACGGCTCCGGCCCCGACGCAGCACCAGCTGACCTGCCGCAGCAGCTTTACGTTCCGCAGATCGAAGACAAGCTGCATGCGGATATTGTTCAGCAGCTGCCACAGCCGCACGAGCAGCACCCAGCCGAAGCCGCTGCAAAGATAGATTGTCAGCATCATCAGAAACACATACTGCCAATTCATCAGCCGCAGCCCGACAAACCATTTGACTGCCCAATAGCACCCGATATCGAGCGACGCCAGCAGAATCATAAACAGCACCACGCACCCGCGTGAAAGCGCGATGGAGCGATCCTTTGACCAGTTCATAAGAAGCACACTCCCTTTCTGTAGCCACAGACTACCATAAAAAAGATTGCTTGTCAATTAAAAATTATCGATAAACAATAAATATTTCTTAAGAAACGGAAAATGCACAGTTTGAAACTGCAACTTTTCCGGTGGCAGGATGTACATGGACATCCATAAATGTGCAAATACGGGAAAAACGTGTGTTTTCCGGCGGGGATTGTTTTTTGCACACTTCTGTGATACACTGTGAAAGCTGCGCGCTGCGCAGCGGATTGGAGAAGAAAAATGAGTCAAAAAGGGCATACAAGAAGCACATTTTCCGGGAAAATCGGATTTGTCCTGTCGGCTGCGGGGGCATCCGTCGGCCTTGGAAACATCTGGCGCTTTCCATATCTGGCTGCGAAATACGGCGGCGGGATTTTCCTGCTGGTCTACATCCTTCTGGCGATGACGTTCGGCTATACGATGATCGTTGCGGAAACATCCATTGGCCGCATGACGGGCAAAAGCCCGGTTGGTGCGTTCAAGGCGTTCGGGAACTCCGGCTGGCTGCGGTTCGGCGGCTGGATCAACGCAATCATCCCGATCCTGATCGTGCCGTATTACTCGGTTATCGGCGGCTGGGTCGTCAAATATCTGGCTGATTATGTCCTTGGCCGCGGCAGCGCGCTTGCCGCCGACGGCTATTTCTCCGCGTTTATCTCCAACGGCGTCTCGGCGGAGGTTTGTTTCGCCGTGTTTGCGGCGCTGACGCTGACGATCATCTTTGCGGGTGTGGAAAACGGCATTGAGCGCGTGTCAAAATTCATGATGCCGGTGCTGGTTGTGCTGTCTGTGATCATCGCGGTCTATTCTGTAACGCGGCCCGGTGCGCTGGAGGGCGTGAAATATTTTCTTGTGCCGAACCTTGCGCATTTCTCGTGGATGACGGTCGTGGCGGCCATGGGACAGATGTTCTACTCGCTGTCCATCGCCATGGGCATTCTGATCACGTTCGGCTCGTACATGAAAAAAGACATTTCCATCGAAGGCTCGACGCGCAATGTAGAGATTTTCGATACAGCCATCGCCATTATGGCGGGACTCATGATCATCCCTGCTGTGTTCGCATTCTCGGGCGGCGACCCGGATGCGCTGAAAGCAGGCCCGTCCCTTATGTTCATCACAATCCCCAAGGTCTTTGATTCCATGGGCCTCGGGACCCTAATCGGCATTCTGTTCTTCCTGCTGGTGCTGTTTGCGGCGCTGACGAGTTCCATCGCGCTGACGGAAAGCGCTGTGTCTACCCTCCAGGACGAACTTGGCTGGGGCCGGAAAAAAGCGACGGCGGTTATCGGCGCTGTGATGCTGGGGCTTGGCAGCCTGTCGTCTCTTGGCTATGGGCCGCTGGCAGGTGTGAAGATCATCGGGATGCAGCTGCTGGATTTCTTCGATTTTCTGACGAACTCCGTCATGATGCCCATCGCGGCGATCGCGGTCTGCCTGCTTGTTTCGCGGGTCGCCGGTGTGAACCGTATCGAGCAGGAGGTCCTGCTCGGCGAGCATATGTTCCGCCGGAAAAAGGTCTTCAACGCCATGATCCGCTTCCTCTGCCCGTTCTTTGCTGCGATTATCCTCATCAGTTCCGTTGCAAATGCGTTCGGATGGATTTCGATGTGACAGCACAGCGCCTGAGAATTCTGCGGAAAAGATTTAAGGCAGCACCATATAATTACGTCTGCACGCTTCGGCAGATCTTTTACGCCAATTCTGCGGCTTGAAACGCTTGCAATACACAAAGTATTCCTGCGCGTTTCAACCCTTGACCTGACGAAAAATCTCTCGCCGAATCGTGCGGGATTGCCTTAAGAAAACCGGAAGCCCGGAGGGAACTCCCTCCGGGCGTTTTTTGCACATCTTTATTCGCTTGCCTATTGCCAATTCCGGCTGTTTTGTGCTAAACTGGATTGAATTTTCAGGAGAATCAAACACAGGAGTGTGAATCATGAGTCAGGAACCGAAAAACAACGAAGAGGGCTTCATGTATAAGCTTGCCAGCTTTATTGTAGACAAGCGGAATCTGATCTTTCTGATTGTCGCCATTGGGCTGGTGTTTTCCGCGTTTTCGCGGAACTGGGTGCAGGTGGAGAACCAGCTTTCGGCGTATCTGCCGAAGGACTCGGAGACGTACAAGGGCCTGCATCTGATGGAGGATGAATTTATCACGTTTGGCACGGCAAAGATCATGCTTGTCAACGTGACCTATGACGAGGCGCAGGCCGTGTCCGAACGGCTGGAAGCGGTCGATGGCGTGCAGAGCGTTACGTTTGACGACACGAAGGAGCATTATACCAATGCTTCTGCGCTCTACAATATTACCTTTGACTATTCCGAGACGGACGATATGTGCGAGACGGTCATGGAGCGGGTCGAGGACGAACTTTCCGGCTATGATATGTATGTCTCAGCGACCTTCGGCGATACGGCGTCAAAGACGCTGGCGCAGGAGATCGGCGTGATCGTCATCATCGTAGCTATCGTCGTGGTGTCCGTGCTGATCCTGACCTCGCAGACCTATGCGGAGGTGCCGGTGCTGCTCATTACGTTCATTGCAGCGGCGCTTTTGAACATGGGCACGAACTTCCTGCTCGGCACGATCTCGTTCGTGTCAAACTCCGTCACGATTGTGCTGCAATTAGCGCTGTCTGTGGACTATGCGATCATTTTCTGCAACCGCTATAAGGAGGAGCATGAGAAGCTGCCTATCCGCGAAGCGGTCATTGTTGCGCTGAGCAAGGCTGTGCCGGAGATCTGCGGCAGCAGCCTGACGACCATCGGCGGCCTCGTTGCGATGCTCTTTATGGAGTTCCGGCTGGGCTTTGACCTCGGCGTTTGCCTCATTAAGTCTATTTTCTTCTCGCTGTTTGCAGTGTTCTTCCTCATGCCGGGTCTGCTGATGCTCTTTGGCAAGAAGATCGACGCCACACGGCACAAGAACTTTGTTCCCAAGATCCCGTTTGTCGGCAGATTTGCCTACGCAACGAAGAAGATCATCCCGCCGATTTTTCTGGTGGTGATCATTGTTGCAATGCTCTTTGCAAACAACTGCCCGTATGTCTACGGCTTCAGCTATCTGGAGACGACCAAGCACTCAGAGCAGCAGATCGCGGATGATCTCATGGATGACACCTTCGGCTCGACGAATATGGTCGCCGTTGTGGTTCCGGCAGGGGATTATGCGGCGGAAAAGAAGCTGCTGGACGAACTTGGGACATACGACGAGGTCGATTCCACGCTGGGCCTTTCCAATGTGGAGGCGATGGGCGGCTATATGCTGACCGACGCACTGACGCCGCGGCAGTTTTCCGAACTGACCGACCTTGACTATGAGGTCGCGGAACTGCTTTATGCGGCCTACGCTGCCGACGGCGGCAATTACGGCAAGATCATCGGGGGACTTCCCAATTACTCCGTGCCGCTCATCGATATGTTTACCTTTCTCTACGGCGAGATGCAGGACGGCTACGTCACGCTCGACGCCGACATGGCCGAGACACTTGAAAGCGCCTATTCGCAGATCACCAACGCGCGCAAGCAACTGCAGTCCGACGATTATACCCGTATGCTCGTCTACCTGAATCTGCCCGTGGGCGGCGATGAGACCTATGACTTCCTCGACCAGATGCGCGTCGTCGCACGCAAATACTATCCGGATGGCGAGGTATACGTCGTGGGTGATTCCTCGTCCGAGCAGGACTTCAAGACCTCGTTCTCGCGCGACAATGTCGTCGTGTCGGTGCTGTCCATCCTGATCGTTCTGGTCGTGCTGCTGTTCACGTTCAAATCCGCCGGTATCCCGGTGCTGCTGATTTTGGTCATTCAGGGCAGTATCTGGATCAATTACGGCATCCCGACCATCACCAATAGCCCCCTGTTTTTCCTGAGTTATCTGGTCGTCTCGTCCATTCAGATGGGCGCGAATATCGACTATGCAATCGTCACGACCAGCCGCTTCATGGAGTTCAAGGACAAAATGCCCAAAAAGGACGCGATCATCGAAACGATGAACATGTCCTTCCCGACGATCATCACCTCGGGCCTTATGATGGCCATCGCCGGTATCCTCATCGGCCAGATGACCTCCAACGCCGCGATTGCCGGTATCGGCGACAGCCTTGGCCGCGGCACGATTATCACGATCTTCATCGTCATGTTCATTCTGCCGCAGATTCTGCTTCTGGGTGAGAAGGTCATTGATAAGACTGCGTTCGATATGCCCTCTGCTGTCTCTTCGCATCAGTCTTCGGGACGCGTGCGCATCGATGGTATGGTGCGCGGAGAAATCCATGGTCAGATCAGCGGCGTTGTCCACGCAGTCGTGGAGGGAGACGTCAATATCAGTCTGCTCTCCGGCACGGCCGAACCAGAGACTCCGCCGGAGGAGCCCGGCACGCCGGAAGTACCGGTGACAGCGGAAGAGGAGGATGCAGAGCATGAATAACCACAGAACGCCCCGGGCCTGCGTGACGGCCCTGCTGCTCACGCTTGCACTGTGCCTCGCGCTCGTTCCGGCAGCGGGGGCAGCAGACAGTGCGCAGACCGTCTATCTGGACTCTGCGGCCGATTTTGCCGCGTTTGCGAAAAACTGCTCCCTCGATACCTGGTCGCAGGGCAAAACCTTTATCCTGCGCGCCGACATTTCGCTCTCCGGCGTGGACTTTACGCCCGCAGCCTCCTTCGGCGGCACGTTTGAAGGGCGCGGGCACACCATCTCCGATTTCAATCTCACCCAAAACGCCAGCCCCGCCGGGCTGTTCGGCACGATCCTGCCCGGCGGACGCGTGGCAAACCTGAATGTTGCGGGCTCTGTAGCTGCGGGCGGCGACAAGATCGCCTGCGGCGGCATCGCGGGCGAAAATTACGGCAGAATCGTCTGCTGCACGTTCACCGGCATGGTGCAGGGCGACACGCAGATCGGCGGCATCGTGGGCCGCAATCAGGCCTCCGGGCAGATTGTCAGCTGCTCGTTTGAGGGCAAGGGGCAGGGTACGAACGCCACGGGCGGCATTGCGGGCCAGAATGCGGGCACCATCCGGCATTGCACGAACAGCGGCAGCGTCAATATCAATAATGTAGACACTGCGCTGAGTCTCAGCGATATCCAAATCGATATGACGCTCGACCTTGCCAATCTCACCACTACGCAGACCTTCCTCACCACGACCGCCACAGGCGGCATCGCGGGCCGGAATACTGGCCTGATCGCAGTCTGCGAAAATACCGGCACGGTCGGCTATGAGCATGTCGGCTACAATGTCGGCGGCATTGCGGGCGTGACGAGCGGGTATCTGCTCAACAATACAAATTCCGGCACGATCTACGGCCGCAAGGACGTTGGCGGCATCGCCGGTCAGGTCGAGCCGTATGTCGCTGTGACTGTCTCCGAGAGCACAAAGGAGCAGCTGCAGAACCAGTTGAAGGAATTGAAAACGCTCACCGATCAGGCAACCGCTGACGCAGGCGGTGCGGCAAGCGACCTCGGCTCCCAGCTGGCCGGAATGGGAACGTATCTCGACAGCGCCTCGAATGCAGCCAATAATCTCCGCGCGACCGCAACTATCGATGCGGGTGCGCTGGCAAATGGCGGTGTGAGCGGCGGGGCAGACCTCACCGTCGGGGACGCGTCGGCAGGCATTGGCGCCGTCATTGGTGCGGGAGCGGACGGCGGCATCAGCGTCGATACGCACCCGCTGGAAATTGAAGGCCACAAGGACGCCGGGATCGGCGCGGGCGTGGGCGGATTCGTTGACCCGTCTGACATTTCAATCTCCGGCGGCACGGACGGCTCCGGCGCGCTCAGCGCGTCGCTGCAGATGAATGCAGACGCTTCCATGCCGGAACTGGCAAGCGCGCTGAGCGGCATGGGCGCACAGATGCGCGCCATCGGCTCACAGGCGGCGAATCTGTCCGAGACGCTGCAAAAAGACGTGCAGGCCGTCAGCGACAAGCTGGACGAGATCAGTACGACCGTCTTTGACGCTATGGACAGTCTGGAAAACCGCGATCTTGTAACCGACGGCTCGCAGACCGATCCGGAGAGCATCACCATGGGCGCGCTGCGCGGCTGCGAAAACACGGGCACGGTGCAGGCTGACCGAAATGTCGGCGGCATCGCGGGCGCGATGGGCATGGAGGCCGGCGCCGACCCCGAAAGCGATGTCAGCAAGAGTCTGTCTTCGACCGAGCGTAAACAGTACGAACTGCGCGCCGTTTTGCAGCGCTGCGTTTCCAGCGGTGCAGTCACAGCCAAAAAGGACTGCGCGGCGGCGATCTGCGGCCGGATGGATCTCGGCCTGATCGACAGCTGTGAGGCCTACGGCAGCGCAGAGAGCCAGAGCGGCGATTATGTCGGCGGCGTCGCGGGCATCTGCAGCGCGGTGATCGAAAACTGTTGGGCCAAGTGCGCGCTTTCCGGCGGACGCTATGTCGGCGGCATCACCGGCACGGGCGTGACGGACAGCGTGACCGGCAGCGGAAGCACCGTCTCCGGATGCACATCACTTGTATCCATCACCGATTATTCACAGTATGCAGGCGCGATCAGCGGCAGCGGCGCGGGCGCGTTTGCGGATAACGTTTTTGTTTCCGATACGCTGGCTGGACTTGACGGCGCAAGCGTTGCCGGACAGGCGGAGCCCGTGGTCTATGAGGCGCTGCTGGTAAACAAGGCGCTTCCTGACGAATTCCAAACCTTTACCGTGCGGTTCGTCGCAGACGGCGAGGTGCTCAAGGCTGTCGCTGTCCGTTATGGTGATTCGCTGCCGGACAGCGCGTACCCGGATATTCCTGCTGTTGACGGACAGTACGGCGAGTGGGACGTACAGACGCTGAACAACATCCGATTTGATACCACTGTGACCGCACAGTACCATGCCAGTATCGACGCGCTCCCGAGCGACGCACAGCGCGCGGACGGCAGACCTGTCTTTTTAGCCGAAGGCGCGTATACGAGCAGCGACCGCCTGCAGGCGCAGCCGCAGGCTATCACGCCGGCCGCCTTTGGTGAGATCTCAGCCAGCATCCCGGAGGCAATTCGGAAATATTGCGAAAACATTGCGGACGGCCATGCGCCCGCCGCGCATGTGGCGCGTTCCGTCGTCGAGCAGTGGCAGCTTCGCCTGCCGGATGACGGCGCAGATACGCATACGATCCGCTTCCGCGCGCCCGATGGGCAGAGCGGAAAGCTGGATCTCTATGTGGAAAACGAAAACGGCGTTTGGAAGAAGGTGGAGACGACCGAGGTCGGCAGCTATCTGGCCTTTGAGGCCGCCGGGCAGACCGTACAGCTTGCGGTGCTGTCCACGTTCCCCGTCTGGTGGGTGTGGATCGTGCTGGCCGGACTTGCGGCGCTGCTGGTGCTGCTCATCATTCATCTGATCCATAAGCTTGGCAAGGCCCGCCGCCGCCAGATGCAGGCGCTGCGCAAGGCCATGCAGGATGAACAGAGCGCGACCGACGCCGTCATCGGCGTCATTGACCCGGATGCGCAGGCGGAGCCTGTCACGCTGGAGCAGGTGCAGAAAAAGAAGAAAAAACGCCGCGTCTGGTGGATTGTCGGGGGCGTGGTCGTTGCCCTGATCATAGCCGGAATCCTCATCTACCGGGCCAGTCTCAAGAGCAGTGTGGATGCGCTCCTGCTGCTGAAAGATCTCTCTGGCCGCAGGGAACTGGACATGACCGCATCTGTGCAGATGGATCTCGGAGACGAGACGCTGCAAACGGATGCGCGCCTGTTCCGCACGCAGGCCGGCGGAAACACGATTCTCTGCATCGAGGAAAACGGCGTCCAGCTATATTACTATGATGGCGCAATCTATCTGGAAAACGGCAGTGCGTACCGTACGAACGGTCTGTTCCCGGACTATTCCACGCTCGGCGAGCATCTGCTGGAACTCTACAACGCGACCGATGTGACCTACGCCCGTGAAAGCGGTGAAGAGGTCTATTCCGTGACCGCCTACGGTAAGGATGCGGAGCAGGCGCTCTCGCTGCTGACGCCGACGATTGCAGACTCGCTCAGCGCCGTTGAGAGTATCGACCTGTGCATGCACGTTGAAGACGGCGTAGTCCGCTCGATCGAAGCCTCCGGCAGCTGCCAGGCGGAAAACAGTGCAGGCCAGATGCAGCCGATGACTGTCTGGGCTGAACTCACTGTCCAGCCGGACGCGCAGACAGCGCACGCCGTCCCTGCGGCTGTGACCGACGCGATTGCAAACGGCGGCTATCAGGGCAAGCTGGAACTGACGGAGGATCTGGTGCGCGTGCTGTCCGCTGCCTCTGAACTTGGCCGACGCGACCCGCTGTCAGCCCGCGTCAAGCTAAGCGCCAACTGCGGCCCCGTGATCTTTGATACGTCGCTGGATTACACCCGTACCGTAAAGGAAGGAAAAACCGTCAGCTGCATCCGTGCGGGTGTGCTGGAACTCTATTTCTCGGGGGAAACGGTTCTCTCCAAGGATGGCAGAACGCCCACTGCGAGCGAGCAGACGCTGGTCAAATGTGCGGATCTGATTGATCTGGCCTACCGCGCTTGTCTGGAGGACAGCGTTACGAGCGAACAGACGGAGAACGGCTGGCGCTATACGCTGAGCCTCAGCGCCGAGCAGACGAAGCAAGCAGCCTGCGCCATCGCGCCGGAGGCGGAGAAGCTGGATGCGCAGTATCTGCCCGGAACGCTGGAATTGGATGTGCAGGACGGGGCGATCACGGCCCTCCGCGTCACGACCGGCGGCAGCGTGCAGGTTGGCGTTGTCGATACGCAGGTGTCGATCTCGGCACAGTTTGACTTCCAGACCGACCTGAGCGCAGACGACTGCACGGTTCCGGACGCAGTGCTGGAAAAGCTGTAACAGGATCACAGAAATAGAACGTCCCCGGTTTTCAGAGAGAAAACCGGGGACGATTTCTTATAGTGTGGGGGGATCAGTTCATTTCCTCAAAGTCCGCGTCAACGGCATCGTCGGTGAAGTCGTTGTTTGGATTTTCATAGCTGGCCGAGCCGCGGTATTCCGCGTTCGGGTCGATGTGCACGCCGGCCTCGTTAAGAAGTGATTCCAGTTGGTCAGCTGCGCTGTTCATCTGTGCGGGATCCTTGGACTTGATGGCGCGGCGGGCATTTTTGACCGCCTCAGCCAAGCGGGCCTTGTCTTCTTTGGGAAGATTTTTCGCGTTTCCGGCCTGGAAGATCATCTGTTCGCAGCGGTCGCGCGCGGTAGCCTCGGCTTTCAGCTTCGCGTCCTCGGCGGCGTAGCGCTGTGCTTCGCGCACGGCGCGGTCAATGTCCTCGCGGCTCATGTTGCTTGAGGCGGTGATGGTGATCTGCTGCGCCTTTCCGGTGTCGAGATCCTTGGCCGAGACGTTTACGATGCCGTTGGCGTCGATAGAGAACGTGACCTCGATCTGCGGGACGCCTCTGGGCGCACGGCGGATGCCGGTCAGCTGGAAGCGGCCAAGTTCCTTATTCTGGTGCGCCATGGGGCGCTCACCCTGTAAAACGTGGATATCGACGGACGACTGAAAGCTGGAGGCCGTTGTGAAGATCTGGCTCTTGCGGATGGGGAGCGTTGTGTTGCGCTCAATGATACGCGTGCACACGCCGCCCAGCGTCTCGATGCCGAGCGACAGAGGCGTGACATCGAGCAGCAGAAGTCCTTTTACGCTGCCGGACAGGACGCCCGCCTGCAAACATGCGCCCATGGCGACACATTCGTCAGGGTTGATGCCCTTGAACGGCAGAGAGCCTGTCATGGACTGCACCAGATCCTGCACAGCCGGGATGCGGCTTGAGCCGCCGACCATGAGGACCTTGCTGATCCGTGAGATGGAAACGCCGGAATCGTTGATGGCCTGATTGACTGGCTCGCGGGTGGCCTGCACGAGATGATAGGTCAGGTCGTTGAACTTTGCCCGCGTGAGCGGGATATCCATATGCAGCGGCCCCTGCTTGCCGACGGCGATATACGGCTGCTCAACGGTCGTCTGGGTCATGGACGAAAGTTCGATCTTGGCCTTTTCAGCGGCCTCGCGCACGCGCTGCATGGCGGCGGGGTCCCGCGTCAGGTCGATTTTTGTCTGCTTTTTGAACTCGGAAACGAGATAATCGACAATGCACTGGTCAAAATCGTCGCCGCCCAGATGATTGTTGCCTGCCGTGGCAAGCACTTCGATCACGCCGGACGAGATATCCAGAATGGACACGTCGAACGTACCGCCGCCCAGATCGTAAACCATGATCTTCTGCGACTGCTCTTTATCAATGCCGTAGGCAAGGGCGGCTGCCGTCGGCTCGTTGATGATGCGCTGGACGTTGAGGCCCGCAATCTTGCCTGCGTCCTTCGTTGCCTGACGCTGTGCGTCGGTAAAATAGGCCGGGACGGTGATGACGGCGTCGGTCACAGGTTCGCCGAGGAAGGCCTCGGCATCCGCTTTGAGTTTTTGCAGGATCATCGCGGAAATTTCCTGCGGCGTGTATTTATGCCCGTCGATGGAAACCTTGTAGTTGGTACCCATCTGGCGCTTAATGGAAGAAATGGTGCGGTCATGGTTTGTGACAGCCTGCCGCTTTGCAATCTGGCCGACCATGCGTTCTCCGGTCTTGGAAAACGCAACGACAGACGGCGTTGTGCGTCCGCCTTCGGCGTTGGGGATGATAACGGGTTCGCCGCCCTCCATCACCGCCACGCAGCTGTTGGTTGTGCCGAGATCAATACCGATTGTTCTGGACATACGGAGTTCCTCCTGTGAGATAGGTACGCTCAATACCAGCTTCCGGAATCCGTGCCGGAGTCGGTCTGCGACTGGCTCTGGCCGGAATAGATTCCCGAATCGCTGTAGCTGTAATTGCGGTAATAATATGGGTCATAATACGCGCCGCGATAGCCGCAGCTGCCGAACAGCATGGCGACAATCTGGATCAGTAGATAAATGCCCAGCAGCCGCACAAGAAAATTTCCGCGCCGGCGGGTGCGGTGGTACGTCCAGCGGTAGCCGCCTGGGGCGTCACTGCCGTCCTGCTCCTCGTCAGAAGAACGGTAGGTGTACCATGTCTGCCAGCCATTCTGGTTTGTCTGCTGCCAGTCGCTCTGCTGACTGTCGTTTTGCGAGCCCCAGAAGCCGAACGGATCCGAGAACGGATCGTAATATTGCTGACTGGATTGGTTATATTGCTGCCGGGCCTGCTGCTGGGCTTGCTGCTGCGCCTGCTGCTGACGATAGGCCTGCGGATTCTTGATCGCGTCATAGGCCGCGTTGATCTCGTTCATTTTCTGCGCAGCAGTTTTGTCGCCGGGATTCAGATCGGGATGGTATTTCTTTGCCAGCCTGCGGTATGCCTGCCGGATTTCGTCCTCCGATGCGTTCGGAGACACGCCCAGCACCTGATACGGATCTGTTCCCATGCAGTTCACTTCCTCTTTGTTTCGATTATGCTGATTATAGCGCCTTTATTCGGGTGATTTGTAAAGCATTTATAAACGATATGCAAAAAAATTGCGGACTTTTCAAAAAATAGAGACTTTTTATGCGCCGTCCGCCGCAGAAGTCAAAAAAATCCCGGCAGTCCGTGGCATGCGGACCACCGGGGGAGTATTACTTTGCGGTTCCGAGATATGCGGCTTTGACCTCCTCGTTGGCGGCCAGTTCTTCGCCGGGACCCTGCATGAGAATGGACCCGGTCTGCATGACGTAGGCCCAGTCAGCGATTTTCAGCGCCATATTTGCGTTCTGCTCAATGAGCAAAACCGTGATGCCCTGGCGGTTAATTTCGCGGATGATCTCGAAAATGCCCCGGACGACGATGGGGGCAAGGCCCAGGGAGGGCTCGTCCATCATGATCAGCTTCGGCTTGGCCATAAGCGCGCGGCCAACGGCCAGCATCTGCTGTTCACCGCCCGAGAGTGTCCCGGCCTGCTGCCACTCGCGCTCTTTCAGCCGCGGGAACAGGTCATATACGCGGGCCAGATCGTCTGCGAGGGAGTCCTTGCGCAGATATGCGCCGATGCGCAGGTTTTCTGCCACAGTCAGGTTTTCAAATACACGGCGGCCCTCCGGCACAAGCGTGACACCGCTCGAGACGATCTGATCGGTCGATTTTCCAACCAGATTCGCACCGTTCAGGAGAATTTCACCCGATTTCGGCTTGACCAGTCCGGCAACTGCCTTCAGGGTGGTCGATTTGCCTGCACCGTTCGAGCCGATGAGGGTGACAATTTTGCCTTCCTCGACCTTCAAATCAATACCTTTGACGGCCTCAATGCCGCCATAGGAGACGACCAGATTTTTGATTTCCAGAATGTTACGCATCCTCGTCCACCCCCAGATACGCGTCGATGACGCGCGGATCGTTTTGAATCTCTGCCGGAACGCCGGCCGCGATCTGCTTGCCGAAGTCGATGACATAGATGCGGTCGGAGATGTCCATAACAAGATTCATATGATGCTCAATGAGGAAGATCGTAAGGCCGAACCGGTCGCGGATGCTGCGGATGAAAGCGGTCAGTTCAAGCGTTTCCTGCGGATTCATGCCCGCAGCAGGCTCATCGAGCAGCAGCAGCTTCGGGTTGGTCGCCAGCGCACGGGCAATCTCAAGTCTGCGCTGCTTGCCGTAGGGCAGGGCTGTAGCGAGTTCATCCTTCACATCGTCGAGTCCGACGATTTTCAGAAGTTCCAACGCCTTTTCGCGCTGCGCGGCCTCTTCTCTGCGGTTAGCGCGGAAGGTTGCGGAGAAAACATTGGATGTGCGGCGCAGGTGCATGGCCGTCAGAACGTTTTCAAAGACAGTCATGGATTTGAACAGTCGGATGTTCTGAAAGGTGCGTGCGATGCCGCGCTTCGTGATTTTATCGGGTGTGTAGGAGACAGCGGGCAGGGACAGATAGCGCTCTGCATGCTCGCCTGCGTAGGTCTTTTTCATTTTCCCGCGCGGATGGTTACAGACGATTGGTTCACCCATGAAGTCCACGCGGCCGTTTGTCGGCTCATAGACGCCGGTGATGCAGTTAAAGGCTGTGGTCTTGCCTGCACCGTTCGGGCCAATGAGGGCGACGATCTCGCCTGGATAAATATCCATCGAGAGGTCGTTGACGGCGACGACGCCGCCGAACTGCATGGTGATATGCTCCACATGAAGAACGGGCGTACTCATGCCTGTTTCCCTCCCTTCGCGGATTTTTTCCGCAGCCTGTCGGCCAGTCCCGCCAGCGAAAGTTCACGGGTACCCATGATGCCCTTGCGGAAGAAGAGCACCACGATCATGATAACGACCGAGAACACGACCATGCGGAAGCCCGTGCGCAGCAGCGGAACCTTGAACGCGCCGATATACGTCTCGTTGTCCAAAAACCGCAGCCACCACTCCGAGCACGCGATGAACAAAAACGAGCCGATGCAGCTGCCGGAGATGGAGCCGATGCCGCCGATGACGACGATGAGCCGGATCTCATACGTCATGGCGGATTTGAACGTGTTGGCCTGCACCGTGGTCTGGTACATGGCGAGCAGCGCGCCGGAAATGCCTGCGAAGAAGGACGAGATTGTAAACGCCATGCGCTTGTGATGGGCAAGGTTGATGCCCATGGCCTCGGCGGCGATCTCGTCGTCGCGGATGGCCTTGAACGCGCGGCCATAGGTCGAGTTGATGAGCAGCACGACAACGGCAATGCAGATGCCGACGATCACGAACGGCATGAATGTATCCGTAAAATATGGGAAGCCGCGCAGCAGCTGCGAGCCGTTGGTAATGGGCGCGAACGCCTCCAGCTGAACGAGCGCGCGGATAATTTCGGCAAAGCCGAGCGTGGCGATGGCCAGATAGTCGCTTTTGAGTTTCAGAACGGGCAGGCCGATCAGATACGCCAGCACAGCGGCCAGAAAGCCTGCCAGCAGCAAGGACACGAATACGCCGAGAACCGTACCTGCCGTATTGCCGAGCACGTTTTGAAGCGTTTCGGTCAGGGAGAACTTGAGCAGCGGGTCATAATACTGATATACGGTAGACCGGATACCGCTCGAGATATTGAGGACGGCGAATGTATATGCACCAACCAGCATGAAGCCTGCCTGCCCGAGCGAGAACAGGCCTGTGAAGCCGTTCAGGAGGTTCATGGATACGGCGACAAGGGAGTAGATCGCGCCCTTGCGCAGAACCGTCGTGAGCATGATGGGGATGCCGGGAATGCGGTCAAGCAGGAACGCCAGCAGATAGATAAGCGCAAGACCTGCGATGGTCAGAACGGTCTGCAAAGAGAGGCCTTTTTTCTTTTCCATATGCTCCTCCTCAGACTTTCTCTGTCAGCTTTTCACCGAACAGGCCCGTCGGCTTGACGACGAGAATGATGATGAGCAGCGCAAACGTGAACGCATCGGAGAAGGCCGTCAGCTTCATGCCTTTGAGCAGATTCTCGCAGATGCCGATGATGAACGCGCCGATGACCGCGCCGGGGATTGACCCGATACCGCCGAAGACGGCGGCGACGAACGCCTTGAGGCCCGGCATGGCGCCGGAGGACGGCGCGATGGTCGTGTAGTTCGAGAAGAACAGGAACGAGGCAACAGCTGCCAGCGCGGAGCCGATGATAAACGTAAAGGAAATGACGGAGTTGATCTTGATGCCCATCAGCTGCGCCGTTTCAAAGTCTTTCGAGGCTGCGCGCATGGCCATGCCGACCTTTGTGCGCTTGATGAGAATCACGAGCGCCACGACCAGCACCAGCGTCAGAACGGGGGTAATGACGGTTACGCGCTTGGTAGATGCGCCGAGAATCGTGATGGTGTCGGAAATCCACGGCAGTTCCGGATACTGTTTCGGAACGCCGCCGGTGACGTAATACGCAAGATTTTGCAGCAGATAGCTTACGCCGATGGCGGAGATCATAACGGACATGCGCGGAGCCTGCCGCAGCGGCTTATATGCGCAGCGCTCCACCGCAAAGCCGAGCGCGACCGTCAGAATCACGACGGCGGGCAGGGCAGCATACAGCGGCATCGTCGCCGAAAGATAGACCATGATGAGACCGGCGACCATGAAAATATCGCCGTGCGCAAAGTTGATAAGGCGCAGAATGCCGTAGACCATCGTATAGCCGACGGCGATCAGCGCATATTGGCCGCCGGCCGAAATGCCCGACAGGACATAGGGCAGCCATTGCTTGAGAACACCCATAGGGGAACCTCCTGTTATTTGCTTATCGCCATGTCCAAACCGCGAACCGCTCACTGAAATGAGCCAGCTTGGACACGACGATAAAAGAATGATTTCATCCGGCAGCGGGTTCGGACGCTGCCGGATGAAACGATGCACCGGTCGGAGGGAATCCCCCCCGACCGGAGGCCATTGTGGTCAGTATTGCGTGGCAATGGATCAGTCGGCGGACTGCACCTTGTAGAACTGGAAGCTGCCATTGATCGCCTGCTTGATGTAGGCGGTGCTCTTGACTGCGTCGCCGTTGGCATCGAAACTCAAAGAGCCCGTGACGAGATCAATGGACAGACCGGCCAGCGCGTCGCGGATGGCGGTGCCGTCGGTGGACTGGGCCTTTTCGATGGCCGCGACTGCAGCCATATATGCGTCATAGCCGAGCGCGGAGACTGCCGCGACAACGTCGTTGCCGCCGTTGTTGGTGAGGTTCTGGGAATTGCCGTTCAGCCACGCCTTGTAGCCGGAGACGAATTCCTTGGCAAGGCCGGACTCGTCGTTCTCGTCAAAGAACGTGGAGACGAAAACCTGCATGTCGGTGCCGTTCTGCGCATCGGAGATCGCGGAGTTTTCCCAGGTATCGCCGCCGAGGATGGGGAGGCTGACGCCGAGAGCGGAAGCCTGCTCGATGATCTGCGGAGCGTAGGCGATGGCGGACGGCGCAAAGATGACGTCCGCGCCGCCGGAGACGGCGTTATTGAGGTATGCGGAGAAATCCGCCGTACCTTCAACGAAGGTCTCATCGGCTACGATCTCGCCGCCTGCGGCTTCAAAGGCTTTTACAAAGTTCTTGGCAAGGCCGACAGTGTAGTCGTCGCCGAGCATCGACAGAACGTAAGCCTTCTTGGCGCCGAACTCTTCCATGGCGAACGAGGCCATGACGGAGCCCTGGAACGGATCGAGGAAGCAGACGCGGAAATAATAATCGTTGCCGGCAGTGACGGCTGCGCTGGGGCAGGAGCAGCCGATGGCCGGGATCTTGGCGTTTGCGAAGTAGGTGCCGGCGGCAATGGAAACGCCGGAGCCGTAGGAGCCGAGCACGACGGAAACTTTGTCGGCAACCAGCTGCTGCGCCGCAGAGACGGCCTTGTCGGTCGAGGACTGGTTGTCCTGAATGTCAAGTTCGATCTTATACTCTTCGCCATTGATTGTCACGGTCGGCTTGACGGAGTTGGCATACTGGATGCCCAGAACTTCCTGCTTGCCGCCCGCGCCGTTGTCGCCGGACTGCGGCTCAAACACGCCGATTTTGATGACCTTGGAGCCGCCGCTGGACGCGCAGCCTGCGAACAGGCACATGACCATAACGGCAGCCAGAAGCAGAGCGATGATCTTTTTCATAGAATATTTCCTCCTTCTGTCCATGTACAATAGACAAGTGTTCATGAACTTATAGTCGCCATTATAGCGAAGTAAAGTGTAAAAAGCAAGTCCTAATTGCTTGTTTTTTGAAAAAATTTCACGCAGCGCGGACAAGTGTCTTCGGCACTATGCACAAAAACAGGGGCGCTGCGAGAAAAAAGGAAAAAGAACTTACTTGACAGTACCGCTATAATAAAAGTAAAGTGTTTTGAAGGGAACCATATATTATGTATCTGAAAAAACGGCTTTTTGCCGGACTTCTGGAGCTGGCACTGCTGTGCACGCTGTTTTCCGGCTGCGCGGCGCGGAAGGCAGAGCGTTATGACGTGCTGGCGTCCACTGCACCGGTTCGTGCCATGACGGCAGCACTGCTGGATGGTACGGACTTAAGCTGCGGGCTGGTCGTGACAGAAAGCGTCTCGTGCCTGCATGACTATACGCTGACCGTTGCGCAGATGGAGAAACTCGGGCAGGCTGATGTGGTCGTGCTGAACGGCCTCGGGCTGGAGGACTTTATGGAAGATGCGCTTCGCACGGCGAAGCATACCATCACGGCCTCCGACGGCGTCGAAACGCTTCCCGGTGAGGACGGCGAGGACCCGCATATCTGGCTGGAGCCCACGAATTGTATCCAGATGTGCAGAAATATCGCCGCCGGACTTTCTGACCTCTATCCGGACAAGCAGACGCTGATCGGGCAGAACCTGCTTGCTGTCACGGCGGAATACGCGGCCGCGCAGGCCTATGGCGAGGAAGCGCTGAAAAACCTCTCCTGCCGGGAACTTGTGACGTTCCATGACGGCTTTTCCTATTTCGCCCGCGCGTTCAGACTTACGATCGCCGCCGCAATGGAAATTGAAGAGGGCAGCGAGCCGTCTGCAAAGGAAATCGAGTCCGTCATCCGGCTGGTAGAGGATGAAAACATTCCTGCTGTCTTCTGCGAGGAAAACGGCGAACGGCAGACAGCGGAGACTGTCGCAAAGCAGACCGGAACCGGCCTGTTTGCGCTTACAATGGGAATGGACGGCGGCGCGGCAGGCTGCACGGACGCAATTTATCACAACATTGACATCATCCGGGAGGCGCTTTCATGATTCCACATCTGCACCCGCACGCGGGCGACTGCGAACACGCCTGCTGCCTGAAAATCGAGCATCTGTCCGTCCATATCGGCGGCGAGACGATCCTGGACAATATCGACCTGCATATGCACTGCGGCCAGATGGTCGCGCTGATCGGCCCGAACGGCGCGGGCAAGTCTACGCTTATCCGTGCCATTCTGGGCCAGCGGGAATATGAGGGAAAAATCACCTTCCATGAGGCCTCCGGCAAGGAGGCAAAGCTGCGCATCGGCTATGTGCCGCAGAGCCCGGCCTTTGACCGCGGTGACCCCGTGAGCGTGATGGATCTTTTTACCTGCTGCATTTTCAAGCGCCCCGCGTTTCTGCGCCCGACAAGGGCCATGCGGGAAAAAGTTTTGGCCTGCCTTGCGAACGTCCACGGTGAAGCGCTCATCGACAAGCGCATCGGCACGCTCTCGGGCGGCGAATTGCAGCGCGTTCTGCTGGCACTGGCGCTTGAGCCCATGCCGAATATTCTCATTCTCGACGAGCCGCTTTCCGGTGTGGACGTCGAGGGCATGAGCCTTCTCATGGACATGCTTGACGAGATCCGGAAAAAATTCGACCTGTCGATCCTCATGACGACGCACGACTTTACCATGCTGGAGCAATACTGCGACCAGGTGGTGCTGTTACAGGGAAAGATCCTCCGGCGCGGGACACCGCTGGACGTGCTGAACTCAGAGGAATTTGCGCAGGCATTCCACATGGGAGGAGGCGCACAGGCATGAACGTCTGGTACGCGTTTTTGAACGCACTCGGCATTCGTATGTTTGAAATGGACTTCATGAAGAACGCGCTGCTGGCTGTTTTGCTGCTGGGGCCGCTGTTCGGACTGTTGTCTACGATGATCGTGACGGGAAAAATGAGTTTTTTCTCCGATGCGCTGGGCCATTCCGGTTTTACGGGCATCGCCATCGGTGTGCTCTGCGGCGCGGTGCAGCCGATCTATTTTGCGGTCGGGCTGTCGGTTCTGTTCGCGCTGCTGTTTTCCTTTGTCCGCAGCCGGACGAGCCAGTCGGCGGACACCATCATCGGCGTCTTTTCCTCCACCGCCGTTGCGCTCGGCATTTTTATCGTCACGCTCGGCGGGCGGAGTTTTACAAAATTCAACCGCTATCTCATCGGTGATATCCTGTCTGTTTCCCCACAGGAGATCGGCCTGCTGGCGCTGGTTCTGTTGGCGGTCGTGCTGCTTTGGGTGTTCGGGGCAAACCGGCTGGTGCTTACGGCGGTGCACCCGCAGCTGGCGTCCTCACGCGGCGTGGCGACGAAGCGCAATGAAACGCTCTTTACCGTCGCAATCGCCATCGTTGTGACGCTGGCAATGAGTTGGGTCGGCCTGATGGTTATCAACTCCCTGCTCGTGCTCCCAGCGGCATCCTCGCGCAATCTGGCGCGGAATCTGCGGCAGTATCATCTGCTCTCCGTTCTGTCCGCGCTTGTATGCGGCCTTTTGGGACTGTGCGCGGCATATTGGCTTGGCTGCTCGGCCGGTGCGACGATCGCGCTGCTGCTGGCTGTCTACTTTGCCGTGTCCTTTGCACTGCGGAACCGGGCTGCCTAAGAAAGCGACAAAATTTTGCCGGGATCCCATGCGGATTCCGGCTTTTCTGCCACTTGTACGCAGGGAAAAAGTGTGATAAACTTTGATTGAAGACGGAAAGCTCGGCTCTGCATACCGGGCATATCTCCGTATAGAATAAAAGAGGTTTTTTCATGAAGATCGCAGACATCCACGCGCATATTTTCCCGGAAAAGCTGGCGGAAAAGGCGTCGCACTCCATCGGCAGCTTCTATGGCGTTCCCATTGAGCGCGAGGCGGACATGCCGCGCCTGTGTGCGGAGGACAAGCTTGCGGGCATTACCCGCTGCGCTGTCTCCAACTCCGCGACGAATGCCAGTCAGGTTCGGAACGCCAATACGTTTCTGGCTGAAGCCGTCCGGGGGCATGACGGTTATCTTGCCTTTGGCACGATCTACCCCGGTATGGACGGATTTGAGGAAGAACTGGACCGCATGCTGGAACTTGGGCTGCGTGGGGTTAAGATTCACCCGGATTTTCAGAAGCTGGCCATTGACGACGAGCGCGGCATTGAGACGTACCGCGCCATTGCCCGGCGTGATCTTCCGGTGCTGTTCCATATGGGCGACGACCGGTATGATTTTTCCTCGCCCGAACGGCTGACGAATCTGTTGCGGCGGGTGCCGGAACTGCGGGCTGTGGCTGCACACTTCGGCGGCTGGCGCAGCTGGACGCGGTCGCTGGCGCAGCTGCAGCCGGAAAGCGTCCTGTACGACACATCCTCCACGCTCGGCATGATTGACCGGGACATGGTTCTGCGCTTCATCGACGCGATCGGCCCAGACCGGCTGATCTTCGGCACGGACTTTCCCATGTGGAGCCCGAAGGAGGAACTGAACAGGTTTTTCTCCCTTGGTCTGAGCGAGAGCGACCAGCAAAAGATTTTGTACGGAAATTTCATGAAATTATTGGGTCTGAGAGACGAAGAATAAAGAAAAGGGGAAACACACATGTATCAGATCGGCATTGATATCGGCGGCACCAACGTCAAGATCGGCCTGCTGGACGAGACGCTGGAATTGACCGCTGAAGCATCCATCCCATTTCCGCACACAACGGCGGTGGACATGGCGAAAAAAATCCGTGCGGCAGTTCTTGCGCTGCTGGAAGAGCGGAACGCGTCGCTTTCCGGCGTAGAATCGCTCGGTGCAGTTGTCCCCGGCAGCATCGACGCGAGCGGAGAGACGGTTCTTGACGCGCACAATCTGGATTTCCACGATGTTCCGCTGCGCAGACTCCTGCAGGAGCAGTTTCCCGGCATCCCTGTTTATATCGCCAATGACGCCAACGGCGCTGCATTGGCCGAACTCTATAAGGGTGCGTTTGTCGGCTGCAAAACGGGCGTTTTGCTGACACTCGGCACGGGGCTTGGCGGAGGCATCATCCTGAACGGCAAAATGTTCAACGGCGGCATGAACCACGGCGTCGAACTGGGCCATGCCTATCTGGTTGACGGCGGAGAGCCCTGCACCTGCGGCAATCACGGCTGTATGGAGGCCTACTGCGCCGCATCTGCACTCACGCGCGAGGGGCGGCGCGCCATGCAGGCGCACCCGGAGAGCATGCTGGCCGAAAAGACCGGCAGCGACCCGGCAAAGATTACGCCCAAGCTTGTCACCGACTGCGCCAAGGCAGGCGACCCTGCTGCGACGGCTGTTTTCGATGATTATATTGAACATCTGAGTTCTGCCTGCGCGTCGATTTATAATATCCTCGATCCGGAAGTTCTCGCCCTCGGCGGCGGATTAAGCGCGGCAGGTCCGTTCCTGTTTGACCCGCTTCAGGACAAGGTCAGCAAAAAATGCTTTTATTCCACGCGCGGCAAGCTTGTTCCCGCCGTGCTCGGCAACGAAGCGGGTATGATCGGTGCAGCGCTTCTGGCGCGCGACGCAGAAGCATAATGGCGCACATTGGTTTTGTCATTTTCTCATCATAAAAGGAGCGATCAATATATGGTAAGCATCAATTTTGAAGGCGCAAAGCAGTTTTATGCCAAGCAGCCGGACAAGACCGCGGCGCAGGCCGCGTTTGACACGCTGGTAAACGGTACCGGCGCGGGCAATGACTTTATTGGTTGGGTCGATCTTCCGGTAAATTATGACAAGGAAGAATTCGCCCGCATCCAGAAGGCTGCGAAGAAGATCCAGTCTGACTCCAAGGCACTTGTCGTCATCGGTATCGGCGGCAGCTATCTTGGTGCACGCGCTGTGGTTGAACTGCTGAAGAGTCCGAATTACAATGCCCTGCCCAAGAACACCCCGGACATTTATTTCGCCGGCAACGGCATTTCCTCTGACGCTGTGACGGAGATTCTCGCCATGATCGGCGACCGCGATTTTTCCGTGAACGTCATCTCCAAGTCCGGCACGACGACCGAGCCTGCCATCGCGTTCCGCATTTTTAAGGCTGCGCTCGAGAAGAAATACGGCGTGGAGGGTGCAAAGAGCCGCATTTACGCCACGACAGACAAGGCGCGCGGCGCTCTGAAGACGCTTGCGTCCCGTGAGGGCTATGAAAGCTTTGTTGTGCCCGATAATGTCGGCGGCCGCTATTCCGTTCTGACGGCTGTGGGCCTGCTTCCCATCGCCTGCTGCGGCATCGACATTGAAGCGCTCATGCACGGTGCACAGGCCGAGCGTGAGGATACGCTGAAGCGCGGTGTGGAAAGCGCCGCCGTGCAGTACGCCATGAGCCGTCAGGCTCTGTACGCGGACGGTAAGAATATTGAGATCCTGGCTGCCTACGAGCCCGCGTTCCGCTTCATGGCCGAATGGTGGAAGCAGCTTTACGGCGAGTCCGAGGGCAAGGACGGCAAGGGTATTTTCCCGGCCTCCGTTGATCTGACCCCCGATTTGCACTCCATGGGCCAGTATATCCAGGATGGCATCCGCATGCTGCAGGAAACGGTTGTCTTCTTCGACAACTCCAGAACATCTGTTACTGTTCCGTCCGACGAGGAAAATCTGGACGGCTTGAACTATCTGGCGGGCCGCGAGATGAGTTATATCAACGAAAAGGCCATGCAAGCGACCAAGGCCGCGCATATTTCCGGCGGCGTGCCCGTCACCGAGATCCGCCTGCCGGAGATTGGCGAGGAAGCGCTGGGCGCGCTGATCTATTTCTTTGAGTTCGCCTGCGGCGTGTCCGGCTATATGGAGGGCGTCAACCCCTTCAACCAGCCCGGCGTCGAGGCCTACAAGAAGAACATGTTCCACCTGCTCGGCAAGCCCGGCTATTAATAAACCCAAAACGCCGGAGGATTTCCCCCGGCGTTTTTTCTGTATTAGAGAGGGGGGATTGCCATGCAGCTGCCAGATTCGCTTGCCGAGCGGCTGCTCGGCTGGTATGCTGCGGGACACCGTGCGCTGCCGTGGCGGCAGGATCATGAACCGTACCACGTCTGGCTGTCGGAGATCATGCTTCAGCAGACACGCGTGGAGGCGGTGAAGGGCTATTACGCGCGGTTTTTATCGGAGTTGCCCGATATCGCTGCTCTTGCGGCCTGTGAGGAGAACCGTCTCACAAAACTGTGGGAGGGGTTGGGCTATTATTCCCGTGTGCGCAATCTGCAAAAGGCTGCCCGCGTGATCATGGTGCAGCATGGCGGCGCGTTTCCGCGGAAATACGCCGAGATCCGGGCGCTTCCAGGTGTGGGCGATTATACGGCTGGCGCGGTCGCGTCCATCTGCTTTGACGTGCCGGAGCCGGCGGTTGACGGGAACGTGCTGCGCGTACTCTCCCGCGTGACGCAGGATACGGCGCCGGTCACGCGGCCTGCCGTCAAAAAGGCGTATGAGACGGCGCTCCGCCCGGTTTACGCTGCAAATCCCGGAAAGCGGAGCGAGTTGACGCAGGCACTGATGGAACTGGGAGCCTGTGTATGCGTCCCAAACGGTGCGCCGAAGTGCGATGCCTGTCCGCTGCGGACAGTCTGCCTTGCAGAAAAGAGCGGCGCGTGGGCTTCGCTCCCCGTCAAGGAGGCAAAAAAGCCCCGCCGCATCGAAGAAAAGACGGTCTTCTTTCTTCAATGCGGCGGGCAGTACGCCGTGCGCAAGCGGCCCGAGACGGGTCTGCTTGCCAGGCTCTGGGAACTTCCGAATGTGGAAGGAACACTGGACGCGCAGCAGGCGCTTGCACTGCTTGACAGCTGGGGCCTTGTTCCGGAGGAGTTGACACGCACGCGCGAACGGACGCATATCTTCACGCATGTCGAGTGGCGCATGCGCTGCTATGATATCCGTGTATCGATGCCAGCAGACAGCTTCACATGGGTCAGCGGCACAAGGTTCCAACAGGATATCGCCCTCCCCACGGCCTTCCGCATCTTCTGGCAGCCGGAAGATGCAGAATAATACGCAGCCGCCCTCTGCCTCACAGACAGAGGGCGGCTGCGTATTTTATACCGTTTCAGAATAGCTGCCGAGGTAGCAGACGTGCTCACAGACGGATTCCAGTTCGCCGAGAAGCTTCGGCAGTTCCGGGGAGTAGACGGAGGCCTCGAGATCAAAGTAGAACCGGAACGTGTCGTCCGAGCCGGGAATGGGCCGGCTTTCCAGCTTTGTCAGGTTGATGCCGCGGCCATAAATGCGGGCCAGCACCTGATAGAGGCTG